>Ga0207768_100128_pt1 | contig 84342 bp, 75 predicted proteins | sample CeladaPassaB1F01_FD_187478 | JGI IMG/M metagenome (GOLD analysis project Ga0207768, IMG submission 187478) | Cellulose-adapted microbial communities from the Joint BioEnergy Institute, USA - Passage B1F01 (SPAdes) (version 2) | ecosystem: Engineered > Bioreactor > Continuous culture >...
GGTCACAGGTGCGCCGCCCATCGGGGTACATCCTAACCCGATGGGACGGGGTGATGGCACACCCCTGAACTTGGGCGTTGTCCGAACCAGAAATGGATGAGGACGTGAGCGACCCAAGAATCCCACGGCTTTAGCCGTGTGGAGTGTCAACGTCACCGCTGTCCACAACCATTGGTTGTTTGAGAAACCGCGGGCGATGTATATGCACTTTCAGTCGATCGAGCCCCCTCTTGAGTTTGCCCGTAAAGTGCGGGAAGCGTTTCGAGTATTAAAAGACTAGCGGATGGGGATGGAGTGCCCTTTTGTTGCTTCGATGGGTCTCCTTCATCGACCGAGCGTCGCCAAACGATCCTAGTAGCTCCTTCTCGGAAAAAGGTTTGCCGCGAACATTTTCTTTCTCCCCTGTTTAGGAGTTCTTCGCCCATATTCGGAGACCCGATCCCCATCGGCTAGACGATTGGAAGCAGCCGAGACCGAGGCGAAGGGCTTTCAACATCACTTGCGTCTTATTCTAAAATCCTTCTTTTTTGAAACCATCCCCCCGATCAATGTTTCGGGGGGACCTTTTCATCGGCTTTCTAGCCATTGGCCAAGCTAAGAACTCAACAGCAAATACTGGTTCTTGACGTGGACATCCAACTCGTTCGGTGTTCCGCCAAACACGACCGCTCCCTTGTTCAAAATATAAACGAAATCAGCCAGCTCCAACGCCATTGCTAAGTTTTGCTCGACCAACAAGATCGTCAACCCCTGTTGCTTCAATTGCCGAATAATTTCCGTCACTTCTTGCACCATCAACGGCGACAACCCTTCCGACGGCTCATCAAGAAGCAGCACTTTCGGATTGGTCAGCAGCGCTCTCCCGATCGACAGCATTTGCTGCTCTCCGCCGCTTAAATCGCCGCCCATCGACGACTCCCTTTCCTTTAACCGGGGGAACATAGCGTATATATTCTCCAACGTCCAACCATTTTCGGCCGGACGGTATGTTGTCATTAAGTTTTCTTTCACAGTCAAATTCGGGAAGATTCGTCTCCCTTGCGGAACAAGCCCAATCCCTAACCGCGATATTTGAAAACTCGCCTTATCTTGAATTTCCGTCTGTTCCAACACGATCTTCCCCGTTTTGGCCGGAACCATCGCCATAATGGAGTGGATCGTCGTCGTCTTCCCCATTCCGTTTCGGCCCAGCAAAACGGTCACTTTTCCTTTTTCCACCGTCAACGAAACGTTGTGAAGGACATGGCTGTCCCCATAAAACGCATTTAAGTTATAGACGTTAAGCACCGACCGTTTTCCCCTTCCCGATATAAATTTCATTGACTCGCTCATCACCCCGTACTTCATCAGGAGTTCCATCGATGAAAATATAGCCGTCATACAGCACAATCATGCGCTCGGCCAATCCAAATACAACGTCAAGATCGTGTTCAATCACCATGACGGTAAGATCCTTTGGCAACTGATGAAGCAATCGGACAATGTAAGTGGTTTCGGCCTGGGACATGCCTGCTGTCGGTTCATCAAGCAACAGCACATCAGGCTCCATCGCAATGCCAAGCAAGATCTCCACTTGCCGTTGCTCACCGTATGACAACGTTTTCACCCGTTCATTGGCAATATCCTTGAGCCCCCATGTCTCAAGCAAATGCTCTGCTTCCGCAAACAGGGGTGGCGTTCGACGGGCATTTCTCGGTTTGAACCATACATTCGCCATTCCACGCTTCCGTTGCAATACTAATAACAAGTTATCAAGCACCGTCAATTCATTCAGCAGATTATTTTTCTGAAACGTGCGCACAATCCCCTCTTGCGCCTTTTTAAAATCCGGCATGTTTGTAATTTCTCTTCCTTTGTAATAGATCTTGCCCCCAGTAGGAAAGAGATCACCTGCCAGCAGATGAAAAAACGTCGTTTTTCCTGCCCCGTTCGGGCCGATGATTCCAATTCGCTCGCCTTTTCTCACACTGAGAGATACGTCCTTTATAATTTGCAAGCCGCCAAAATGCTTGCTGATCCTTTCAACATGCAATATAACGTCTTTTTCCATTTTCCCCCTCCTTATTGATTGGCTTCATTGTTCACTAATGATTTCGCGCCTTTTTGCGAAACCAACAACCTATGAATAGCTAGCTTTTGAAACATACGCGCAAAACCAACAAGCCCTTGCGGCATAAAAACGACAAAAAGAATGAAAATGATCCCGATAATCATCGTCCATACCGTTGTATAAGAGCTGACGATCGTTTCCAATACGACAATAAACGCCGCTCCTAAGACAGGGCCGATCATCGTCCCAGCTCCACCAATCAACACCATAATGAGCACCGATCCCGACATCGTCCAATACACATCGTTTGGCGAAACAAAACCGTTCAAGCTCGAGTACAAAGCGCCGGAAATCCCTCCGATGGCTCCTGCTATCATAAAAGCAATGTATTTATACAAGGCGGTGTTGTATCCCATCGCCTTCATCCGCATTTCATTTTCGCGAATCCCGATCAGCACATGACCAAATGGAGATTTGACAATCAATCCTAAGACGATGTAAACGATGACAAACATGAACAAAATCGAATAATAAAGGAACACAGGATTCGAAAGATCGACCGGCCCTAACATCGGGCTCGGCAACCCGGACAGCCCGTTTGATCCACCTGTTATCGTTGTCGATTGATGGACAAACGAATAGATCATTTGTGAAAAAGCTAGCGTCAACATGAGAAAATAAAACCCGTTCGCTTTCACGCAAAAAAGACCGATGATGGCTGCCGCCGCCGCCGCCGCCAGAATCGAAGCCAAAAGGGTCAATAGAAACTGAGGCGACCACTCTTTCGCTAAAAGAGCCGACGCATACGCGCCGATCCCGAAAAAGGCGGCATGCCCTAATGAAACGAGTCCTGTATAGCCGACAAGCACGTTCAAACTAAGAGCGAAAATCGCTAAAATCAAAATCTCGGCAAGCAAATTAAGATAAAACAACGAGAAGAAAAAAGGGACAGCGATAAGCAGGATGATAGCAACAACGCCCATGAAAAGTTGTTTATTCAATGCTTCATCACCTTCTTTCCAAGCAATCCATTCGGTTTACTAATTAAAATGACTGCCATGAGCGCGAATACAAGAAATAAACTCAGTTCCGGCACAAGAAAACGGCCAAACGTTTCAACAATCCCGACAACTAAACTAGCGACAAACGTTCCGGCAATCGAGCCGAGACCACCGACAACAAGGACGACTAAAGCTAAAATTAACGTTTGAAACTCCATGCTTGGGTATAAGCCAAGAATCGGTGAAGCAATCACGCCGCCTAGCCCTGCCAAATACCCGCCGACAAGAAAGACAACAGTAAAGACGAGCTTAATATTGACTCCTAATGCGCTAATCATTTCTTTGTCACTCAACCCAGCGCGGATAATGGCCCCCCAACGCGTTTTTTCTTGGACAAACCATAAACAAGACGCCAACACGACCCCAGCGACAATCACAAACAATCGGTAGGCCGGAAATTCTTGATGAAAGAAATGCAGCGTTTCCGATAAAAAAGGAGGGAGGGGAATCGATAAAACATCCGATCCCCATATGATGGACGTCACATCGTGAATGACATACGCTAATCCAAACGTTAACAGCACTTGAGATAAATGCCCTAAATGGTAGGTTGGCCTAAGCAAGATGAGTTCGATGATGAGGGATAAAACGGCTACAATGAGCGGTGCGATGATTAGGGCAAGCCAAAAGTTTTCGAATCGCTGCGTCGTCAATGTATAGGCAACATACGCTCCAATCATATATAACGAACCGTGGGCAAGGTTCAATACCCCTAAGATGCCAAATACTAATGATAGTCCGCAAGTAATGACAAACAACAACATGCCATATGACACGCCGTTGACGAGTTGGGCGGCAATGATGTCCATTTTTTCTCCCTCCATTCTATTGTCCAGGATCCTTCACTTTCTCGATCACTTCAATCACCTTGTTTTCAGCTTGACCGTTCACTAGGTTCGTTTCGATGATGTACATATTTTGAATAATATGATGGGTTTCCTTATCAAACTGAATCGGTCCGCGCGGACTCACAAACTGCACGTTGGAAATCGCCTCGACCACTTTGTCAGGATTAGAAGCGTCGCCGCCGACAGCCTCTAACGCCTCTGCAATAATTCTTGCCGCGTCGTAGCCTTCTAGCGCTTCAATCGTTGGGCGTGCGTTATACTTCCTTTCAAACGCATCAATAAACGCTTTATTTTCTTTTGTATCTAAATGATAGTCCCAGAAAATGGACGCGATCGTTCCAACTCCTGCGTTTCCTTGCTGTTTCCGGACATCTTCCGACACAAGCCAGCCGGATCCAATTAATTTTTTCTCCTTTTTCAACCCGAATTGTTCGTACTGCTGGACGAATTTCACTGCATCACTTCCCGCAAAGAAGGCGTAAACCGCATCTGCGTCGGCGTTTTTGATCGTCGTTAAATACGAGGAATAGTCGTTGGTTCCTAAAGGCGGATACACCTCACCGATCACTTTCCCGCCCGCCGCTGTATATGCTTCTTTAAATGCGGCGGAAACTTCGCGTCCGAAAGCGTAATCCGCTGCCGCGATATACACCGTTTTTCCAATATGATCGTATGCCCATTGGCCAAGCGAATAGCCGATCTGCCATGAAGAGAAGGACGATCTCCAAATGTAATCGCTCCGTTTGCTTCTTGTCAAATCATTGCCCCCTGCATGGGAGACGAGAAACGGCATCTTTCTCTTATCCACCTCATCTCGAATGGCGTAAGCAACGGCCGTGCTTACTGTTCCTGTCAACAAATCCACTTGGTCTTGATCGATCAACTTTCTTGCCTTCCTAAGCCCTACTTGCGGGTCGGCTTCCGTATCTTCCACAATGAGCTTAATGTCCTTTCCGGCGACTTTCCAACCGATGCTTTCAAAATAGAGCGCCATTCCCCTCTCTAAGTTTTTCCCTAAAGACGCGTACACCCCTGATTTGGGCAAAAGAGCGCCAATTTTGATCGTTCCATCCTTCTTGGATGACCCCTCTTCTTTCTTTGTTGTCGATTGGATTGCACTGTTGCCACAGGCAGATAAAACGGTGAACAAAACAGCCAACACAAGACAATAAAACTTCCTTTTCATTCAGCATCCCCCTTATCATGTTCCTAGTTTTTCTAAAACGCTTTCACTTTTTTGGAACAAAATTCATCTTCTTCCCTCTCACCTCCTATTTTCATTGTTTTAAATATCCTAAATTTTATAATATATAATAACTTTAGAAAATTCAATATATTATTTTATCTTCAGTTATAAAAACATACAGGTAAAATGACCTAAATAATGCTGATTTTCAGGTAAAAATTTACCTTTTACCGAAAATGTACATTCTGTTTTTTGTAATTACGTACTTTTTTCGTAATACTACTATTTTGAATATCGTTCAATTAATAATACTTGGATAGGTGAGAGGGGAATCCCTAAACGGCTAGCACAGCCATCGCTTCGTTTGTGGACAACTGGCTGCTATCGAGCTCTCGTATGGTCCTGCCCTTGCCTGACCGAAACATCCCTCGGCCATAAAAAAAGCCCAAGAGATCTTTCCTAACGGATCTCTTGAGCTTTCCATCATTGTTACTTAACATTTAAATAACAACAAACTGGCCGTTGACAACCCCTAGCGGCCAATGGCCGTGTTCTAGCACAAAGATGAGAAAGTGAAACGGGTTTGTCTCCCATCCTTCAAGGTCAGACAACAGTTCCCAAGCACAAGCCATTCCACCAATGTACATCATATAGCCGACCGCGGTAGTAACCACACCGTCTCCGTATGGCCGTAACACCGCAAATAACCGGTCAAAACTATGTTGAAAAATCACCGAAGGCACCTCATCGGCCAGCGCCAAAAGCGCTTCCAATCTCCCCGCCTGTTCGGCCTGGCGCTTGAATTGATCGGGAATATGCCGCAGCGCCTGCCAAATGCCATCCTCTTCGAGACGAATCGACTCGATGGATGATCGCAGTTCTTGTTCAGCCAACCACTTGACTTTGACGTGACGGAGGCCGAAAAAATCGGCAAATTGATGAAGCGACCGATCAATCTGTTCATCTCCCCGCCGGCCAAGCGAAGAAAGCCAATCGATATTGACAAAACGGTCAAGCAGACGACGGACGGCCGTGTTCTCCATACTCGCCGCTCCTGTATGGTTGATGCCCTTTTCAGAAACTGTGCTCATTGTCTCCCTCCTTCATTGATAATCGATAATCCCCTGCAGCGGCTATAGCCACAGGGGAACGCCATTTAACCGCTTACCGCCTCTGCCTCAAACTCCCCGACAACCGATTGATATCCATTGTTATTCGGGTACACTTCTTCACGCTGCAACCCGAGCTTTTCCATAATCGGCAAATCATTGGCACAGAAAAGAAGCGCATCCTCATTGGATGTGTTCACATGTTCGTGCCAAGCCCAGTTCGGGATGACGAAATAGTCGCCTTTTGTCCAGTCGAACCGAACACCATTGATGACTGTATATCCTTCACCTTTGAACACGTGATAAATCGCTGAATATGTGTGGCGGTGCGCCTTTGAACGGTAGCCAACCGGCAGTTTTTGCATCCATGCACCAATGTTTGGGTTGGCTGTCTGACCGTTCGATGGGTTCATGTACTCAACAGCAATACCATCAAACGGATCGGGTTCAAAATCGCTGAGCCCCTCCAACGCCGCTTCGGTCTGTTTCCACTTGTACAACCCAAGCGGTGCGACTTGCGGCTTCCGGTCGCCAATCGGCCGAACCATGCCGCCTCGGTACTTGCGCGCCGAGTAATCATCTGGAAGCGAGGGCTGCTCGATACCTTCCGGATACGGTTCAAAGAACGTTCCACCTGTTGAGTAAATCAACGGAATATCTAAGCAATCCATCCAGAACATTGGCTCCTCACCCGGGTGGCTATGCCCGTGCCATAATCCGCCTGGGGTGATGAGAAAATCACCTTCTTCCATAAATAAACGTTCACCTTGAACGATCGAATACGCCCCTTTTCCATCCGTGATAAACCGCATAGCATTTTGCGTATGACGGTGGGATGGCGCCGTTTCCCCAGGCAAAATGAGCTGGACGGCCGCGTACAGCGTGTTGGTCGTCGATGCCCATCCCCACGGCTGGCGCTGCTTAAGCCCCGGGTTTTGCAAGTAAATCGCCCGTCGCTCGCCGCCGCGCTCCGGCGTGAAAATTTGCGTCGCCTCGAGAAGCAACCGACGGAGCGTTTCCCCTTTCCATAAGTACGGCACCGCTTCCGGCTTCGGCTCTTTATGCATCAAATCCGGAATCGCTTCCCATAGCGGCCCTAAATGGTATTGTTCAATTTTTTTCGTAAACTCCTTTACTTCTTTGCTTTGGAAAAACGGATTGGCTTCTGCCATAGTTTCTCCCCCCTAGGCGTTCGATTTCGATTCGTATTTTCTCCTATTCCGTTCGATTTGCTTTAAATGGCCAGCTAAATGCTCGGTAAGGAAGTGTTCAATTAAAAACGTCATCGGCTTCATGCCAAATTTCGGATTGCGGTGCGGCGCTTCTAACGCCAGCTGTTCGTCATTCAACGCCCCCAACTGTTTATCAGCCCATTCCGCCGCCTGCTTAATCCCCTGAATCACCTCATCGACGCGGCGAGCATCCGCCTGGCGAACCGCCGCCAGCCTTGCTTCATCATTGAGTCCCCGCCCCCACTCGCCGCCGCCAACTTGAATGACGCGAGTGAGTTCCCTCGTCCAATAGCCAATCACTTCTTCAATATGACAGAGAATTTCCATAATCGACCACTCATCGGCGGAAGGTTTCCAGCGGATCATCTCCTCAGGAAATGAGAGTACTTTTTTAGTGATTTTCTCCACAGTCTCGTTTATTTCTTGCCGATACTGCGCAATCAACGGCATGCCGACTCCACCCCCGTCTTGCTCGTTACAGCGACAACCCGGTTTTCCAGCACTCCAATGCGCTCCACTTCAATGCGCACAACATCACCGTGCTGCAAAAAAACTTGTGGATTGCGGGCGACCCCAACGCCGCCCGGCGTGCCGGTGCAAATGACATCGCCTGGTTCAAGCGTCATAATATGCGACAAAAATTCAACAAGATCATGAACGCTAAACACCAAGTTTTTCGTATTGGACCGTTGACGTTCTTCCCCATTGACAGTCAATGAAATTTCTAAGGAATGCGGATCGGGAATTTCATCCTTCGTAACAAGCCAAGGCCCCATTGGGGCGCTCCCATCAAGCGTTTTCCCTTGCAGCCATTGGATCGTCCGCCGCTGCAAATCCCGTGCTGTTACATCATTGACGATCGTATACCCGGCCACATACTCGAGCGCATCCACCCGCTTTACATTCCGCGCCCGCTTGCCGATGACGAACGCAAATTCCGCTTCATAATCGAGCTGACTCGTGATCGGCGGCAATGGGATGTCATCTTCCGGACCGATGATCGCATTGCTAAACTTGGCAAAAATGACAGGGTATTCAGGCAGTTCCCGTTTCATTTCCAAAATGTGTTCACGGTAATTGTGACCGACGCAAACAATTTTGTTCGGTTTTAATATGGGCGCTTCGATTTTGACGTTGGCGCGATCGATCACCAGCCCGTTTTCTAAAGCATATTCCACCGCTTTTTGCGCCTCTTCCAAGCTTTTTTCCCCGCCCTCAAGCAACTCAATGGTATCAGCCGGCACAAGCGCCGCAGCGAGCTGTTCGGCGCGCAGGCATCCCTTGGCTCGAAGCTGTGCCACACATGCTTGATGAAGGTCAATGACTTGGTTGTCTACAATGCATCCGGCACGCACGACATCTCCTAATCGGTAGTTAATTATTTTCATCACGATTCCTCCTTGCGCCTGATTATTGCCCCTTACTCCTCATCTTTTCGCGAAATTCGGCTGGAATAGGAGTGGCTTTCGGCCTGTCGCCAGCGAACGTCGTCCACACCCGCACCTCATACCCGTCAGCCACGAGCTGGCCTCCGCGGAAAAACTGATGCTGGATGCGGAACGATTTTTCTCGCAGGTCAGCGATAGACGACTTCACACAAACTTGATCTTCAAAAAAGAGCGGGGCATGAAACTGGCATTTTGCTTCGACAATCGGCATGCCAATTCGCTCTTCTTGAAACCACTTCCACGTCGAACGCCCAAGACTGGCAAAAAAGTGGTGAGACGCTTCATCCATCCATTTATAAAAATTCGGGTAAAACACGATGCCAGCCGCGTCCGTATCCCCCCATCGAACTTGAAAAGCGTACTCCATCGCAATTCCTCCTCGTCAATATTTCGTTGACAACTGCGGCGGCCCCGATTTCGGCCCGTACGGCCCTTCATCAAGCCATTTGCCAAGACGCGGCAAAATCGGCGCCAATGAAGCCGCTACTTCCCGCTTCATATTGATCGCTGGATCCGTTCCTTGAATGTGCTCTAACGCTATCCCCGCACAATCACGGTTGTATCTCGCCGCAATTAGACGCTCATTAGCCGCTGCGGCAATGGCCGTTTTTGCTTCTTCACGATTTTCTGCATCAAGCGCCGCCCGAATCGCTTTTGCGGCCATAATCGCATCCGGTACGCCGGAGTTCATGCCGCGCGCGCCAAACGGAGCAAACAAGTGCGCAGCCTCACCAGCCAACAGCACACGGTGATGACGGTCAGTGAGCGACTTAGCAACCACTTGGAAAAAACGATACGTCGACACCCATGTGATGCGGTCGGCATATGTTGCGGGCATCACTTTCGGCAACCATTGTTTCACGCCTTCCACACTGCCGAACTGCTCCGGGTCATCCCCATCAAGCAGCTGCAAGTCAATACGCCATCCACCGGCAAACGGCACAAAGAGGACGTTGCGCCCGTCCACAGCCGGGTGCTGATAATGAAACACCCGTTCAAGCGGCAGCGGATCGGCCTCATCTTCTTTCACATCGACGACGACAAAGTAGTCTTTCGTCCGCGGCCCTTCCATTTCGATGCCGACTGACTGGCGAACGGTCGAGCGCGCTCCATCGGCGGCGATCACATAGTCACATACCCACCGTTCGCCTGATTGTGTGATGAGCACAACCCCTTCCTCATCGGTTTTGACATCGACAACTGGGGCCTCCCACACAAATTCGACCCCCGCCTCTAGGCAAGCTTGATGCAAAAACTTCTCCGCTTCGACTTGCGGCAAGCTTGTAAACGGTGGGAGCGCGTTCGGGTCAGGAGCGGGATACCGCTTCATATACACCTCCTTGCCGCGGAACAATGTGCGCTTGATCGGCCATACAACGCCGTGTTTGGCAAACGTTTTTCCTAACCCCGGATAAATGTCCTCTAAATGCTGGAGCGTTGCCTTATGGAAATAAATCGCTCGGCTTCCCGGACGGAGACGGTCTTTGGGCTCCGCTTCGATCACCGTCGCTGGCAGTCCGAAATGACGCAATGCCAAGGCCGCAGTTAATCCGATGGGCCCTGCCCCGACAACGAGAACAGGGCGCCGTTGAACATTAGCTTGACTCATCGTCTCTGCTCCTTTCTTTTCCATGACTTTTGTTTCTCTATCGATTAACCCACTTGTTGTTGATGATTGCGCTCGTCGATGACCCGCTTTGCCTTCATCGAAAAACGGGGCAACGATCCCAGTGCAACCCGTTCGACATCAATTCGAATGCCAATCCGTTCTCTGAGGCGGTCGGCTAAACGCTGTTCGACATCCTCTTCCGACTCAATTTGCACTTTCACTTGATTCATTTCATGCTCTGTATAATAGACAATGCGAAATTCTTTAATCTCCATAAATTCCCTCACAATCGTTTCAATCGACGATGGGAAAATATTAGATGATGAACAAAGGAGGCCGCCTCCCATTGTAATGAATCTTTTTTCGGCAGCCTCGCACTATATGATTTTCCGTCCTTCATACTGACTCTGCCTTCACATTAGCATCGACGGTTGATTGTTTGCTCTTCAAAATGATGGTCGTGCACATGCCTATGGCAGCTAAAGTAGCCAGCAAAAGCATTCCACTTTTAATGGCGACGAGTCCGAAAATCATTGGCCCAACAAACCCTCCTAAAGAGGCCAAGGAATTAACAAGCGCAATCCCAACCGGAGCAGTAGACTCTGTGAAGAAAAAGGTCATATAAGCCATATATACGCCGGCAAAACCATATAAACCAATAGCAGCGAATGACAATAACATGATCATCATGACGGAGCTCGTTGCAAAGGAGCTTGCTCCGAATCCAATCAGAGCAATCAGAAAACTAATGATGATATGGGTTCGATGGGAATTCGTTCTGCTCGCGTTCCAACCCATAAGCAGCAAGGAAATCATTCCTACTAGCGCGGGAATCATGGTGATCCAGCCGATTTGCAAATTCGAAGAAGCGTTTTCTGTTAGGGATTTTACAATAGATGGGAGCCAAAACCCTAACCCGTACATAGCGGTGTAGTTGGTGAAGTAGATAAGCGTTAATTGCCAAACTTTCATATCTTTTAACATTTCTTTTTTTGTTGTTTTATTGACTCGTTTGCTTTCCGCTCTTTCTTTTTCCAATTCCCCTTCAAGCCAATCCCTTTCCTCTTTCGTTAACCATTTGGCTTGTTTAGGAGTGTTTATCAAATAAAATAAGACAATAATACCTAACACTACTGCCGGAATCCCTTCTAATATGAACATCCATCGCCAACCGGACAACCCCCCCCATTGAACCACATCCATAATCCATGTGGATAATGGCGCACCGATAATCGATCCAATCGGCAATGCCAGGATTAAGACAGACGTGGCGATCGCCCGTTCCCGTTTTCGGAACCAATAGGTGAAATATAAAAGAATCCCGGGAAAAAACCCTGCTTCTGCAACCCCTAATAAAAAGCGTAAAATATATAAATGGACAGCCGATTGTACAAATCCGGTTAATATGACAATAACTCCCCACGTAATCATAATGCGGGCAATCCATACTCTTGCTCCAACCCTGTGCAAAATCATATTGCTTGGCACTTCAAACAGAAAATATCCGATAAAAAATATCCCCGATAATAAACCAAACACCTCCGCCGAAAGAGCCAGCTCTGCATTCATACTCAGTGCTGCGTACCCAATATTAACGCGGTCCAAGTGAGCGACAATATATAAGATAAGAACAAAAGGCAAAATTCTTAACATCGTTTTTTGAATGACTTGTTGTTTTACAACTTCCACGTTCATATTTTCCATAAATACCCTCCTTATTATCACTAAAAGATGAAAATTAAAACGTAAATAGTTGTAGCCCCCCGTAAACGGGGGCACGATTATGGCCACAAATTTCTAGTGTTCTTTTTCTCTATTCACTAACGTTACGAGTCATAGTCTCTCCCAAATCGCCGCAATACCTTGGCCGCCGCCGATGCATAGCGAGGAAGCGCCGTATTTCTTTCCTCTTCTTTCGAGCTCATATAGAAGCGTCAATGTAATCCGCGTTCCTGAAGCGGCCAACGGGTGGCCAAGTGCAACTGCACCGCCGTTGACATTGCCTTTCTCATCGTCAAACCCCAATTCTTTTTGGCACGCTAGATATTGAGCGGAAAACGCTTCGTTAATTTCGATTAAATCGAGATCACCGATCGATAAATTCGCTTTGTCGAGCGCTTGGCGGATCGCCGGCACCGGGCCGATCCCCATATACTGCGGCTCAACGCCGACAACTCCCCATGAAACGAGACGAGCGAGCGGTTTCAGGCCACGCTTGGCGGCATATTCCGCTGAAGCGACAACGACTGCCGCCGCCCCATCGTTCATCCCGCTGGCATTGCCTGGCGTTACGACTCCGTTTTTAAGAAAGCGCGGTTGAAGCGCCCTTAACTGTTCTAAACTGGTCTGCCGCGGATGCTCATCGGTGTCAACGACTGCTTCTCCTTTTTTTCCTTGCACGGTGACGGGGACAATTTCTTGGTGGAAATACCCATTGGCCATCGCCGCAAGCGCCCGCTCGTGGCTGCGAAGGGCATGCTGGTCTACTTCTTCACGGGTAATGTGATACTTTTTCGCTAAATTTTCCGCTGTCACGGCCATGCTGCAGCCGCCAACCGTGTCATACAACCCGTCCCATAGCCAGTCTTCCACCGACGGACTGCCTAACGCCGTTCCCCAACGCATGCCGCGAATAACGTGCGGCACTTGGCTCATATTTTCCGTTCCCCCCGCCAACACTACTTCCGCTTCCCCGGTTAAAATGAAGCGCGCCGCCATGATAATCGTCTCGAGTCCCGTTCCGCACAACCGGTTCACCGTCACCGCAGGCACATCAATCGGCACCCCTGCCTTCAAACCGACGTGCCGTGCCAACAAGTGGGCGTCGCGGCTCGACTGTTGCACATTGCCAAATACGACATGGTCGATTTCTTCCGGCTCGACATTGGCCTTTTTCATCGCCTCCCGCGCTGCGATGGCCCCTAAGTCAGTGGCGGAAATATCGCGAAACGAGCCGCAAAATTTGGCAAATGGTGTACGTGCTCCTTCAAGCAATACGATCTCTGTGGGCATCCTCTTTCCCCTCTCCATCTTTTCTTCTTTAACAACAGGGAATTCACTCCCTGACAAAAAACGGCCGCCATTCATTCACTGATCGTTGACTACTTGACATACTTTTCATGTTGAATCACTTTTTCGGCGATTTGGCGTTTTAGCGTGACCGTATCGACCAACGACCCTCGCATAAATGTCTCTATGCCTTCTGAAATCCTTTTGAGTAGTTGTTCCTCTTGCAAATAAGAAACAACATTCAGTGAACGGCCGAGCAGCTGCAGAATAGTCTCTTGGATATACACTTGCACATAGTTTTTCTTTTGTTGTTCCATCTCTACTCCGTTTTGCGCTATGGCTTTTTCCGTCCTTAACAAAGCGCTTTCCATTGCGTAAATTTGTATGGCCATATCTGCTAAATAAGCTAGCAGTTCTTGTTCCGTTCCAGTCTCCGCATGCCTCTTTTCGATCGCACCAACTACCGCCCAAAACAATGACTTCACATCATAGAGCTGCTTTGCTTCGTTGGCAAACGCGGCAGACTGTCGCTCTCGGCGGGGAATTTCTTTGGATGGAGATGGACAGTTTCGCAACAAGGTGGACGCGATGACGATCCGATTGATTTCATTCGTTCCTTCAAAAATACGGTAAATTCGTGCATCACGATAAAGCGTCTCGACTTCATACTCCACCATATAGCCGTATCCGCCATGAATTTGTACCGCTTCATCAACAACAAAATCGAGCACCTCGGTTGAAAATACTTTATTGATCGAACATTCCACGGCGTAATCGGCAATGGTTTGAGCGATATTGTCGTTTCCTTCCTTCCACCCTTGTTCGAGAGCACCGGCCGTGCGATAAATCATACTCTCGTTCACATAGGTCTTGACCGCCATATCGGCGATTTTCTGTTGAATTAAACCGAACTCGGATAACGAACGGCCGAACTGCTTTCTTTCTTTAGCATATTTCACTGATAATTCAAGCGCCCTCTTCGCCATCCCCAATGCGGCGGCGGCAAGCTTATGACGGCCGATGTTTAAAATATTAAAAGCGATGATATGCCCTTTCCCGATTTCACCTAATACATTCGCCACTGGAACTTTTACGTTGTCAAGAATCAAAGAACGAGTCGAAGAACCTTTTAATCCCATTTTTTTCTCTTCTGGCCCAACCGACACTCCTTCATAGTCTTTATCAACGATAAATGCCGTGAACCGCTGTCCATCCACTTTGGCGAAAACGATAAAGAAATCCGCAAATGCTGAGTTTGTAATCCACTGCTTTTCACCGTTCAAGATATAATATCGCCCGCACTCAGATAAACGCGCCAATGTTTTCGCGGCTAGCGCGTCTGTGCCGGAAGTGGGTTCTGTCAACGCATAAGCGCCAATCTTTTCGCCGGTAGCCACATAAGGCAAATAGGCTTTCTTTTGCTCCTCTGTACCAAAAAAGACAATGGGCAACGACCCGATGCCCACCTGTCCGCTGAACGTTACAGCAAATGACCGGCCTAAGGCCACCTTTTCGCTGATGATGCATGAACTGATCTTATCCAAATGAAGCCCGCCGTATCGCTCAGGAATATCGGCGCCCAATAGCCCGAGCTCACCTGCTTTCTTTAATAAACGGACCGTTTCATCAAACTGTTGAGCCTCAATTTTCCCTAAGGAAGGCACCACTTCCTTCATGACAAACTTTTCTGTCATATCTGCCAGCATATCATGTTCGTTAGTAAAGTCCTCTGGAGTAAACACTTCACTGGCGAGAACATGTTCATGAATGAAACGACCACCTTTATATTCTTTTATCTTTGCCACAGCCAGCCATCTCCTTACGTCATTATTTCAGCTATATTAACGAAGGGTTGATTTTAATTGTTCTTCCATCATTTCCCGAAGGGCTACTTTTTTAATTTTTCCACTCGGTGTGACAGGCAGCTCTTCGACAAACACAATGCGATCTGGCACCTTGTAGTCCGCCACTTTGCCTTTGATATATGCTTTCATAGACTCCTCGTCTTCCACGCAGCCCGACCGCAACTTGATGACAGCGCAAGACACCTCTCCTAAAACACTGTCCGGCAGTCCGATAATGGCTACTTCCATGACACTCGGATGTTTGTAGAACATTTCTTCGATTTCCCGAGGATAAATGTTGTAACCGCCGCGAATAATCATTTCTTTTTTACGTCCCACAATCCGCACGTACCCGTTTTCGTCAATCGTAGCTAAATCACCGGTGTAAAACCACCCTTCCTCATCGATCACTTCCTTCGTTTTTTCCGGCATTCCGTAATATCCTTTCATGACGCCGAAACTTCTGCAGGCCAACTCCCCTACTTCACCAGGTTTCACCTCTCGGCGGTTGTCATCAACGACTTTCACTTCAGCGCCCGAAACCGCTTTTCCTACCGTCTCTGAACGCACGGAATCGCTATCATCAAAGCTTGTAATCGTTAAAGTAGCGGACGTCTCCGTCAAACCATACGAAATGACAATATCGCATCCCATTTGCGTACGGATTTTCCTTACCACCTCCTCAGGACAAGGAGCAGCGGCAATAATACCTGTACGAAGCGAGGACAATTGATACTGATTGAAATTTGGATGGTTCAACTCTAAAATAAACATCGTCGGGACACCGTGGTGAATCGTCACCTTCTCCTGTTCAATCAATCTAAGGGCTTCTTCTGCCTTATATTGTTCCATAAAGACAAGGCGTGCTCCGCATAACACCGCTGATAGTATGGAAGGAACCATACCAAACACGTGAAAAACAGGAACAGCAACTAAAAACACATCATCATCGGTGCATTGCAGAGCTTCGATCGTAGCATTAGCTGAGTAGAATACATTTTGATGCGTCAACATTGCCCCTTTTGGCTTTCCGGTTGTACCTGATGTATACAAAATCGCGAAGACATCTTCTGTGGCATCGATGGAGATCGGCGGAACAGCGGGAGAGCGTTTCCCTAATTCGATTAAGTCAGCAAACGAATAATGTCCTTTTTGTTGGGAACGTACGGTAAAAATATAGTTCAGCGAGCCGCCTGCCGACGAGTGCGATGCAAATATATCGATATGGCCAAACTCACCCGTAAGAAACGCAGCTGTCGCTTTCGAGTTTTCCAGTATATAAACCAACTCCTCTGTACGGTAGCGCGGATTACACGGAACGAGAATGGCGCCAAGTCGGGCAAGGCTGAAGTAAATCACTAAAAATTCATTCCAGTTCGGCAAGCAAACAATCACGCGATCCCCTTTTTGAATTCCTAACGCCACCAAAGCGGACGCCATATATTCAACACTGTCGACTAGTTCTTTATACGTCATACGCCGGTAGCCGTCATACACTACCTCTTTCCCCTCGGATACCCGTTGAAAGGAACGATTTAATACTTCATGCACAGTGAAAGGTTTTCCTGTCATCCGGAGCACCACCCTGTCTTGATTTTTCAATCACTTTCCTTTACTCAAACATGAAGGACGGTTGATGACCGAATTCATCTCACAGTTATGTCGTTTTTACCGCTCTCCTTGCGACTGGAGTTACTTGCCGACAAACACCGGCTTCCGTTTTTCAGCAAACGCCCGCATGCCTTCTTTTCGATCTTCAGTCGCAAAGGCGTTTCCAAAGCAGGCGGTTTCCACCATCAACCCTGACTGCAAATCCACATTGGCTCCTGTGTTGACCGCTTCTTTCAACATGCGCAGAGCCATGGTCGGTTTTTGCGCCAATTTTTCGGCCCATTCTTTTGCGGTTGGCAGCAATTGATCGGCCGGAACAACTTTGTTCACCAAATGGATGGCGAGCGCCCGCTGGGCGTCAATCATTTCACCGAAGTAAAGCAATTCTTTCGCCACCCCTTGGCCGACGATGCGCGGCAGCCGTTGCGTCCCGCCGCCGCCCGGGATGATGCCGAGGTTGACCTCTGGGAAGGCGAACTTGGCGTTCTCTGAGCAAATGCGCAAATCGCATGCGAGCGCCAACTCGCAGCCCCCGCCAAGCGCCAGTCCGTTCACCGCCGCGATTACCGGTTTGGAGGCGTTTTCAATTTTTAAAAACGCGATTCGTGAAATTTTGTTCATTTCCATCATGCCGGCCAAATCCAAGTCCATCATTTCACGAATATCGGCCCCGGCCACAAACGCTTTTTCCCCCGCTCCGGTGATGACCACGGCCCCTACTTGTTGGTGGGCTTCGAGCTCATCAATCAAAGCAGATAGCTCTTGAAATACTTTTGTATTCAACGGATTGAGCGGAGGGCGGTGAATGGATACAACCGCCACTCGGTTTTCGATTTCACATTGCAAAAATTCATAGTTCACGGTTTATTCCTCCTCCTAGAATTTTTGGCAGCCTAGCGGTGACGTATGGCGAGTATCGCCGCTCCGCCCTTATCGGGCATCATCGTAATCGTAAAACCCGGCTCCCGTTTTTCGACCGAGCCTTCCTGCCCGAACAAGCTGTCTCAGCAATAAAGGCGCTGCAAATCGGTCATCCTTAAACTCTTGATAAAAATAATCCATGACATGAAGGCCGATATCCACCCCGGCAAAATCTTGCAGCGTAAACGGCCCCATCGGGTAGTTCAAGCCGAGCGTCACCGCCTTATCAATGTCTTCCATCGAAGCCACTCCCTCCTCGACAAGGCGAATCGCTTCGATAAACTGCGGAATCATAATGCGGTTGACAATGAATCCCGGAGAATCTTTCTTCACCTCAACCGGTTCTTTGTTCAGCTTTCGGGCAAGCTCTTTCGCCTGTTCGACTGTTTCATCGCTCGTTTTGTATCCGCGTACGACTTCGACGAGTTTCATCAGCTGTGGGGGGTTGAAAAAATGCATGCCGACGACTTGGCTTGGACGGTTGGTGGCAGAAGCGATTTCCGTGATGGACATCGATGACGTGTTCGTCGCTAGGATGGCGTGTTCTGGTGCAATGTTGTCCAATTGAGAAAAAACTTCTTTTTTCACCTCCATGTTTTCGATGACAGCCTCAATAATGACATCCGCCTGTCTCATTTCCTGTAAGCTTGTCGATCCTTTCACCCGTTCTAGCGCTTCATGTTTTTGTTCGGCGGTTAATTTCCCTTTCGCCACGCTTTTATCCATAAATGCTTCCATTCGCGAACGCGCTTTTTGCAGCATATGTTCGTCAATGTCCACTAAGATGACGTCAAATCCCGATAACGCGGCCAAATTGGCGATGCCGCCTCCCATCGCCCCCGCTCCTACGACTCCAATCGTTGTTGCCATTCAGCAAGGCCTCCTCTTTTTTTGAATTTTCTATATTATCTTTGTTATTGATTATAAAAAAGGTGAATATAAAAAAATACCTGCATAACGCAGGAAAACACACTTATCTTTTCAGCACTTTTGCGGAGGACAAGCCATATAAATCATATAACTTTATCGCCATCATCAAGTTGAACCGCTGCTCTGCCCCGCTTAAGGAGAAACCGATCATTTCCTCGATCTTTTCGAGCCGGTATTGAAGGGTGCTGCGGTGAATGTACAGCTTCTCGGCCGTTTCAGTCAAATGGCCATTGCAATCGAGAAAGACGCGGATCGTCTGCATCCAATCTACGTTTCGCTCCGCGGAATGCCGGATTAACGGACCAAGATATTTGTCGACAAACAGTTTTGCAGCCTCTAATTCTTTTAAATGGTGCAATACTGTATATGCCCCAAGCTCATCAAAAAACGCCAAGCTTGTCCCTTGAAAACTATGGAGAATGACTTGCAACGCCTGTACGGCCTGCTGGTAGCAAAAATAATAATCATGGATCGATGTTGTCCTCCCCCCGATCCCTAAAAACGCTCGACAAGACGCTCCTTCCTCCTTGATCCACTCGTTGATCCGATGGTGCCACTCGTTCCAATATTTCGCAGGCTGTTTCTGCTCTTTGCTTGCTGGGACGATCAAAATATACCGATCGTCGATGGCACCGTATAAGAGAGCAGAGTCTTCCATGGCGATCCGTGCTTTTAAGCGATCCCATAACGCCGTTCTCTCGATATTTCGCTTGAACAAATCCACCTGCTCTTCCGATTCGGAAAACTGCAAATGCAAGACGGCAATGCGATGCTCATCAAAAATATTCCATTGAAATACATTCGCATATTGGATAACTCTCTCTTCCTCTTCGATTTCCGCGGTCAACAGTTTATGCAAAAAGCTGTCTTTCAGTTGTTCCTTTGTATCAAAAACGAGTTTCTGTTTCATAAACTGGATGGATAAAATATTGAGGGCCAGTTCAACACTTAGGCGGAAAAAATCATCGATTTCTTGCGGATGCACATCAATGGCTAGATAGCCGACCACGTCTCCCCCGCTGTTGATCGGCCAAATCGCTATCGAAACATCTGACAAACCATCAAGCAGGAGATATCCTCCCATCCGGCTTTTCCCGACAGCTTGCCTTAGCGCCTCCTTGGTGATGCCCTGCAGCTGTTGCTCATTTAGCCGCCCCAATTCATAAGCGATCGGCCGCATAAAGCGGTCAAAGACAATGACCGCTTTGATAAACATTTGGCTGAATGTTTTCGTAATGCCTTGAAAGTTTTCGTATCGGATCGTCTCTTTCATCAATTTTTGTTGATACTGAAGAAGAAGACGAAGGCGCTGGGTATGATCCCGTTCCTGCTGATACAGCCGGACATTTTCCAGCATGACGGCAACATAGTTGGCCAGCATGTCCAAAATCCCTACATCTTCTTTCGTAAATGTTCCTTTATTTTTTCGTTCGACATGCAAGACGCCGATCGTTTTGAAGTTGACAACAAGCGGCACCGTCAACTGATGACCGCCCGGTTTCTCTAAAAATGGAAAGCAGTCGCTGACCCGGTAGTTATTTTTCATCATCATTTGATGCGGGCTGTCCACGTGGCCATACGCAGGAGGATGGAAAACAAAGCTATTGTCTTCTTCCCGGTATAAATACATACAGGCGCCGCCCGCATTCGTCCCTTTTCCGGCTCGCTCGACGATTTTTTCGACAAACTGCTCAAGCGGCGTATCGAGTGAGAAGTGTTGTGCCAGCCACTCGAGGCCAACCATTTTTCGCCGTTGGGTTTCTTTTTGCTTGGCGACTGTAATGGCGAAGGCGGCATCCTCGCCGAAATCATCAAACAATTGCCGAGCCTCGGCCAGCAGCGAAACATGGCGTTGAAAACCAATCATACAAATACCGTATTCATTTTCTTCATCTTTAATCGGAACGCTGAACCACGTTTTTATTCCATTTCTTCTCAATAAACCAATCAATGGACATGTACATGCTTCCCCCACCTCTTGAAACGTCGTGCTCCCTTCAAACAGCCGCGGCAAGCAGCTGGCGATCGCGATGGACGGATGGGAAATCCCTCGGTGGAAATCGCCCTGATACAGTGTTGGAACGACATCATCCCCTTCCTTTAGCACGATGGCGATCAAGTCACATTCCAGCTCCGCCCGAAATGAAGTTACTAAGTATTGAAGCGCTTCTGCTTCTGTATCAAACTTCACTAGTTTTCGCGCCGTCGTCCGCAAATGGTTTTCAATTTTTTTCATCAGCTTTTGCCGCTTGCTTTCATCCATAACCCCTGCCCCCTTTGTAAACAGAAAGGTTGTTATTAAGTCCCTCCTTAATAACAACCTTTCTCTCTGTTTCGGAAAAAAGTTCAGCTCGTTTTTGTTTTCACGGCCAACGTCTTCGCTAGCTCAAGGAAAAAGTCAAGCGCCTCCGGATTGGCCATCGATCCCGGGTTGACCGCTTTTTCGAGCGGGAAGCCTAAGAGCAGCTTGCGGATGGGGATTTCCATTTTCTTTCCGTTTAGCGTTTTCGGAATTTGCTTTACCTCGTAAATGTCATCCGGAATAAAGCGCGGCGAGACATGCTGGCGGATCGACTGGCGGATGCGGTCTTTCAGCTCATCATCGAGCGCCACGCCCGGCTTGAGAACGACAAACAGCGGCATGAACGATTGCTTGCCCATCATTTCCAAGTCAACGACAAGGCTTTCAAGCACCCCATCGACCGCCTCGACAGCGCGATAAATTTCGCTCGTGCCCATGCGTACGCCGGCACGATTGATCGTTGAGTCGGAGCGGCCGTAAATGACGCAGCCGCCTTGTTCGTCAATTTTAATCCAATCGCCGTGCTTCCAGACGCCCGGATACGTGTCGAAATAGCTGTTTCGATACCGCTCGCCGTCCGGGTCGTTCCAGAAAAAGAGCGGCATCGATGGCATGGGCTTCGTAATGACGAGCTCACCGACTTCATTGACGAGCGGCTGGCCGTTTTCATCAAACGCCTGCACGTCGGCGCCGAGAGCACGGCATGAAAGAACACCGGCGCGCACCGGCAAAATCGGCGAACCGACGACAAACGCAGTGCACACATCCGTCCCACCGCTGCACGATGCCAAGCAAATGTCATCCTTCACATTTTCATACACCCAGGCAAACCCTTCAACTGTGAGCGGCGAACCGGTCGAAAGCACTTCCTCAAGCTTTGATAAGTCATAGTTCTCCTTCGGTTTGAGGCCGTGCTTCATGCAGACGTTAATAAACGCCGCACTCGTGCCAAAATGGGTGATTCCCGCTTTCTCCGCGAGTTCCCATAACACATTGCCATCCGGATACGTCGGACTGCCGTCATAGAGCACCACGGTCGACCCGGCGAGCAACCCGCCAATCAAAAAGTTCCACATCATCCATCCGGTCGTCGTAAACCAGAAAAACGTGCTCTCCGGCCTTAAGTTATCGGCAATCGACAGCGCTTTCAAATGCTCAAGCAAAATGCCGCCATGCCCTTGAACGATCGGCTTGGGCAAACCGGTTGTTCCCGAAGAATACAAAATCCAAAGCGGATGGTTAAACGGAACGTCTTCATAGACAAGCTCCGCCTTGCTGGCCACGACATCATCCCACAGCACCACCCCGTCATCCGGCGCCTCCATTTGTTCACGCCAATACGGAAGCAGCACCGTCTTTTTCAATGACGGCAGCTTGGCGCGCAACTCCGAAACGACCGGCATTTTGTCAAACTCTTTGCCGTTGTATTGGCAGCCGTCGACGGCGAACAACACGGTCGGCTCGATTTGCACGAACCGGTCGATGACGCTGCCGGCGCCAAAGTCGGGTGAGCAGCTCGACCAAATGGCGCCAATCGATGCGCAAGCCAAAAACGCCATCACCGTCTCTGGAATATTCGGCATATAGGCGACAACGCGGTCGCCGCGCTTCACTCCCATTTCCCGCAGCGCCTGGGCGATCGCTGCTGTCTTTTCCATCAGCTCTTGCCATGATACTTCCCGATACGGGACGCGTTCAGAGCGGAAAATGAGCGCCGGTCGGCCAGCACGCACATGCCGGAATACATGCTTCGCATAGTTGAGCGTCGCTCCGGGAAACCATTCCGCCCCAGGCATCTTTCGCTCCCGCAGCACACATTCATACGGCGTCGCTGCCTGCACACCACTATATTCCCAAACCGTTTCCCAAAACTGCTCAAGCTGTTCGACCGACCATGTCCATAACTGGCGGTACGAGGCAAACGACAGCCCCTTGTGTTCTTTCAGCCAGTTCATATATCGCTCGATATTGGACTGTTTGATTTGCTCGTCCGTTGGCTGCCAAAGGATTGTCCCTTCCGTAATCGCTTTCATTTTGTCATGCGTCAATGGACGCCGTCACCGCCTTTCTCCCGATGTTTTATTCAGACTATTTATATGATACCATCCTTTCAAACTATTTTGAATAGATATTTCCTCGACAGCCTTGTCGGAAAAGAACGGAACAAATCCATTGACAAAAAGGCGATGCTGGAATAAGATAAACACAAAAGTTGGCCTTGGCAAAAAAAATGTCCCTTAGCAAAAATATTGACAGGAGGGAAAATTTTATGGCCGAACGAAATGATTGGCGTCTCTCTGAAATAGAACCGGGGGAACGATTCCGTATTCGAAAAGTCGCCGTTCCTGATGCTGTGCTAAGGCGAAGACTGCTTGATTTAGGCTTTGTACCGGGCGGAGAAGTCATGGCCGGACAGAGAAGTCCGCTTGGCGACCCGACCGCCTATCACGTATGCGGAACGACGATTGCGCTAAGAAAAGAAGAAAGCAGCTACATTTATGGGGAGAAGATCAGTCATGATTAATGCGACATACACCATTGCCTTGATGGGGAACCCGAATACCGGAAAAAGCACGTTGTTTAACGTCCTGACAGGGCTGCGCCAACATACCGGCAACTGGCCGGGAAAAACCGTCACCCATGCGGAAGGGGAACTGATCTATCGCGGGGCGGTGTATCGTGTCGTCGATTTGCCTGGCACCTACTCTCTTTATTCCCATTCGGCTGATGAAGAAGTGGCGCGCGATTTCCTTCTGTTCGAACGGCCGGATATAACGATCGTCGTCGTTGATGCCACGGCGCTTGAGCGCAACTTAAATCTGGCGCTTCAAGTATTAGAAATAACCGACCGGGTCATTGTCGCCGTCAATCTCATAGACGAAGCAAAAAAGAAAGGCATTCACATCAACACCAAAACACTGGCGGCCAAACTCGGTGTGCCGGTCGTGCCGGTGTCCGCCCGCAGCAAAGAAGGCATCGATCAATTGCTAGAAACGGTGGATGCTTTGGCCCACGGCCGGCTTCATCCCACTCCGATCGCCGTTCAATATAGTCCCGAAATTGAGGAAAGCATCGCCAAACTCCTTCCTTTTGTGGAGGAAATCATCGGCGGCGCATACCCGGCCCGCTGGGTCGCACTCCGGCTGCTTGACGGCGACACATCGCTTCTTCGCGCTTTGAAACAACCGCCGCAACGGCTCACAAAGGAGGGAGTTCCGTATGCATGCTGTGGATCGGTCAAATCGGTTTGACCGCTTGCTGAAAGAGGCACAATCGTTGGCGCCAGCCGATACGCGCGAACAAATCACCACCGCTATTTTTCAAACATCGGCCGCACTTTGCCGCGAAACAGTCACAAATGCGGCCAAGGCCGCCAAAGACCGCACCGCGCAAATCGATCGGATCGTCACATCGAAACGGTGGGGATTCGTCATCATGCTCGCGATGCTAGCCGCTGTTCTTTACGTAACGATCGCCGGAGCGAACGTATTGTCTGAATCGCTTGCCCGCCTGTTCGGATGGGTGGAACAATATTTGACAATGTGGTTTCAAGCTGTTCACGCACCTAACTGGCTGCACGGCCTCCTTGTGCTCGGCTTATACCGCGGCACGTCCTGGGTCGTCAGCGTGATGCTGCCGCCGATGGCGATTTTCTTCCCCATATTCGCTTTGCTCGAAAACTACGGCTACTTGCCGCGCGTCGCCTTCAATCTCGACCGGCTGTTTAAAAAAGCGGGCGCGCACGGCAAACAATCGTTGACGATGGCCATGGGCTTCGGCTGCAACGCCGCCGCCATCATGTCGACGCGCATTATCGAATCGCCGCGCGAGCGGATGCTTGCCATTTTGACGAACAGTTTCGTTCCATGCAACGGACGATGGCCGACGCTGATTTTGCTTTCTTCCTTATTTATGGCCGCTGGTTATACAGGGGGCCAGAACACGCTCATCACCGCCGCGGTTGTCGTCGCCATGGTGCTGTTTGGCATCATCGTCACGTTGACTGTTTCATGGATCCTGTCCAAAACAGCCTTGCGCGGCATTCCGACCCATTACACATTGGAGCTCCCGCCATACCGGCGCCCGAAAATCGCCGAGACGGTCATTCGCGCTACGATGGATAAAACGTGGTACGTGCTGAAACGCGCCGTCACCGTCGCCGCCCCGGTCGGCGTTATCACTTGGTTGCTCGGCAACATTCACGTTGGCGATACGACCGTGCTCGCGTATTTCGCTGGTTGGCTGGACCCTTTTGCGAAGACCATCGGGCTTGACGGCTACATTTTGATGGCCTTTCTCTTAGGGCTGCCGGCCAACGAAATCGTTTTGCCGATTTTGTTGATGGGGTATTTATCGGCCGGGACGTTAACGGAAGTCACCAGCCTCCATTCGCTTAAGCATATTTTTCTCGCCCAAGGCTGGACGTGGCTGACGGCGCTCAACATGATGCTGTTTTCGCTTCTTCACTACCCGTGCGGAACAACGCTCGTCAACATTTATAAAGAAACGAAAAGCGCGAAATGGGCGCTCGTTGCCTTTGCCTTGCCAACAGCGATTGCCATTGCGGTCACCTTTACGACTGCCCAGCTGGCGAGGTGGTTTGGACTCATTTAATGATGAGCGACGAAGAAATCCCTTGCCACAATGAATTCAGAAATGGAATGCCTTTATAATTTAAGAAGCATTTCATGCAACTCCCCCTATACACCTAGGCAAGGGCTTCCCCACGCTAGCCTGCCAATAGCCAACCCCCGCTTCCAATCATAGAATGCGGGGGCGTTTTGTATCTTATACTTTTTTCATTTCGTCAATATGAGAAGCGTCACCTTCAACGATCACACGAAACCCGTCGTTATGAGCCTCCACAACCGTCACGCTCGTGCCATACATATACGGCGGCGCCCAAAGCTCGTTGAGCGGCACACCTTTGAATGCCGCTATGAGCGTTTTCAATACAACGCCATGAGTGACGACGAGGACGGTTTCCCCCCTATGCCTTGCAATGATGCGCCGCACCGCTTCAAGCGCCCGCCGCTGCACATCAAAAAATCGTTCCCCACGCCTTGGTACGTACAAATGGGGTGCATTCCAAAAATGATCAAACAAAATCGGGTCCATTTGCCGAATCTCGTCATGCGTCCGTCCTTCCCAGTCGCCAAGATGCATTTCGAGCAGCTGCTCGTCTTGATAAATCGGAATGAGCCGCGCACCGCGGATGAGTTCTGCCGTTTCGAACGCCCGCCCGCTCGTGCTCGCATAAATCGCTGTCAACTCGACCGCCTCAAGCCGTTTTCCAAGCCGTTTGGCGTCTTGCCGCCCTTTTTCGGTGAGCGGTGAGTCTTGCCACCCTTGCATCCGCTTTTCCACGTTCCACTTCGTCTCCCCATGCCTGGTTAAATACAGCGTCGTCTCCATCCTTCTCTCCGCCCCTCCATTCACCATTCTAAATCCCAGATTGAAGAAGCAAGTGATTCAGCATACTGTCTCTATCCCTTTCACTCAGAAAAGCCCCCCTGCGATGATTTCTCGCTTTCTGAACGAAAGGCTTGTTCGAACGGTGCATCCATTTTTCGCTAGTTTTTAAGATTGAGCAAAACACCGCATGATCAAATTTCTTTCACAAATGTGGTCAACTCAATTTCTTCCGGAGTTTGGATCCGCTCTGTCGCGTAAAACCCGTGGCGCTCATAAAAGCGAACGGCCGGCGCATTGCGGCTTCCGGTCGTTGCGATGATTTTCCGCACTGATGGCTCTTGCTTGATCACAAAGTCGAGCAATGCGCTCGCCATTCCTTGACGGAAACAATCCGGGTCAACGACCAGCCGGCAAAGGAGAATCGTCTGTCCGTCCCGCTCGTAGGCGATGGCCCCAACTAGCCTTCCATCTTGAAAATAACCGAAAAAGCGTTCGCCGCATTGTTGCAATGCATCCACCGTGTCGCGAAGCGGCGGAAGCGCCGCGCTGCCGATGATTTGCGCCTCGACGGTGTACGCACGCCGCTCTAGATGCAACACCTGAACAGCTGTTTCGCGGTTCGTCACATCAAGCTCCCTTATCATGTTTTTCCCCTCCCGTCAGCCGAAAAAGCGGCCTAGTCGGGCCGCTTGGCGTTTAATGAATCACTTCGTCCATTGCTTCCGGCAGCGAACGGTAGCCTTTTTTCTCTTGGCCGTCTTTTCTGACCGTCCATTCCTGCTTTTCAAGCGCCAGTTCTCCGCGTTCGTTCTGAATAAACGGCATATGGATCATGATCATCTCATCGTCTTTGTTAATCGTATAACCGACATAATAGCGGTTTCCTTCACCGCGTTCCTCAAAAATGCCGACTTGATCGAGTCCGTACGTCTCCATCATCGGCTCGAGCGTGTCGATGAATTCTTCGAGAATCACCCTTCTTGGCGCAAACTCCATCTGTTTTCCTCCTCTTGCACAGTGATCGGTTTTAGTGTGCGGCAAGCCGAGGAAAATCATGAGCGGAAATGACAAGCTTATAGCGGTTGATCGCCACAGGCGGCGCAGTTGTGCTGTTCGAGCCATTGCTGCAACTTTTCCGCCTCAAGCGAGCGGCTGAAGTAAAACCCTTGGGCGTAGTCGCAATCCATTTGCGAAAGAAGCGCCACCTGCGACTCGGTCTCGACTCCTTCGGCCAATACTTCAAGATCCAAGCTTTTCGCCAAGTGGATGATCGTATCGACGATCGTCGCATCTTTTGAGTTTTCAACAATGCCGCGAATAAAACTACGGTCGATTTTTAGGAGCGACACCGGCAAATTGCGGATATACGCGAGCGAGGAAAAGCCGGTGCCAAAGTCGTCGATCGCCGCTTGCACGCCAAGCTGCTGCAATTCGGTTAAAATGTGTCTTCCTGTTTCAATGTTCTCCATCAACCCGCTTTCCGTGATCTCTAAAATCAACCGATCAGGCGCCAACTCCGTCTCCCGTAAAATGCGCTTCACATGTTCAACAAGCTCGGGGCGGTTAAGCAAAAACGGTGACAAATTGACCGCTAACTTCAGTCCGGAAAATTTTCTTTCCCATTCTTTCACTTGGCGGCATGCCTGTTCAAGCACCCATAGCGTAATTTCAAAAATAAAACCGCTCTCTTCGGCCAACGGGATAAAATCGAGCGGTGGAACGTCGCCAAGCACCGGATGGCGCCAGCGCAACAGCGCCTCGACCCCCATCGCCCGCCCTTTTGTCAGCCGCACTTTCGGCTGATAGCATAAATACAACTGCCCGCGCATAATGGCAAACGGCAAGTCTTGTTCAATCATAGTATACCGATGTTCTGTCGGCCGATAAAACGCATAGCCGTTCCGCCCCCGTTCCTTCACTTCATACAGCGCTTGATCGGCGTATTTCATCACTTGCTCGATCCGGTCGCTGTCTTTTGGGAAAAAGGCGATGCCGATCGATAAGGTCGATTGAATCAGCTGTTTTTCGTAATAAAACGGTTCGTGAAAGGAGCTGACAAGCCGTTCGGCCAAGGCAGCCATCTCCGTTTTCACCACGTTCGGCAACAGCAAAACAAACTCGTCGCCGCCGACGCGGGCGAAAAAATCATCCGGACGCAACGCCCGTTGAACGCGTTTTACCGCCTCGCGCAAAAAATAATCGCCGGCTTGATGAGAAAAATGGTCATTGATCCATTTAAATTTATCAAAATCTAAATAGCAAAGGGCAAACGGCGTACCACTCGCGATCAGTTCATCAATATGCCGCTCAAAATAGCTGCGGTTGGCAATGCCGGTGAGTGAGTCGAAGTAGGCAAGCTGGCGCAGCTTTTCCTCATACTGCTTCCGCTCACTAATATTTTTCACCGTGACAATAACGCAGTCGAGCGCGCCTTCTTCATCAATGATCGCTTTTCCTTGAGCTTCCATCCAAACCCATTCACCATGCTCGTCTCGCTTGCGGAACTCTGCCGTTTGCGCCTCGTATGTATCATACAGCTCAGCCAGTTTTTTCGTTACAGCCGGCACGTCATCGGGGTGGACAAACGCCAGCACCTCATCGTACGATGTGGGGAGCCTCCCGTTTGTTTTTCGCTTCCATGACGGCGGGATGTACGACAGTTCACGATGGCGGGAAAAAATCAAAACATAATCGCTCGTATGTTCGACGATCAGCTGCAGGCGCCGCTCCGCTTCGGCGAGCTGCGCTTGCAGCCCATCCGCCGCGACTTGGCGGCGCAGGACGCATAACATGGCCGCCGGTTGGCCGCGCTCGTCGATGATCGGCGACATGCCAGCGACGAAAGCACCTCCAAGTAATTCAATCTGAAAAGCGGACAACTGTTCTTTCATCCGCTCGGCCAACGCTCGCCCCTCCGCGACAAGCGCCCTTTCCTCTTCCCGGCTCAACGCCAGACGGTGAAAGGCTGGATTTTGATAAATGATGGCACCTTGCCAATTAAAGATGACGATTGCTTCTGTGAAGTGATGGAAAAAGGCCGTATACTTGTTCATGCGATGGTTACCTCGCCACTGAGATAATATACCGTTGTCCTCACCTCCATTTTTGCGAAAACATCCACAAAAATCAACAAATTTCGCAAAAATTTTGCCAAAAACATGAAACCGCCCGCTGGCGGCCGACTGGTCACCCAGTTTGCCGCTGGCGGGCTTTGAGCGGACACGTTTGGCAGCACGTGCCCCCTTTTGTTTGCACGTACAGGCAGCACGTCGTCCGCTGCATGCCGCTCGCTCCTTTAAAGAAGCGGCGGAGCGGATTGTCCTTTTGGCCAAACAGGCGGCCATCAGCTTCATCAACGAGAAAACGGAAATCGTCCCGCAGCCGGTCGGCGACCGGGGCAAGCGACTCATCCTCCAACCAACGTTCATATACCCAATACACATAAATCGCGACATTTTCCCATAAGATGAGAGGCGATATGCGCGTCAGACGCCGCAACCGGGCGATAAGCGGAGCGAACAAACCGGCGAACACGTCGCGAACGGCTTGCTCGCGCCAGCGGCTGCGCTCAATGCCGCACATCTCCGCTTCCGGCGGCTCAAGGCGAAAGCGCGGCATCCACATTTCCCCTTCACCGTCCGTATCCAACCAAATGCGCCCAGGCTCGAGCACAAGCCGCTTGTTCCATGCCGACATGGCGTATAAAGCCATCGGCGCTAAAAAGCTTAGGCGCTTGACAAGCATCGACGCCGCAACGGCGTCATTCGCCGCCCCCATCTCCTCACGCACACGCGCAACATACTTAGCGAGCTGTTCGTCATCATGAAGCAGCCAAGCAAGCAACATCGATGACGAGACATCAGCAGCCTCGTTTGAAAAACGGTACGTCTCCAACGCTTTGACTTCTTCTCCGCTTAACCTCATCACGATACGCCTTCTTTCTGTAGGATGCGCCGCCCTTTTCCGTACGGGATGCAAAGCGGGGTGCCAAAGAGCGGATCGTACGTAATTTGGCAGTCCATCTGAAACACATCTTTTACGAGCTGGCGGGACATGACGTCTTCTGGCTTCCCTTCGGCATACACTGTTTTGTCGCGAATGGCGACAAGATGATGCGCATAGCGGCAGGCCAAGTTTAAGTCGTGCAGCACCATGACGATCGTCCGCCGTTCTTTTTCATTCAGCTCAAACAATAAATCTAAAATGTCAATTTGATGTGCCAAATCAAGATACGTCGTCGGCTCATCAAGCAAGATGATGTCCGTTTCCTGCGCCAGCGTCATGGCGATCCACGCGCGTTGGCGCTGTCCTCCAGAAAGCGAATCAACCGGCCGCTCGGCGAGCTCTGTAAGCCCGGTCGCCGCCAAAGCGCGCGCAACGGCACACTCATCTTCTTCGCTCCATTGCTTAAGCCACGTCTGGTATGGATAGCGCCCTTGCTTGACGAGCTGCAGCACGGTCAGCCCTTCCGGAGCGACAGGCGACTGCGGCAAAATGGCCAACCGGCGGGCGATTTCTTTTGTCGGCTGTTTGGCAATCTCTTTCCCATCAAGCAAAACGGCGCCGCCTGTCGGCTTCAACAGACGGGCCAAGGCGCGCAGCAACGTCGACTTGCCACAGCCGTTCGCGCCGATCAACACCGTCATTTTCCCTTTTGGAATCGTTACATGCAATCGGTCAATAATGAGCGTTTCCCCGTACGATAAAGTCAGCTCTTTCGCCTGCAACGCGTGCATGCTTGTCCCTCCTTCGTTATGTTTTCCGGCTTCGATACAATAAATAAATAAAATATGGTGCGCCGAGTGCAGCGGTAAACACCCCCGCCGGAATTTCTGTCGGCGCTAACAGCATTCGCCCAGCGAGATCCGCTCCCATGACAAGCACGCCGCCTAACAGCGCAGCCGTCGGAAGCAGCGCGCCAAACGCCGAACCAACAAGCCGGCGCGCCATGTGCGGCGCCATCAGCCCAACAAACCCGATGCCGCCGGCGAAGGCGACCGCTCCCCCGGTGAGCGCCGTGCTCAGCAACACAAGCCCTAGCCGTTGCCGTTCGACCGCGCTGCCAAGACCAATGGCCAGCTCGCCTCCTAGCTCCTGCACATTGACATGTCGGGCCGCGAGCATGGCCACAAGAAACAGTCCAATGATCAATGGCGCCATGAGCGAGACGTGCTGCCAAGATGCGCCATATACACTGCCGGTGATCCAAACATTCGCCTGGCTCGCCCGGTAAATCGGCCCGACGATCATCAATAGTGTTGTCAACGCTTGCATCAATGCGGAAATGCCGATGCCAACAAGCACGAGCCGAAGCGGAGCGAGGCCGTTTTTCCACGCCAGCATATACACGAACCAGGCGGCGACCGTAGCCCCCAAAAAGGCCGCGAGCGGCAGCCAGTGGATGCTGACGGTGAGGGAGTGGTTTTCATCGCTAAACAGCGCCAAAAAAGCGACGACCGCGGCCGCTGCCCCGCCGGTAATGCCGATCACATCCGGTGAAGCGAGCGGATTGCGCACCATTCCTTGCAAAATCGCGCCCGCTGCCGCAAGCGCCATTCCGGCCAGCCAGGCAACCAACACGCGCGGCAGGCGGAACGTCAAAATGACCGTCTGATGAATTTCCTCTCCATAGCCAAGCAGCGCAGCGGCGGCTTCCAACGGCGAAATGCGCATCTCCCCGCTGCCGATGCTGACGAGAAAAAGCAAAACCGCCGCCGCGGCCGCCGCCCCCATAAATGCCACCCATGACAACATTTGCAATGAAGAAATGGAAAAAAACGTGACCATCACGACAATAAAAAAGCCAGCCCCGGCATTAATGCCAAAAATGCCTGGCGAAGCGAGCGGGTTTCGCGTCAGCGCTTGCATGAGCGCCCCGGCCATCGCTAGGCTCGCGCCGACCGCCGCAGCAATGAGCGCCCGCGGAAATCGGACCGTCGCCACAACTAAATGGACGTTCGAGCCATTATTGTCGATCAAGGCGGCTATCGCCTGCCGCCAGTTCGTATCGGTATACCCGCACACAACGCTCATCCACATAGCGGTAAGAAGCAAGATGAACAGCCCAATGAGTCCCAACGCTTTTTGACGGTTCGTTGCTAACATTCTCCTAAGATCTCCCTTGCTTCATTATATATGTCTACCGTTAAGTCTATTTGATAATGAATCTCATCGTCAATATTTTTTGCCATCTTTTTATGATATTCTCATGATTTTTTGGCTCTTCACCACAAGTTGTACTTGATCATTGAAGGTAGGTGTGCATAGAGAAAATAGAGGGTACAAAAAATGCGAATTTTCCTGTATGGTAAAGGTGACGAAACCGAACCACTGGAGGAAAATTCGCATGTACGCTCAGTTTATCAAAGAACTCATCGATTTACCAGATGTTTTGATTCAAAAGGTGCGAAAAGAAGGAGATCGTTGGATTTTCGAACTTTCTTTGCCCGAACAATGCCCGTTATGTCCTGTCTGCTTGAAACGCACGATCAAAATGACAGGCAAAAAGAAGCAGTGGATGCATGGCTATGCTCAGCGAATCGGAATCTTTTGGATTGAACTTTCTGTCGAGCGCAGACGCTGTGGCACGTGTGACATGACATTCAGCACGTCTTATCCAGGAATCTCTCCTCGAAGTGTGGCAACGGATGCTTTTCAGCAATGGGTCGCGCAATCTTGCATCGGAACATCCATTCAGGCGGTGGCTCGTATGCTCAAGCTTCTTACACGACCGTTGAACGCTGGTTTTATACCCATGCCCCTTCCTTCCTATCGAATGATATCCAACCAAAGGCGGTTTGTGTCGATGAGTTTGCTTTCCGAAAAGGGCATGATTACGGAGTGGCGATCATGGATGCCGAAACGGGGGAAGTGTATGCCATTGAAGCAGGAAAGAACGAGGAAGCCATTGGGCGTGCGTTGGCTCATGTGTCTCGTTCCGTTCAGTATGTCGTGAGTGATTTGGCACCAGCGATGAAAAAAGCGATTCAAGGGGCTTGCCCAGATGTAAATTAGCACATTATTTCAGAATCCCTTTTTCAAATTATTTCAGGCGGATTCGGAAATAATGTGCAAAATTTTTGCGGATTGTTCCGGATTTTGCACATTCTTTCGGAACGTTTGCACGCTCTTTCAGATGAAGATTTCCAGCGCGCCTGATGGACCGATGGAAAAGAGAAAGCACAAAAGAGGCCGATTCGGCCCCTTTCGTGCTAATACCCCATTTCCTCTGCGGCCATGCGCACCACTTCTTCGTCAATGGCGTCCTTTTTCAGCTGATACCCGTATAACAGGCACGTCGTGGCCAACTTGTTGATCACCCGAGGCCATCCCCGCGACTGCAGGGCAATCGCCTCTAACGCCGATGGGGTGAAGATCGGATGCTTCGCCCCGGCCTGTTTCATCCGATGTTCGATGTAGCCCGCCACCTCTTCCTTCTCCAGCGGCCCCATCCGGCATCGCATGATGATCCGCTGGTCGAGAGGGCGGTGCTGATTGAGCCGCAGCTTCCCCTGTAAATGGGGCAGCCCGGCTAACATCAAGACAAAGGGGTTGGTCGAATCCATCTCAAAGTTGAACAAGATCGCGATGTCCTGTAAAAAGGCATCCTTCGCTAAATGCATCTCGTCCAATATCAACACCGGTGTGATCCGCCGTTCATGATACAACCGCTCGATCGCCTGCTGGATTTGGCGGAAGAGATCTACCTTGCGGTACTTCGGTTCCTCTCCTAATCCCAAGGCCAGTCCACGGTAAAAATCCATCACGCCTCCGGTGGATAACGGAAAGTAGACGACATGATACAATGATGGATTCAATGACTCTTTCAGCGCCCGAAGGGCGAACGTCTTGCCCGCCCCCGGCTCTCCGATCAACAGCCCGATCCCCCGGGTTCGTTTCACGTACTCCAGCGCCCGCAACGCTTCCTGAAATGACGCCCCTTGATACGCCTCGGACAGGTCTGTTTCTTTCGCAAACGGCTCCCGCGAAAGGGAGTAAAACGATTTATACACCGTGTTCTCCCTCCTTCGCTGGAACTGCCGCAAACGGCGACCGGTGACGCTTCACATGGGCGTTATCCTCCAAACACACCCGAATGGCTTCCGCCACCCGTTTGCCCTATCGTATTTCATACAGATTGGCAAAGTTTAGAAAAACATTGCTTTTTCCTTTTTTTATATCATTTAGATGAATAAAACTTTCTTCTCTTGGATTGTTGTTAATTAACAAGAAAAACCGCTCTTTGCTAGATAAAGTGATTTCTTTTGGAATAGGGATGATAAAATCCTGATCTTTTGGTTGTTCAAGCGTATAAGAACGAGGTTGTTTTCCTCTTACTCCATATATATTTCCTTCCATATCAAAAAACATGATCTCCTCCACCATTTTGTGCGGACTTTGATCAATTCGAACATACCGTGCTTTATTAACCTCTTCTACTTTTAAAGGAGTGAAACGATCATTTAACAAAACAACAGATGGCAGACCAAACTCGTTGCTTTTACTGTTTTCCTTCTTAAATATCTTTTGAACATTATCCAATTTTATATGTGATGATATTTCAGAGAAATCATTTTTATTTCTTTTACTTACTAATACCTTCGTTACAGGTATGTTTTCCGTAAAAAATTGTTTTTGATCTTTATCAATTAAAATAGGCAAATACTCACTAAAATCATAATTATTTGATACCTGGACACGAATCGGAATTTTTAAGGATCCGTTTCCTTTCATGTGAATATCATAATACGTATATTTTTTATTGTTAATCGAAAATTTGATAAATTTTTGATTATGGAAAATAAACAGACGAAAGTGACGATCTCTATCTTTTAGACTATCAATGATAAAGTTGAACGTGAATTGTTTCATTCCAGATTTTAAAGAAACAATATCAACCGATTCATTATCAATCATCCACTTTTTTTTCAGTTTCGAATCAACTGTAAATGAAGTTGCGGTATCAGGAATAAATCCAAGCTGTTCCTGCGCATTATTTGGTATAATAAAATGTTCATTTTCATGGAAAGAGATAGTATCACTTGTATGTAAGGGTTGTCTATTTTCTTTTTCATTTTCTTTTTTTAAAAAATTATTGCATCCTGAAAACAGCAATACAGAAAGCATGATGAGTGCTATAATCAAATAGCTTTTTTTTCGACCCATTTTATCATTTTCCACCTTCCGTTTTCACCTTGATGGAAAAGCTCAAAATGCCGAGGCATTTTGAGCTTTTAGTTTTTATTAAAATCTTATACCTCACATTTCGCACCCTAACAGAGCAGAAAGAAAGGATTTTTTATTTCGTTTTTTAGAATAACTTTCTGAGCAACACGATCAGCGATGGAAATCCTTTTTTTACCATCGTTGGTCGTTCCGTATCATGTTACACGTAGATGCTCTCATCCATGCCCAATCCCTGCAGAATCCTTCGCTGATCAGGGGTGAGCGGTTTCCCTAGCCTGTGTTGGATTTGCCCATCGGGCAGTTCCAACAGGACGACTTTGACATACCAAAACCATTGAAAAATCGCTTGTCCGGTCGGGCGGGTCAGTTTGCGGCCTCCTGCGCCCTTTAACGGGCGTTCGGGTGTGATGAACTGACGCACCCGGCGCTGGAAGATGCGGTAAATCGCCAAGGCCAACAGAAACAAATAGCCCAATACGGCGACCCGTTCCGGTTTTTTGACGTAAATCTCATCCGTAAAGAACGGATCTTTCAAGAAAGAGAAGTTCATTTCCACCGAGATTTGACCTTTATACAACTTCAAGATCTCTTTCGCATCCATCGGCTGCCCTTTCCATTCCTTCGGAACGGTCGTGACAAGGACAAACCGGGACGCTTTTCGTCTTGCCTGTTCCCACGCATCTTGGTTGAATTCGACGTCAAGGCGCACAAGATACCGCGTCTCCGTCTCGGGTTCCGCCCCTTTTTTCGGTCGTCCGCGCCGTTTTTTCGGGCGCACGATCGCTTCGACCACGGCCTTCACCCGATGAAACCGGGGGCGAAGGGACGCCTTGAGGGACGCCAAGGCTTGTTCGGCGTCTTCCCGGCACGAAAACGGGTGGCACTCCCAACGGGCTTGTTCCTCGCGAAGAAGCTCCGCTTCTTGTGCTCGTTCTTTTTCGAGCGTCTTTCCTTTCCGTTGGTCAAGGGCGCTCGATTCGACGACGACCAGCCGTACGGGTTGGCCTTCATACGTCGAGGCCGTTTCCCATACACGGTACGTGGCGCCGTTTTTTTCGGCCAGCGCAAAGGGCTCGCTCCATGCCGAATCGGGTTGGGCATCCGCCTCCGAAAGCGCGGTTTTGACGATCCGAAGCGACGACGGGCCTCTCGTGATCAAAAAGGCGTTGGCGGCTTTCGTTTGCGCCAGCGTGTCCTTCGTCATCGCCGCGGAATCCGCCACGTAAATCCATTCGTCGTCGATCTTCGCCTGCTTCAGCTGCTCATGAACACGGGAGAGCGCCTCGGGATTCCACGTTTTGTCCGGTGCGTTGCCGTCGTGCACATCGCCGTAAAACGGGATGCCGTCCTCGTTGCTGATCAGGCCGAACCCAATTTGTTTTTGCCAGCGATGGTGGCGGTGATAGCCATAGGTGATGTGCAGCACGTCCGACGAATTGGATTCATACGCGCCGTAAACGGTCTTGTCCGTCGTATCCGCATGGAAGACGCGAAGAGAGAGGCCTTCTTTCTTGTAGATCTGCACGAGACAAGACGACAGGACTTGATGGATATTGGCCTCATACAGCCGATCCAAATGGTGGGCGATGGCATTGTCGTTGAACTAAGACGGATCCAGCTCTGGCCGAATCAGTTTCGGCAAATCGATGTCATGCGCCCACCGTTCCAAATGAACCAGGGCTTGCCGGCCGCTCAAGATATCCGGAGTGATCAGGCTGACGATATCGCTGGTTCGGGTTTGTCATTGGTGATCCACCGGAACCAGACGATCAACCAACCGAGGGAGGCCAAGATCCTTGAACAGGGTGCTTATGATATTCAAATAGGAACGTTCATCCATCGCACGAATGCGAACGTCCATGGTGTGGAAACTCCTTTGCTTTCCTTGTGTTTCAAGGATTCATTCGACATGAAGATAAAAAAATCCTCCCGATTGTTGTCGAGAGGGTGCGAAATGTGAGTTTTAACGTAAAAATCAAGTACATCTTTTGGTGATGAACCAAAAAATTTATGAACAGTTGAAACAAATCGCCCCAACCGTGTTCGCCGAAACGCTGCGCGGCAACTGGAAAGACAACTTTATGCTCTATGCGAAAGCGGTGAACCAAGAAGAGAAAGGGAAACAGGTCATTGCTGAATACGACAAGCGCATTGAGGACTTAAAAGCGAAACTCGGCGACAAACTGAAGATGAAAGTGTCGGTCGTCCGCTTTATGGCTGGTGACGTCCGCATCTACCATAAAGACTCGTTCTCCGGCGTCATTTTGGACCAACTCGGCTTCACCCGCCCGGAATCGCAAAACGTCAACGACTTCGCGGAAACCGGCGTGACGAAAGAACGCATCCCGGCCATGGACGGCGACATCCTGTTCTATTTTACATATGAAACAGGTGACGGCAAAGCAAGCGAACTCGAAAAAGAATGGATCAACGACTCGCTCTTTCAAAACTTAAACGTCGCGAAACAAGGCAAGGTGTACAAAGTGAGCGACACGATTTGGAACACGGCTGGCGGTGTGCTCGCTGCCCATCTGTTGCTCGACGATATTGAGAAATATTTCTTGCAGGAACAATCATGACAAACATGCTGTAAAAAACGGAGCGCTAAACGTGCTCCGTTTGTACAGCTTGTTTGTTGGCGTCTGTCGCCTTACATCCCCTCATTTTAAGGCGTTGGGGATCCATAGAATCATTTGCGGCCAATACGTAATCACAAGCAATGTGGCAATCGAAACCGCTAAAAACGGCAAAATGGCCTTTGTTAATCGCTCCAATTTCACATTCCCTAGGACCGAGGCAATATATAAACCCGCCCCAACAGGGGGAGTCAACAACCCAATTGTTAAATTGATGCAAATGATCATTCCAAAGTGAATCGGGTCAATCCCATAACTGGCTAACAACGGAGTAAATACAGGCACTAAAATAATTAAGGCTGCAATGCCGTCCATAAACATTCCCACAATTAATAGAAAAATATTAACGATGAATAGAAACACCCACGGATTGCCCGTTAATGACGTCATCCATGTCGCAATAGACTGTGGAATTTGTTCAAACGAAAGCATCCAGCCAAACAGATTGGCCATAGCAATTAACATCGTAATCGTTGCCGTCGAAACAGCAGTATTGATCATAATCGAAGGGATATGTTCCCATTTCAATTCCTTGTACATCATCCCTACAATAAGCGCTACAACACAGGCAACAGCTGCCGATTCCGTCGGCGTAAACGCCCCACTCAAAATTCCTGCAATAATAATGATCGGGACAAGCAAGGCAGGAATGACCTTCAAGAACGATTTTGCCACTGCAATGAACGGCGCCCGTTGCTGTCTCGGCCATTGTTGTTTGAACCCGACATATGCAATCAAAAGAGCAAAAGCAATGCCGAGCAAAATCCCAGGCATAATGCCGGCCAAGAACATGTCGCCGATCGAAGCCCCAGATGCCACGCCGTAAATAATAAATAACATACTTGGGGGGATAATTGGACCCAACAATCCAGCCGCCGCGGTAGTCGACGCGCTAAACTCCCGGGAATACCCTTCTTTCTCCATCGAAGGAACCATCACTTTACTCATCATCGCGATTTGGGCAGTCGCCGAACCAATAATTGAGGCTAACAACATATTGGAAATTACATTGACATAAGCTAATCCGCCGCGGAAATGGCCGACCAGCGTTTTAGAAAAATCAATCAACCGTTTTGTAATGCCGCCGGAGTTCATCAACTCGCCAGCCATCATAAAAAGCGGAATCGCCAACAACCCATAATTCTCAAGCCCCGAATACAAACGTTGCGGAGCAGTGGCCAACAACCCCGTATTTCCTGACAAAAGAATATATATGATCGTTGTGATTCCTAATACGAACGAAATGGGAACTTGCAATAGCAATAGGATAATAAAAATGAGTGATGCAACAATCATTCCCGTACTTCCCCTCTCTTTTGAAACCCTTGACTAAGAAATGCGTCAAGAGAGTGAATCACCATAAACAAAAAACTCACTGGCACACTCAAATACGGAATTATCATCGGCAACCGCATAGCATTCGAATACTGCAACATGATCGTCGGTGATGAGACCCATAAAATCGCCAAATAGAAAATATATAGCACAAAAATAAATACAATAAGGAAACTTAAGCTCAACAATCGCTTTCTAACCCTGTCTTGCAACTTGTCCATCACAATCGTAACCGCTGCATATTCTTTTCTTTTTATGCTCATACTGCCCCCGATAAATGTGAGCCATACTAATGAAAAAATCGAAACTTCCTCTGACCATGTTAACGGGGAGCTGAGCACATATCGATAAACTACTCCTAATGACAGTGAGACAAGCATAATCACGCATAAAATGACCGCCAACACTTTTTCAATCATATAAATGGCATCGCTTAATCGATGAATCAACTTCATTGTTATCCCCCCGCCCAAGACAAAAAATGACTGTCCAATGACAACCAAAGTAGGGATTTCCACTTTAAAAAGAAATCCCTACTTCTTCTTATTTCGTTTACTTTTGCAAAGCCTCTTCTAAAAATTTTTTAATCACTGGCGATTCATTCGCGTACTTTTCTTGTATTTTCTTCGCTGCCTTTTCAAAATCGCCTAGCTGCTCGAGTTGATGAACTTGCACACCCGCTGATTTTAATGTTTCTAGATTTTTTGTCTCCCTTGCGATCGCTTCATTCACTCCCCAATCACATGCTGCTTGAATCGCTTTTTTGACGATTTCTTGATCTTCAGGAGAGAGGCTATCAAACTTTTGCTTGCTCATAACGACCACTGCCGGAAATGTCATCTGGTTTGTGATGGTCAAATATTTTGCATTTTCGTAATATTTTTCTGTTACTAAGGCGTCTAAATCGATATCCACCCCGTCGATCACCCCTGTTTGCAGCGAGGTGTACACTTCAGACAGCGGCATGGCCGTCGGCCCGGCGCCGATTTCCTTCCAGAAATCTTGCATAACTGGGCTGCCGATAATCCGTATTTTCTTTCCTTTTACATCATTAGGCGAGTTAACAAAACCGTCCTTCATCAAAATATGACGATTTCCAGCGAAAATAAAGTCAAAACCAATCAACCCTTGTGACTCTAGCTGCTTTAACATCTCATCGGCAACAGCCGACCCCCTCATCTTAGCTGCTTCCTCCAAATTTGAAAACACAAATGGCATAAACCAAGCGTTTAGCGACTGTTCACGCGTGCTCATATAAGCGTTTGTCAAAAATCCAAAATCTAACGATCCGGTTTCCAATTGTTGGACCATATCTTTTTCTTGCCCTAGCTGAGAAGCCGGATAAATTTGCAGCTTCATTCTCCCGTTTGATAACTTTTCAAGCTCTTCGCCAAATTTCAGCGCCGTCTGATGCCAAACGTGCGACTCCTGTGTCACATGTCCGAGCTTAAATACATATGTTGCTTCACCATTTTTCCCATTTGTTTCACTATTGTCATTGCCGCAAGCAGCCAAAAAGACCGCAAAAGCGATAGCCAATACGAGCAGCATCCGTTTCATCAAACGAACTCCCCTCCATACTCCTCAAAATTAGTTGTGGTTGCTTGTGTAAAAACACATTGAAAGACTATGCGTTCGCCTTTAATTGGTGTTCACTGTGCGCAGCCTCACCCCCGCTGCTATACGCCAATCGAGCCGGCACTAGCGCCAGTGCGGCGGCGGCGATCACTCCCGGAACGGCAAAGGCGAGAAAGTTCACCTGAGTCGGCAGCGCCATCGATAGCAACCATCCGCCGACCATCGGTCCGAACATGCCGCCGAAACGTCCCATCCCCGATGCCGTGCCGAGCGCGGTGGAGCGGACAGAAGGCGGATAATATTGAGAAACGTAGGCTTGGATCAAATGCTGCGCTCCAACCGAACTGGCTCCAGCGATGGCGACAAGCACATAAATGTACAGTACATTTCCGCCCATCCCAAGCAGCGTCATGGCCACAGCACCGATGGCGTACAAAAGGGAAAGCATTTTTTTCAAATCATATTGGCTGCTTAAGCGGGCAATCGTAATCGCCCCGACGATGGAACCGCCCTGCAAAATCAACAAAAAAGCTAAGCTTGAATTCAAGCCATATCCGGCTTTGATCATTAAGTTCGGCAGCCACGTATTTAAACCGTATACCATTAATAGACTCATAAAATAGGTTGTCCAAAACAGAATCGTGCTGAATGCGCGTTTTTGTCTAAACAGTTCTACAACCGGCACTTTCGTCCGCGTTTGCTGGCCTATGATGAACTCGTCTCTTTCCGACAAAGTCACTTCCGGATTCACTTTTGCCATCACGCGGATAATTTCTTTTTTATTTCCGGTTTGCACAAGGCGTGCAGCTGTTTCCGGGGCATACTGATAGACGAGCGGGATAAACAACAGCCCGATACCAGCTACCCAAAACACCGCTTCCCAGCCAAACACCGGCATCAGCGTCATGCCTAACACCGGCGCCAGCATGCCGCCGACCGAATAACCGCATAACACAACCGTAACCAATAAACTTTTCAACCGCGCCGGGGCATAATCGGTCAAGAGGGCGGTAATATTCGGCATAATTCCGCCGAGTCCAAGACCGGCAAGAAAGCGGTACACAGAAAATGTTGTTGGATTGTCCGCGAACCCACAAAGCATCGTAAAAAAGCTAAACAAAAATAAGGAAAGAATAATTGCCGGCTTTCTTCCGTACCGGTCAGCCATCATCCCTAATAAAACCGCCCCAAACACCATCCCAAACAGGCCGTAGCTGCCGATCGTTCCCGCCTCGACCGGGCTCAACTGCCATTCCTTAATCAATACCGGCACTACGGTCCCGTAAACGACTAAATCATACCCATCAAACAAAATAATGAGAAAACATAAAGCGACGAGCCAAAAATGAAAGCGGTTAAATTTGCTTGCATGGATGATTTTTTCTAAATGGATCGTTTGCAAGACCCTCACCCCTTTTTCGTGTTGCACATCGGAATCGCTTTCAAAAATCTGGAGTATTTTTTACATGCCAAAACACATTAAGTGTTTGCGATTCGGCGTCATGGCCTTCCCTCGGTTGCGTTCCTTCCTTTCACCACCCTTTACATATTCTATAAATAGGGAACTATATTCACTATATAACACCCTGATACCCCATGTCAAAACATTTTTAATATTTTTTATAGTGGATATTAGAAAAAAGAAAACCGGTTAGCTTTTCACAGCTAACCGGCAACAAACCCAAATGATTTGGAAATCTCAAGCACAGCTTCCATGATATATTTTCCCATTCCCTCTTCCGCCGTCTGCGGGATTTGTTCGGTGAATCCGACAACGGTCACCGCACCGACAAGGTCGCGTTGGAAGTCAAAAACAGGAACGCTGAACGACGAAACGTGTTTCACTAACGGTTCTAACGCACAGGAGAAAAAGCGTTGTTTAATGTGTTCAATTTCTTTCTCTAGCTGCTGGCGGCGTTCATTCGCTAACTTGTTCAATTCTTTTTGCTTCCATTCTTTTACCTGTGGATCGCTTTCATCTTTAAATGCTGCAAACACTTTTCCTGTCGCCGACAATAACGGAAGTTTCGTGCCTACTTGCGCTCCTATATTCAGCCCATAGTTAGCGCTGCATATATCGACAATGACCGGCCCGTCGTAAGTCCAAAGCGCCAGCAAAGCGGTTTGAGACGTATGGGTGCTGATTTCACGCAAATATGGTGTAATCTTCCCGATCACATTCCGGTCCCCCAGCGCCGCTGCGCAATATTCCATGAACTTTCCGCCGAGCGAATAGGTGCCATCCTTCTTATCGCGATACAATAAGTCAAGCATGGTCAATGTATTTAAATATTTATATAAATTGCTTTTCGTAATCCCGGACAGTTCTTGAATTTCTGTGAACTTTAACGGCCGATTTTGTTTCGCGACAATATCAATAATATTCATTCCGACTTGCAGCGACTGAATGACATTTGCACTTTTTTCAATTTTCACCATTGTCGTTCCCCTTTTTTCTTTTTCTCTTTAACGAATGTAACAGCCGCATGCGAAAAAATCAATGTTTGTTGAGTTGTTTTTGTTTTTTTCATTTTTTTGAAAATAAATGTTGACAATACTGCAAACATTCCAATATTCTATAAATAGATAACGAGGTTATCAAATAGTGAACAAAAGAAAGGGGGCCGGAACTTGAACACCTATCTCGTCTTAATTCGTAGGACAAAACACTTCACTGGACGCAACCTCCCCGCTCATCGTGATTTTCTAACAAGTTTGCGGGAATCCGGCACACTTGTTTCCGCTGGGGCGTTCACTGATCAAACAGGCGGCGCCTACATTTTACAATGCTCTTCATACAAGGAAGCGGAAGCGATCGTGCGCCGCGATCCGATGAACGATCCGAACGAAGCAATCTATGAAGTAAAAGAATGGAATGCTCACTAGATGATAAAGCGAAAGGAAGTTGAACGATGAAACTTGTCACGTTTACGAAAGACGGCTTCACCCGTATCGGGGTGGTAGAAAGCGGTTGCATCATTGACCTGCACCGCGCGTTTGTGGAGAAATTGCGCACTGAAGGCAAATTGCGCGCCCAACAAATCGCCGAAGCCTATGTCCCAAATGATATGGTTGGTTTTTTACAAGGCGGCGAAGAAAGCATGAACTATGCGAAACAGGCGGTGGAATTCGCCCTTTCTCATGACAGCGATGCACCGCTTGTATTTAAACCGGATGAAGTCAAAGTGAATGCTCCTGTTCCCAATCCTGGGAAAATGATTTGCGTCGGCCATAATTATCGGGAGCACATTTTGGAAATGGGACGGGAAATCCCGCCTTATCCTGTCGTGTTCGCGAAATTCGCCAATACAGTCATCGGCCCGGAAGACGACATCCCGTTCTATCCGATTTCCGAGCAGCTCGACTATGAAGCGGAGTTTGCGTTTGTGATCGGCAAGCGGGCTCGCAATGTGTCGCAGGCCGAAGCACTTAATTACGTCGCCGGCTACACGATTGTCAACGATGTCACGTATCGCGACCTTCAACGCCGCACACTGCAATGGCTGCAAGGAAAAACGGTGGACGGCAGCGCGCCGATGGGTCCGTGGCTTGTGACGGCCGATGAACTCACCGACCCGTCCGGGCTGGGCATCGCCCTATTTGTCAACGGTGAAGAGCGCCAGCGCTCCAATACCGCCAATTTAGTGTTCACCGTTCCGTATCTCGTTGAATTTTTATCCGGTTTAATGACGCTCGAACCGGGCGATGTCATTCTCACCGGCACTCCGGGCGGCGTCGGCGTGGCCCGCAATCCGCAAGTGTTCTTAAAAGACGGGGATATCGTCCGCATTGAGGTCGACAAGATTGGCGCATTGGAAAATCGGGTGAAAAAGGTGGAGATGCCGTCATGACGAAAGCACTCTTGCAATCTTCCGCGGCAACAGTCAAGGAAACGATCAACCACATTGTCGAACTTGTACAATCGCTTTCTGAGGAATTGATCCGTTGGAAGCCATCGGAAGAGGAATGGTCCATTGCGCAAATCCTCTCCCACTTAAACGAAGCGATCCCGTACTGGGTTGAGGAAATCAAACGGATTAAACACGATGCTTCCGTCACATGGGGGCGCGGCCTCACCGATGAAGCGCGGCTGGCCGCTGTCGCCGAAACGCATGTCAATGCCTTGTCTACCGCAACGCTGTCGGCGCAATTGAAAACGATTCCGGATACGGTGGAACATCTGTTCCAACAGCTCGATGAACATGACTTGTCGGTCGTCGCGCCAAGCCGCAACCCCAAATTCAACGGCCAACCGTTGCGGTTTATTATCGATCATTTGATTGTCGAGCATGTGCAAAAACACCTTAGCCAAATCGAGCGCAACGTCCGCAAATGGAACGAAACCCACTAAAGGAGGGACATCCGCATGGCGGAAAAATGGAGCTTTTTGCAAGACCAAGACGTTCTTGATTTTAACCGCGACATTGAACGATACCATTTAGGCCCGCTCTGGAACGCGATTCCAGATTTGATGAAGCATCAACCGGAGCCGCATGCCAAGGCGTACTTATGGAAATACAGCCTGCTTGAGAAAAAACTGATGGAAGCGACGCAAATTTTCACGCCGGATCGCGGCGGCGAACGGCGCGCCATTTACTTGCAAAATCCAGGGCTGAACTATCGGAAGCCATGGGGCTGGGCATCGACGACCCAAACGTTGTATGCGGCCGTCCAACTCATTTTGCCGGGTGAAACCGCCCCTTCCCACCGTCATGTGCAAAACGCGCTTCGTTTTGTCATGGAAGGAGAAGGCGCCTACACGATCGTGCAGGGGGAACGCATTTTCATGGAGCGCGGTGACTTCTTGACAACGCCGAACGGCTTTTGGCACGGCCACGGCCATCCAGGCACGAAACCGATGATCTGGATGGATTGCTTGGATATTCCGACGGTGTACTTCTTAGGCGGCACGTTCTTCGATCCGTATCCAGAACGGCTCCAAGAGCCGGAAGTGCCGGACAACTATTCGGCGCAGCGCTATGAAGGCGGCATGGTGCGTCCGATTTCTGACCGTTATCCGAAAAAAGCCCCGTTGGCTGCGTATAAATGGAAGCGCACGCACGAGGCATTAGAAGGGCTGAGCCGCTTTGAACCCGATCCGTACGACGGGTACGCGGTCGAGTATATTAACCCGTCAACCGGCGAAACGGCCTGCCCGACGATCGCCTCCTGGATGCAAAAGCTGCCGAAAGGCTTCCATACGAAAGCCCATCGTCATACACATGCATCCATCTATCACGTCTTTGAAGGGTCAGGGTATACGATCATCAACGGCGTCCGCTTCGACTGGGAAAAAGGCGACTTCTTCGTCGTGCCGAACTGGGCATGGCATGAACATGTGGCCGAAGAAGACAGCTACCTGTTTTCGACAAACGACTTGCCGATTCTCGAGAAATTCGGCTTGGAACGCGAAGAGGCATTTGAAAACAACAACGGCCATCAAACGGTGACCGGGGAATTTACACCTGTTCTTGGATAATCACTCACCATGAAGATAGGAGGTTTTCACCATGACAAAAACGGATTTGATCATCGTCGGCGGAGGAATTGGCGGCTTGGCTGCGGCTTTAGCCGCCGCCGAAAACGGGAAAACATCAATGGTGTTAGAAAGGGCGCCGGAATTCGGCGAAGTCGGCGCCGGAATTCAATTGGCGCCAAACGCCACCGCTGTGTTGAAACGTTTTGGCGTGATGGATGAAATTCAAAAGGTTGCCGTCTTCCCGAAACGTCTTGTATTAAAAGATGTGTACACCGGTGAAGAGTTAAGCACAATGGATCTAGGAGATGCGTTCCTTAAGCGCTACGGACACCCGTACATCGTCTTGCACCGCGCCGACTTGCATCGCATTTTGTTTGAAGCGTGCGCCCGGACAGGAAAAGTCACGTTTGTCAATAACCAAACGATTGTGGCTGTTGAACAGAGCGGCGAAACCGTTACCGTTAAAAGCGAAAGCGGCGACACGTTCACCGCCAATGCCGTCATCGGCGCCGATGGGATTCGTTCAAATATCCGCAAATATTTTACGGATGATGAACCGGTCTGTTCCGAATATGTCGCCTACCGCGGCACCATTCCGATCGAGGAAATTGAAACGGATAATCTCGAGCTCGACGATGTCATCATGTGGATCGGGCCATACTTGCACCTTGTCCAATATCCGGTTCGAAGCAAGCAGCTATATAATCAGGTTGTTGTGTTTAAATCGTACCGCTACAACGAAGGCGGTGATGACTGGGGAACGCCGGATGAGATGGAGCAGCGTTTCCAAGACAGCCATCCGAAAGTTTGGCGCGCTCTATCGTTCATTAACCGCCAGTTCCGCTGGCCGATGTATGACCGCCTGCCGATTGACAACTGGACAAAAGGAAACGTCACTTTGCTCGGCGACGCCGCTCATGCGATGCTTCAATATTTAGCCCAAGGCGGCTGTCAAGCGCTTGAAGACGCTTCCTATTTGGCGGACATGTTCAAACAATATCCAAACGATTATGAACAAGCGTTCTTAGCTTATCAGAAAGAACGAATTCCGCGCACGGCCCGCGTGCAACGAAGCGCCCGGACATGGGGAGAAATCCTCCACGCGGCCGATCCGATCGCAATTTTATTGCGCAACACGATTTTCAAACAGCGGACATCGCAAGATTACGAGGCAGCTGACTTTTTATACAACTACGAGCATACAACTAGAAAAATCAAATCAGAAGTACTATCATAAATGTTAATACGACACGTTCATCCAGTGCAGGCGGAAGCGGCAGATGCTGCTTCCCCTGCTGTTTTTCATTTTTTACAGAAGAAAGGATCGTGATTCATGAACCCATCGGAAGCGTTATGGACAAAAAACTTTATCAGTCTTTTTCTTTGCAATTTTTTTCTGTTTACGAACTACTACTTTCTTTTAGTCACCATGCCGATTTACGCCATTCACGATTTACACGCCGCCAAGTCGCTGTCCGGACTCGTATCGGCCGTTTTTTTAGCCGCGGCCATTATTGTCCGCTTTATCGCCCATCCGTTTATCGAGCGCTATGGAAAACTGCCGATGCTAAAATGGTCGATTATGATGTTTGTTGTCTCTTCCCTATTATACTTATTTTCCGACAGCCTCGCCAGCCTGCTTGCTGTCCGCTTTTTGCACGGTTTAGGGTTCGGTGTTGCAACCGTGACGGCCGGCGCGATCGTCGCTCATATCGTTCCGTTGTCACGGCAAGGAGAAGGAATGGGTTATTTTGTATTGTCTTCGAATCTCGCTATGGTAGCCGGGCCATTTTTCGGACTCTTTTCCTTCGAACGTCTTGGGGCATTTTGGATGCTCATGTTCGCGCTCGGATGCACTATTGCTGCCCTTCTCTTCTTCTTATTGATCCGCCCGACGGCGCAACAGGTGAAACGGACGGTTGCAAAGCGGCAACTCCGACTCTCGTTGAAACAGATGATCGAACCTTCCGTTCTCCCGCTGGCGCTGATCGGCGCACTGTTTGCTTTGGCGTACGCCCCTGTGCTGTCGTTTGTGTCCGTTTACGCCAAATCGCTTCATTTCGGAGAGAGCGGCAACTTGTTTTTCGTGATTTATGCCGTCGTGCTGCTTGTTTCGCGCCCGTTTACCGGAAGGTGGTTTGACGCACGCGGTCCGAAAGCGCTCGTTATATTTTGCACAACATCGTTTGTGATTGGACTGCTTTTATTAAGCATGGCGAAAACAGCGGAAGTGTATTTGTTGAGCGCCGCACTCATCGGAATGGGATGGGGGAATTTGTTTCCGATTCTACAGACGATGGCGATTCAATCAGGCCCTTTGTCGCGCAGTTCTTCTTCCCTCGGCACATTTTTATCGGTTTTCGACGTTGGAATTAGCGCCGGATCGTTCCTCACCGGTGTGCTGATGGCTTCGTTCGGATTTCGGACATTATATGCGATCGATGCAGCCTTTTTGCTGATTGTGTTTATCCTTTATTTGACAACGGTTGGGAAAAAGCCGAAAAAAGAATACTCCCATGCCCAGCAACAGCGCGCCTGACGGCAAGTTCGTTGCCGCCTGGCGCAAAGTGTGATACATTCAAACTATGAAATTAAGGAGAGAAAGGGAGAAGAAGATTGAAACGCCCGATATGGATTGCAGCATGCATGTTGTCATTCAGCGTTCTGCTGTCAGGATGTACCGATAGCAGCAGCCAAGAACAAAGCCATTCGGATATGACGAAAACGGCCACCGGCGATATTCGTGAAACAACGAAATCAGTTGAGCACTTGCCAAGCTTTTTAGGCGCATTCGAAGAAGAAATGGCTGTGTTGTACCAACAAGCCGCTGAGCACCGGGAACTTCTTGAGAACATCCCGTGCTATTGCGGCTGCGGTGAATCAGCGGGCCATAAAAACAATTACGACTGCTTCGTCCATGAAAATAAACAAGATGGAGCCGTCGTTTGGGATGACCATGCGACGAAATGCGGTGTCTGCCTAGAGATCGCCGCCGAATCGATCACTGCTTATGAAAACGGAAAATCGGTGAAAGACATCCGTCGCATGATCGACGAAAAATATAAAGAAGGCTACGCTGAACCGACACCGACGAAGCCGCTTTAATATCAACAAAGAGGGTGTCCCAAAAGGAGCAGGACACCCTTGTTCATCTCCATATACCATAAAAAAACATTGAACCATATGCCAGATGTTGGAGTTGGTTTCAGAGGAATGACGCTTTTGGGTCATCCTCTTCCACATTAAGACCGGCCTCTTCTTCACTCCCACAGCCAACCTCACTAGAAAGTTCCATGATGGCTGAGTGCGGCATACAAGTCATGCAATGTTTCGATGCCGAGCCCACGCAGTTCGCTAAGCAAGACCGACCATAACTTCACCATGGCTTCTACATCGCCGTCCGCCGTATGGCGGCGCGGACAGTCGATGCCATAGCAAGCAAGGGCGTCATCAAGCGTCGGACACGGATGGCGGACAAGGCCGACCATTGGCTGCATGTCAACAAAGCGGCCATTCCACTTTTGTCGATAATGACGCCAAAGAACATGACGCAAAAACGCCAAATCATGACCGATATGGTAACCGACTAAGACGCCCGCGGCGATAAACGGGACAAACATGCGCAGCGCCTCCAAAAGCGGTGGGGCGAACAGGACATCTTTCGCCGTAATGCCGGTCAAGTCAGAAATATGCGTGGGAATCGGTTTTTCTGGTTTGACGAGCGTCGCATACGTGTCGGTGACGAGGCCATTGACCGTTTTCGCCGCTGCCATGGCTAAAATTTCGTCACCTTGTTGCGGGGAAAATCCGGTTGTTTCCATATCAATAATCACGAACGGAATGTCAGACAAACGGTCATGCCAATCAACGGAACAGCCTTTTTCCTTTTGCAGCGAACGAAGCCAGCTTTCCTGCTGCAATGACTGATCGTTGCCCAATAAGGCGGACGACGCTTCGCGCGGAACGCCAAGCGACAATAAGCGGAGCGCCCGTTGCCAAAAACGGTGCCGTTCATTCATGCATCCCGACCACCCGGCGGGCGACGAAGCGCTGCAACCGCTTCGCGGTGCACATCGCCTGCTTCAGTTGTTTTTGCTCCGTCCGATTGAGCGTCTGCCATAATACATATTCCCGCCCGTCTTCGGCCTCAGTGCTGTACTTAAGGCGAATGTAGTAGTAAACTGAAAGCGCCTCTTGAACATCCGCAGAAAACGCGGCTGGCAATATTCCGGCCTCTTTGAGAGCCCGCTGCCGTTCCATCGTCGCCGCCGCTGGCTCGCGCGCTAAGCAGGCGAGCCATTTCAAAGCGTTCGTGATTTGCACGTAACCGCTTTGTTTCATATGAATCGCTCCGCTGTGCGGCCCCCACCGTTCCATTTGCACATTGCGAAACCAACCGAGCGGAACAGTCGGAAATTGAACATGTTCTCCCATGCGCATCAACAGCAACGGCCGGTCAGCGACCTCGGCAAACAGCATCCTCCTGCCTGCCTCGACCAGTTCAGTGTCGCCATAAAGCGGACGCATATCCATTGCGATGAACAAAAAACGAAGATCGTTGGGCCATCCACCGTCTAAATAGGAAGAGAGCTGCCGCTCCCAGTCGCTCATCGATTGCGCCCAGCGCTTATTGGTTGCCATCACATAGCCGGAGCAATACGGATAGCCGACCTCATGCAACATCTTCGTCCCGATGACCGCCGTATGGCGAATGAACTCGTAACAGGCCATCTCCTCTTCCCGAGCGCAAGCAAATAAGATGCCATGATCTTGATCCGTCCACACCGTCGGCTCGCGCCGGCCGATGCTCCCCATCACATACCAGCACCAGGCCGGCGGTCGGATACCGACAGAACGTTTGACTGTCTCCTGTTCCGCAAGAAAAAACACGCGGCGAAGCATGGCTTCATGTACGCCAGCCACCTCTTCCGCCAGCTGTCCGATGTGCTCAAGCGCCAGCCATCGCCGCAATTCGTGCGCTAACTCATCGTGGCAGAAACGAAGATCAGTCACCGATTCGGCTGTTTTCAGCCGGTCGGCAACCGCCGACAACATCGCTTTCGCCTCCATAATTTATCGCTGAGCGGCTGCTTTCGGCTGATAGGCCGGATCAAGCTGCTCCGGATAGCCGTAAGCACCGTGTTCACTAATATCAAGTCCGGAAATTTCTTGCTCCGCCGTGACGCGCAATCCGATCGTTTTCTTCATGACATATAAGATAACAAACGAGACGACGGCTACATATATCGCTGCGCCCGCCACACCGACCGTTTGTACAATCAACTGGTCGAACCCGCCGCCGTACACTAAACCAGCCTTGCCGACACCGGTGATTTCCACTAAGCGCGGCGAAGCGAAAAAACCGGTTGAAATCGTGCCGATAATGCCGGCAATGCCATGGACGGAAAAAGCGTAAATCGGATCATCAATCCCTTTGCGTTCGAAGTAGACGGACGTCCAGAACGTGAACGATCCCGCCACCGCTCCGATGATGACCGCCGCCCACGGTTCGACGAATGCGCACGCCGCCGTAATGGCAACCAACGCCGCCAGCACGCCGTTGACCATCGCTGGGATGTCTGCTTTGCCGATGAAAATTTTCGCCGTCAAAATCGCGGCAATCGCTCCGGCCGCTGCCGCTAAATTCGTCGTCAACGCGACATAACCGAAAAACCCATCGCCAACCGCCATCGTACTGCCCGCATTAAATCCAAACCAGCCGATCCATAAAATCAAACCACCAATCACGGTATAGACTTGATTATGCCCGGGAATGACATTCGGTGTTTTGTCTTTATTGAACTTGCCGATGCGCGGCCCAAGCAATACGGTGGCCGCAAGCGCCGCGACCGCCCCTTGCAAATGGACGACCGTTGAACCGGCGAAATCTTGCATTCCCATTTGTCCAAGCCAGCCGCCGCCCCACACCCAATGACCGATGACTGGATAAATGGCGATCATAAAAATCGTTCCGAAAATGAAATAGACAGACAGTTTCGCCCGTTCCGCAAAGCCGCCCCAGGCAATGGCAAGCGACACGCCGGCAAAGCCGAGTTGGAATAAAAATTTGAGCTCAAGCGGCACATTCGCCCATGACAGCGAGTCAAACGTTCCCTCCTTTTCTTGTAAAAACCAACCTTCTGTGCCGATGAAGCCGTTTCCTGCTCCAAACGTAATAGCAAAACCGACCGCCCAAAACGCTAAAGACGCGAGGGCAAAGCTTAAAATTTGCTTGCCGGCTACATGCCCGGAGTTTTTCATGCGCGTCGATCCCGCCTCAAGCAAGGCGAATCCCACCTGCATGCCGATGACGAGCACCGCAGCGAGCATCACCCAAAGTGCATCAAGGCCAAGCATCACTGTTTTCTCACCCATTTACATCTCCCCCTATTTGTCATTTATCATTCCTTTTATATGTCATAATATATAACATATATACCATGAAAGCAATGGGGATCTTTCGTTGAAACCGGTTCCATATACAAAAACTTTGTTAAATTTCCTAACAAAAAAAGAATGCCCTTCGCGATGAAGGGCATTTCGATGGTATTCTATGGTGTTACGCCACACGAATAGGCTTGCCAAACGGCACGCGCGGCATATAATCATCCGGAACAAGCCAAAATACTTCATAGTCGACTTCAAGTTCTTCATAAAAATATCCGGTCACATCGGTGATATAAAATAGCGTATCGATTTTTTGCGCAGCGGCCCATTCGAGCACTTCGGTATACGACGATTTTCCATGCTTGAAATATTTAATCGTGGCCACGCCAACCGGAGATACATCGCGAATTTTAAAATCCGCTTGAACGAGCAGCGTGTCCGGACGCAATTTTTCAAACAGCTTGACGATGTTTTGAATGAGCACTGGCCGTCCTGGTCGGTTCGACGTATCGATCGCCAATGCGATCGAGTGGTCTTTCCGTTCTTTGAGCAACGCCAACAAAGCCCGCTGCCATCTCACGATGATCATCCCCCTTGTATCGGTGAATCGCCGTGCGCACTACTAGTATAGACGACGATAGGGGAAAGTACGAACTGTTTTTCTTTCCTTTTTCCCCTTCCTTTTCTCAAACGAGCCGGAGGCTTTGCATCAGCACAAAACGCCAAGGACTCATTCCTTGGCGTTTTCCACCGCTTGGCGCTTTATTTGGGCTGGGAGAGAGGAATGTCCGGTTCGTTTTCCTGATCAACCGCCGCCTCCACTGTCCCTTCCATGTACGCATCACTTACTTGTTCATGAGTTTCAGCCAACGCCGCGCCAAGAAACGAGGCTGATTGATCATTGGACGGGTCATACTGGCGTCCGGCGATCTCGAGCGATTGTTTGTTTTCCATCATCATTCTTCCTCCTTATTCATGCCGTTCATTAATTAATGTGAAACAAGTGTAGAAAATAAAAAAGAGGAAGTTTATGGATCGCGTGTGTATACATTGCATCAAACGCGGCAAACTAACGATAAACGATGAAAAGAGAGGATGATGGCCAATGAGGCAGCCAAAACAAAACGACAGCCTTGAACAACAACGGAAAAAGCAACAGTCGGAAAAAGAGATGGAACAACAATCGGGATATGGGGATAAAAAACTAGAGGGCCCGAACGATCCGGCGGAATAAAGGCGGTAGGGCAAGATGAGACATTTGCTTGCGTTAGCGCTCAAATATTTGCTTGCGACGACCGTCCTGTTCGCCATTCTGCCGCTGTTTTTGCGCATTTCGTCGGCAGAAATATTATGGTTCAGCCTTTGGCTGACGCTTGTCGCCTATGCGCTCGGCGATTTGTACATTTTGCCGCGTCTTGGCAACGTTTCAGCGACAATCGCCGATTTTGGGTTCGTATTTGTCGCCATATGGATTGGCATCGGCGCATTTTATGACATCGCCGGCGGCGTCATCTTAAGCGCGGCGTTTTTCTCCGCCTTGCTCGCCGCGTTCGGAGAGTTGTTGTTTCATGCTTACGTGCTGCGCTTTGTCATCGGCCGACACGGAGAAGAAGACGTGCCGCTTGTCGGCCACCAATGGCAAACGGAGGCGGCGGAAGAGTTTGACGTCCGCGCCGACCGCCCTGCCCCCCCTGAAAGCGAACGGGCAAGGCAAGAACACGGCCGGCGGGAACAAGATCCACCCAATCCCCCCATTTTGTAAGCATTGGACAGACGCCAAATAACCGATGCTCATCAGCGATGGCCTAACGCCCGTCGCTCTGTTTGTTTCTTCGCCGACCGAAATGTTGCCACGACAAAAACGGGTGTCTTTTCCCTTGCGAGACACCCGTTTTATATGACAAGGTGCAACCGATATCGCTTGTTTCCGCGGCCAACAGCAAAAACAAGGCGCCTTTTTTATTGTCCCGGCTGCTTCAGCGAGAGCAGCGTCTGTTTCAGTTCCGCCTCCATCGCCGCCAGTTCTCGTTCGGCCTGCTGCCGTTTCAAGCGGCCCTCAGCCTGAATTTTTAACGTTTCTTCGAGCGTGGCGATCAAGTTTTCTTGCGTCCGCTTCAGCGTCTCCATATCAACGAGGCCGCGCTCATTTTCCTTCGCGATTTCGATGCTGTTCGTTTTTAACATTTCCGAGTTGCGCAGCAACAGTTCATTCGTCGTTTCAGCCACCTGTTTTTGCGCTTCGGCCGCCTTTTGTTGGCGGAAAAGCGTCAAGGCGATTACGACCTGATTTTTCCAAAGCGGAATCGCGTTTAAAATCGATGATTGAATACGCTCGACAAGCGTTTCGTTCATATGCTGGATCATGCGGATTTGCGGCGCCGTTTGAATTGTCACTTGCCGGCTGAGCTTTAAATCGTGCACCCTCTTCTCAAGCCGGTCGGCAAACTGCCGCAAGTCCTGAACGTCCTGCCATGCCATTTGATCACCGGAGCGCTCGGCAGCCGCCTGTTTTTCCGGGATTGTTTTTGTTCGCAGCTCCTCCAGCTTGTATTCAGCCGCCGCAATATAAATATTGAGCGCCTCAAAATAGTCTTTATTTTTCTCATAAAGCGTCTCGAGCATCATCACATCACGAAGCAACCCATGCCGATGTTTCTCAAGCTGGTCAGCGATTTTGTCAATTTCGACGCCGATTTTTTGGTATTTGGCGACGATCCCTTGCAGCGGTTTGGCCACCGTGCCAAACAGGCGGGACAACCATCCTTTTTTCGCCGGCATGAGGTCATCTGGATTGACTTCTTTAATTTTTGCCATTAACTCACTGATCACTTCGCCGACCGGACCGGCATCTTTCGTTTGCACATGATGCAAAATCGTATGGGAAAACTTCGATAATTCCGCTTGCGCCGCCACGCCGTACTGTAAAATGGCCTGCTGGTTGGCCGGGTCGATTTGCTTGGCAAGCGCCAGCGCTTTTTCCCGATGTTCCGGCTTTAACGTCTCCAGCGCGCTGGCCGGCTTATCTGCTTCCTCGGCCTGCGACACAAGCGGTGAGGAAAACGGTTGGGCCAGCAGTTCATCGAGCGTGCTTGTCCGTTCCTGTCCACGAAATAAGTCGATCGGTTCCATTTCACGATTCCGTTCATCCATGGTCATTCCCCTTTCCTTGACGGCAGCAAATGAAGGCGATCCGGTTGTTGGAGGGATTGCTCCAGCACTTTCGCTTCCGTCTGAAGCGACCAAACGTCGCTTGATAACACTTCAAGCAGCTGCCGCTCCGCCGCTTCGGTCAGCTCGCCGAGCAACCGCTCTGTCTTCCGCAGCGCCTCCGCCATGTCGGCGCTTTGCACTGGCTGTTGCGACAAGTATACGTATTTTTCGACCATCTCCACTGCCGTCGGCCACTCGTTTAAAAAAAACGGCTGGGCAAGGCGGAGCTGATGCGGCTTTTGCTCAACCGCACGAATGATTCGATCGACGACCGCGCTCAACCGGGAAACGGTTTGCCACATGGCCACCGAGCGAAGCCGGTAGCGGGCGCGGCGCATCCGTCTCCATAACGCGCGCGCTTCGCGAAGCTGGCCGCGGACATACGCCTGCTCCTCAGCCGGCATATCGGCTGCCAAACGGCGATGCCGCCTTTTCATCACAGCAGACACCCCCCACATTGCTCCCATTCCTGATAAGAGTGAGGGCAAAACACGAAAATCAGCGGCGATAAATACTGTAACTGCAACGATGATTCCAATATTCCATGAAACAAACCAGCGCCATATCGTGCGAAGCAGTTGCTTCATCATCTTTGGCGAGGAGACCCCCACTTCAACAATCAAAGGGAGTAAGTGGGGGAGGAATCGCCCTTCCTCCTTTCCTTATCTCTTCTTTTATTATAGCATGTCCATTCCATGATACGTACAAGCGTCTTAGGAAGTTTCGCTGCCGACCGATCCACGCGCATAGGACAATGGCCGCTTCGAATAAGCTATACTAAACAGAGCAAGCGAAAGGAGAATGGCTATGAAGGTGATCGATTGGCAGCTTTTGTCGTTTGTCGCTGTCTCGTTGTTCAAAGAGTACTGGTGCTATATCAGCTTGCCGCGCGTCTATTACTGGCGGGCAGTCGATGACGATCAAAAAGCCGCCTAGCGGCCGGCGGCATTTTCCTATTCATTCATTTCACGATATCAACTTCACGAACACGGGCGCCGCCAAACAACTCGACATGGGCCGTCTTCTGTTTGCCATTTGGATAAACAGCCGTCACTGTGTACGCCCCCGGCAAATACGGACCGATTTTTTTGATAAACGGATCTTTTGTCGCTTCCCCCTTCACTTTCACCCCATTGACGACAAGCGCTGCTTCGGCATCGTCGAGGCGGACGTGGATGAAATATAGAGCCGGCTCAAACACGTACCGATTCTCAAACACATGAATCGTAAACACCGGCGGATGGGACGTCAACCCTTTAATATACACATGCCCGCCTTCGCGCTGACGGGCGAACTCCTTATCAAGCTCTTCATATGCCTTCGGGTGCCGATCGAAATAGGCAAACAAAGGCGCTAACGTTTGACCATTGATCGGCGCCGTTCCATCCGCCACCCGCAGCAGCGTCTGCAAGGCAGCGGCATCCCGATCTTCGATGGCCTCCTTTAACCGCATAATGGCAATCTCACGGCCCGCCGTCGTTTTTAACGCCCCGTATCCGTTCCAAATCAACGCGCCCGTCCCCCATAGGACAGCGATGGTAAAAAGCAGCCAGCCGATGAAACGATATTGCTTTTTTCTCTTTTCCCGGGACAAAACGCGCGCTTGTTGGCGTTTCTCAGAGCGCGCCAACACTACAGCACTGTCTTGTCCACCGCCCCCTTTGAACGCATTCGATTCAGACGTATGTGGCTTCATGATGGCTTCCCCTCTCCTTCTCTCTATCTATTTCCACTTTATGTTAGAGACAGGGAATATATGTTACACGAACGACCACGCGCTTTCTATAAATATTATCATATAAATTTAAAAAAACGGGTAGCCGTTTGTCCGGTCCCGTTCATTAAGAAAGAGAAATATCCGATCGCTGCACCTGCTGTCTGGCCTGCTGAAACATCCATGCATACAGCCCCGCGCTGGCCAATGCAAGCATGCCAAGGAACAGAAACGTCCACGTATAGCCGATCCAAGTTGCCGCCGCAAGCGACACTGGCGCCAGCATCCGGCCGATCGTAAAGCGAAGGCTCGCCGCGGCAAAATATTGGCCGCGCATGTTCTCAGGAGCCAGCTTCGACACAAACGACTGCTGCAAACCAGCCGTCATCAGCTCAGCCATCGTAAACAGCCCCATTACCAACATCAGTCCAATGATCGATGTTGCATAGCTAAACAGCCACATTGTGACGCCGTATAAAATTGATGAACCGATAAACGCCCATCGCTCGTCGTAGCGCTCCATACAGCGCGCCACTGCCACCGTGCCGAGCACGACAAGCAGTCCGTTTTCCGCAATCAGCAGTCCAAACGCACTAGCTCCGTCAATCGTAAAGCCGCCCCATAACGTTTCCCTTTCGATCGTTTCTTTTGTATACACCGGAATTAACAAATCAAGCTGCATGAACGTTTGCGCCACCAACACCCCAGCGGCGATAAACAAGAAAAAGGTGCGATCGCGAACAATGACGGCGTATTGCCTTAGTTGTTCACGCCAAAACTGCAGCCACGGCTCCAGCTTCTGTTCGCCTCCCGCTAATGGAGCCGTTTCACGCAGCTGCTTCGCCAACAGGGTCGCCATCGCGAAACATGAGCAGGCTGCGACAAAGAGCAACGCAAATCGATGATCCGCATAAAATATCCCCCCGATCGTCGGACCGATGACAACGGAGATGTTGACAGATGTGTAAAATACAGCAAACACATGACTCCGATCTTTTTCCGGCACGACATCCGCCACCATCGCCTGGCTCGCTGGCCAGTAAAAAGCCCCGCAAATGCCGGCAAACGTAAAACAAAGGAAGCAGACAAGCGGCGACTGCCACCACGGGGAGCTGGCTAAGGCAAAAATAAAAAACGCCGTCCCCTGCCCGTAGGCGGATAGCACCATCATCCGCTTGCGCCCGAACAGATCAGCGCAATAACCGCCTAGCAAATTAGCAACGACAGAAAATAACTGTGAAACAATCAATAACATACTTGCGTTTTCTTTGCCAAACGAGTCGGCAAAATAAATGGCCATAAACGGAAAAAACATCCAAAAAGTAGTATTCATCAGCGCTTCGCCAAACAGGCGCACTTTCAAATTGCGGTCCCAGTCACGTATTCGCATCGGTGCATCCTCCATAGTCGACAGACTCCTTTCAGCCTGCTGAACATTATAGCATAGTTTTCTATGTTGTCAGAGAAGTATTTTAGCAAAAAAAAATCCTGTCCATCAAACCGATGGACAGGATGGGGAAGATACTGCTTTTACTTGCGGATAAATTGCTGCGTCCAAATATAGCCATTTTCTTCAAAACCAACACCGATATGCGTAAAGTTTTTGTTCAAAATGTTCGCCCGATGGCCTTCACTGTTCATCCATGCGTTGACGACTTCTTGCGGTGTGCGTTGGCCTTTGGCAATGTTTTCCCCAGCGGCTGTGTACGAGATGCCGAATTTTTTCATCATCTCAAATGGGGAACCGTACGTCGGGCTGTTGTGCGAGAAGTAGTTGTTGACTGCCATATCGCGCGATTTTTCGCGGGCGACTTTGCTGAGGGCTAAGTCGACTTGAAGCGGCGGCAGACCGTATTTGGCCCGTTCTTTGTTTGTCAGCTCAACGACTTGCTGCTCGTAAGCATTTAAGCCTGTTGTTTGTTGGGTTGTATTCTTTGGAGCCGTTGCTGGCGTTTTTGCCGGCGCTTGCGTATTGGCTTGCGGTTTTGCCGCTGGCTGTTTGACCGTTGCTGGCGCCTGCGGTTTCGCCGTTGCCGGCTGCTTTACAGCCGGTTGCTGTGCGGCCGGTTTAGCCGGTTGAATCGATACAAACGGGATGTATTGTTTCAACCATTTCTCCAAATCTTGAACATTTGTACTTGTATATTTTACTTGATACACGTTCGTCGTCGGGCATGTCGTCCCCGCTGCTTCCGTTTTCGTCGTTGCCGCAAACGAAGCGCCGATGAGCGCAACCGAAGCGGCGATCGTTGCTGCCATTTTTTTCTTCATTGGAATTCCTCCTTGATTTCTATTTTCAAAGTTTCAAAGACTGTTGTGTCCGTCAGGGATGCGTTCGTTGTTCGGTGAGAGCCGCTCCGACGTCCTCTCACCCGCATTCCCATTATAACACGGGGTTTTTGTAATATTTTTGGTCTAAAATGGAAAAAAAGAAGCATTGGCAACCATCGGAAAAAAACGTTCTTGTTTTCATTGCCAAACTAACACCGATCACTGATAGCTGCGACAGTTGGAAGAATGATCCTTTCACTAACAGTGATTCCTCCTTTTCCTCTACTACTCTCATCATCTATATTTTTCTTGCAAAAAAAGAGTTGACAGCCTCTGATTTCAGCCATCTCGTTTAACAATTGTTACAGCTGTGTTACAAAACAGAGAGAAACTCAACATTTTGTTATAAAAAAAGAAGCTGGCGGCGTTCAGCCCCAGCTTTTATGTCTCTTTTCGCTCCTGATCAACAACAAGCACGGTTTGCACTTCGTTTGGCTTCACTGGTACAGTAAATTGCTGCTTTGCATCCATCACTAACGGCGCAAGCGGCGCTTCATTCAAATTTGTGCGCCATACCTCCGATGACGATCCGTGCCATCGGAATGACGCCTCTGTCTTCTGCGGCGTTGGGTTAAAGAAACGAACAATGACGCCGCGGTGGTCTTCGCTCCGCTTCACCGCGCTCAGCACGACGTCGCCTTCCTGTTGGGAAAACAAGCTATATTCATACGGCACCGAGAAAGCAACTGGATTCATCTTCATGGCATCGTACGGTAATTTGTTGTACGTATAAAGCGGCGTCAAAAACTGTTTCGCCCGCTTGGCAACATTCGCTTCTTCCGTCGTTCCGCGATGTGTCGTCAACGCGAAGTGCAGCTCACTCGCACCGAGCATTTGCGAATCCGGCGTTGCCATTTTAATGCCGGACGGACGACCCGGTCGACGCACGAGCTCCTCTTTGCCCAGATAGCCGACGCTGCGCAAAAGCGTCACCGCGATCGTATCGTGCTGTTCCCCGACAATCTCGTACTCTCTTGTGCTGTTCGTCAGCACAGCGATGCCGCCCGTTTCATCCGACAATCCGACATACGTGAGCATCGGGTAGATCGCATCCGGACGTTCGTCCCATCCTTCTTGTTCCCACACGTCGATCGCTGGGTCAACGACGGGACGCCGAATGACGCCGAACTGATTGTCAGCAACTGAATGAGAAGAAGCGATGCCGGTTGGTACGTACATGCGGATGCGATGGTCTTTCGCTTCGTTGTGGATGCGCACCCGGACATCGATGAGCGGTTGGTCCATCGGAACGGTCAACCGAATGGAGACATTAAGAAAACGATCGTACCGTTTTGCTTTTCGACTATCAAGGTCCGCCGGCACCGGCAGCCGATAAGCGATATCGGCATAAGCAAAATAGCCGTTTTGCCGGAGCGAATACGTCGCCTTCACGTCCTTATTATTAATCGGTTCATCGCCCGGCAGCGGGGAAAAGTCGTATTCGTCTCCATCATCGCCGACATCTTCAAGCAACAGCACATCGCGGAACGTTCGCTGCAGCTGTTTGTCATATATGTTAATTGTCCCATTCTCATTGACAGTGATCGTATAAAACGGCGTATCCATTTGCTCCACAGTCGTTGGCGTCTGTTTTTTCATCTTTTCCGCTTCTTGCACTACATACGCCTTATACCCCATCGCCGGGATGCGGTCGCGGAAATGGATCGTATAGCGGATAAACGGATCATAGTTGCCGTAATGAACAATTTGCCGGTCAATGAGACCTGGGTCGACAACCGTTTCATCGACCACTTCAAACTCCACCGGTTCCCCGCGCTCATCCACGAGGCGGAATGCTTTCCATTTTGTCGTAATTTCCGCTTCAATCGGCTCGTTCCGTTCGTACGGGAGCGTATTGTACACAACCAGCTTGTCGATCGACCGATCCGACGGCATCGCGTCGGCCATTTTGCGCATATAAAATGTGATGAGACGGTCGGCCCGCTCTTCCGCTAGCGCAAATCTCCCCAAAATGTCGCGGTGGACAAGGTCTGAGCAGCAGCAACCGATGCTGTCATGCGCATGGTTTTTCATCATCTCTTTCCAAATGAGTTCCATCAACCGATGCTCATACGGAAACCCAAGCGTCGAGGCGATGGCGGCCAGCGGCTCAAGCACGTTCGTCACTTTGTTTTCGATGCGGGCGTTCGCCGCTTTAATGTCCATGCGCGTCGAGTAAATGCTGCGATGAACACGCATATATTTGCCGTCCAAAAACTCGCCGCGGATGACCGGAAGCTGTTCTTCTTTTTCCAGTTGTTCAAACACATGTTCATAACGGCTTAAGAAAAAAGTTCGCTCCGGATAGAGCGTTTGTAGCTTGTTGATCACCTCAAAAATATTTTTTTGAATCGGCATTTGATCATGACCGTTCGGAATGAGAATATGATCGGTCGTCGCCCCGCGGTCCAGAACGGAAAAGTATTTGTCCATCCGCTCCTTCAGTTTTGCTTCATCAGTCGGAAGATATTTGCCAATCGCATAGCCGAGCGGGAACAACTGCACAAGCACTTTCGAGCCATCGTCGCTCACCCAATAAAACTCGGTTTTGTCTGTGCCGTGCCGTTCCGACACCCCACGCCAAAAAATGGCCCGCTTGATGCCAAAGCCGTTTAAAATTTGCGGCAGCTGCGCCGATTGTCCGAACGAGTCAGGGAGATAGCCGATTTGCATCGGCTCCCCGAACTCCTGGCAATCTTTCAGCCCATAGAGCAAGTTGCGGACAATCGACTCTCCGCTGACAACCATTTCGTCCGTTTGCGTATACCACGGGCCGATGATCAGCTTTCCTTCTTGGACAAGACGGCGAATGCGCTCTTTTTGCTCTGGCTTGACGGCCAAATAATCTTCCAATACGACCGTCTGCCCATCGAGAACAAAGTACGGGTAATCACGATTGGTTTCTAGCATCGCTAATACTTCTTCCATATCGTTCACTAACAAAATGCGCGATTCTTCGGCCGAAAAATACCACTCGCGGTCCCAATGCACGTGAGGAACGATGTGAACGTATCGCTTCAACGGTTTCACCTCATTTGTCTTATCGTTGCTGCGCCTTTAGCTTTTGCATGCGTGTAGCGACTAACAGCACCATCGAAATGAACGCCCCGATCAGCGCGGCGCCAAGCCAGATGACTCCCGCTTTCCATAACGGCGCGCCTTGCAGGACAAACAGCGAGAAAATGCCGGCTCCCGGAACATTCAGCCCGATTTGCGACGCCGTGACGATCGCTCCAGTGACCGCCGACCCGATGCAAAGCGACGGAATGACGCGCAGCGGGTCGTTAATCATAAATGGAATCGCTCCCTCGGTAATGCCGGCTAAGCCAAGAATCCATGTCGATTTGCCGACTTCGCGCTCATATTCTTCAAAATACCGTTTGAACAACAGCGTCGCGGCGGTGACGGAAAACGCCGACACCATTTTCACCGAGGCGAATGCTGCATACGGAATAAAGTTGCCGCTGGCCATCGCCCCGATGCAGAACGTATACGCCGCTTTATTGACCGGCCCTCCTAAATCAAACGACACCATGACGCCTAAAATCGCACCGAGCACCATGGCGTTGCGGCCTGACAAGTTGTCCAGCCACTCAAGCAGCGCATTGTTCAGCCCGGCGACCGGCTTGCCGAACACAAACAGCATCAGCGCTCCGACAACGAGCGAACCGATGACCGGATACAGCCAAAAGCTGATGAATCCGGAGAACGTCCCTTTTGGCGGAAGTTGCTTTTTCAACCACTTCATAAAGTAGCCGGCCAAAAAACCGCCAAGCATGCCGCCTAAAAAGCCGCCGTTGATCATCGTCGCGGCAATCCCCGCGGCAAACCCCGGACCAAGCGCTGGTTTATCGGCGATCGCATACGCCATGTACGCCGACAGCACCGGAATCATGAGCGTGCCAAGCATATTGCCGCCCAGTTTGCGCAACATCCAAAGCCACGAGTTTTCCGTATCATACAGTTGCTGAAGCCCGAACGCTTGAGCGATAAGCACCGCGCACGCCAAAATCATCCCGCCGGCGACGATAATCGGAATAATATGAGAAATGCCGGTCAAAATGGCGTTTTTCACTTCCCTTTGCCATGAAACGCGCTCAGATGTCGTCTCCCTTGTCGGCTCATATTCCCGCTTTCCTTCCTTTTCAGCCTTCTCAAGCGCTTTCAAAAGAACGCCTTTGGCATCTTTCAGCGGCGCCGCGACCGTCGTCCGATACACCGGCAAATGGGCAAACCGCTCTTCGTTTTTCACCGCCACATCTGCTGCAAAAATCGCTGCTTCTGCTTTTCGCAACCGCTCCTCAGTATGGCGGTCTTCAATGCCATTGGCCCCTTGCTTTTCGACGTATACGGCAACCCCGAGCTCCCGCCCGGCTTGCTCTAACGCTTCAGCCGCCATATACGTATGGGCGATGCCAGCCGGGCAGGCCGTCACGGCGACAATCGTTTTTCCTGCTGGCGCTGTTTCAACGGCCTCCGTCTTTTCTTCATCAAGGGCGCGATACAGCTCTTCCGCCGTCCGGCATTGCTGCAACCGTTTACGATATTCGGCGCGCGCCAACCGTTTAGCAAGTTCCGCAAGCACATCCAAATGCGTCGATCCGGCTTCCTGTTTCGGAATCGCCAATAAAAAAACAAGCTCTACTTCATTGGACGGATCGATGCTCTCCCAATCGCGAATCGGACGCGCCAGCTTCGCCACGGCAAAGGCTGCTGATTTTACCGCTTTCGATTTTCCATGCGGAATGGCCAGGCCTGCTTCAAGTCCCGTCGGAGAAAGTGCTTCCCGCTCCATTACTGCTTGATAAAACGCTTCAGCCGAATCCAATTTCCCCTCCTCGTCCAATTTGCGGACGAGATGACGGATGACTTCCTCTTTCGTGGACAACGACAATTCTACATCGATCAGCCGAACATTCGTCAGCTGTTTCAGCTCCATCTCTCCCATCCTCTCTTTCCATGCCGTTTGTCGACCTCATTATAAAAGAAAAAAAGCAAGAAGACTGAAATCTTCTTACTTTTTCACCATTCTCGCACCTTGATTCACTTCTTTTGTGTATTTATACACATCCGCTCTGTTTTTGCCAATACCGTTCACTTAACATCCGCAATACGAGATAAAGCGATGTGCGGTCGGTGACGTCGTACTTGTTTAAAAACTGCTTGGGCGCCCAGCAATACAAACGGAAATCGGCAAGGTCAGCGAGCGAATTGGGGCAAAAATGCGTCAAGCTGATGACAAACGCTCCGCTTTGCTTCGCGACGGCGACCGCCTCAAGCACTTGCTTCGTTTCCCCGGATGCACTAATGACAAAGACGACATCCTTTTCCCCGCAACGGTCCGCATTATACAGCATATCATGGCGCTGAACAAAAAAATCGGCCTGTTTGCCGACACAGCGTAAATGCTTGGCCATCATCTCACAAAAATAGGCGGAATCACCAATGCCATAAAAAAAGACGTGTTTCGCCTCATGCATCTTGCGTACGGCTTCTTCGATGAGCTGCTCATCGATCAGCTCTTTCGTTTTTTCAATGACGGTTTTTCCGTCCGCCCGTATAGCCGCCTCGTCCCGCCGCTCGAGCGCCAACGCCGCCTTCAGTTCAGCAAACCCTTTATATCCTAATTTTTTGGCGAACCGGACGATCGTGTTGGGCACTGTATAAAGCGCCTCCGCCATTTTTTGAATCGGAATGTTGGCGATCTCCTCACGGTGTTCGATAATGTAATCGACAATTTGGTCATCCGTATCATTCAGCTTATCAGCATACAGCCGCACCCGTTCGTCAAAACGCATCGGTTTCCATCCCCCACCGTCTCATCATTCCCTACTATCATTTTAACAAGAACCGATGCCAATTGGCTACAGCGCCTGTTTCCGATGTTATGGCTGATGCCCCTCGATCAACAACGGAATGCGTTCTTTATACTGTTCAATCCATCGGCGGTTATGTTCGTCCGCCCCCTCGATGTTGCCGCTTAAAAAGACCGGCGGCTCGACTCCATTTTCCGCCATAAGAGCAATCGCCTCAGCCAAAACAGCGTTTAACATCATACTGCCAACCACTGTTGAAGTAGGCGCAAATGGGACTGAAACGTTTGGATGGGTTAAAATCGCATCACCTTTCACGGAGTGGTTGTCAATCACAAGGTCGACAACCTCATACAACAATCGGCCGCTCTTATGCCGCGAGGGCTGGCTTTTGGAATATTCCAAGGATGTTATCGCAATGGTGTACGCGCCTTTCGCTTTCGCCGCCAGCGCCACATCAATCGGGACCGGATTGCGCCCTGATGTGGACAAGACAAAGAAGACATCTCCAGAACGAATATCCTCACGCTCCATAAAACTTGATGCAAAATCATTCCTTCGCTCTAACATCGAAGACCGAACCGCCCCTTCATGAAGCATCAGCGGTTCCACCAAAATCGGTTTCACCGGGACAAGTCCACCCGCGCGGTAAAACACTTCCTCCGCTAAAAGATGGGAATGCCCACATCCGAACAGTTGAATGATTCCACCGTTTTGAACCGCCTCACTCACCGCATGGGCGGCCTTTATTAGATTGTCTTTTTCGCGTTTGAAAACGAGTTCTAAACGTTCGTTCACTTTTTGGAAATATTGATCGATCACTGTCCGTTCTCCCCTTAATCACTGGCTTCTTAGTTTCGGATCTTCACCAAAAGTTGTACTTGACTATTTCAAAACATGCCATACTTTCCTTCTATAAGGAAAAATAAGTGAATCAACGTTTTTGACATGGGAAAAAGCCTCACTTGTCAAGTACACATTGTGGTGATGAGCCTTAGTTTCTCGCAATAGACGGTCCCACGCCCCCCAAAAAAACGGCTTCCCCTATACAAGGAAGCCGTCCATCGGTGCGATTGTATTGCTTGTTTACTGCCCTGTATAACCGCCAACCGGAATATTGTCCTTCCGGGCAACACCGGTGCGGTACGCTGCTTCAATGACCGCCTGGCGGACGTGTTCCACCACTTTGCTGTTAAAGACGCTTGGGATGATATACGTTTCGTTCAATTCGTCTTCGGTGACAACCGAAGCAATCGCTTTGGCAGCAGCAAGCTTCATTTCTTCATTAATTTCTTTCGCCCGGCAGTCCAACGCACCGCGGAAAATGCCTGGGAAGCAAAGGACGTTGTTAATTTGGTTCGGATAATCGGAACGCCCGGTCGCCATCACGCGCACGTACGGCTCAGCCAGCTCTGGATCAATTTCTGGCACGGGGTTGGCCATCGCGAACACGATCGGATCGCGCGCCATTTTTTTCACATCCTCAACTTTCAAAATGCCCGGGGCGGAAACGCCGATAAATACGTCTGCACCGACGATCACATCCGACAAGTCTCCTTTGAGATTATCAGGATTGGTGATGTGCGCATACTCTTGCCAATACGGATTTTCGTACGTTTCATCACGGTGAATGGCCCCATAGCGGTCGACCCCAATAATGTTGCGCACGCCAGCAGCAAGCAAAATTTTCGTGCAGGCAATGCCGGCCGCGCCGATGCCAGTTAAGACAACTTTAATATCCTCAAGCTTTTTGTCGACAATTTTCAATGCATTGAGCAATCCGGCCAGCAGCACGACCGCCGTGCCATGTTGGTCGTCATGGAACACCGGAATGTCGAGCTCTTCTTTCAAACGCGCCTCAATTTCAAAGCAACGCGGCGCTGAAATGTCTTCTAAGTTGATGCCGCCAAACGCCGGGGCAATCGCTTTCACAATTTGAATGATTTCTTCCGTATCTTTGGTGTCCAAGCAAACCGGGAACGCATCGACGCCGGCAAACTGTTTAAACAGCATCGCTTTCCCTTCCATGACCGGCATCGCCGCGTACGGGCCGATGTCACCAAGCCCGAGCACTGCTGTGCCGTCAGATACGACCGCGACGGTGTTGCGTTTGATCGTCAACGAATACGCCTTGCGCGGATCTTCAGCGATGGCCGTGCAGACGCGCGCCACGCCCGGCGTGTACACTCGCGACAAATCATCGCGCGTTTTCACTGGAATTTTTGAATTCGTTTCAATTTTTCCCCCGATGTGCATTAAAAACGTGCGGTCGGAAACGTTGATGATTTTAACGCCTTGAATTTTTTTCAACGCTTCAATGATCAAGTCGCACTGTTTCGTGTCCAGCGCGCTGACGGTAATGTCGCGCACCGTATGAACTTTGCTTGATGAGATGACGTCAATCCCGACGATGTCTCCACCCGCTTTGCCAATGGCTGCGGCGATATCGCTAAATGAGACAATATCTTTTTCAAACTGGAGACGAATCGTAATGTTCATCGCTGCCCCGCCTGGTAATGCCATAACCATCGTCCTTCCTTTTCTCTTTTTTAAACAGTCTTACGGTACACATGTTATCTTATGAGAGAAAAAAAGACAACCCTATCTTGTTCGAGCAAGCCAAACGGGCGATTATCGGGAGGCACTTGAAAAGGGGCTATGTCATTGTCGCTTCTCCCGTCACAAGCTGCCCCCGTTTTCGATCATGGCCAAAATGACGGCGAGACACATCATCTTCTCGTCCTTAACGAATTCAAAGAAATAAGGCAAATGGCGTACTCCCTCTACTGGCACTCACGCCTGGAAGTGAGTGTTCATCGCGGTTTGAAATGATAAAAGGAAAACGAAATAAAGGAAGAAACGACGGGAAAGGAGAAGTAAACGTAAAAGACAGGAAAAAACAAGACAGGAGCGAAGAAAAATGAAAGAACGATTCTTTTTAGTGCTGGCAAACTTGTTTTGGGCCGGCAATTACGTGATTGGCAAAGCGGTCATTGCGGAGACAGGCCCATTTTGGCTGACATTGATCCGTTGGTGTGCGGCCTTCATCGTGTTAGTTCCGGTATCGTATTGGCTTGAACGGCCGCGCTATCGCAATGTTATGAAACAATATTGGCTGCCGCTCGCTGCATCTGGAGCGCTCGGCATTATCGGCTATAACTTGCTTTTATACGGTGCACTCGCCTATACGTCATCGATGAACGCCGCTATCGTCAACTCCCTCAATCCGGCTATCATCGTCGTGTTGTCGTATATGTTGCTGCGGGAACGGCTGTCAATCGTGAATATCATCGGATTTCTATTGTCGCTCGTCGGTGTGCTGTTTATTTTGACGGACGGGCATATAACACATATTTTCCAAACAACCTACAACCGCGGCGATCTCATGATGCTCGCCGCCGGCATCGTCTGGGCGCTTTATTCAATTATTGGCAAAAAGCTCCCGGTTCCGCCGATCACAGCGACGGCATGTTCTGTCTTTTTCAGTTTGTTGATGTTATGGCCGTTCGCTCTCTTTTATCCGTTTCCTGCTGATCGGCTAAGCTCAATTGGATTCGTTGGAGTGGCCTATATTTGCTTGTTTCCGTCCGTTCTTTCCTTTTTGTTTTGGAACATCTCGGTGCAAAAAGTCGGCCCAAGCCATGCTGGTGTGTATTTAAACTTAATTGCCGTGTTTACCGCTGTGATCACGTTTTTGTTTGGCGGCGCTCTGTCCATGCCGCAGCTTGCAGGCGGCGCTATCGTCTTGTTCGGTGTCTATTTGGCGACGAAAGCGCCGAAAGCGAAGCAAGAACAAATGCACATCACCGGATGACGATGTTTTTTGTTTTCCTACAGGCCGGACTGCTCTCCCGGCTTCTTTCGGACGCATCAGCTGGCGGCATGATGCAAAAACGTCTTCCGTCTTGCCAATAAAGATCTCTTGCCATCAACGGAAACAAAATGGGCCAACGCGCCGCCGCCATTCTTCACCGTTAACAACCCAGTATCAGCCGCAAACGGTGCAGCAGCCGCATTTTGTCATAAGAAAAAGCGGCCTCCTCTATTTTGAAGGAAGGCCGCTGTCTTTTCACTATTGAAGCAAGCGGAGAAACTCGCGCATAAATGCCGGCAAATCCGGCCACGCATGGGCGGAAACGAGTTTGCCGTCGACATGCACCGTCCGGTCGGACACATACGTTGCCCCGAGTGCTTCGACCCCCGGTTTGCAGGCGATATACGCTGTCAAGCTCCGCCCTTTCAGCACCTCCGGCATCGTTTCAAAAATGAGCGAAGCATGGCAAATCGCAGCGATTGGCTTATTCGCCTCAAAGAAATGGCGAACAATGCGCTGCACGTTTTCGTCGAGGCGGATGTATTCCGGCGCCCGTCCGCCCGGAATGACTAACGCATCGTATTGCGCCGGGTCGATCTCAGCGAACGACGCATGAGCGTCGATCAAATAGCCTTGTTTTTCTACATACGTATCCCAATCGGCAAAATCATGAACGACCGTGTGCAGTTTCTTTTTCTTCGGCGCGGCAATCGTGACCTCATGCCCCTCTTCAAGCAAACGATAGTACGGGTAATACACTTCAAGCGCCTCCACCGCATCGCCGGTGATGATCAACACCTTTTTGCCCATGTTCCTTACCCCCTTGTCCATTTTTTCCTTCTCTTTTATCATAATGGAAACAGGCGGAAAGGAAAAGCAAAATGATTGTCGAACCTACTTAAAGAGGAAGAAAAACATAATAAAGGAGGAGACGACCGTGACCATTGCCTCCTGGCTCGCCGAATCGCACCGGACGGTGGTGCTTACCGGCGCCGGCATGTCAACCGAAAGCGGGCTACCGGATTTCCGCTCGCCGCGCACCGGACTGTGGGCGCGTTTTAACCCGAGCGAACTCGCTACGATCGAGGCGCTGTACCATCGCCGTGAATCGTTCGTCGAATTTTACCAATATCGTATTCGCACCTTGCAACAGTGCCAACCGCATGACGGACACCGCTTGTTGGCCGATTGGGAGCGGCGCGGGATCGTGCAGGCGATTGTGACGCAAAATGTCGATGGCTTTCACCAAGAAGCGGGAAGCCGACGCGTCATCGAACTTCACGGCTCGCTCCGCACCGTCCATTGTCAGCGGTGCGGGCAATCAAAGCCCAGCTTTGTCTATTTGCACGGTGTGTTGACATGCGAATGCGGCGGAGTTTTGCGCCCGTCGGTCGTGCTGTTTGGCGAGCCGCTGCCGGAGAAAGCCATCAACGAAGCGTGGGAAGCCGCCCGTCAAACGGACTTGTTCCTTGTACTTGGCTCATCCTTGCAAGTATCGCCGGCGAACCAGCTGCCGCTTGTCGCCAAGCGGAGTGGGGCTAAACTCGTGATCATCAATTGGGAGCCGACGGAACTCGACCCTCTCGCCGACGCTGTCATCCATCAACGAAAAATTGGCGAAGTGCTGAAAGAGCTTGATGAACAGCTGACGGGGGGAGCACGATGAACCGGGAAGCGATGTTGCAAGAGGCGCTTCGCTCAATCGGCGATGATTCGCGCATCCGCCATTGGCGCCGCGTCTCGGGCGGCGACATCAATGACGTCTATCGCGTCCAAAGCGGCAAGCAAACGTATTTTATCAAAATGCAACGCTTTCCGCCAGCCGGCTTTTTCACCGCCGAACAGGCAGGATTGAACTTGATCAAGCAGACGAAGGCGATCCGCGTTCCAAACATCTTCGGCATGGGAGAGGCGGACGGATGTGGTTGGCTTGTCCTCGAGTGGATCGAAGGAACGGAAACGGCGCAGACGGCCGAACAGCTCGGGCACGATCTCGCCCGCCTCCATCAATGCCGCGGCCCGGCGTTCGGGCTTGACCGTGATACATATATCGGGACACTGCCACAGCGAAACGGCTGGTACGGCCGCTGGCTCGACTATTACCGCGATGCCCGCCTCGTGCCGCAAATGAAGCGGGCGGCGGCAAACGGCCTCCTGTCCGCCGAGCGGCAACGGCGGCTTGAGCGGTTGCTCGAGCGGCTTGACCGCTGGATTCCAAACGATTGTTTTCCGTCGTTGTTGCACGGCGACTTATGGAGCGGCAACTGGCTCCCTGGCCCCGGCGGCGTCCCGTATGTGATCGACCCGTCCGTTGTTTATGGCCATTACGAATTTGAAATCGCGTTTACCGAACTGTTTGGCGGTTTTCCGATCCGATTTTATGCGAGCTATCAAGAGCTGATGCCGCTCTCTTCTGAGTATCATGAACGAAAGCCGATTTACCAGCTGTTTTATTTACTTGTACACTTGAACCTGTTTGGCGAAGCGTATGGCGGCTCGGTCGACCGCGTGCTCGAACGTTATGCGGGGGAGTAACCTCCCCCCGCTCTCCGCTATTGCCTTCCAACGCACAGTTCTGTCTTATCGAACCGATGTCGTTTTTGACCGCGGGGTTAACACGTTTCCATTTTTGACAGTTCGGCATTTTTGGACTTTGGTATGTGCGTCCGCTGCAGAAAAATGAAGCCTCTCTCTTCCCCCAATCATAGGAAATTACTCCTCTTTCCCCTGAAACAGGATAATGGTGCTAAAAACAGAAATGAATTGAAAAGCAGCCCATCGATGCGTTAATATAAACCTATCATTCCCTAATATTTCCGTGTCCTGACAGTTCCGATGTCTACTCCATGGAGACCATGACCGTACGGCTTTGCACAGAACAATAGGGATCGATAAAGGGAGATGATCATGCGGCGCTGGAAATCGTTTGAACGCCTCACCCACCTGCTTTATAAATATGCCGTTGTCGTCTGCTACAACGACAACCCGATGGCGAAAGGGAAAGAAAGCGCCATCTTTCTGCACATCTGGCCGCCCCTTCCGGTTATACACTTGGCTGCATCGCGATGACCGAAAAAGATCTCTTATTCGTCATCAAGCGGCTTGACGCCAAAAAGAAGCCCGTCATTCTCATCAGCGAACAACGAAAATGATGAATCGGATGCAAAAAACAAGCCCGCTGCCTCCCGCGGGCTTATTTTGTGCTGATCGCCTCAAGCAGTGCATCGCCATTTTGACTGACGCGCACATAAGCGAAACGGGCGTTTTCCTGCCGCTCTATTCCCGTTTTTTCCGGCACGAAATACGACTCAATCCCGTATACGACTTGCGTACCATAGAAAGTGCCGTTAATCAAAATATCCCCTTGTTGGCGCGTAAATCCAGGCCATTTTTCTCCATTCACGGCGTACACCCCAGCAAAGCGATGCACCCCATCCGTTCCCTTTCGCAGGGCAACTTTCACCTTGCCGCTTCCATCCAATGACCGGACCGTAGAAATGTCATAGCGAAGCTGAATATAGTCCCCTTGCAGCACCGAACGCGGATCCACCGGCTCAAGTTCCAACTTTACCACATCACCATACCGCAACAAACGCTCCTTTTGCCCTATCGTATACCCTGCAAAAACAAATTGAACGGCAACAACAAGCAGAACGAAAAATGAAACGCCTCGGCGCCAGCGCGCTCCTTCCGATAACGTGAGCCGATTCCGTTTTTCCAACCAGACGACCCAAGCAAGCAACACAACCCCAGCAGCTAGCAAACTGACCGATTTATGAAGCAAATTCCATGCGAGTTCATAATATTTCAGCACGAAATATAGCCCTAAATATCCCCAGGCGATCTTTCGCTCCCGGCGCCGCCGTTGAAATAAGAAAAACGCGAGAGCGGCCACCATCGCAATATTGGCAGCTATATATATCCCATCGGCGGCGAACACATCAACGCTTGTCGCAATCCCGAGCACGCCTAGCGCCAGCATGAGCGGGGTGAGAGCTGTCCTCCCGCTCCATCGGCCGTATGCGTACAAACCGCCGTTCAACGCGGCAAGCGCCAGTAGCACAAACCGTCCATCTTCAACAGCCGGATCGAGCGCCGCCGACAAGTAAAGCGTCAACGCCACCGTCGTCAACCGGCGCACCCCGCGATCGGCGGAGCGAACCAGTCCAATCGCCAACACGGCCCCATAAAGAAACAGCACAGCCGCCGATAGTTCCCAGGCTACCGTTAACCCGAGCCCGTAACCGACCGCGAGCAGTGTATAGCGGACAACAGCATTCCACCGCCGGCCAAGCCAGGCGGGAAGGACGAATCCGAAGATCGCGGCGAAAAAGAGCACGTACGGCGACCATGACTCCGCCCAAAGAAGATACAAGCCGAGCAAACTCGCCGTCGCCAATGCCGAGGCCGCAAGCGTAATCACCGCTTGAAACACAGTTAAAGCCCATGTCCCAGTCCGCGTCCCCGCCGAAAACACCCCCGTCCGCCGCAGAAGCATGATCCCGCCATACAGAATGGCCCCTGCCACCGCAAGCCCAATGAAAAGCATCCATGTTTCAAAATGATCAACAAGGAGACGAATATATTGAATCAACAAAAACAAACCGGCAAATAAACTTGTCAGCAACGCGTACGACCGTTGTTTTGTGACTGCGAAAAAGTAATATAGCAACCCGGCAAACAGCGCTGCATACACGTATGGCCACCAGACATCACGCTCATACGAAAAACCAGTTACACTGATCACCAGCAGCCAACCGTGCATGGCTGTGTAAGCGAGATGAGCTGTCCACGGGGAACGGCTGAGGCCAAAGATCGCACCGTTCACAGCCGCAAACAACAACAGCCGGCCAAACGACGCCCATTCCGCCCATTCGATACGGTAAGCGGAAGGAAAGTAATAAAACCAGCAGGCGAGTTGCAACAGCACGACAGCGATGACCGAAAGCGCTGGATCTTTCGTCAACCGCGCCAGCAACGCCGTCGGCACAAGCCAAATGAGAAACAGCCAATAGCTGTCGGCGTGGGAATTGTAGATTTGCCCAAGCAATGCCAAGGCGATGCCAAACGACAATGTCCCACCGACAAACAGCCAGCGTCCTAAAAAACCATGGCGGCCCCGAAGCGCCGTACTCGTGATGTAAAACCCTGCCATCACACCGATGCTGATCCCGACTTTCGCCTCTCGCCCCATCTCCGGCCAGTTGGCAGCAAAAAAATACACGATGCTGGCAATGATGCACAAAAACGCCAACGCATACCCTGTTTTCACGATCCGGGCCGCCATATCGCTTCCCCCTTGTCGCTGTTTTTCTATAAAAATATATGCGGAAAAAGCTGTCTAGAAGACCATTGGAAGCAAGCATTATTCGATCGCACTTTTCCAGTTGCCGCCGGCCTGCTAGATTTTTTTCTTTGCTGCAGCGAAGAACATTATAGTTGGAGATGATGTTTTAAGTGGAAAATTTCCATATCATGCTCTGTCACTTTTTTCATCAAATAATCGATGGATGTTTGCTTGGAAGGGAACTCGCGCGAAGCCAGATCAAGAGCAGCCTGATGCTTATGGAGCATGTTCTCGATGTGGCGAAAGTGGCCCCGCATTTCTGTTGCGAGGTTGTCAACTTTTTCTTCGACCCGCTCAACTTTCGCTTCAAGCCGTTGCTGTCCTTCTTTCAGGGTTTGCACGTCGCCCTTGACCATGTCCATGTCTGCTTTCAGCGTTTGCACATCGACTTTGACCGTGTCCATGTCCGCTTTTAAGGTGCGCACATCCTCTTCAACCCGGTGAAGCCGCTGTTCCAAGCGGGCTTGTCCCTCTTGCAACAACTGCACTTCACCTTCCAAGCGCGCCTGTCCTTCTTTCAGCGCTTGGATCTCGCCTTCCAAACGCGCTTGTCCTTCTTGAAGTGCCCGGACATCGCCTTCGATCCGATCGAGCCGCATGTGGATCGGATCCAATTTTTGGTCAAGCAATTCAGCCATCATTTGCACGAGTTCGGCTTGGCTCATCGTTCTCACCTCCTTTCCCCCCATTGTATCATTGTCCCACACAACGTCATAGTATAGAAAAAGAGATTTTCTTCTCCTTTTCGACAAGATCAGACGCTAGATCAAGCCAATGAATCGGCTTCATCATCAAATCAACATGGGGCAAAACATGATTTTTTGATGATCAGCTACAAACGGCCGCCCCGATGAATCCACATCCGATAAAGAGCAAGGCAGGCCGCCAAGTAAGCGCCGCCAAGCACAAACCCGCCCAGCACATCAGACGGATAATGCACTTGCAAGCTTAACCGGCTTAAGCCGGTTAAGAGCGCCAGCGCCGCAAACACGCCGTAAATGGCCGCCCGCTCGCCGCGCTTCATGCGCGTTTGCGCCAAAAAATACGCCAAAAGCAGCAAGTAAATCGTCCCGATCATCGCGTGGCCGCTCGGAAAACTGAATCCTCCGATCTCGGCATGCGGCGGGCGCTCCCGCCCGACAACATGCTTGATCCATTCATTGATGCCATACCCCCCGCCAACGGCAACAACGACGAGCAACATCCCATATACATCGCGGCGGAAAAACCATAAGCTGATGACGAGCATCACACTAACGATGCCAATGGTTTTCCCATTGCCGAGAAAAGTAAACGGATCGAGCCATTGCCATGAGGCAAACAACTGCAGCCCGCCTTCGTCAGCCGCCTTTGTCAGCCCGGCCGCCACGCTTGTCCAAACAAACAAAAAAAGGACGGCGCCGGCAGCCGCTATCATCCATAATGGTCGATTCACTCTGATTCCTCCTCATTTGTTCTTCCTTTACTTATTTTTGCAAACCAATAAAAAATCCTCCTTAAAAAGCAGCGCTTTTTAAGGAGGAGGGGGCGGGCGGTCACGGCAGCTTCGTCTCTCCCATTAGGAACCGGTCCACTTCACGAGCTGCCCCCCGGCCTTCGTGGATCGCCCAAACGATCAAGCTTTGGCCGCGGCGGGCGTCACCGGCCGCAAACACGCCTTCAATGTTTGTCGTATATTTGCCGTACGGAGCTTTCACTTTATTGTTGGCCGTTTCTACGCCGAACTGCTTCAACACCGGCTGCTCGGGTCCTTCAAAGCCAATGGCGATGAAAACGAGATCGCACGGCCATACTTGTTCCGTCCCTGGAATTTCTTTAAAGATGGCTTTGCCGTGTTCATCAATGATTTTTTCCATTTGAATCGTATGCAGTTCTTTCACCCGGCCGTGCTCGTCGCCAACGATTTTTTTCGTTTGGATGCAATATTGACGCGGATCCGCACCGAACTTTGCTTTCGCTTCTTCATAAGCATAATCAAGCGTAAAGACAAGCGGGTATTGCGGCCACGGGTTATCGTCTGGGCGCTTGTCCGGCAAAGCCGGGTGTTTGCCAAACTGGACGACGCTTTTGCAGCCTTGGCGCAGCGAGGTCGCTACACAGTCAGCACCTGTATCACCGCCGCCAATCACGATGACATGTTTATCTTTGGCATCAATAAAATGTCCATCGGCAAAATTCGAATCGAGCAAACTTTTCGTCACGCCGGTTAAATAATCCATGGCAAAATGGACGCCCTCAAGCTCCCGCCCCTCAATAACCAAGTCGCGCTGTTTTTGCGCTCCAACGCATAAAACAACCGCATCATATTCAGCGCGCAGCTCCTCGGCGGTGATATCTTTGCCAACTTCGGTGTTCACAACAAACATAACGCCTTCCTCTTCAAGCAAACGCACCCGCCGCTCGACCACTTCTTTTTCCAATTTCATGTTTGGAATGCCGTACATCAACAAACCACCAACGCGATCTGCCCGCTCGTACACCGTCACCGAATGGCCGGCTTGGTTGAGCTGGTCGGCACAGGCGAGTCCGGCCGGACCGGAGCCAACGATAGCCACTTTTTTTCCGGTGCGCGTTTTCGGGATGCGTGGTTTCACCCATCCTTCAGCAAACCCTTTATCGATAATGGCCCGTTCGATCCCTTTAATCGCGACCGCTGGGTCGGAGATGGCAACCGTGCACGATCCTTCACACGGCGCCGGGCAGACACGGCCTGTAAATTCCGGAAAGTTGTTCGTTTTCAAAAGCCGATCGAGCGCTTCTTTCCAACGGCCGCGGTACACTAAATCATTCCATTCCGGAATTAAGTTGTGCACCGGGCAACCGGAGGTGAGTCCATTCAGCTCCAATCCCATATGACAAAACGGTGTGCCGCAATCCATACAGCGAGCCCCTTGGCGCGCCAGCACCTCCTCGGAAAACGGCTGTGTATATTCTTTCCAATCATCAAGACGGGAAAGCGGGTCGCGCTTTTTCTCTTCCTCACGAACATATTCCATAAATCCTGTTGTTTTTCCCACGATGATTCCCCCTCCTTCTTTCCGTACACGTCCTCTCTTCTCTCATGCGGCCTTCCCGCCTGTTTGGCCAGTCAAAAAGCAAGCCCCGCGCGGGCCGCGGGGCCAAGGCGGCGCCATGTTACAGCCGCCCAAAAGGGGGGCCTTATTTTGCGGCCACTTGCAGCACATGGGCGCTGGCGGCAGCCGCTTTTTTCCGTTTCGCCACCGTTTCAAACGCCGCCATGGCAGCTTCATCATACGAAAGCCCGGATTGTTCGAGCGTTTGAATCGTTTCCACCATCAGTTTATAGTTGCGCGAAATCACTTTGACAAATCGCTTCACATAAACGCCCCATTCATCAAGCACTAGCGCTGCCCGCGGGCTTCCTGTATAACGGTAATGATTTTCAATCATCCGGCGCACTTCCAGCATTTCTTGCTCGTCTTCGAGCTGTTCAAACGCGACAAGCTCGCGATTGGCTGTTTGTTGCCAACCGTCTTCATCAGCGAGAACGTAAGCGATGCCCCCCGACATGCCAGCGGCGAAGTTTTTGCCGACCGAGCCGAGGATGACCACGCGGCCGCCGGTCATATACTCACAGCCGTGATCGCCAACGCCTTCGACAACAGCATGAACGCCGCTGTTGCGCACGCAGAACCGTTCGCCGGCACGGCCGCGAATGTACGCCTCGCCGCCCGTCGCCCCGTAGAAAGCGACGTTGCCGATAATGACGTTATCTGTCGACGCAAACGGCGCCTCATGCGGCGGACGAACGATCACCTTTCCACCGGAGAGCCCCTTGCCGACGTAGTCATTCGCGTCACCGACAAGCTCGAGCGTCATCCCTTTCGGCGCAAACGCCGCAAAGCTCTGCCCTGCCGATCCAGTGAAGCGGAGGCGGATCGTATCATCCGGCAATCCTTCCTCACCGTAGCGCTTCGAAATTTCGCTGCCGGTCATTGCCCCGACCGTGCGGTGAACGTTGCGGATCGCCAGTTCGAGCTCAACCGCCTCCCGGTCTTTGAGCGCCGGCTGCACCGCTGGCAAAATTTCTGTATAATCAAGCGTTGCTTCCAAACGATGGTTTTGTCCTTTGCCGCAAGTGCGCGGACCGTCGACTTGGTACAGCAGTCGGGACAAGTCGAGATGTTTCGCTTTCCAGTGCGCTTTTGCCCGCTCGCTCACTTTCAGAATATCGACGCGGCCGACCATTTCGTCAATCGTGCGGAAGCCGAGCTCCGCCATAATTTCACGCACTTCTTGGGCAATAAAGTACATGAAGTTGACTACATGTTCCGGTTTGCCAGTGAATTTTTTGCGCAGCTCTGGATTTTGGGTCGCCACCCCGACCGGACATGTATCCAAATGGCAGACACGCATCATAACGCAGCCTAAAACAACGAGCGGAGCAGTCGCAAACCCGAACTCTTCAGCGCCAAACAGCGCGGCCATCACGACATCGCGGCCGGTCATCAATTTGCCGTCGGTTTCCAACACTACACGGTCGCGCAAACCGTTGAGCATCAACGTTTGATGCGTTTCCGCCAAGCCAAGCTCCCACGGCAGGCCGGCATGTTTAATGCTCGTCTTCGGCGAAGCGCCCGTGCCGCCGTCATAGCCGCTGATAACGATGACATCGGCGTTTCCTTTCGCCACGCCAGCGGCGATCGTGCCGACGCCCGCTTTGGCGACAAGTTTGACGCTAATGCGCGCGTCTTTGTTGGCGTTTTTCAAGTCATAAATGAGTTGAGCCAAATCTTCGATCGAGTAAATATCATGGTGCGGCGGCGGAGAGATGAGCTCTACTCCTGGCGTTGAGCCGCGCACTTTGCCGACCCACGGATACACTTTATTGGCCGGAAGCTGCCCGCCTTCGCCCGGTTTTGCTCCTTGGGCCATTTTAATTTGCAATTCATCAGCGTTGACTAAATAATGGCTTTTCACGCCAAAACGCCCGGAAGCGACTTGTTTGATCGCGCTGCGGCGCCAGTCGCCGTTTTCGTCCTTCACATAGCGGGTCGGGTCTTCGCCGCCTTCGCCGCTGTTGCTTTTTCCGCCGATCCGGTTCATGGCAATCGCCAGCGCCTCATGCGCCTCTTGGCTGATTGAGCCAAACGACATCGCCCCGGTTTTGAAGCGGCGGACAATGGACTCGACTGATTCGACCTCGTCAATCGGCACCGGCTTCCGGTTCGAATCGAAGTCAAACAAATTGCGCAAGAATGTCAGCTGTTCTTCATTGGCCAGTTTCGAATATTGTTTATAGAGAGTGTAATCGTTTTTCCGGCATGCCCATTGCAACAGATGAATCGTCTGCGGATTGAACGCATGGTGCTCACCGTTGCGCCGCCATTGCAGCTCGCTTCCCGCATCTAACACGCCATCTTCGTGACGGACGCCAAATGCCGCTTCATGGCGCATTTTCGCTTCCTTCGCAATCTCATCGAGCCCAATTCCGCCAATTTGCGACGCCGTGCCAGTAAAGTATTCATCGATGACTTCGTTGCCGATGCCAACCGCTTCAAAAATTTGTGCACCGCGGTAGCTTTGCACCGTCGAAATGCCCATTTTCGACATCACTTTGACAACACCGTCAACGGCTGCTTTCATATATGTTTTTACCGCTTCACGATACGATAAGGTGATTGTGCCGCTTTCTGACGCCTGGCGGATCGTCTCGAGCGCCAAGTATGGATTGATGGCATCCGCACCGTAGCCAATGAGCGCCGCAAAGTGGTGCACCTCGCGCGCTTCGCCGCTTTCGACGAGCAGGCTGACATTCGTCCGCGTCCCGCTCCGGACTAGGTGTTGATGAAGCCCACTCACCGCCAGCAACACCGGAATCGCCACATGCGTTTCATCAATGCCGCGGTCGGACAGCACAAGAAGCGCCGCCCCGTTTTCAATCGCTTCATCCGCCTTAGCGAACAGCTCATCAAGCGCTTGTTTCAAATCATTCGTAAACAGCGTCGGCAGCACCGCACACGAAAACTCCGAATACGGATTGGCTTTTAACGCAGCGAGCTGTTCATTCGTCAACAGCGGTGTCTCAAGGCGAATGCGGCGAGCCGCTTTGGCATCGGGATGTAAAATGTTCCCCTCTTTGCCGAGCAGCGTCATCGTTGAGGTGACGACATACTCACGAATCGCATCAATCGGTGGGTTCGTGACTTGGGCAAACAGTTGCTTGAAATAGTTAAACAAGCTTTGCGGCCGCTCCGACAACACGGCAAGCGGGGCATCCATGCCCATCGCGCCCGTCGGGTCTTTCCCTTCTGTCGCCATCGGCAAAATCATTTTTTCTACATCTTCAAACGTGTAGCCGAACGCTTTTTGTAGCTTGACAAGCTGTTTCGGCGCTTCGACATCCTCCGGAATCTCTAGATCATCTAGCGTCATCATTTGCTCGTCAATCCATTGACGATACGGCTGTTGGCTCGCCATTTCTTCCTTGATTTCCTGGTCGGAAATGATCCGCCCTTGTTCTAAATCAACAAGCAACATTTTCCCCGGGCTCAGCCGCTCTTTATATAAAATGTTGTTCGGGTCGACATCGATGACACCGACTTCGGATGAGAAAATAATGTAATCGTCTTTCGTAACGTAATAGCGGGCTGGGCGCAAGCCGTTCCGATCCAAAATGGCGCCGATTTGCTTGCCGTCGGTGAACGAAATCGCCGTCGGGCCGTCCCACGGCTCCATCAAACAGCTATGATACTCGTAAAACGCCTTTTTCGCGTCATCCATTTGCCCATCCCAAAACCACGGTTCCGGAATGAGCATCATCGCCACATGGGCTGGATTGCGGCCAGCAAGAACGAAAAATTCGAACGCATTGTCCAAAATCGATGAGTCGCTTCCGTTTGTATCCAAAATCGGCGCCACTTTTTCCAAATCAGCCCCAAACGCTTCGGAAACGAACTGCTTTTCGCGCGCCGCCATCCAGTTGACGTTGCCGCGGAGCGTGTTGATCTCGCCGTTATGGATCAAATAGCGGTTCGGATGAGCCCGCTCCCAGCTTGGGAACGTGTTCGTGCTAAAGCGCGAGTGCACGAGGGCAAACGCGGAGCGGAATCGTTCATCCTGCAAATCCAAATAAAACGCATCGATTTGTTCCGGCGTCAAAAGCCCTTTATAAACGATCGTCCGGCTCGAGAAGCTCGCCACGTAGCACTCGTTGTTTTCTACACACTTTTCAAACTGTTTGCGAATAACATACAATTTCCGTTCAAATGCCAACTCATCGGCGACATCAGCGCTGGCAGCGACAAACACTTGGCGAATAACCGGTTTGCTTTGCCGCGCCAGTTTGCCAAGCTTGTTGTTGTCAACCGGCACCGTCCGCCAGCCGAGCAACTGCTGTCCTTCCCGGGCGATGATTTCATTGAATGTTGCTTCATAATACGCCCGTTTCTCTTCATTTTCCGGCAAAAAGAACATCCCGACCCCGTAGCGACCTTTTTCTGGCAAGTTCATTTCGCCGCACACAACTTGAAAGTACTCATGCGGAATTTGCATCATGATGCCCGCGCCGTCGCCCGTTTCTGGATCACTGCCTTGACCGCCCCGGTGTTCGAGCTGGCGAAGCATATGGAGCGCTTTTTCGATCACATCATGTGATGCTTTTCCCTTTAAATGTGCATAAAACCCGATCCCGCATGCGTCATGTTCAAATTCCGGGCGATACAGCCCTTGCGCTTCTGGTAATCCGTAGTGTTTCATGCTGCCTTCCCCTCCCGTTCCGAATTGTCTGTAATATTTATTGTAGTTTTCAAAATTAATATAAACAATATATAATTTAGATGAAATCAATCTCATTTTTCGATAAAGAGGAAAGGGGTGGGAATAATGGAATTAAGACAACTGCAATATTTCGTCGAAGTCGCTAAGCGCGAGCATGTGTCCGAAGCGGCCGATGCGCTTCATATCGCTCAATCGGCGATCAGCCGGCAAATCGCCAATCTTGAAACCGAACTCGGCGTCCAGCTCTTTGAACGAGAAGGGAGGAACGTCAAACTCACCCCGATCGGCCGCCATTTTTTGCCTCATGCAGAAGCGGTGCTGAAGGCGGTCGATGATGCGAAGCAACAAATCGAAGAGTATTTGGACCCGGAGCGTGGAACGATTAAGATCGGCTTTCCAACAAGCCTCGCCAGCCATATGATGCCGATGGTCATTTCCGCTTTTAAAGCGGAGCACCCGAACGTCTCATTCCATCTTCGTCAAGGATCGTACCATTATTTGATCGAGGCGGTGAAAAAGCGGGAAATTGATTTGGCGTTCCTTGGGCCGATTCCGACGCGTGAAATCGGCATTAAAGGGGAAATTCTATTTTCCGAGCCGTTTGCTGCCCTCTTGCCAAACAGCCATCCGCTCGCCCGCCGCGATCGGATCGTGTTAAACGAACTCCGCCACGACCCATTTGTGACATTTCCTAAAGGCTATATTTTGCATCAAATTTTGATTGACGCCTGTCATCAAGCTGGGTTTTTCCCCAATATCTCATCAGAAGGTGAGGATCTCGACGCCATTAAAGGGCTCGTCTCCGCCGGCATCGGTGTCACTCTCCTCCCGGAAAGCGCCTTGTCGGAAAGCTTGCTTCGCTACGCTGCCAAGGTGCCAATTGAGATGCCGCAAGTAAAACGCAACGTCGGCATCATCATTTCGGATCATCATGAACTTGCCCCATCGGTGAAAGTATTCTACCGATTTGTGAAAGACTTTTTCTCCGAGCTCGAGCGGTATCAATTGCGCGGGTGAACGCTCCCCCCCCCCGCTTGCGCTCACGTCGAGAAATGTGTTCGAGATCACAACCCGAGTTCGACAGTTTTGAGGCCATTTTAGGCAAATGAAAATGGCCAAAATGCTGTTATATCAAAGATTTCGCGATGCGGATCCTAGAAAAAAACACTGAATTTCATAGGCACACGACTTGTTTAT
>Ga0207768_100134_pt1 | contig 80333 bp, 69 predicted proteins | sample CeladaPassaB1F01_FD_187478 | JGI IMG/M metagenome (GOLD analysis project Ga0207768, IMG submission 187478) | Cellulose-adapted microbial communities from the Joint BioEnergy Institute, USA - Passage B1F01 (SPAdes) (version 2) | ecosystem: Engineered > Bioreactor > Continuous culture >...
CTGGTTCAGGGACTATAACGAGGTGGCCCCACACTCGGCGCTCGGGATGAAATCGCCCGCCGAGTTCCGGCGGGAACAAACTCTCACCGCCTCTCTTTGAGTGTCCCACGAATTGGGGGACAGAGCACTCGCCGACAGCCGCCCGCTCAGCCGGCTCACCGCTGCCGCGCTCATGCCCTGGCCGGCCAGGGCATGAGCGATGTCCGACACCCTGCGCGTGCTTACCCCTTCCACGTACGCCCGCCAGAGCGCCTCCTCCAGCGCCGACTCCATCCTCCGGTAGCGCTCGAACACCCCGGGCCGGAACGTCCCCGCCCGCTCGCGCGGCACCCGCAGCTCGATCTCGCCCACCCGGGTCCTGAGCCGCCGGCCGTAGCTGCCGTTCCGGTAGCCGCGCCGGCTCGCGGTCCTCTCGCTCCTCGCCGCCCCCAGGTGCGCCGAGAGCTCGGCCTCCAGGATCTCCTCCAGCACCGCCTTCACCGCTGTGCGCATCTCCGCTTCGATCCAGGCCCGGTAGTCCTCGGCACTGAACAGTTGCGGCCCCGCCCCTTCGGCCTGGACCTCGATTCCGTTAGATTCCCTGCTGGACGGACTCATGGCGCTCCTCCGGTTTCAGGTGGTGTCCAGCAACCCCTTCTACCGGAGACCCGTGGGTCCGTTCGCTTTTACACAGAAGAAGGTACGCTACCTCAGAGAGGACTCGTCTAGCTCGTCGTACGCGATCTCCGGATACCGGCTGTAGGGGTAATCGTTGCACATGGCGGTGCCTGTGGTGAGGGTGGATTGGGAAGGGAATTGAGGCGGGAAGTGTTGCCTATCTAATCCTACTATAGTCTAGTGTCGCATCATTTGTCAAGCCCCTTGCGCTTGATTTTCGGTTTCTGTTCTACCCCCACTGTAGTCTAATGTCGGATCCGGTATCAAGCCCCTGCGTGTAGGTGCGCCGGGCTGCGTTGGGCTCTATATTTAAGGAAGCGGGCCGGACAGTATACCCGGCGCGGCCGTGCACCGGAATTTGCACCGGCGTCGTACAAGAGGGATCCGTTCAGGAGGTGCATCGGAAGCCGCATCTAGCGTTGCATCAATCGTTTTGGAGGGCTAGCCAAACTGGTCACGGCAGCGGTCTTGAAAACCGCCGGGCGCAAGCCCTTGTGGGTTCGAATCCCACGCCCTCCGCTTCGCCTCGTCGAACGTGGATGCGATCACGGCCCCACCTCTCGTCCGAGGTGGGGCCGCTTCGCTCGGTACCCCGGCGGAGCCGTGCGCCTGGCCTCCGGAAAGCCGAGGCGGGCCTCGTTCCGCCCGCCGTCAACGGTCCAACGAGTCGGGTCCGGGAGAGGGTTCACCCGTCGTGGGGAGGACGACCACGAATCGCGCGCCGCCTTCCGGCCTGTTCTCCGCCGTGATCCGCCCGCCGTGCGCCTCCACGATGTCCCGGGAAATGGAGAGGCCCAGACCCGTACCGACGTGCGCGGCCTTCGTCGTCACGAACGGCGTGAAGATGTGCGGGAGCACGGCCGGGTCGATCCCCGGGCCGGTGTCCTCCACGGTCAGCTCGACCAGGCGGTTACAGAAGAACGGGCGAGCACGCACATCGATGCGGCCATCACTGCCGATCGCTTGCTCCGCGTTCACGATCAGGTTGAGCAGGACCTGCTGCAACTGGTTGGCGTCCGCCCAGAGCGGCGGCAGGTCCGCCGGGATGTCGATGCCGACCTCGATACGCCGCCGCCGCTGGTCGTAGATCCGCAGCGCGACGGTCCGGTCCACCACCTCGGAGAGCCGGACCCAGGCACGAGCGGCGCGGGACGGGCGCGAGAAGGACAGCAGGTTGCGCACGGTGCGGCCGGCGCGCGCGGCCTCGTGGGCGATGGTCTCCAGCATCTCCTTGCGCTCCGGGTCTTCCTCATCCGCGCGCAGCAGTTCGGCGAAGTTGCCGATGGCGGCCAGCGGGTTGTTGAGCTCGTGCGCCACCGCGGAGACCAGCCCGCCCACCAGCGCGAGCCGATCCGACTCCATGAGCTGCGCCTGCTGTCGCTTCTCGTCGCTCACGTCACGCGCAATGAGCACCGTGGCGAGCCGTTCTCTCAAGCGCGCACGCAGCGAAGTCACCGTGAGGTGCACCGGGATCGCCGAGCCATCCGGACGCTGGTGCAGCACCTCACCGCTCCAACGGTCCGCGTCGTCCCCCAGCGCCGGAACGGGCGCGCTCGGGAACAGCTCGTCCAGCCGCAGGCCGAGGAGCGCGCGGCGCTCCGTTCCGCGCAGCCGTGCGGCGGTGGCGTTCGCGTAGCGGATCCGGCCGTCCGGCCCCGCGATGGCCACGCCGAGCTGCAACTGGTCGATCGCCGCGGCGAGGAGCCGCGCCCTGCGGGCCCGGCGGGCACTCTGGCGCTCCAGGCGGAGGCGCGCCAGCGCGGCGCCGACCTGCGCCGCCGCCGCCTCGAGCGCCTCCAGCGCCTCGACGGCTCGCGCCCGGGGATCCAGGACGAGCAGCGCACCCGCGAACGCCGCGTCCGGCCCCGGCACCGGCGCCACCATCAGCGTCTCGACGTCGTGCGCGGCCACGAGCGCTCGTAGTGGCACGGGGGCCTCTCGCATGGCCATGGTTCGGGCGGCCCATCCGCCGTTCGGCCGCGCGAACGCCTCCGCCTCCCTCACCGGCCAGTGTCCGAGATGGTGCAGCTGGATCCCGTGCGCCGCCGCGACGCTCATCGCTCCGCTGCTCCCCGGGAGCAGGACGACCGCGCCACGGGCGGATGCCAGATCCCGCACCGTTTCGGCCACCAGCGTGAGCAGCGCGCCCCGGCCCCCCGGCGTTCCCACCGCCAGGCCGAGCCTCTGGAGCGCCGTGAGCCGCAGCGGCTTCTCCGATGCGACATCCGCCCGCTGCGCCGCCGACTCGCACCGCCGCCCGCCTGTTTCGCGAACCGCGGCCAAGGAATCGGGCTGGAGGAGCAGATCGGCTCGTCGGTGCATGGACCGCCCCGTTCAGCCGGCCCCGTGCCAGGCGTTGCGTCGCTCCGACCGAGAATCGGCCGGAACGCGAAAGACGAAATGGTGAGAGAAACGATAGTAGTTGCGCGACGTGTGGGGGGCTAGACCAGTGTTCGGCGGTCTTGCATCAGATTTCGGCAGCGTTGTTACCGAAGCTCGGTGGAGGGTGGGGAGGGCCGCAGGCAGGAGGACGGCGGGCGAACTGGCCGCGTGGTGGGGCCGGCCCGCGGCCTCGTGGGCGCCGTTCCTGCAAGCCGGCGGGAGCGGTGTAGCGGAGCGAGCGCCGCGGGGGACGGTTGCCGGCGACATGCGGCCGGGAGACGGGCGAGCCGCGTTCGCCGCGGTGGGGCGCCCGCTCGGAGTCCGGAGGAACACGGATGCGGATCGGGGTCTGTGTGGAGGCGGATGGCCGGGCCGCAGCGCTGGAGCGGCTGCTGGCGGCCCTGGCAGCGCAGCGGTTCCCGGCGGGGCCGGAGCCGGAGGTGTTCATCATCGTCGTGGACGCGAGCGCGGCGGCGGAGTCAGGCGAGGTTGTGGCGCGTGCGCGGGAGGACTTCCGCTGGCCGATCGAGTTCGTGGCGGAGCGGCAGTCCCACGGCGCGCGGCGGAAGGGGGTCGCACTCGCACTCGCCCGGGGTGCGGACGGCGTGGCGTTCCTGGAGGCAGCGTCGGAGCCGGCGCCGCACTGGCTGGCCGAGCTGATCGCGGCGCAGTCGCGGCACGGGGCGGATGTCGTCGAGGGTCCGGTGGTGCCCCGGTACGCGGATGAGGTGCCGGCGTGGGTGCGGCGAGGCGGCTTCTTCGAGGCGGCCCGGCGCCGGACCGGGGCGGCGGTGCCGTTCGTGCGGCCGTACAACGTGCTCGTGATGCGCCGGCTGCTGGTCGCTGCGGGTCCAGCAGTGGAGGGGCCGACGACGGCGCCGGCGCGGTCCGCGGACGCGGAGCCCGCCGCGGCGCCTCGGCCGCGCGTGGTGTGGGCGGATCGCGCTGTCGTCCATCTGGACGTCGAGCCGGACCGGGCGACGGCGCGCTGGATCCTCCGACGCGCGTTCCGGGAGCGGGGGCGTGTCCTGCCGCCGCACGCCGTCGCCCTGGGGCCGGAGGCCCTGACGCCTTCGGCGACGCGTGCGCTCGTGCGCATGGCGGAAGGCGGCTTCCTGCTCTCGGTGGCGGTCTTCCTGGGCAGGACCGGCGTGATGCACGCACTCTGCCGCATGTCGCGCGGCGCGGGAGAGCTCGCGGCGGCGCTCCGTGCGTCGGGCCTGCGGGGGCGGAAGGAGCCGGCTTGAGTGTGAGGCCCGTTGCTCAGCGCACCCGCGCGTCCTCCGCCTCGGCACCGTGCGGCACCCGCCGCCGTTGTTCGGAGGACACGGGGGACAGCGGCGGCGCACCGGGGCGCAGGTACGCGTGGTAGATCACCGCGAGGTCCAGCGCCGCACGGATGAAGTCCCGCGGCTTCAGCTTGGACCCGGGCACGTCGCGCCACTCGGACAGTGGGAACTCGTAGATCACGCTCGCGGCACCGGGGAGCGTCGTGCCTCGCCGCTGCCGGATCAGGCGGGCGATCAGTTCGACGTCGAAGATCCAGCGCGCGCGGAACGGATCCCGGAACAACTCCGCCAGCCGGTCCGTTGCGCGGAACAGCTTGGCGCCGCACTGCGTGTCGTAGACCCGCAGCCGCAACGCCAGCGATGCCGCGGTCGCGAACACCCGGCCCAGGTAATGGCGCCACGCGTGCCGCTCGATGCAGCGGCCCAGGAGCTGCACCCGCGAGCCGAAAACGGCCTCGATCTCGGGCTTCTCCTCGAGGACCGCGCGGAGGTCAGCGATCGCCTCCAGCGGAGTCGAGAGGTCTGCGTCCCAGAAACCCACGTAGCGTGCGCCGGCCTCGAGCCCGACGAGGATCCCACGGCGCACGGCCTCCGCCTTGCCGCCGTTGCGCGGCAGCGCCAGGACGCCGAAGACATCGGGCCGGTCCGCTTCCAGGCGTCGCAGGACCTCGAGCGTCCGGTCTCGGCTCCCGTCGTCGACGAACAGGAACCGGATCCCCTCCGTCTCCGCCACGTAGCGCCTGAAGCGCTCCACCGGGAGCCGCTCCGCTTCGTTGTAGCACGGCACGACGATGATCGTGTCCGGCATTTCCGGGTTCGCCTCGCCTGCGGCCGACGTTCTCCGTGGTTCGACGTGAGAGCCGGTGCATGCGCTCCCGTGGCGCTCTGGCGACGCGTCGGCAGGACCTGCGCCGGCGTTCGCGACGGTGCGCCCGGGCGCTTCATGGGTCCGGCGCCACGCGCTCGGGCGGGCAGTGAATCGGCGCCACCTGCCGGCGCTCGAGTGCTGGCATTCATGCACGGCGCCTCGGCGCGTCCGCAAGACCAACGTCGGACGCTGCACTCGGGCGGAGTGCGTAACCTGCTGAAATAACAATCACTTGCGCGCTCATCCAGGAACGCGACTTGCACGGGTTGGCTTTCGGGCGCCCGCGTGCGCAGCCGCGGTTGCGCGGTGGCGCTCCGGTTGCCGTCCACCCGCCACGCGGCGGGGTCCGAACCCGCATACCCGGTAGGGACTCATGGAACGTGAGCCGGACGCAACGCCTTTCCACACGTCGGGGCCGAGTCCGTCAGGAACCCCGGTTGGTCCGCTCCGCGGCGGCGAGCAGCGGGACCCCGGGCTGAGACCCGCCACGCCCGGCCTGGACGCGTTCTGGCTGGAGGCAGACCAGCAGGCGTCGGCTCAAGATCCGATCGAGCGGGAACTCGGCCATCGCCTCGACACGCTCGCCCGTTACACGATCCTCATCGAAGCCGCGCTCGCAGAGGGGCGCGACCGGGCGGTGGAGATCCTGCTGCGCCAGCGCGAGCGCGAAGAAGCGCTCGTGCGGCGGTTGCGATCGGCGTTGCGGCGGACGCGCGGCGAACGCGGCTGAGCAAGCAACCGTGCGCCGCCGGCATGGCATAGGGTCGGCGCACTGACCGAGCGGCTCGGAACGGACTCCGGCCGGGACGCCGTCGAGCCGCGGGGTGCGTGGAGTGGGTGCGCCCTGACGCAATCAGCCATTGAACTCCTGCGAATTGCGATTTATGTTGCGCCTGCTACGCAGCGGGGCAGCACGTCCGTTCACCGGGGTTCGTCGGAGTCCGGAGCCGCACATTCCCTCGCCCTCGTTCAGCACGATACATGATCGGAGCCAAGCGCATCATCCCCTTCGGGGTCGCGACGGTGATCGTCCTGGCGCTGGGGTCGGGTGTTTACCTGCGTGTCCGTGGTGGGGACGCGAGTTCGGCGGGAGAAGCCGCCGGGGGAGGTGGAGCGGCAGTGCCGACGCCCGTGGCGGCGGCGAGCGCGTTCGCAACGGATGTGGCGATCCCGGTGCAGGGCGCGGAGGCCGTGCGGGACACGCTCGTGCTGTACCGGACGGGTGAAGGGCAGGCGGCGGCGGACCGTCAGGCCGTGATGCTCGCACAGGTGGCCGGACGCGTGCTGGAGGTGCGGGTGCGGGAGAACCAGCCGGTAGACTCGGGCGCGGTGCTGCTGGTCGTCGATCCGACGGAGTACGAGCTGGCGGTCGCCGAGGCGGAGGCGGCGCTGCGCTCGGCGGAGGCGGCGTACCGTGAGCTGACGCTGGCGGACGAGCGGATGATCGCCGATCCGGCGGTTCGGGAGGAGCGAGACCGTGCGGCGCGGGCGCGGAGCGGCCTGGATGCGGCCGAGGCGCGGCTGAAGCGCGCGCAGCTCGAGCTGGCGCGGACGAGGATGGAGGCGCCGTTCCCGGGGCGCGTGGCGAGCGTGAAGATCGTGCCCGGGCAGTGGGTGCGGGTGGGCGACGAGCTCCTGACGGTGGTGGATGCGGATCCGATCCGCATCGAGGTGCAGGTGCTGGAGGGCGACGTGCGCTTCCTGGCGGTGGGGCGTCGTGCGGAGGTGGAGCTGACGGCGTTCCCGGGCGAGCGCGTGGTGGGGCGGATCGAGACCATCAACCCGCTCGTGGATCGGCAGACGCGCATGGCCAAGGTGACCGTATCGGTGCCGAACCCGAGCGGCCGGATCCTGCCGGGGATGTTCGCGCGGGTGATGCTGGAGGCGGAGCGGTTCCCGGACCGGGTGCTGGTCCCGCGCTCGGCGATCCTGGAGCGGGATGGCCGCACGATGCTCTTCGTGCTGAAGGGCAATCCGCAGGGAGGGGAGGCGGAGTGGCGGTACGTCTGCCCCGGGCTCCAGAACGACGTGCTCGTCGAGATCCTGCCGGCGGAGGAGTGCAGCGAGCAACTGACGGTGGCGCCGGGTGAGATCGTCCTGACCGGTGGGCACTACACGTTGATCCACGGTGCGCCCGTGCGCTTGGTGGAGGATGTGCGGGCGGCCGGCGGGCGGCCGCAGTGAGCCGCGAGCGGGACGCGGCGTACGCGTCGGTCCATCGCCGCGTGAGCAACCGCAACGACCAACGGCGGAAGACCTCCGATGAGGACAGCGATCGTCCTGACCATCCTCTTCGCGACCGGTGCGGCGCACGCGGTCGCGCAGGAGGTGCCGCGGCAGTTGACGCTCGACGATGCGATCCGCATCGCCCTGCAACGCAACCCAGCGCACCGGCGCGTGGTGAACGACGAGGACGTCACGGCGGTGGCCGAGCGCGCGGCGTGGTCGCAGTTCCTGCCGAACGTGTCCGCGAGCGCCAGCACGGGGATCACGAGGTCACGGACCGTCACCGGCCAGGACGACTTCGGTCAGCCCATCGCGCTCCGGGATCCGATCGACTATCGCACCAGCTCGGCGAATCAGACCATCAGTGCGAGCCTGACGCTGTTCGATGGGCTGAGCCGCGTGGGCAGCCTGCGCGCCGCACGCGCCGAGTCCCGCGCCGCCGCCGCGCGGATCGCCGCGAGCCGGAACGCGCTCATCGCCGACGTCTCCCGGCGCTATTACACGGCGCTCCAGGCACGCCAGCGGATCGCCCTCGAGGAGCAGCTCCTCGCCTCCGCGCGCGAACGGCTGGAGATGACGGTGCAGCAGCTGCGGGTGGCGCGGACCCACCCGGAGGACGTGCTGGGTGCCCAGGTGGACGTCGCGCGGCAGGAGCTGGCGCTCGAGCAGGCGCGGGGCAACGCCCGGAAGGCCGAACTCGACCTCCTTCAGGCGATGGGCATCGACGACCCCGTCGAAATCGACCCGGCGGACGATCTGCCCCCGCCGTTCGATCCAGACGTCCTGGACGAGGAGGCACTGGTCGCGCGCGCCCTCGAGGCGGCGCCCCGGCTGCTCGAGCTCGCGGCGACGGCGGCGGCCGCTGGGCACGCCGCAGGGGCTGTCTGGTGGAGCCGTTGGCCGCAGGTCAGTCTCCAGGCGAGCTTCTCCCGCGCAATGTATCTGCAGAGCGACGAGGCGCTTTTCGAGCTGAACCCGCGCAACCGCACCTTCTCCCTCGGGATCAGCGCGCAGGTGCCTCTGTTCAGCCGCTTCCAGGTTTCGCAGCAGATCGCTCAGGCCAACGCGGCAGCCGAAGACGCGCGTGAGGCGCTGCGCGAGGAGCGGCTGCGCGTCGAGCGCGACGTGCGCGCGGCGCTGGTGGACCTCCGCAACGCTTACCGGTCCCTCGAGCTGGCCGAGCGGTCGGCGGAATTCGCGCGCCAGCGCGTGGAGCTGGCGCAGGAGAAGTTCAGGCTGGGCAGTCTTTCTTTCGCCGATCTCCAGCGTTTCATTGACGATGCTGCCCGCGAGGAGCGCGCGGCGATCGATGCACGCTTCGCCTGGATCAACGCGGTGATCGCGCTCGAGCAGCACGTCGGCGAACGAGTGAGGCCCTGACATGTCCCTCGCGAGCGGCTCGATCCGGCGCCCGGTGGCGACGGCGATGCTGTTCGTCGCCGTCATCTTCCTCGGTTTCGTCTCCTTCTTCCGGCTGCCCGTCGACCTCCTGCCCGACATTGCGTACCCGAAGCTGGTCATCTACACGTCGTACCCAGGCGTCGCGCCCAGCGAGGTGGAGCGTCTGGTCACCGCCGAGATCGAGCGCCAAGTCGCCGCAGTCCCGGGCATCGAGCGCATCGAGAGCGTCTCGCGCGAGGGCGTGTCTCTCGTGACGCTGCGCTTCGCCTGGGGCACGGACATGGACTTCGCGGCGCTGAACGTCCGCGAGCGGCTGGACAACGCCCGCGACATGCTGCCCGAGATGGCGAGCCGGCCCGCGGTCCTGCGCACCGACCCGGCGTCCGAGCCGATCATGGCGGTGAGCGTGGCGGGCAAGGCGGACCTGTGGGAGCTGAAGGACATCGCGGAGACGGTCGTCAAGCGTCGGCTCGAGCAGATCGACGGCGTTGCGCAGGCGACGGTGACGGGCGGCGTCGAACGCGAGATCCACGTGGAAGTGGATCCGTCGAAGCTGGAACGCTTCGGCCTCACGATCCAGGATGTGGAGAACGCGCTCGCCGCGGCCAACGTCAGCGCGCCCGGCGGGCGGATCCTACGCGGCCGGTACCAGTACCCGCTCCGCACGCTCGGAGAATTCGAGGCTGTCGAGCAGATCGGCGACGTCGTGGTGCGGCGCACCACCCAGCCCGCCGGCACGGCGGAGAACGGCGATGCCGACGCGGAGGCGCGTCTGCTCCGGGTCCGGGACGTGGCGACGGTGGTGGACGGCTTCCGCGAGCGCGAGTCCATCACGCGGTACGGCGGCCGCGAGTCCGTCGGCCTGCTGGTCTTCAAAGAAGCGGGCTCGAACACCGTCCGCGTCACGGAGGCGGTCGTCGCCGTCCTCGAACAGCTCCGGCAGGAGTTCCCGGAGCTGGAGCTCGACGTGGCCACGAGCCAGGCCCGCTTCATCCAGGATGCCATCAGGAACGTCGTCGATTCACTCGTCACCGGCGGCGTCCTGGCCTTCCTGGTCCTGTTCCTCTTCCTGCGCGACGCGCGTTACCCGGTCGTGATCGCGCTCTCGATCCCGATCTCCGTCATCGCCACGTTCGCGCTGCTGGATGCGGTGGGCATGTCGCTCAACATCATGACGTTGGGCGGGCTCGCGCTGGGCGTCGGGATGCTGGTGGACAACTCGATCGTGGTGCTGGAGAACATCTTCCGCATCCGGCAGGCGGGGCAGGGAAAGGTCTCGGCCGCCGAAGCGGCCGCGGCGGGCACGGAGGAGGTGCAGGGCGCGATCATCGGGTCGACGCTGTCCACGATCGCGGTGTTCGGCCCGATCGTCTACATCGAGGGCGTGGCCGGGGAGCTGTTCGGCCCGCTCTCGGTCGCCGTCGCGTTCGGCCTCGCGGCGAGCACCGTGGTGGCGCTGATGCTGATCCCGCTGCTCGCCGCGCGCATCGGCGAGAGGGGCGGAACGGAGCCGGCTCCTCTCCGACGGCTGCTGCTGGCGCCGTTCCGTGCCCTGGGCCGCGGGGTCGGCCGCGTCCTCGGCCCGCCGCTGGCGGCCTTCGACCGGGGCTTCGCGCGCTTCGCGGCATGGTATCCCCTGGTGTTGGAGCGGGCGCTGGATCGGAAGGGCCGGGTCGTCGCCGTAGCCCTCGCCGTGCTGGCGGGGTCGCTCGTCCTGGGTTGGAGGCTGGAGCGGGCAGTGCTGCCGGACGTGGACCAGGGAGAGTTCACGGTCCAACTCGCCTTGCCGAGGGGCACGCCCATCGAGGTGACGGCCGAAGCCGCCAGCCGGATCGAAGCCGCGCTCCTGGCCGATCCGGACGTGGGCGCCGTGTTCACCCGCATCGGTCGTCAGACCCTGCTGGCGGGGTTGTCGGAGGAAGAGACCGGTTCGCACACGGCACGCATCGATGTCCGGCTCCGTCGAGGAAAGGCGACCGCGCCGGTGATCGAGCGCGTCCGGCCGCTGCTGGACGGCTTCCCGCCCGGCGCGGTGGCCGTCGAGACGGGGAAGGCCACGGCGCTCGGCCAGTTGCTGGGCAGCGGCGAAGCGGACATCGCGGTTCGCATCCGGGGCGAGGACCTGGACGCGACGCTGGCGTTCGCGCACGCCGTACAGTCGCGGCTGGCGGGCGTGCCGGAGCTCACGAACGTTCGGCTCGGCACCGAGCTGGGGCAGCCCGAAGTCCGGCTTCACATCGACCGGGATCGCGCCGCGAGCTACGGGATCCAGCCCCAGCAGATCGCCCGTACGGTCGAGGCGTACATGCAGGGCGTCCGGGCGACCGAATTCGTGGATTTCGACCGGAAGATCCCCGTCGTCGTCCGTCTGCCGGACGCAGTGCGGCGTTCCATCGAGACGCTGGACTTGCTCCGCGTGCAGGGCATCCCGCTGCGCGAGCTGGTCACGCCGCGGGAGGCGCTGGGACCCGCGGAGATCCGTCGCTTCGACCAGGCGCGCACGGTTCCGGTCTACGCGGATGTGGCCAGCGGCGGGTTGACGGAGGCCATTGCAGCGGCGCGGCTGGCCATCGCGGAGCTCGACGCGCCGCCCGGCGTGCGGGCCGAGATCGGTGGAGAGAACGAGGAGATGCGGCGCAGCTTCCGCGAGCTCACGTTCGCGTTCGTGCTGGCGATCCTCCTCGTGTACATGATCCTCGCGGCGGAGTTCGAGTCGTTCCTCCATCCGTTCACGATCCTGCTCAGCGTGCCGCTGGCGGTGATCGGCGCCGCCGTGGCCCTGTACCTCGCCGGCGGCGGCCTCAACACCATGAGCCTGATCGGGCTGGTGGTGCTGGTCGGGATCGTGGACAACAACGCGATCGTCCTGGTGGACTTCATCCGCCAGTTGCGCGAGCGCGGGGTCCCGATGCGGGAGGCGATCCTCCAGGCAGGCCGGACCCGTCTGCGGCCGATCCTCATGACCACGCTCACGACGATCCTGGGGCTGGTCCCGCTGGCGCTCGGGCTCGGGAGCGGCGGCGAGCTCCAGGCGCCGCTGGCGCTCGCGCTGATCGGCGGCCTGACGGGCGCGACGGCGCTGACCCTGATCATCGTCCCCGTCGCCTACGATCTCCTCGAGACGGGCGTGGCAACCGTCCGCCGGCTGCTGGGGCTGCCGACCGCGGAGCCCGCCCCGGCTGCCGTGGCGGCGCCGGCCCCCGCTCCCGTGTACGCCGGGGGGGACCCCCTCGCCCCCGGGACACCGCCCGCAGGGAGGGCCGAGGAATGATCCGGTTCACCATCCGGCGGCCCGTGACGGTGGCCATGGCCTACTTCGCCGTGGCGTTGCTCGGCGTGGCGGCGTGGCGCAACCTCCCGATCGAGTTCCTGCCGGACACGCGTCTGCCGCGTCTCACCATCACGGCCACATGGCGTGGTGCATCGCCCGAGACGACGGAGGCGTTCCTCACGTCGCCGCTCGAGGCCGTGGTGCAGCAGGTCCGCGGCGTCCAGAAGGTGACGTCCGAGTCCCGGGATCAGGGCGGCATGGGGGTGGCGTACATTACCGTCGAGTTCGCCCACGGGACCGACATGGACTTCGCCCGCCTCGAGCTGTCCGAGCGCATCACATCGCTCGTGCCGGAGCTGCCGGCGGGCGTCGGCCGGCCGCAGATCAGCCAGTACGTCCCGCGGGAGTTCCAGGAACAGACCAGGCCGTTCCTGAGCTACACCCTCACGGGCCCCTATACGCTCGAGGCGCTGCGCGCGTACGTGGACGACGTCATCGCGCCGGAGCTCCGCCAGGTGGACGGCGTCGCCGCGGTGGAGGCGTACGGCGGCCGCGCCCGCGTGCTCGAGATCCGGCTCGACGAAGCGAAGATCCAGGCGCTCGGCATCACGCCCGACCTCGTCCGGGCGCGCCTCCAGGACCTCGAGGTCATCAACGAGGCGGGCGTCGTCAACGTGGGCGGCGTGCTTCGGACGCTGGCGATCCGCGAGCGCGCGGCATCGGTCACGGACGTGCTGCGCCTGCCGCTGATGAACCGCGGGGGACGGATCATCCGCGTCCAGGATGTGGGGACCGTCCACGACACCTACGAGGAAGCCCAGTCCTACTACCGCATCGACGGCAAGCCCGCCGTCTCCTTCAACGTCCACAAGGCGATCCGCACCAACGCGGTCCGTACGGCGGACCGGGTCAAGGAGCGACTCGCAGCGCTCGAGACGCACTTCCCGCCGGGCGTCCGCCTCATTCTGGACCACGACGAGAGCGAGGGCGTTCGCAAGCAGCTCACGGACCTCCGGCAGCGCGCGCTGGTTTCCGCCGTCGTCGTGTTCGTGGTCCTGCTCGTCTTCCTGCGCTCGTTCGAGTCTTCGCTCATCGTCTTCGCAACGATCGGGTTCTCCGTCCTCATCGCGCTGAACCTCATGTACTGGGCGGGCTACACGCTGAACATCCTCACGCTCATGGGGCTGGCGATGGGGTTCGGGCTCGTGGTGGACAACGCGATCGTCGTCCTGGAGAACGCGTACCGGCTCAGGCGGGCAGGCATGCCGGCGGAGGAGGCGGCCGAGGTGGGCGCGCGTGAGGTCGTGCTGGCGATCCTCGCCGCGACGCTCACCACGGTCGTGGTGCTCATCCCCTTCGTCTACCTCCAGGGCGAGCTCCGGATGTACTACGTGCCCCTCGCCATCGTCGTGGGGCTCAGCTTGCTCGCCAGCCTGTTCGTCGCTTTCACCTTCATCCCCGCCCTCGGCGCACGTCTCCTGAAGACGGTCCCGCCGGCACCGGCCGATACGGCTCCCGGCTCGCCCGGCGCGCCGATCTACATCCGGCTGTACAGGGCGATGATCGCGTTCACGCTGCGCTGGCCCTGGCTGACCGTGACGTGCTCGCTCCTCGTGCTCGGCGGCTCGTACTATCTCTTCGACAAGTACGTGACCCGCGGCATCCTCTGGGGCCGGTGGTGGGGCGAGGACACGAGCATCTCGATCCAGATCCGGCTGCCGCGGGGCGAAGAGATCTCGCGCACCGACGAGTTGACGCGCTACTTCGAGGCGAAGCTCGCGGCGCTCCCGGAGGTCGAGCGCTTCGTCACCAACGTCACGCCGCAGTACGCGAGCATCCGCGTCACCTTCCCGGATTCGATCGAGCACACGCTGATCCCCGTCGCGATCAAGGAGCAGCTGGTGGCGTTCAGCCACCAGTTCGGGGGGGCGGAAGTCCGCGTCTACGGCTACGGCCCGTCGTTCTACGGCGGCGGGGGCTCGCCCCCCAACTATTCGATCCAGATCCTCGGGTACAACTACGAGCGGGTCCGGGAGATCGCGGAAGACATCGGCGTACGGCTCGAGCGGTTCTCGCGGATCCGGGATGTGGACACCAACGCATCGGGCGCCTGGTACGAGCGGGACAAGGCCACCGAGATCATCGTCCAGGTCGACCGCTCCCGCCTCGCCCTCTACGACCTCACGGTCCGCGATCTCATCAACCACGTGAACGCGGCGATCCGGGGACACACCGAGCAGCGCAGTGCCCGGATCCGCGTGGGTGGCGACGAGCTCCAGTTCTCCGTCAAGCTGGAGGGCAGCCAGCGCATGGACTTGCTGGAGCTGGAGCGCCTGCTGATCCCCACGCCTTCGGGCCGGCAGGTCCGACTCTCCTCGGTCGCCACCCTCACGGAGCGCGAGGTGCTGAACCGCATCCTGCGCGAGGACCAGCAGTACCAGCGTCGCGTGAGCTACGAGTTCCGCGGACCGACGAAGCTGGGGGACCGGGTGCAGGAGGCGGTCATCGCCGCGACCGCGCTGCCGCCGGGCTACACGATCAAGACACGCGACGAGTGGCGCTGGTCTGCGGAGGAGAGGGGCCAGATCTACCGCGTCACGGCGATCGCCCTGGTCCTGATCTTCATGACGACGGCGGCCCTCTTCGAATCCATCCGCCTGCCCCTCTGCGTGCTGCTCACCGTGCCCATGGCGCTGATCGGGGTGTTCCTGATCTTCTTCTACACGGGAGCCAGCTTCACGCGAGAAGCGTACATCGGCGTCATCATGGTGAGCGGGATCGTGGTCAACAACTCGATCTTGCTCGTGGACCACATCAACCAGTTGCGCTGGAAGACGGGCGCCGCGCTGGAGGACGCGATCCTTCAGGGCACCATCGAGCGTGTGCGCCCCATTCTGATGACCAGCTCCACGACGATCCTCGGGCTGCTGCCGCTGGTCCTGTTCAGCGAGGTCGCCGACCAGAACATCTGGAACGCGCTCACCTACACCCTGATCGGGGGGTTGTCCAGCTCCACGCTCCTCGTGCTCACTGTCACGCCCGCGCTGTACCTCCTCTTCGAGCGCCGGGCCGAGCGCCGGCGCCGGGCCGCGCTCCAAACGGCAACCCGTGCCGGCGTGCCGACGCCCGCTCCTCTGGGGCCGGCCGGGGACTGAGCGGCGTGGCGTGCGTCGCGGGCGTTGCGGCGCCCGCGGACGGCTCTGGACGCCGTTGACACGCCGTCCGCGCCGGGAATAGCTTTCTCGCCCCATGAGCGAGAGACCGATCCGGGTGCGGTTCGCACCATCGCCCACCGGCTACCTGCACGTCGGCGGTGCGCGGACCGCGCTGTTCAACTGGCTTTTCGCCCGCCGCCACGGCGGGACCTTCATCCTCCGTATCGAGGACACGGACCGCGCCCGCTCGAGCGACGCGATGGTCAAGGCGATCATTGATGGGCTCGAGTGGCTCGGTCTGCGCTGGGACGAGGGGCCGTATCACCAGGCCGACGGCGCCGAGCGCCACCGCCGCGACGCGCTGGAGTTGGTCCGCACGGGCCACGCCTACCGCTGCTTCTGTACGCCCGAGGAGATCCAGGCGCGGCAGCGCGAGGCCGCGAACGGCGAAGCCGGGTTCCGTTACGACCGGCACTGCCTCCTCCGGGTCTCGGCGGAAGAGGCCGAGCGACGTGCCGCGGCAGGCCAGCCGTACGCCGTCCGGTTCCGCGTGCCCGAGGGGACCACGTCCTGGGATGACGCCGTCCACGGCCGCATCGAGTTCGCGAACCGGGACATCGAGGACTTCATCATCCTGCGCTCGGATGGGACGGCGGTCTACAACATGGCCGTGGTCAGTGACGACGCCGAGATGGGGATCACGCACGTGATCCGCGGCGATGACCACATTTCGAACACGCCGAAGCAGATCCTGCTGTACCGGGCGCTCGGCCGGCCGACGCCGGTGTTCGCGCACGTGCCGATGATCCTGGGGCCGGACGGCAAGCGCCTCTCGAAGCGGCACGGCGCGACGGCCATCGGCGAGTACCGGGAGCAGGGGATCCTGCCCTCCGCGATGGTGAACTTCCTCGCGCTGCTCGGCTGGTCGCCGGACACCGACCAGGAGCTGTTCGAGGTCGACGAGCTGATCGAGCGCTTCTCACTGGAGGGCATCAACAAGAAGAGCGCCATCTTCGACCCGCAGAAGCTGGAGTGGCTGAACGGTCAGCACCTCAGCCGTATGCCGGCCGAGCGGCTCGAGCCGCTGGTGACGGAGCGTCTCGTGGCAGCCGGCCTCGCTTCTGCGTCGGAGCTCGAGAGCCGGCGCGAGTGGTACCTGTCGCTGATCGACCTCCTCAAGGTCCGGGCGCGGAATCTCCAGGCCTTCGTCGAGCAGGCGCGGCCGTACTTCGAGGAGACCATCGCGTACGAGCCGGCCGCAGTGGAGAAGCATTGGTCCGAGCCGGCCGAGACACGGGTTCGGCTGATGGCGTTGCGCGACCGCTACAGCGCCGTGGACGAGTGGGACGCCGCTCGGCTCGAGACGGTGCTTCGCGAGCTGGCCGATGAGCTGGGCATCGGCGCCGGCAAGCTGATCCACCCGCTCCGCGTGGCCCTGGTCGGCACCGCCGTGTCTCCCGGGATCTTCGACGTCCTGGCCGTGATGGGCCGTGAGCGCACGTTGCGGCGCCTGGATGCGGCCATCCGCGCACTGGAGGAGCGTGCCGCCGAGACCGCCGCGCCTCCGGGGCCGGAGCCAGCCGGAGCGCCGTGAGCCGGGGGCGCGGGCGGTCCGGGCGGGATTCCTCGTTGACGAAAACGGAGCGACCAGCGTAGATTGCCGCTCGTGGGCCACGCTGATTCCAGCGAATCGGCGCGCGTCACGGGCGCGGGCTGGCCGCCAGGGTCACGGTAGGCCGGTCCGCGCCGCCTTTGTAGCGCGCCGCCCCGCTCCAACCTCCCCGCCCACGGCCGCCCCACGGGAGGCGATGATGCCCGAACCGTTGACGAGCCTGGAACGCCGGATCCTCGACTATCTGGTCGAATACCTGAAGCGGAACACGTACCAGCCATCCATTCGTGAGATCGGCCGGCGGTTCGACATCAAGAGCACGAAGACGGTTTCGGAGTACCTGCAGTCGCTGGCGGAGAAGGGGTGGATCGAGCGGGACCCGTCGCGTTCGCGCGGGGTGCGCCTGCTGACGGTGGACATGAGTCCCCGTACGGTGAGCGTGCCGTGCTACGCCCGCGTCGCGGCGACGGGTGAGCCGTTGCCTCGGGACGCGATGGTCGACACGTTCGAGCTCGACCGGAAGCTGGCGGGTTCCACGGGAGCGTTCCTGCTCACGGTGACGGGCGAGCAGCTCGCCTACGACGGCTGCCAGGGCGGCGACTTGCTGCTGGCGGAGGCCGTGGCCGAGGAAGAGCTCGAGAACGGGGACGTCATCGTGGTGCGGCTGGGGGGCGAGGCGACGCTCAAACGGTACCACCGGCGCGGGGGCGAGGTGGTGCTGGAGCCGGTGAACGCGGACTACGCACCGATGCTGGTCCGGCAGCGGGACGATCTGACGGTCGTCGGGCGGGTGATCGGTGTGGTCCGCCGGTTACGGGCCCCCGTGCCGGCATCCACGGCGCCGACGGCGATGTCGGAAGAGGAACCGCCCACCGACTGACGGTCCGACGATTACCACGATCTCCTGGACTCCGCGCTTCGATCCACCCGAGCCGACGGACGCGCTGTGGATGCAGCGGGCCCTCGAGCAAGCGTACGCGGCGAAGGCCGAGGACGAGGTGCCCGTCGGCGCGGTGGTGGTGGCCGGCGGCCGGCTGCTGGCCGAGGGACGGAACCGCACCCGTGGCTGGCACGACCCGACCGGCCACGCGGAGCTGATCGCCATTCGGCGCGCCGCGCAGCGCCGCTCGGACTGGCGCCTCCTCGACGCGACGGTCTACGTGACCCTGGAGCCGTGCGCCATGTGCGCGGGCGCGCTGGTGCTGGCCCGGGTTCGGCGCCTGGTCTTCGCCACACCGGACCCCAAGACGGGGATGTGCGGATCGCTGGGGTGCATCGTCCAGGACCCGCGCCTGAACCACCGGATCCGCATGACGACGGGCGTCCTCGCGGAGGAAGCCGCCGAGCTCCTGCGCGGCTTCTTCCGGTCCCGGCGCGGGTGAAGCGGAGGCGACCATGGCCGAGTTCCATCCGCCGATCGGCGGAGTGCACGAGGCAGCCCTGTACGTGTCCGACCTGGACAGGGCTGAGCGGTTCTGGCGGCGACTCGGTTTCCCGATGATCGGCCGGAGCGAAGGCAGACACGTCTTCTTCCGGGTCGGCCGGGACTTGCTGCTGCTCTTCAACGCCGACGCCACGTCCCGGCCCGGCGGCAAGGTCCCGCCGCACGGCGCGACCGGGCCCGGTCACGTGGCGCTGGACGTGCCGGACACAACGGCCCTGGCGGCCTGGCGCCGTCACCTCGCCGAGGCCGGCGTGGCCATCGAAGCGGAGACGCAATGGCCGCGGGGCGGCGCGTCCATCTACTTCCGTGATCCCGACGGCAACAGCATCGAACTGATCACCCGGGGGAGCTGGGGCTTCTGAGCGGCCCGTCGCGGCCCGCCGCAAGCGTACACCGGCAAGGCCTCGCAGCCGCAGGACGGTTACGCCGCCCGTCCCCGCCAGCACGCGCTTTGCATTCCGCACGCAGGCGGAGGACGGAGGACGCACGCAGCGGAAACGGTGGGGCGCAATGGGTCGAGTGTGGTGGCGGGTCCTCCTGTTTGCGGCGGCCGGAGCGACGCTGCCTCGCGCCGAGCTCGCCGGACAGGCAGCACGGGCCGACGGCCACGGCCTCCCGGATTCGTGGCGCGCAGCCGTGTACTCGTTCAAGCGCGCGCCAGACGACGATGCTACGCTGGAGATGCTCCAGCTGTTGCCCCAGACGAGTCCCCTGGAGGGGCGGTTCGTGCATGTGCGCGTCGACCGGGCGCGGGACCGGTACGAGCGTCGCGAAGGGCGCTACCGCATCCAGGACACCGAGCTCCTGCTCCATGACGACGACGCTGCCGGCGCCGCACCACTCCGTGCCCGGTACTTCGGCACGCTGATCTGTGTGGATGGCCCGCCCGGCGCCGCCCCCCGCGCCTTCCGGTTCGTCCAGCCGCCGGGCCGTCACACTCCGCCGCCGCCCTGGCCCGCATCGCAGCGCCGGCCGCCGTCCGGTTGCTGAACAGCGCGGACGTCCCTCTGCCGTGACACGGGATGCACCGGGCGGCCGCCGCGCCCTCCCGGACTCAACTCACATCCGGGCGACCACGCCGGTCACGACCTTCGCCTCTTCCTCCTCGGGCTCGTAGCGGCGGCCGGCCACGCGGAGCACGATGGCCAGGATCGCCACGCCGAGCACCAGCGAGATGCCCGGGTGCAGGCCGAGAGCGGTGGGAATGTCTCCGACGGCCATCGCCACACCCGCGACGAGCAGCGCGTACGGGAGCTGCGTGCGCACGTGGTCCACGTGATCGCACGCCGAGGCCATCGAGCTCATCACCGTCGTGTCCGAGATCGGCGAGCAGTGGTCGCCGAAGATGGAGCCGGCCATGACGGAGCTGACCACCCCCAGGAGGATCGTGTCATGCCCGGCCTCGAAACCGGCGCCAGCGCCCATACTGACCGCGAGCGGCACGACCACGGGGAACAGGATCGCCATCGTGCCCCACGACGTGCCCGTCGCGAAGGAGATGCCGGCGGCGACCAGGAAGACCAGCACCGGCAGCGAGGCCAGCGGCAGCGTGTCGCCAAGGACGCCGGAGATGTAGGGGCCTGTACCAAGGGCTTCGGTCACGCCGCCGAGGCTCCACGCCAGCACGAGAATCACCATGGCGAGCACCATGGCGCGCAAGCCCGTGAGCCACGCTTCCAGCGCCTCCCGCATCGACAGCAGCCGCTGGGCGACCGCCAGGGCGATCGCGACGCCCGACCCCAGGAGCGACGCCCAGAGCAACGACTTGAACGGATCGGCCGCTCCGACGATGTCACGCAACGAGTGGTCGCCGGGCCCGAGGCTCTCGCGGCCCGTGGCGAAGATCCCGCCCAAAGCGACCAGGATGACGACCGCCACCGGGATCGCTGCGTTGTACCAGCGGTGCGGGGTCCCGTCCGGCGCCTCCTCCAGCCCGCCCCTCGTGTCGGTCGCCAGCATGGCTCCCGGCCGGTGGAGCCCACCGCCCGTCGCGGCCCGCCGCTCTGCGGCGAGCATCGGGCCGAAGTCCCGGCGCATGAGAGCGGTGAGCAATACGAAGACGAGCGTGAGGATCGGGTAGAACAGGTAGGGGATGGAATGCAAGAAGACGTTGAACGGATTCTCCGCGGCGGCCAGGAGTTGGGCCTGGACAGCCGGATCCGCGACCTGCGAGGCTGAGCTCCGCAACGCGTCCCCGATCAACGAGATCTCGTAGCCCACCCACGTCGAGATCAGCGCGATCGCCGCCACCGGCGCCGCCGTCGAGTCGACGATGTAGGCCAGCTTCTCGCGTGACACGCCCAGTCGGTCCGTGACCGGGCGCATCGTGTTGCCCACGATCAGGGTATTGGCGTAGTCGTCGAAGAAGATCAGCATGCCCGCCAGCCAGGTGAAGAACTGACCTCGGCGCCGCGTGGTCGCGAGCTGCCGCATCGCTTCGACGATCCCCCGCGTTCCGCCGCTCCGCGTCATCACGCCGACCATCCCACCCAGCATCAAGCTGAACATGATGATCGATGCGTGGTCGCGGTCCGCCAGCGCTTCGAGGGCGAACCGGTCCACGCTCATGAGCGTGGCCGTGATCGGATTGTATCCGGCGAGGAACAGCGCCCCGAGCCAGATGCCGGCGAACAGCGAGATCACGACCTCACGGAAAACGAGTGCGAGGGCGATCGCGGCCAGCGGCGGCAGCAGGCTGAGCCAACCCGGTTCGATGGGAACGTTCATTCGGCGGCATCCCGTGGATTTCTCAGGAGAATCGGGCCGGAAGATAGCGGCGGAACCCACCCCCGTAAAGCCGGGCCCGGCTCGCTATCCCGTCGTCCCGAAATTGCCGTTGACAGCCTTCGCGGACTCCGCTTAGCTTGGCCCGCGGCCTCTCCAGTGCCAACACCCCGAGGCGGGCACCGCGGACGGATGACGGACCAGAACCGAAGGCTGCTCCTGGACGAGCGCGCAGTGGAGCGCACGCTCGCGCGCATGGCGCGCGAGATCGTCGAGCGCGCGGGATCCATCGAGTCCCTCGTGCTGCTCGGCATCCAGCGCCGGGGCGTCCAGCTCACCGAGCGCCTGGCCGCGGAGATCGAGCGCGCCGAGGGCGTGCGGCCCGCCTCCGGGACACTGGACATCACCTTGTACCGTGACGACCTCATGGCGATCGGGCCGCGCCCCGTGGTGGGGGAGACTCGCCTCCCGTCGGGCGGGATCGACGGCCGCGTCGTCGTGATCGTGGACGACGTCTGCTACACCGGCCGAACGGCGCGCGCCGCCCTCGACGAGCTGGCGGACTTCGGCCGGCCTGCGCGGATCTACCTTTGCGTCCTGGTCGATCGGGGTGGCCGGGAACTGCCCATCCAGCCGGACATCGTGGGCCTCACCGTGGAGACGACGGCCGGCCAGCGGGTGGACGTGCTGGTGCCGGAGCTGGACGGGCGGCTCGCCGTCGAGCTCGTCTCGCCAGCGCGAGAGGTGGAGTGATGCAGGTCGACACCGCTCTGGGCAAAGATCTCGTCGGGCTCGAACCGCTCAGCGCGGCGCAGATCCGCGCGATCCTGGACACGGCCGAGCCGTTCAAGGAGATCAGCGAGCGGGCCATCAAGAAAGTGCCCGTCCTGCGCGGCAAGACCATCGTCAACCTGTTCTTCGAGCCGTCGACGCGGACGCGGATCTCGTTCGAGTTCGCGGAGAAGCGCCTGTCGGCGGACACGGTCAACATCTCCGCGGTGGGGTCCAGCGTGGCCAAGGGTGAGACGCTGGTGGACACGGCCCGCAACCTCGAGGCGATGAAGATCGACATGGTCGTGATCCGTCACGGCTCCTCCGGCGCTGCGCGCTTCCTCGCCGACCGCATCGAGTCGAACGTGATCAACGCCGGTGACGGCCGCCACGAGCACCCCACGCAGGCGCTGCTCGACATGCTCACGATCCGCGACCACCTGGGCCGGCTCGAAGGGGTGCGCGTCTGTATCGTCGGGGATATCCTGCACTCCCGGGTGGCTCGGTCGAACATCTGGGGGCTCACCAAGATGGGCGCGGAAGTGGCCGTGTGCGGGCCGCGGACCCTGATGCCGCCCTACGTGACGGAGCTGGGCGTGCAGCAGTTTTCGCGCATCGAGGAAGCGATCGAGTGGGCGGACGTGCTCAACGTCCTGCGGCTCCAGCTCGAGCGGATGCAGGCGGGCTACGTGCCATCGCTGCGGGAGTACAACCGCTTCTTCGGCGTGACGCGTGCCCGTCTGCTGCGTGCGCCGCGTCCGTTGCTGATCCTGCACCCCGGGCCGATGAACCGCGGCGTCGAGATCGACAGCGACGTGGCCGACGGCCCGCACTCGGTGATCCTGGACCAGGTCACGAACGGCATCGCGGTGCGGATGGCCGTGCTCTACCTGCTGGCGGGCGGCGCGCCGGAGCGCGCGGAGGCGGCGAAGAGCGCGCCGGAGGCGGTGTGAGGAGGGAAGGGAGGTCCGACGTGGGTCGTGATGGTGGCGAGCGCGTCCACGCGCTCGAACGCGTGGGCGGGTCCGTGAGCTCTCGCGGAGGCAGGGGGGCATGACGCCGCGGCCGCTGTTGCTCCGTGGTGGACGGGTCGTGGACCCGTCGCAGGGGATCGACGACGTCCTGGACGTGCTGCTCGTGGACGGCACGGTGGCTCGCCTCGGGCGCGGCCTCGAGGCGCCGGAGCACGCCGAGGTCCGCAACGTGAGCGGGCTGGTGGTGTGCCCCGGTCTCATCGACCTCCACGTGCACCTGCGCGAGCCGGGCGGCGAGCGCAAGGAGACGATCGAGAGCGGCGCACGGGCTGCCGCGGCCGGCGGCTTCACCGCGGTGTGCGCCATGCCCAACACGGACCCGCCGGTGGACGACCCGGCGGCGGTCGGCTTCGTCCGGGCGCAGGGGATGCGCGCCGGGTACGCGCGGGTCTACCCCGTCGCTGCGGTCTCGGTCGGGCAGCGCGGCGAGCGGCTCGCCGCCATCGGAGAGATGGTGGACGCGGGCGCCGTGGCCATTTCCGATGATGGCCGACCCGTGTCGGACGCCGGGCTGATGCGCCTGGCGTTGGAATACGCGCAGACGTTCGGTATCCCGGTCGCGAACCACTGCGAGGAGCTCTCGCTCTCGCGCGGTGGATCCATGAACGAGGGGCTGGTCAGCACCCGGCTCGGCCTGCAGGGCATTCCGAACGCCGCGGAAGACGTGATGATCGCGCGCGACCTGCTGCTCGCCGAGCTCACCGGCGGGCGGCTGCACATCCAGCACGTCTCCACCCGGCGCGGCGTCGAGATGATCCGTGCGGCGAAGGAGCGAGGCGTCCCGGTCACCGCGGAGGTGACGCCGCACCACCTCACGTTGACGGATGAGGCCGTGGACGGCTACCGCACGGAGGCCAAGGTCAACCCGCCGCTGCGGACCGCGGAGGACGTGGCGGCGCTGCGCGAGGGCCTGGCCGACGGCACGCTGGACGTCCTCGCCACGGACCATGCGCCGCACCATTACGACGAGAAAGAACAGGCGTTCGACGACGCGCCGTTCGGGATGGTCGGCCTCGAGACCGCCCTGGGGATCGCCCTGACCGAGCTGGTCCGGACGGGCGTGCTGACCCTCAGCCAGCTCGTGGACCGCATGAGCTGTGGACCCGCCCGTGCGTTCCGGCTGCCCGGCGGCACCCTGGCGGTCGGCTCGCCCGCGGACGTCACGGTCATCGACCTGGACGCCGAATGGATCGTCGACCCTGACAAGTTCCTCTCCAAGAGCCGCAATACGCCCTTCGCCGGCTGGAAGCTGGTGGGGCAGGCGGCGCTCACCATCGTGGGAGGACGGGTCGTGTGGGACCGGGAAGTGGGGCCGCGATGAGCCGTCCAGCGGGAGGCGTCGAGATTCGGGCCGGCACGGCTGCGAAGGGCCGGGCCCCCGCTGCGCGGCCCGCCACGATCCGCGAGTGGCTCGGCAGTGATCCGTTCCCGTGGCCGGCCGTCCACGAGCTGAGGGAAGGGACTCGTGTGGCGGGCTGCTATTACGTCGAGTCCCGCCAGCTCCGACGGACCCGGCAGGACAAGCCGTACCTGCGGCTCAAGCTGTGCGACCGGAGCGGCGCGCTCGAGGGCCGGGTCTGGGACGACGCCGACCGGATCCACGACCTCGTGCCCGTCGGCTCCTTCGTCGGCGTGCGGGGCCGTCTCGAGGTCTTCAACGGCGAGGTGCAGCTCCACCTGGAAGAGCTGACGCCGATCACGGTCTCGCCCGACGAGCTCGACCTGTTCCTTCCGCGTTCACCGCGCGCGGCAGACGTCATGGAGCGGGAGCTGGAGGCCCTGATCGCGTCGGTCCGTGACCGCGGCCTCCGGGCTCTCCTGCGTCGGATGCTCGACCGGGACAGCGAGACCGGCCGCGCGTTCCGCCGTGCGCCCGCCGCCAAGCGGAACCACCACGCGTACCTGGGAGGGCTGCTCGAGCACACGCTCTCGGTGGCGACCGCCTGCGACCTGCTGGCGCGCCATTACGGCGGAGAGGTGGACCGCGATCTGCTCGTTGCGGGGGCGCTGCTCCACGACATCGGCAAGGTGAGGGAGCTCGTCACGGACACCGGCTTCCCGTACAGCGATGAGGGGCGGCTCCTCGGCCACATCCTGCTCGGCCTCCAGATGGTGGAAGCGGAAGCGGCGGCCGTTCCCGAGCTGCCGGCCGAACGCCGGCTGCTGCTGCTGCACCTCATCGCCAGTCATCACGGTCGCTACGAGTGGCAGAGTCCTCGGCGGCCCAAGATCCTCGAGGGGCTGATCCTCCACGCCGTGGACGACCTCGATGCCAAGCTGCACCAGGTCACCCGGCTCCTCGCCGATGTGGAGCGAGGGTGGTCGGAGTACGACGGCAACTTCGCTCGGGAATTCTTCCGTCATCGTCCGCCTTCCGGCGCGCAGGCAGCCACGGCGGCCGAGGAGGGGGACGGAGCCGCGGTGATGGAGGCGCTGGACCTGTTCGCGGATTGAATCCCGGGGGAAGCGGGAGGTGGAAGCGACCGGGGCCCGTCGACTGGCCCGTTCGACGGGCCCCGGTCGCTTCCCACTGCACCGGCGAGCGCTGCGGGCCGGCGGCCTCCGCGAGCGCTCAGGGGGTGCCGCCCAGCGCCAGGACGCGCCGCGCGAGCCGCGCCTTCTGCCGAGCCGCCTTGTTCGGATGGATGATGCGCCGCGACGCCAACCGGTCCAGCAGCGCCTCGGTCTCGCGGAACAGCTGGGTGGCCTGCGCCCCGTCCTGGGCGTTGAGCACCTTCTTGATCGCCGTCTTGAGGCGCGAGCGCTGGGCGCGGTTCCTCGCTGCCCGCTTGCGCGCCTGGATCATCCGCTTGATCGCGCTCTTGTTGTTGGGCAAGCCGCCCTCCCCCGATTTCCCTGGCAGTTGACGAAAAAACGCAACCTGAAAAACTAAAGACGGTTGTCCTGCCTGTCAACTCGGCGCGGCCGGGCGCGGGCCGGAGCGGTCCGTGGACCTCCCCGACCACGGCGGGGTGAGGGGTGGCGCCCGGGCCGCACCGCGCGTTAGCTTACCCGGCCATGGAAGTGTTGCTCGTGCTCCCCGTCCTGTTGCTCTCCGTGGTCATCCACGAATACGCCCACGGGTGGATGGCGCTGCGGCAGGGTGATCGGACGGCGCTGGAGGCCGGGCGGCTGACCATGAACCCCGCCGCCCACATCGACCCCGTCGGCAGCATCCTCGTGCCGCTCGTCCTGTGGCTCGCGCCGGGCAACGTCCTGTTCGGGTGGGCCCGCCCGGTTCCGGTGGACCCGCGCAACTACCGGAACTACCGCCGCGGGGACATCTTGGTCTCTCTGGCGGGCATCACGGCGAACCTGCTGCTGGCCGCGGCGTTCACCGGGCTGATCATCGTGCTTGTCCACCTCGGCCGCGCGGCGCCGGCCGGTGAGGAGGTGTTCAGCCTGCTGCGGACGATGGCGCGGGTCGGCATCTGGTTGAACTTGCTCCTGGCCTTCTTCAACCTGATCCCGATCCCGCCGCTGGATGGTTCACACGTCCTGTACCACCTGTTGCCGACGCGACTGGCGCTCGTCTACCGTGGGGTCGGACGCTACGGCATGGTGGTGCTGTTGCTGCTTCTCTTCCTCGCACCCGAGGTGATCGACTTCCTGCTCTGGCCGGTCTCGATGCTGGACGGCCTGGCGGCCGCGCTGGTGCGGCTCTCGACATGATGACGGACACGCAGGTCGCCGACGCCGGCTTCATCGTGGAGCTCGAGCGGTTCCAGGGTCCGCTCGACCTGTTGCTCCACCTGATCCGGGAACAGGACATCGACATCTTCGACATCCCGATCGCCCGCATCACCGAGCAGTTCCTCAAGGCGATCGAGGGGATCGAGCGGCTCGGGCTCGACCGTGCGGGCGAGTTCCTCGAGATGGCCGCGACGCTGATCCGGATCAAGGCGCAGATGCTGTTGCCTCGGCGCGTGGACGAGGATGGCGAGCTGATCGATCCGCGTGCCGACCTGGTGCGCCGACTGCTCGAGTACGAGCATTTCCGCGAGGCGGCGCGGCGGCTCGAGGAGGCCGAGGCCGAGCGGGCGCGGCTCTACCCGCGCGGCTACGTCCCGCCGATCCCGCGCAACGAGCAGCCCGTCGAGCTGGAGGTGACGTGGGACGAGGTCTGGGCGGCGGCGCTCGCCCTGGGCACGCGGCAGCGCCCCCCTGCGGAGCATCGTGTCACGCAGCGGGCCGTGCCGCTCCAGGAGAAGATCAAACTGATCCTCGACACGCTCAGCCGCATGGCGCGCGTCGAGTTCCGGCGCCTCGTCGCGCCGTTCGGCGACCGGCTCCATGCCGTGGTGACGTTGCTGGCCGGGCTCGAGCTGGCCAAGCAGCACGTGCTCGCCATGCGCCAGCGCGAGGTCTTCGCGCCGTTGTGGTTCTACCGGAGGAACGGGAAGAAGCTGGATGCGAGCGACTGAGATCATCGAGGCGCTGCTCTTCGCGTCCGATGCGCCGCTGACGGCCGCCGACCTGTGCCGCGCGCACGAGGACCTGGACGAGGATGCGGTCGAGGAGGCGATCCGGGCGCTCCGGGCGGAGTACGACGCCACGGGCCGCGCGTTCCAGATCTACGAGATCGCCGGCGGCTACCAGCTCCTGACCCGCCCCGAGTACGCGAGCGTCCTGGAGCGGTTCCACACCGTGCCCCAGAGCGGCCGGTTGTCGGGCGCGGCGCTCGAGGTGCTCGCGATCATTGCGTACCGTCAGCCGATCGGCCGGGCGGAGATCGAGGAGATCCGCGGGATCGGTTCGGCGGGCGTGTTGCGGACCCTCCAGGAGCGGCAGCTCATTGACGTGGTGGGCCGGGGCGAGGGGCTGGGTCGGCCGCTGCTCTACGGGACCACGAAGAAGTTCCTCGAGCATTTCGGGTTCAACTCGTTGCACGATCTGCCGCGGCCGGAGGAGCTGCCGGTGGTGCTGAAGCAGCGGGCATCCGGCGATGGGGCCGCACCGCAGGCCCAGAACGGCGCTGCGGGGCCGCAACCCGTGGCGGCGGCGCGGCGTGCCGAGGCGCCGCCGGCAGAGCCGGCGGCAACGGCGGGGGCTCCCCCGGCGACCGACGCCTCGGCGCCAGGGTCCGATGGCGCGGCGCCGGCAACCGCGGGGGCTGCGCCGGACCTGTCAGCGGCAGGGCCGTCGGTGCTCGAGGCTCGGGCCGCGGACGCGGCGTCGGGTCCGCGGGCTGGGACGGCGGATGGTGCTACGGCAGAGGGTGCTGCGGAACGGGCCGCGGCGGGGGCGGTGCCGGGACCGGGCGACGAGGACGAGCCGCGCCCGGGTGTTGCGGCCGGGCCGGATCACGGCCATGCTGCGTCCGACGGGGTAGGGCAGGTCCCCGCGGAGGGGCAGCCCGCCGCTGCCGAGCCCGGCCCCACCGAGGACTGAACCCCGGGGCGTTGGAGGCGTGGCGTTGGGCGAGACGGTGCGCCTCCAGAAGCTGCTTTCCAGGGCCGGCGTCGCGTCCCGACGTCGCGCCGAGGAGTTGATCCTTGCGGGCCGCGTTCGGGTCAACGGCGAGCCCGTCACGGAGCTGGGCGCCCGGGTGGACCCGGAGCGGGACCGGGTCGAGGTGGACGGGCGTGAGGTCGCGCTGTCCGCGCCCGCCTGGATCGCGCTCCACAAGCCGCCGGGGTACGTGACGACGAGGCGCGACCCCCAGGGTCGACCGACGATCTATGACCTCTTGCCGGCGAAGCTCCGCGGGTTGTTCCACGTCGGTCGGCTGGATGCGGACAGCGAGGGCCTCCTGATCCTCACCAACGAGGGAGACGTGGCGAACCGGCTCCTGCATCCGCGCTACGGCGTGGATCGCGTCTACGAGGTCGAGGTCGAGGGCCGCGTTTCGGCGGCGACGGAGCGGCGGCTGCTGCGTGGCATCGAGCTCGAGGACGGGCCGGCCCGGGCGCAGGCCATCGAGCGGAGGCGCGCCACGGCGCCGGGGATCACCCGTCTGCGGATCACCATGCGGGACGGCCGGAAACGGATCGTGCGCCGGATGATGGCGGCGGCGGGGCACCCGGTGCGGCGCCTGGTCCGCCTGAGTCATGGGCCAGTACGGCTCGGGCGGTTGGCGCCGGGCGCGTGGCGGCGACTCTCGACCAGAGAGGTCGAGGCGCTCCACCGGCTCGCCCGGGGGTTCGAGGAACCACGGGGCGGCGACGCGGGCTCGGGCCGCGAGCGCCCACCCGGCAGAAGCCGTTGAGGAGAGCGTCGAACCATGGACATCCAGGGCAAGACGGTGTTGCTCCTCGGCGGTTCGGGACTCGTCGGGATGGCGGTTGCCCGGCGCGTCATCCAGTACGCGCCGGGCACTGTCGTTCTCAGCGCGCTCCGCCGCGACGAGGCGGAAGGGGCCGTCGAGGAGCTCCGGGCCGCCGGCGTCCCCGAGGGCACGCGCCTGGTTCCGGAGTGGGGCAACGTCTTCCTCCCCGAGCCGTTGAAGGACCGGTCGCGGGAGGAGGTGCTGGCCGACCCCGAGAGCCGGGCGCTGTTGCTGGACGACCTGCTCGGGGAGCTGACGGACGAGGTGGTCCGGAGGTCGGCGCTGGGCGTACTCCTCGAGCGCCACCGGCCCGAGCTGGTGGTGGACTGCATCAACACGGCGACGGCCTTCGCGTACCAGAACATGTTCGCCAGCGGCATCGCGCTCCGCGAAGCGGCGCACGCGGGCCGCGTGGATGCGGAGGCAGTGGAACGACACCTCGCCACGCTGTACCTCCCCCAGCTCATCCGCCACGTACAGATCGCGCTCGAAGCGATGCGCCGGGCAGGCACCCGGCTGTACGTCAAGGTCGGCACCTCCGGCACCGGCGGCATGGGCCTGAACATCCCGTTCACGCACTCCGAGGAACGACCGAGCCGGACGCTGCTGGCCAAGGCGGGCGTCGCCGGCGCGCACACGTTGCTGCTCTACCTCATGGCGCGCACGCCGGGCGGCCCTGCGGTCAAGGAGATCAAGCCCACGGCCGCCATCAGTTGGAAGGCGATCGGCTACGGCGAGATCAAGCGCGGCGGCCGTCCCATCCCTCGTTGCGACGCCGTCCGCCCGGTTCCGCTCCGGGATGCGTTCGGTGAAGCGGCGGCGGACGCGCATCGCCCGCTCGACGGCCACCTGGAGGGCGTCTACCTCGACGCAGGGGAGAACGGCTGGTTCAGCCTCGCCGAGTTCGAGACGCTCACTGCGCTCGGCCTCATGGAGTTCATCACGCCGGAGGAGGTCGCCGACAACGTGGTGCGCGAGGTGCTCGGCTTCCCGACGGGCCGCGACGTCGTCGCCGCGTTGGATGCCACGACGTCCGGCCCGACCTACCGGGCGGGCGTCCTGCGCCAGGTCGCCCTCGAGCGGATGGAGGAGCTGGAGCGCCAACACGGCGGCGCCGGCGTGGCCTACGAGATGCTCGGGCCGCCGCGGCTCTCCAAGCTCCTCTTCGAGGGCGCGATCCTCGCGCGCCTGTTCCACGACCTCAACGAGGCCGCAGCCCTGGACCCGGACCGGACGGCCGAGGCCGCGCACGCGCTGATCGAGCGAGACCACGACCTCAGGGTCCACGCGCTCTCCATCGGCATCCCCGTGCTCCTGCCCGACGGCGAACGGCTGCTCCGCGGCGCCCAGGTCCGGGTCATGCCGGAGCCCGGGCAGTCGCCGGCGGACCCGCGGCTGGCCGATCGGGGCTGGATCGACCTGCGGCCAGCAAACTGGGCGCGCTGGCGCGCACGCTGCTCCGCCATGCGGCGCGAGATCGAGGCCGACCCCGGCCCGGACCGCGGCTCTCGCAGCGATGAAGGGCCGCTCTCGCGCCGTCTCGAGCTCAGGCCGGGACGCCTCGCGGCCTGGGTGTTCCGGGTCGAGGACGGAGGCCGGCGCGTCCGTCGGTAGGCCGGAACGACGTCCGGTCCCGGGCGCCGGCGGATCCCCCGCCGGCGGTCGAGCGTACCAACGGGCGTCATCGCCCCGGACCACTACGGAGGGAGGACGAGGGCTTGGAACAGACCGCTGCTCCGCCTCGGGCGGGAACCGGCCGCGAGCTCGCGGAACGCATCACCAACGAGCTGCGCAAGCGCGTCGTCGGACAGGACGCGATGATCGAGCGCCTGCTGATCGGCCTGCTGACCGGCGGCCACGTCCTGCTCGAGGGTGTGCCCGGGCTCGCCAAGACGCTGACCGTTCGCACGCTCGCCGAGACGGTGGACGCCACCTTCCAGCGGATCCAGTTCACGCCGGACCTGCTACCCGCCGACGTGGTCGGGACGATGGTCTACAACCAGCAGACGGGCGAATTCACGCCCAAGCTGGGGCCGATCTTCGCCAACATCGTGCTGGCGGACGAGATCAACCGCGCGCCGCCCAAGGTGCAGTCCGCGCTGCTCGAGGCCATGCAGGAAAAGCAGGTGACGATCGGCGGGCAGACGTTCCCGCTGGAGGAGCCGTTCCTCGTCATGGCCACGCAGAACCCCATCGAGCACGAGGGCACCTACCCTCTGCCCGAGGCCCAGGTCGATCGCTTCATGATGAAGCTCGAGGTCGGCTACCCGGACCGGAGCGAGGAGCGCGAGATCATGCGGCGCATGGCGGGCCAGGAGCTGGCGCCGGTGGACGTCGTCGCTACGCCTGCCGAGATCCTCGCGGCGCGCCGGGAGATCGCTGGCCTCTACATGGACGAGAAGCTCGCGGATTACATCGTGGACCTCGTCCACGCGACGCGTAAGCCGGAGGCGTACGGGCTCGCGGACATCGCGCCGCTCATTGAGTACGGCGCCTCGCCGCGGGCGACGATCTATCTTGCGACCTGCGCCCGCGCCCACGCCTACTTGCGCGGCCGGGGCTACGTCCTGCCGGAAGACGTGAAGGCCATCGGCCCGGACGTCCTGCGCCACCGCATCATCACCAGCTACGAGGCCGAGGCGGAGGAGGTCACCGCGGACGACCTCGTCGCCCGCATCTTCGAAGCCGTGGACGTCCCTTGAGCCCGTTCCTCCGGCGGCGAAGCGCCGCGACCGCTCCCCGCGCCCCGTCGTCCCGGGACGACGGGGCGCGCGTCGGTAACCGGGACGACCGGGCCGGCGTACCACGCGAAGTCCTGCACCAGGTCCGGCTGATCGAGCTGCGCACTCGCGGCTGGGTGAACTCGCTGTTCAGCGGGGGATACCTCTCGGTCTTCCGCGGCCGGGGGATGGAGTTCGCCGAGGTGCGGGCGTACCAGGAGGGCGACGACGTCCGCACCATCGATTGGAACGTCACGGCCCGGATGGGCCATCCGTATGTCAAGAAGCACATCGAGGAGCGGGAGCTCTCGGTCCTGCTCGTCGTGGACCTCTCGGGCTCTGAGCAGTTCGGCACGCGGGGCCGCTTCAAGGCCGAGCTGGCCGCGGAGATCGCCGCCGTGCTCGCGCTGTCTGCCGTCCGGAACAACGATCGCGTCGGGCTGCTCATCTTCACGGACCACATCGAGCACTTCGTCCCGCCCAAGAAGGGGCGGCGGCACGTGCTGCGCTTGATCCGCGACGTGCTCGTCTTCCAGCCACGCGGCCGCGGCACCGAGCTCGCCGGCGCTCTGGATTACGCCGGCCGCGTGCTGCGCCATCGGGCCGTGATCTTCGTCCTGAGCGATTTCCTCCTCGGCGCCGCGGACGGCGATGCACGCGCGGCGCGGGTGCAGGACCTGGAGCGGACGCTGCGCCTCGTCTCCGCGCGGCACGACGTCGTCGCCATCGCGATCCGGGATGCCGCGGAGGAGGCGTTGCCCGACGTCGGCGTGCTCGTGGTCGTGGACCCGGAGACGGGGCGCGAGGTCGCGATCGACACCGGGAGCGCGGCCGTGCGGGCGCTGTACGCGAGCCACGCCGCGCAGGAGCGCGAGGCGGTGCAGCGGCTCTTCCGTCGTCTGGGTGTGGACGAGGTGGAGGTCCGGACGGACCGCTCCTACATCGGGCCGCTGCTCTCGTTCTTCCGGAAGAGGGAAAGGCAGCGGGGACGATGAGCACGGGGCGGCTCGCCGGGTGCGCGGCTCTCGTGCTGCTCACGGCCAGCGGCGCCGCTGCGCAGGAGGTCCGGGTCGCCGTCACGCCGGACACGGTGACGGTGGGCGACGTCTTCCACGCTGCCATCCGGGTCGAAGTGCCGCCCGGCTTCCGGCTCGAGCCGCCCGACTCGCTCCCGGTTTCCGGCGACGTGGAGAACGCCGGCCGCAGGATCGGCCGATCGGAACCGATCGAGGGCGGCGGGGAACGGGTGACGCTCGCCTATCCGCTCACCGCCTGGAGGCCCGGCCCCGTCGAGCTGCCGGCGCTCGCCCTCCGGCTCGTCGGCCCGGGCGAGGAGGCGCAGACGCTGAACGTCCGTCTGCCCGCGGCCGTCGTCCGCTCTGTCCTGCCCGCGGACACGACGGGCGTCGAGCCCCGGCCGCTGAAGGACGTGCTGGGCGCCGACCGCGTCCTCTGGCCGCTCCTGCTCGCCCTCGCCCTGGCGCTCCTGGCGGCCGCGGCGCTCAGCCACTGGCTCCGGCGGCGCCGCGCCGTGTCCGAGCCGGCCCTGGCCGCCGGCCTCCCGCCGCGGGAGCGGGCGCTGGCCGCACTGGACCGCGCCCGCAGACTCGGCTTGCTGGAGGCCGGCGAAGTCAAGGCATTCTACACGCTGATCGCGGACGCGGTACGGGAGTACCTGGAAGCCGTCGAGCCGCGCTGGGGGCGCGACCTCACCACCAGCGAGTTGCTCGCGCTGCTGGCCGGCGAGATGGATGAGAGCCAGCGCGAGCGTCTCGGCGAGGTGCTCCACGCCGCGGACCTCGTCAAGTTCGCGCGCCGCCGCCCGGACGCGTCCGTGGCGATCGCGGAGTGGCAGGCCGCGCGCGATTGGGTCGCCTCCTTCGAGCGCCCCCTCGCCGGAGCGGGCGTCGCAGCGGAGGCAGAACGGGCCGAGCCGAATCCGGAGGGGCCGTGACCTTCGGCTTCGCGAACCCGTGGGCGCTGCTGTTGCTGCCTGTCCTGATCGGGCTGGCGTGGTTCGGCCGGCGGGTGTGGCGCCGGCCGGCCTTCACCTTCTCTCGCGCCGAAGCCGTTGCGGGCATGGGGGGCAGGTCGGCGAACGCGGTGGCTCGCATGCCGGACGCCCTCCGCTTCCTTGTGCTCGCCTTGCTCACCATCGCCCTCGCGGGGCCGCGGACCGGGGTCTCCGTGGTGGACGTGGACGCGGAGGGGATCGCCATCGTGATCGCGATCGACGTCTCCAGCTCGATGCTCGCGGAGGACTTCCAGCCCCGGAACCGCCTCGCCGTCGCCAAGGAGAAAGTGATCGCGTTCATCCGGGGTCGGCAGTACGACCGCATCGGCATGGTCGCCTTCGCGGGTGAAGCGCTGACCCAGGTGCCGATCACGGTGGATTACCCGGTCCTGTACCGCGCCCTCGAGCAGCTCGACGTCGGCCAGCTCGAGGACGGCACGGCGATCGGGACGGCCATCGCCACCGCGGCCAACCGGCTGCGGCGCGCGCCGGGCGAGTCGCGCGTCATCATCCTCATGACCGATGGCGAGAACAACCGTGGCGAGATCGATCCCGTGACGGCCGCGCAGGCTGCCGCGGCGTTCGGGATCAAGATCTACGCGATCGGGGTCGGCACCGAGGGGATCGCACCGATCCCGATCGCCCGCAACCTGCTCGGGGGCTACGAGTACGCGAACCTCCCCGTACACATTGACGAGGAGCTGCTCCAGTCCATTGCGGACATCACGGGCGGGCGCTACTTCCGGGCGACCAACGAAGCGGCGCTGGACAGCATCTACCGGCTGATCGACCAGCTCGAGAAGACGGAGGTGGAAGTGCGCCGCTACACGAACTATACGCCGCATCACCTCCCGTTCGTTCTCATGGCCGCCGTGCTGCTGCTGGCCGAGTGGGGGCTCCGGGCGAGCCGGTGGGGGAGGGTGCCGTGAGCTTCGCCCGACCCGACCTGCTCTGGCTCGCGCTGTTGCTGCCCGCGCTCGCGGCGGCGGCGGTGCTCGGCTACGGCCGCCGGCGGCGCCGGGTGGCCCGGCAGCTGGGCGCGCCCGAGCTGGTCCGGCGGCTGGGCGCCGGCGACCTGGAGAGGCCGGTGATCGGGCGTCTGGCGCTGGTCTCCCTGGCCGCCGCGGCGCTGGGGCTGGCCGCCGCGGGGCCGCGCTGGGGCTGGACGGCGGTGGAGCACCACGGCCGTGCGCGAAGCATTGTGCTGGCACTGGATGTGTCGAAGTCGATGCTGGCGCGGGACGTCTCGCCGAACCGGCTGGAGCGGGCGCGGCTGCTGACGCGGCGTTTGCTCCGTGAACTGCGTGGGGACCGGCTCGGGCTGGTGGCGTTCGCCGGTCGTGCCTATGTGCTCGCGCCGCTGACGGTCGACCACGGCGCGCTCGAGCTCTACGTAGACGCGCTGGATCCGGAGATCGTCACCTACGGTGGCTCTTCCCTGGCCGCGGCGCTGCGGCAGGCCACGGACCTGGCCTTGGGGGAGGACGGCACGGGCGGCCGGGACCGGGCGGTCGTTCTGGTGACCGACGGCGAGGCGCACGACGAGGAGGAGGCGGTGATGGCGGAGGCGGCGCGGGCGGCCCGGGCCGGGGTCGTGGTGCACACGGTGGGCATCGGCACCCAGCGGGGCGAGCCGATCCCGGAGCGGGACCCGCGCACGGGGCGGGATGCGGGGTACAAGCGGGATGGCGCCGGGGAGGTGGTCATCTCGCGGCTGAACGAGCCGCTGCTCACCCGGGTGGCTGAGGCCACGGGCGGGCAGTACGTGCGCCTGGACCAGGCCGGGGCGACGGACCGTCTGCTCGGTGCGCTGCGCGCGGTGGAGCGGACGAGGGTGCAAGGCGAGCGCTACCTCGAGCCGCGTGCGCGGCACGGCTGGTTCGTGGCGCTGGCGCTGGTCCTGCTCGCCGTTGACGCCGTGATCGCCAGGAGCAGCAGCGCGGCAGGGCGCAGGCTCCGGACGGGCGATGTGGGAGGTCAGGCATGAGGTCACGTGGGGCGATCCTGCTCGGACTCGTGGCGCTGTGGCTGGCCGGGTTCGGGATCGGCGACCTCGAGCGCGGCAACCGGCTGTACCGTGCGGGGCGCTACGCGGAGGCCGTGCAGGCGTACCGGGCCGCGCTCGCGGGTGGCACGGACACGCCGGAGCTCCGCTACAATCTCGGCACCGCGCTGGTCCGGCTGGGGCGGTACGAGGAGGGCGAGCAGCACCTGCGCGCGGCGCTGTCGGTCATCGACCCGGACCTGCGGCAGCGGACGCTCTACAACCTGGGGAACCGGTATCTGGAAGAGGCCCGGCGTGCCACGGACGCGGAGGCCCGGGGCGAGCTGCTGGAGCGCGCGGTCGCGGCGTACCGGCAGGCGTTGCGCCTCCAGCCGGGCGATGTGGACGCGAAGTGGAACCTGGAGCTGGCGCTCCGAGAGGAGCAGCCGCAACAGCAGCGCAACGACCCGCAGGCGGGGGGCGGGGACCAGCAACAGGAAGAGCGAGATGACGGGGATCCATCGCGGGGCGGCGGCTCCGGATCGTCCGAGGAGGCCGAGCCCGATCCCGGCGACGACCGGCGCAGGCGGCCCCGGCCGTCGGGCGAGATGACCCTCGAGCAGGCGGAGCGGATCCTCAGCGCGGCGGAGCAGGATGAGCGTGAGCTGTACCGCCGACAACTCCGTCGGGGCCAGCGAGAACGGCCGGTGGAGAAAGACTGGTGATGGCGGTCCCCCTCGCCCTCTTCGCGCTCGTCATCGGCCTCCACGCCCAGGACCCGGTCCGCGTCACAGCGAAGCTGACGCCGGAGTCGGTGCCGGTGGGAGAAACCACGGTGCTGGAGGTCGTGGTCGAGACCAACGGCCCCGCGCCGGACGCCATCGTCGTCCCGCCGCTCCCGCCCGAGCTGAGCATCGTTTCCAGCAGCGACTACACGCAACTCCAGCTCACGATGCCCGGCGGCCGTCGGCGCACGGTCCGCCGGCAGATCACGCTCGTTGCGCGCGAGCCCGGCCGCTACGAGATCGCTCCCATTGCCGTCCGGGTACGGGGCGAGCAGTACCGTACGGGCGTCGTCACGCTGGTCGTGACCGGCAGCGTGTCGGCCCGGAGCCGCTCGCGCGGGCCGAACGATGAGGTCATCCTGCGCGCCTGGCTCACCCCGGACACGGCGTACGTCGGCGAGCAGGTCACGCTGCACGGCGAGGCGATGTTCTCGACCGACGTGCGGCTGCAGCTCCGGCGCGCCCCGGACTACATCCCGCCGAGCCCCTCCGGCTTCTGGGTGCACGACCTCGCCGGGTCCACCGCGGCCCGACCCCGCCTGGTCGGGGACGAGATGTACGAGGTGCAGTCCTTCGGCCGCGCCTACTTCCCGCTGGCGCCGGGGGAGTACGTCCTGGCGCCCGTGCGGCTGCTCTACGAGGTGCGGCGCGGGTTCCTGTTCGCGCCGGAGAGCCACGAGCTGGCGACGGACTCGCTGCGCCTCGTCGTCCTGCCGCTGCCGGAGGAAGGGCGGCCGGCGTCGTTCACCGGCGCCGTGGGGCGGTTCAGCGTCCGGGCGCGAATCGAGCCGACGGAGGTGCCGGCCGGCGAGGCCGTGGCGTTGGTGGTGGAGGTGACCGGGGAAGGGAACATCAAGGGGCTGCCGCCGCCTCTGCTCCCCGACTTGGATGGCGTGCGGGTGTTCCCGCCGACCGAGGAAACGGAGATCCAACCGGATGAGGCCAGGGTGCGGGGCGTGAAGCGGTTCACCTGGGTCCTCATCCCCGACAGGCCGGGGCGGCTGCAGCTCCCTCCCATCGAGTACGCCTACTTCGACCCCGAACTGGTGGCGTACGACGTCGCGCGCAGCTCGCTGCCGGCGCTCGCCGTCGGCCCCGCGGCTTGGGCTGGCGCCGCGGAGACCGGTGCGGCGACGACCGCGGTGATCCGCGCCACGCCGTCCGGCCCGCCCAGGTTGCGTTGGGTCCGCACCCGCTGGTTCGCCGCGGTCCCGTTCCTGCCGCTCGCCGGCCTGGCTTGGGTGCTGACCGTGCGGCGGCGGGCGTCGCGCCGCCCGCCGGTCCCCTCGAAGCGTCGGCTGCGGGCCGGGCGGCGACAGCGCATGGCAGAGATCGAAACGCTCGTTGGCGGCCAGGACACCGCCTTCTTCGGCCGTCTCGCCGCGGCTGTGCGCACGGCGCTGGCCGAGGAGTTCGCGTTGCCGACCCTGGACCGGGCGGCGCCGGCGGACGTCCGCTCGCTGCTCGAGGACGCCGGCGTCGCCGCCGCCCTGGCCGGCGAGGCGGCCGGGTTGCTGGAGCGCCTCGAGCGCGCCCGCTTCGAGCCCGTGCCGCCGGGGCCCGAGGAGCGCAGGGCGTGTTTCGCCGAGGCCATGCGCCTGCTGGAAGCGCTAGAGGCCACAGCGGACGGGCGGGGCCACGCCGCGCCAGGCCCGGGTACGACCGCATCTCTCGTGCTGGCGGGGCTGCTTGCCTTCAGCGCCGCCCCGGCCGCTGCCCAGGCGCCCCAGGGGAGCGGGCTCGCCGCGTTCGAGCGGGCCGTCGAGGCGTACGGCGCGGGCGACTTCGCAGCGGCCGCCGAGGGCTTCCGCCACTTCCTGGCGGCCCACCCGGAAGACGCGAACGCGTGGTACAACCTCGGCAGCGCCTATTTCCAGGCGGGCGAGCGGGGCCGCGCCATCTGGGCGTGGCTCCAGGCGGCCCGCCTGCGGCCCCGGGACGGCGAGGTGATGCACAACCTCCGCCTCGCCCAGGCCGGCCAGGAGTTGCTCCAGCGGGCGCTGCCGCCCGTCCCTCTCTCGAGTGACGAGACGCTTCTCGCCGCCTGCGCACTCTGGCTCGCCGGTGCCGCCGCCCTCGGCCGGGCAATCCTGCGGCGGGCCCGGGCAGCGGGGGTCGCCGGCGCCCTTCTGACCTCCCTCGCCCTGGCCCTCGTCGCGGCCTGGGGGCTGCCGCGGCTGCGGGACCCGATCGCAGTCGTCCTGGACGGCCCGACGCCCCTCCTCGCCGCCCCGGTCCTCCGCGCCGAGCCGCTCCGGGAACTCGATGCAGGCTCGGGCGTGCGCATCCTCGAGGAGCGGGGGGACTGGCTCCGGGTCGCCACCTTCGACGGCGGACAGGGCTGGCTCGAGGCCAGCCGCGCCGGGCGCCTCTGAGCACGGCGGGCGCCACGCAACGATCGCGGTCCGCATCCGACCCCGCCGGCGGAGGGCGTGCGGCCGTCAGACGCCCGGCCTAGGGAGCGCCGCCAACGGTGTGCCCGCCGATCTCCGCGTCGTAACCCTGACTGCGGAGCACGCCGACGAGCTGCTCCAGCGTCACGCGGGTCTCCTCGTACTGCACCTCCGCGCCGCCGGGATTCCCCGTCCTCGCCGCTGCCCGCCGGACCCCGCTCTGCGCGACCAGGATCTTCTCCACCTCGCCGGCGCAGTGAGGGCAGGTCAGCGCACGGATCTTCAGGTTCCCCGTCTTCATCACCCCTCCTCGACCTGCACGCCCTCCCGAGGGGGCACCAACCGTGCCGCCAGTCGCTTGACGGACCCGCCGCGCCCCCGAATACTTCGCGCGTTCCAGGAGACGACGTACACCCTCATTCCACTACGCCGACCTTGGGAGCATTCCCGAACCTGACCGTGGTCGAGCACCCGCTCATCCAGCACAAGCTGGCGGTGCTGCGCGACCGGAACACGTCCAAGAAGGTCTTCCGGGAGCTCGTGGACGAGATCACGATGCTCCTGGCCTACGAGGCCACCCGAGACCTCCCGCTGGAGCCGATCGAGATCGAGACCCCCCTCGAGCGCACGACGGCCTACGTCGTGCGCGGCAAGAAGTTGGTCCTCGTGCCCATCCTCCGGGCCGGGCTCGGGATGGTGGAAGCGATGCTGCGCCTCATGCCCGCGGCCCGGGTCGGCCACATCGGCCTCTACCGAGACCACGACACGCTCCAGCCGGTGGAGTACTACTTCAAGATCCCCTCGGACCCGGAGGCCCGGGACTTCATCGTCCTCGACCCGATGCTGGCCACTGGCGGCTCCGCCGCCGCCGCCGTCCGTCTCCTGAAAGAGCGCGGCGCGGCGCGCGTGCGCGTCGTTTCGCTGGTCGCCGCGCCGGAGGGCGTCCGCACCGTCCTCGAACAGCACCCGGACGTGCAGATCATCGCCGCCGCCCTGGACCGACAGCTCGATGAGAACGGCTACATCCGGCCCGGCCTCGGCGACGCGGGAGACCGGTTGTTCGGCACCCGCTGATCGGCTAGATTTTCTCGATATCGCCGAATCCCGGGCCCGTAGCTCAGTCGGTCAGAGCAGGGGACTCATAATCCCAAGGTCGCAGGTTCAAGTCCTGCCGGGCCCATCCACACGTGACGTCCGCGGGCGTGTCCGCAGATCCGCCGCCCCGCGGCCGGCGGCGTCGCCGCCGCCGGCCTGCCGGGCCCAAGCCGTGCCCGCTCCTCAGAGAAGCGGAGTTCGGAGGGTCGTCTTGGCGGGGTAGGGCCGCTCAGGCAAGAGCGGCCGAAGGGCACTGCTACCTGCGAGGGGATCTGGGGGCTCGGGGCGGGAACACGGCTCCGGTTCTATCGCCTCGTCTTCACCGCGCCGAAGGCGCGCGGCACCCTTTCCCGATCCGAGGGGCGCCACGGGGCGCCCGTCGTGCGGCCGCGGGTGCAACCGGGGTGCCCAACGGGCCAGATCACCCCAGATCACCCGCCGTCGGCGGGCCGTGTGCCGTTTTTTCGCGACAGACCGTTGTTTTCGAGCCTCGGTCGCCGCACGGCCGCAACGCGGGCGTTGCCCGCCGCGGCCGGCGGGGCGAGCAAACGTTACACACAGTGTGAACAGTTTGCCGCCCGCGCCGACCCCGCCCGCCCCCTCACGGGCTGGCCCGGCGGAGCCGGCCGGAGATGCGAGCCCCCGGGCGCCGTTGGTTGACAAGGGCGGAGGCCTCCGACAACTTTCGATGCTTTCACATGATGCGGGCGTAGAGCGCTCACCCTGTTCGGACGACGCGGAGAAAGACGCGCGATGTTCGGCACGCTCAAAGGCCGATTCCTCGTCATCTTCCTGATCCTGGCCGCCTGCGGCTGGGCGTTCTTCGACAACTATCGCGAGTGCCGGAGCCAGGCCCAGGCCGGGGACGAGCCGCGCCTCTGCACGCCCATCAAGCTCGGGCTCGACCTCCAGGGCGGCATGCACCTGGCGCTCGAGGTGGCGGACCCCGAGGGGACGCTCACCCACGAGGCCAAGGTGGACGCGACCGACCGGGCGCTGAAGATCATCCGCACCCGGATCGACGAGTTCGGCGTGGCCGAGCCGCTGATCCAGAAGGTCGGAGACACGCGGATCATCGTGGAGCTGCCGGGGATCCGGGAGGAGGGCCGGGCGAAGGAGATCATCCAGCGGACGGCGTTCCTGGAGTGGCGGCTGGTCAAGGGAGGGCCCGAGTTCAGGGCCGCGCTGCCGAGGATCGATCGCGCGATCGTGGCCGCGTTGGGGCCGCAGCTCGAAGAGGCGGAGGAAGCAGCGTCAGACACGGCACCCGCGCCGGCGCAACGGGAGACGATCGAGCAGCTCCTGTTCCAGCGCAGGGACACGGCCGCCGCGGCGGACACGGCCAGCGGCGAGACGGTGGAGACGTCGCCGTCCAGGCGGCCGCTCACGGCGCTCCTGTTCGATGACGGTCAGCAGCACGCGTTCCTGGTCGCGGAAGCCGACGTCCCGAAGGTGAAGCGCTATCTCGAGCTGCCGGAAGTGCAGCGGCTCATGCCGCGCGGCGTCACGACGCTCTGGGCGGCCGAGCCCGAGTCGCGGGGCGCCCAGCTCTACCGTCGGCTCTATCTCGTGGAGGACCGGGCGTTCCTGACCGGCGAGCGGCTCCAGGACGCCACCGCGACCCGGGACCCGCAGACGTTCGAGACCGAGGTGCTCTTCGAGCTGGACCGTGCGGGCGGACGACAGTTCGAGCGCATCACGGCCGCCAACATCGGAGAGCAGATCGCGATCATCCTGGACAACCAGGTCCACAGCGCGCCGGTGGTGCAGAGCCGGATCGGGAGCCGGGGTCGGATCACGATGGGCGGCGCGTCCCTCGAGCAGGCGCAGGATCTCGCGCTGGTCCTCCGCGCCGGCGCGCTGCCCGCGCCGCTCGAGATCCTCGAGGAGCGGACCGTGGGCCCGTCCTTGGGCGCGGATTCGATCCGGCAGGGCGAGATCGCCGGGATCATCGGCATCGCACTGGTCATCGCGATCATGGTGGCCTACTACCGGCTCGCCGGCTTCCTCGCCGTGCTCGCACTCGTCTTCTACACGATCCTGGTGCTCGGCGGCCTCGCCGCCCTGGATGCCACGCTCACGGCGCCGGGGATCGCAGGCCTGATCCTGTCGATCGGCATGGCCGTGGATGCGAACGTGCTGATCTTCGAGCGCATCCGCGAGGAGTTGGCGGCCGGCCGGACGGCGCGTGCCGCCGTCGATGCCGGCTTCAAGCAGGCGATGTCCGCGATCGTGGACTCGAACCTGACCACGCTCATCACGGGGCTGATCCTGTTCCAGGTCGGCACCGGGCCCGTGCGGGGATTCGCGGTGACGCTCTCGATCGGGATCATCGCCTCGTTCGTATCGGCGGTCTTCGTGACGCGCACGCTGTTCCTGCTGTACCTCCAGAAGCGGCGCGCCACAGAGCCCATTAGCATCTGACGCGGAGCCGTTGGGCCCATGCGACTGTTCGCGAACGCAAACTACGACTTCGTCGCCCGTCGTCGCATCGCGTACGTGACGGCAGGGTCGCTGCTCGCCGTGTTCTTCGTTGCAGCGATCGTCTTCCAGATCACCCGGGGCTCGTGGCTGAACTACGGGGTGGACTTCACGGGCGGCACACTGGTGCAGGCCCGGTTCGACCAGCCGACCTCGGTGAACGACCTGCGCGAGGTGCTCTCGGGAACGGAGATCACCCGGTTCGGTGGGGAGAACGAGTTCCTGATCCGCGCGCCCGTGTACGAAGAAGGGACGGATGCGGCGGCTCCGGTGGTCAGCGCGCTCACGGAGCGGTTCGGGCAAGGGGCGTTCGAAGTGGTCCGCACGGAGGCGGTCGGGGCCAAGATCGGCGGGGAGCTGCAGCAGCGGGCGGCGCTGGCGATCCTGGCTTCGTTCCTGTTCGTTTTGATCTACCTGGCGTTCCGCTTCGAGTGGCGTTTCGGCGTGGCGGCCGTCATCGCGACCGCGTACGACGTGCTGTTCTCGTTGGGCCTGATCTCGGCGCTGCAGCTCGAGGTGTCGCTGCCCACGGTGGCGGCGGTGCTCACCGTGCTGGGGTACTCGCTCAACGACAAGATCGTGGTGTTCGACCGGGCGCGTGAGAACCTCAAGCGGACCGGCCGGCGCGACGACTTCGCCGACGTGCTGAACCGGTCCATCAACGAGACGCTGCCCCGCACGGTCATGACGTCGATGACCACGGCCGCTGCGCTGCTGGCGCTGTTCTTGTTCGGGGGCGAGATCATCCGCGGCTTCGCGACGATCATGCTCGTCGGCGTCGTGGTCGGCACGTTCTCCTCGATCTTTCTCGCCTCGCCCGCGCTGCTCGAGATCGAGCGGCGCTGGCCATCGAAGGCCAAGAAGGGCGGGAGCAACACGAGCCGCGCCGCGCGGGCTGGCGCGGCGGTCTGACCGGCCGGGGCTCCGGGCTCCATGCCCGGGGCCCGGCATCACCACCGGGCCGTCTGGCGGGGCTGGTCTGCAGGGCTTCCCGCAACCACGCAATCCATGTTCTTCGACTCGCACTGTCACCTGACCGACGCCCGCCTGGTGGCGGAGGCGTCCGTGGTGGTGGAGCGCGCGCGTGCGGCTGGGGTCACGGGCGTCGTGACCGTCGCCTCGGACGCGGAGGACGCGGTGCGGGCTGTCGAGCTCGCGGAAGCGCTGCCGGGAGTCTGGGCGACGGCCGGGATCCATCCGCACATGGCGGCCGCGGCGGACGAGGCGGCGTGGGAGCGGATCGCGGAGCTGGCGGGGCAGGGAAGGGTCGTTGCGCTGGGGGAGACCGGCCTCGACTACCATTACGACCACTCGCCGCGTCCTGTGCAGCGCCAAGCGTTCGTGCGCCACATCGAGCTGGCGCGCGAGTTCGGCCTGCCGCTCGTCGTTCACTCGCGCTCGGCGGACGAGGATACGGCCGCGATCATCCGGGAGGCCGGCCGGGACGTGAGCGGCGTCCTGCACTGCTTCGCCGGCGGCGCTGCACTGCTCGAGGCGGGGCTGGAAGCAGGGTGGATGGTCTCGTTCTCGGGCCTCGTCACGTTCCGCAACTACGACGGCGCGGCACTCGTGCGCACGGTGCCCGCGGACCGGCTCCTGGTGGAGACGGATGCACCGTACCTGGCGCCGGTGCCGCACCGTGGTCGCCGCAACGAGCCGGCCTTCGTGCGCCACGTCGCGGAGGGCGTCGCACTGCTGCGGGGCGAGGCGGTGGAAGAGGTGGCTGCGTACACGACGAGGAACGCGCGGGCGTTCTATCGCCTGGAGCCCGCGAGCCCGTCCACCTGAACCGGTGTACCGCCGCGAGGGCCGCGGAGCGCAGGAAACGGGAAATGCCGCGTCGGATTCACATCCTCCCTGATTCGCTGGTCAACCAGATCGCGGCCGGGGAGGTCGTGGAGCGGCCGGCCTCGGTCGTGAAGGAGCTGGTCGAGAACGCGCTGGACGCGCGCGCCACGCGCGTCGAGGTCTCGCTCCAGAACGGGGGCAAGACGGAGATCCGGGTGGCCGACGACGGCCTGGGCATGGGCCGCGAGGACGCGCTCCTCTCGCTCGACCGGCACGCGACGAGCAAGATCGCGCGACCCGAGGACCTGGCGAGCGTCACGACCTTCGGCTTCCGGGGCGAGGCGCTGCCGTCGATCGCAGCGGTGTCGCGCCTCGTGCTGGAAACGGCGGAGCCGGGCGGCGTGGGCACCCGCATCCGCGTCGTGGGCGGCCGCATCCAGTCCGTGGAGGAGTGCGCCCGGCAACCGGGTACCACCGTCGTCGTCCGCAACCTGTTCTTCAACGTGCCGGCCCGCGCCAAGTTCCTGCGCTCGGCGAGCACGGAGACGCGCGCGGCCACCGAGGCGCTGACCAACCTGGCCCTCTCGAACCTCTCGGTGGCGTTCCGGCTGGAATCCAACGGCCGGGTGCTCATGGACCTGCCGCCGGCGCCGGATCTCGCCTCGCGCGTCGCGGAGCTCTGGGGCGACGACGTCGCCGCCCGGCTCGTTGCGGTGCAGGCGCAGCGGGACGGGATCACCGTCGCCGGGCTCGTGGACCGTCCTGACGCCACGCTCACCGGTCCGCGGCGGGTCCACTTCTTCGTGGGCGGCCGGCCGTTCCGGGACCGGGGCCTCGCGCTGGTCGCCGAGCGCGCGTACGCCACCACGATCCCCCACGGGGCGCGTCCGTCGCTCCTGCTCTACATCGACGTGCCGCCGGGCGGCGTGGACGTCAACGTGCACCCGACCAAGGCGGAGGTCCGGTTCCGGGATCGGCTGGCCGTGGAGGCCGCGGTGGAGGCGGCGGTGCGGGCGGCGCTGGCCTCGCTGGACAGTGCGGCGACGCTGGATGCTCGGCCGCCGCTGCCGCAACTGCGCACGCCCCGGCCGGTCCACACGGCCCGCGGACCGTCCTCGGCTCCCTCTCGCGCGGGCGCTGGACGGCCCGGTCGGCAAGACGCGTGGCAGCTCGCCTTTTTCGTCCCGGCGCCCGTGGCGGCGGCGAACGAGACGGTAGAAGAGCCAGGGGACAACCGGGACGACGCCCAGGCGGCCGCGGCGCCGGAGCCGGGCATGCGCCCGCGCCCCTCGCTCTGGCAGGTCCATGACACGTACATCCTCGCCGAGACCCGCAGCGGGTTGCTGATCATCGACCAGCATTCGGCGCACGAGCGGGTGCTGTTCGAGGAGACCATGCGCCGTCTGACGGACGGCGGCGCGGTGGGGCAGCGGCTGCTGTTCCCGATCACGCTGCGTCTTTCGCCCGCCGAGCAGGCGATCATTGACGACATCCAGCCGTTCCTCGCGCGAGCCGGCTTCGAGATCGAGGCGTTCGGCGGCCGCACGATCATCGTGCACGCCGTGCCACAGCCGCACCCCCATTTCGACCCGGAGCGTTGCCTGCGCGAGATGCTGGCCGAGCTGGCCACCGGCAGTGAGCTGACCCGCGCGGCACGGAACCAGCACGAACGGATCGCGATGACGTTCGCGTGCAAGGCCGCCATCAAGGCGGGCCAGCCGCTCTCCGAAGCGGAGATGCACGAGCTGTTCGACCGGCTCTTCGCCACCGAGCTGCCGTCCCACGATGTCCACGGCCGACCGACGATCGTCCGGCTCTCGCTCCAGGAGCTGGAGCGCCGGTTCGGCCGGCACGGTTGAGCGCGGCATGCGCCCCGGCGTGCCCCCAACCCGTACGACCTCCCCATGAGCGCCGAGGCGCTGGTCATCACCGGGCCGACCGCCACCGGGAAGACCGCGCTGTCCATCGAGGTCGCCCTCGCCCTCGACGGCGAGATCATCTCGATGGATTCGCGTCAGGTCTACCGTGGCATGGACATCGGGACCGCGAAGGCGACGCCGGAGCAGCGCGCACGGGTCCCGCACCACGGGCTCGACATCGTCGAGCCGAACGAGCGCTACAGCGCGGGGCGCTTCGCCGCGGACGCGCGGCGCTGGATCGCGGAGATCCGCGGGCGCGGGCGCGTGCCGATCCTCGTCGGCGGGACGGGGTTCTTCCTCCGGGCGCTGACGCATCCCCTCTTCACCGAGCCGGAGATGCCGGCACAGGCGCGCGAGAGACTGCACCGCTATCTCCACGCGCAGCCCGAAGCCGAGCTGCGCCGCTGGCTCTCCCGGCTCGATCCCGGAGCCGCGCGCGCGCTCGAACGACAGGGCGGGCGTCAGCGCGTGGAGCGCGCCCTCGAGGTTGCCCTCCTCACGGGCCGGCCGCTATCCTGGTGGCACGCGCACGCGCCCCCATCGGCGCCGCCGCTGCGCGCGCTGATCTTCGTGCTCCAACTCCCCTGGCCGGAGCTGCGCCGCCGCATCGACACCCGCGTCCTCGAGATGGTGGAGGCGGGGCTGGTGGACGAGGTGCGTGGCCTGCTCGAACGCGGGTTCGGCCCGGACGATCCGGGAATGAACGCCACGGGGTACATCGAACTCATACCGTACCTCGAAGGGCGCTACCGACTGGACGAGGCCGTCGAGGCGATCCAGCGAGCGACCCGGCGGTACGCACGCCGGCAACTCACGTGGTTCCGGCACCAGCTCCCGCCCGGCGCACACTGGCTGGACGCCACGAGACCCAGGCACGAGCTCGTGCGGGAAGTGACAGAGCGATGGAGAGCAGACCCCTGAGGATCGGGATCACCTGTTACCCGGTGTACGGCGGCTCCGGCGTCGTCGCGACCGAGCTGGGCCTCGAGCTGGCCCAGCGGGGACACGAGGTCCACTTCATCACCTACGCCCAGCCGTTCCGGCTGCCGTACTTCGTGGAGAACGTCTACTACCACGAGGTCGAGGTCCCGTCCTACCCGCTCTTCGACTATCCGCCCTACTCGCTCGCGCTCGCCGCCGCGATGCACGGCACGGCCGTGCGGCGCAACCTGGATCTGCTCCACGTGCACTACGCCGTGCCGCACGCGACTTCGGCGTGGATCGCTCGCGAGATGCTGCGGCCCCAGGAGATCCGCGTGGTGACCACGCTGCACGGCACCGACATCACCCTCGTCGGGCAGGATCCCTCGTTCCACAGCATCACGCGCTTCTCGATCTTCGAATCGGACGCCATCACCGCGGTCTCGGAGTACCTGCGCCGGGAGACGGTGGACCGTTTCGACATCCCGGCGGAGCGCATCGAGGTGATCCCGAACTTCGTGGACCTGAAGCGTTACCGCCGCGACCTCGGGGGGTGCCATCGCAGCCAGCTCGCGCCCGAGGGCGAGAAGATCGTCATGCACATCTCGAACTTCCGGCCGGTGAAGCGCGTGGACGACGTCGTGCGCGTCTTCGCCCGCGCCAGCCGCCGCGTCGCGGCGCGCCTCGTGCTCGTGGGCGACGGCCCCACCCGCGGCCTCGCCCAGAAGGTGGCGGAAGAGGAGGGCGTGGCCGGGAAGGTCGTGTTCCTCGGCAAGCAGTCGTCGGTCGCCGAGCTGCTCGCCTGCGCCGACGTGCTCCTGCTGCCCAGCGAGTCGGAGGCGTTCGGGCTGGCCGCGCTCGAGGCCATGGCCTGCGGCGTGCCGGTCGTCGCCACCGCCGTGGGCGGCGTGCCGGAGCTGGTGCCGCACGGCGTGGCCGGGTTCCTCGCCCCGCTCGGCGACGTGGACGCGATGGCGGACGGCGTGGTGGAACTGCTCTCGGACCCCGACCGCTGGAAGGCCGCCAGCGCCGCGGCCCGTGAGGTGGCCGCCCGCTTCAGTGCGGACGAGGTCGTGCCCCGTTATGAAACACTCTACCGCCGCGTGCTGTCCTCATGAGCCTCCTCGACGCGATCCTCCTCGGCCTGGTGCAGGGGCTGACCGAGTTCCTGCCGGTCTCCAGCTCGGGGCACCTGGTGATCGGGCAGACACTCCTCGGCGTGGATTCGCCGGGCGTCGCCTTCGAGGTCGTCCTGCACGTGGCGACGCTGCTCTCCGTCGTCATCGTCTACCGGGCTCGCCTGTGGCGGCTCGTGGTCGGCGCGGCCCGCGGCCAACGGGAAGAGCTGGCGTTCGTCGGCCTGCTGGTGCTCGGCACGATCCCGGCGGCCCTGGTCGGTCTGTTCTTCGAGGATGCCGTCGAGCGGGCGTTCGCGCTTCCCGCGATCACGGGAATCATGCTCCTGATCACGGGGGGACTCCTGTGGAGCACCCGGTACCGGCGTCCCGCGAGCGATGCGAACGGCCTCTCGGCGCGCCTTGCGCTCGGCATCGGCGTCGCGCAGGCGTTCGCCATCCTGCCCGGGATCTCGCGGTCGGGCGCGACCATCACCGCGGGGTTGTGGGGCCGGCTGCCGGGCGACCGCGCGGCGGAGTTCTCGTTCCTGCTCTCGATCCCGGCGATCCTCGGCGCCGCGGTGCTCCAGGCGGATGAGATCGGCGAGTCGTGGCGGACCACGGGCGGCCTGCCGCTGGTCGTGGGGTTCTTCGCCGCGCTGGTCGCCGGCGTTGCGGCGATCCGCTCGCTCGTCTGGCTGCTGCGGCGCCAGGCGTTCTACGCCTTCGCCTACTACGTCTGGGCCGCAGGCGGGCTGTTCCTGCTGTTCCTGGCGTTCCGGGGTTGACGGCGCAGGGCGGCGGGCAGGATCATCGGCGCGACATGGGGCGAGAGGGTACGACACCGATCGAGGTCTGGGAGGGGTGGCCCCGCGAGCACTGGCGTGCGCTATGGGGCGTGCCGGTGCTGGAGCTGTACGGCGTCGCGCCGTCCACCAACGACATCGCCCGTGAGCTGGCGGAGGCGGGCGCACCCGAGGGCACCGTCGTCCTCGCCGACCACCAGACGGCCGGGCGTGGCCGCGGTGGACGGTCATGGGTCACGCCGCCGGGCCGCGCGTTGCTCCTCAGCATCGTCTTGCGGCCTTCCGTTCCGGCGGAGGGCGAGGCCACGCCCGGCGTCCTCCCGTTGCTCGTCGGACTGGCCGTGGCCAGGGCCATCGGCCGGATCGCGAGGATCCGCGCCGGCATCAAGTGGCCCAACGATGTCGTCCTGGCCGACGGAGGGAAGGTCGCGGGCATCCTGTGCGAAGGCGTGCTCGGCGGCCGGACAGGGGGCTACGTCGTGGCGGGCATCGGCATCAACGTCGCCCAGACCAGGGCCGATTTCCCGCCCGACCTCGATGGACGTGCCACGTCGCTCCGGCTCGCGACGGATAGGAACGTCTCGCGCGCGGCCCTCGCCGGCCGGGTCGTCGCCGAGGTGCTGCGTCTGGCCGCCCACGGCGCGCGGCCCCTCGGCCGCGCGCTGCTCGCCGACCTGCGGCGGCGCGACGTGCTTCGCGGCCGCGCCATCACCGTGGATGGCGAGCGGCGCGGGACGGCGCAGGGGATTGCGGCGGACGGCTCACTGCTCGTGCGAGAGGAGCACGGCTCGTCCGTCGTCCTAGTGCGAAGCGGCACCATCCGGCTCGCAGAGGGCCGGTCCTCGACGCGTGAGGGCGCTCGAACATGATCCTCGTCTTCGACATCGGAAACACCGAGACCATGTTCGGCCTCTTCGAGGCCGGTGACTTGCTGGAACACTGGCGCATCGCCTCCGACCCGGACCGAACCATCGACGAGCTCGGCCTGCTCGTCCGCGCCCTCGTTCGCGAGTCCGGCCTGCGGGTGGACCTCGTTCGGGGCGCGGCCATCGCCTCGGTCGTCCCGCCGCTCCTCCCTGTGTTCACCGAGATGTGCACCCGACATCTCGGCGTCGCGCCCGCCGTGATCGATGCCTCGACCCCGTTGCCGATCCGCCTCGACGTGGACGAGCCGCTCACCGTCGGGGCGGACCGGATCGTCAACACCCTCGCGGCGTCTCGGTTGTACGGGCGGGACACCATCGTCGTGGACCTGGGCACGGCCACCACGTTCGACTGCATCACCGCCGACGGCGTGTTCCTCGGCGGCGTGATCGCGCCCGGCGTGCGCACCAGCGCTGAGTCCCTCGTCCGGCGCACGGCGAAGCTGCCGCGCATCGATCTGGAGCCGCCGGCCCGCGTCATCGGCCGCCGGACCGAGACCGCGATGCGGAGCGGCATCCTCTACAGCGCCGTCGAGGCGGTCGATGGAATCGTCCGGCGCATCAAGGCCGAGTGGGGCAAGAACAACGCGCTCGTGGTCGCCACCGGCGGCCTGGCCACCCTCGTCGCGCCGCACTGCCGCAGCGTGGACACCATCGAGCCGTTTCTCACGCTGTTCGGCCTCGACATCGCGTACCGCCACCTCGAGGCGAACGGCGCCCGCATCACCCCTCTCGAGCGGCCGCCCCGCGGCCGCCGGGCGCCGTGACGGTGGTCGATCGGGCGGCGCAGGTGGCCCGGGCGCGCTCGCTGAACGCCTGGCGCCGCCTCGGCTACCGCCTCACCCCCGGCGATTCGTTCAGCTACGTCCTCCACCTGCGGCCGGCGGAGTGGCCGATCATGACCGCGCACACCCTGGTCGGCTACCTCCTCGCCGTCGGACTCGACGCCCACGCCATCGCCGGGACCTGGGAGCCGGCGCTCCTCGGCCTCGCACTCTGGGTCCTCTGCCTCAACGGCGGCACCCTGGCCCTGAACTCGGCGTTCGACCGCGACGCCGGCGACGTCGGCTACCTCGAGGCGCCGCCGCCACCACCACGCCACCTGGCCGCCTTCTCCCTCACGCTCATGGCCGTGGGGCAGGCCCTCGCGCTGCGCTTGCCTCCGCTCTTCGCGCTCGACTACGCGGCGTGCTTCGTCCTGTCCGTCCTCTACTCCGTCCCGCCGCTCCGCCTCAAGGCGGTGGCCGGCGCCGACTGGCTCATCAACATGTGGGGCTTCGGCACCTTGACACCGCTCGCCGGCTGGGCCCTCACCGGCCGGCCCCTCGAGCCGTGGGCCCTCCTCGTCATGGTCGCCTTCTGCCCGCTGTTCGCCGCGTTCTACCCGCTCACCCAGCTCTACCAGTTCGAGGAGGACCGCCGCCGCGGCGACCGCACCCTCGCCCTCGCGCTCGGCATGCGCCGCTCGCTCCAGGTGGCCGTCGGCGCCACCGCCGTCGCCTTCCTCCTCTTCTTCCTCGCTGCCACCCTGCTCCCCGCCGGCCCGCGGCAGGCCCTGCTCCTGATCCCGCTCGTCGCGTGGCTCGCCGTGCTGCTGCCCTGGCTGCGCGACCACGCCACCATGACACCCGCCCAGCACCAGCGAGGCATGTACGCCGCCCTCAGGGCCTGGGCCGTCACCGACCTCGCCGTCCTCGCGGTGTTCGCCCTCTGAGGCGCAGCTGCGGCCCAGCCCCTACCCCGGCCAGAACGGCCGCGGCGGCCGCACGCGGCCCGATCCGTGCAGTCGTGCGCTCCCGGCGGCCCGCGCCGCCACGCACGATCGTTCCAGTTCATGAGGTAGAGGACATGGCTCGCACCACAGGCACCGTGAAATGGTTCTCCCAGGAGAAGGGGTACGGGTTCATCCAGCAGGACGGCGGGCCCGACGTGTTCGTCCACCACACCGCGATCCAGGGCTCCGGCTTCCGCACCCTGGACCAGGGTGAGCGGGTCGAATTCGACGTGATCGAGGAGCCCAAGGGACCGAAGGCGCAGCACGTCGTGCGCCTCGCCGAGGCCCAGGGTGGTGCGGGCCAGCGCCCCGCCGGCCGGGCGTTCGGCGGCCTCGCCGGCGGCCCCGGCCGCGAGCGCGGCCGCAGGCTCCGCTGACGTCGCCTACGCGTGCGCGTCACCGCGGGGGCCGGAGGCATGCTGCCCCGGCCCCTGCTCCTGTTCACAAGGCAGTTCTCCACAATGGCACCGTGTCACCCGGGCAGACGACGGGCCGCCGCGGTCCGCGAAGTCTGGCCAGTCCTGGGTCTTGTCAGCGGGGCCGTCTGTGCCGGCCAAAGCGGCAGCCGTCGCTGCCGGGGTGGCACGTCCCATCGGCACGGCACGTGCTCGGGGCGCGGCGCCGGGACCGTTTCTTGGTCACACGGACGGACCTTGACAGTACATCGGCTGGCAACCAGATTCGGGGTCTGTTAGCACTCACCTCTGATGAGTGCTAACAGCCCGACGTCAACTGTCACCTCTCGATACGGAGGATCACGGTATGGCCACGGCGTCTGCGACACGCATCCAGCCGCTCGCGGATCGGGTCGTCGTCAAGCCGCTCGAGGAAACCGAACAGATGAAGGGCGGCCTCTACATCCCCGATACCGCCAAGGAGAAGCCGCAGCAGGGCGAGGTCGTTGCCGTCGGCCCCGGCAAGCTGACCGAGGACGGCAAGCGCATCGCCCCGGAGCTCAAGGAGGGTGACCGCGTCCTCTACGGCAAGTACAGCGGCACCGAGGTCACGGTCGGCGACGAGCAGTACCTGATCCTTCGCGAGTCCGACGTGCTCGCGATCATCAAGTCGTAACCGAAATCACCGCCATTCCACGGAGCGTGGAGGATAGCCAACATGGCTGCCAAGGAACTCCATTTCGACGTTGACGCCCGCGCAGCGCTCAAGCGCGGCGTAGACCAGCTCGCGGAGGCCGTCAAGGTCACTCTGGGTCCCAAGGGCCGCAACGTCGTGATCGACCGGAAGTTCGGCTCGCCGACCGTCACCAAGGACGGCGTGACGGTGGCCAAGGAGATCGAGCTCGAGCACCCGGTCGAGAACATGGGCGCTCAGATGGTCAAGGAGGTCGCCACCAAGACCAGCGACCTGGCCGGTGACGGCACCACGACCGCTACGGTCCTCGCCCAGGCCATCTTCCGCGAGGGTCTCAAGAACGTCACCGCCGGCGCCAACCCGATGGCGCTCAAGCGCGGCATCGACAAGACGGTCGAGAAGGTCGTCGAGGAGCTGAAGAAGATCTCGACGCCGACCAAGGGCAAGAAGGAGATCGCGCAGGTCGGCACGATCTCGGCGAACAACGACCCGGAGATCGGCAACCTGATCGCGGACGCCATGGAGAAGGTCGGGAAGGACGGCGTCATCACGGTCGAGGAGGCCAAGGGTCTCGAGACCACGCTCGAGACGGTCGAGGGCATGCAGTTCGACCGTGGCTACCTGTCGCCGTACTTCATCACCGACCCCGAGCGGATGGAGGCGGTGCTCGAGGATCCGCTGGTGCTGATCCACGACAAGAAGATCAGCTCCATGAAGGATCTGCTGCCGATCCTCGAGAAGGTCGCGCAGATGGGCAAGCCCCTCCTGATCATCGCCGAGGATGTCGAGGGCGAGGCGCTGGCCACGCTGGTGGTCAACAAGCTGCGCGGCACCCTCAAGGTCTGCGCGGTCAAGGCGCCGGGCTTCGGTGAACGCCGCAAGGCCATGCTGCAGGACATCGCGATCCTGACGGGCGGCCAGGTGATCTCCGAGGAGGTCGGCTTCAAGCTCGAGAACGCGGTGATCTCGGACCTCGGCCGTGCGAAGCGCGTCGTCGTGGACAAGGACAACACCACGATCGTCGATGGCGCGGGCGATCCGGAGAAGATCAAGGGCCGCATCAACGAGATCCGCGTCGCGATCGAGAAGTCCACGTCGGACTACGATCGTGAGAAGCTGCAGGAGCGGCTCGCGAAGCTCGCCGGCGGCGTCGCGGTGATCCACGTCGGCGCGGCGACCGAGACCGAGATGAAGGAGAAGAAGGCCCGCGTCGAGGACGCGCTGCACGCCACGCGTGCTGCGGTCGAGGAGGGCATTGTCCCGGGTGGCGGCGTCGCGCTCGTGCGTGTCCAGCAGCGGCTCAAGGACTTCAAGCTCGAGGATCCGGACGAGCAGATCGGCGCGCAGATCGTGCTGCGTGCGCTCGAGGAGCCGCTGCGCCAGATCGCGGAGAACGCGGGCCTGGATGGCTCGATCGTGGTCGAGCGCGTCCGGAGCAGCGACAACCTCAACTTCGGCTACAACGCCCAGACCGACAAGTACGAGGACCTGGTCGAGGCGGGCGTGATCGACCCGACGAAGGTCACCCGCACGGCGCTCCAGAACGCGGCGTCCATCGCCAGCCTGCTGCTCACGACGGAGGCGGTGGTCGTCGAGAAGAAGGAGCCCGAGAAGTCCTCGTCGATGCCGGGCGGCATGGGCGGCATGTACTGAGCCGGAGGCGAGGACCCGGGCGAGGGCGAGGGCGGGGGATTTCCCCGGCCTCGCCCCCTGCCGCGACTCGTGCAGCGGCCCTTCGCGCCGAACGGCGCGAAGGGCTTTTTCTCTGCGCCCTCCCCGCGGGCCGCCGGGGCCGGATCTCGCCTTGACGCTCGCGGGTGCGCCGGTTAGAATTCGCGTGGAAACTCCACGCGTTTCGAGGCATCCGAACCATGCTTCGTCGTCGCCGCGCGCGCACCGAGGCCACGACCCGGATCTGCCTGAGAGGCGGCGTGCCGGCCTGCGCGCGCTGAAGGCGCGACGACGTGGCTCGGGACGGACGCGGCCTCTCGAGAGTCGAGGGGCCGTTTTCGTTCTGCGGGGCGTCCGGGAGGGATCACGGCGTCCCGAGCGACCAGGAGGGGCGTGGCGTCGCGGGCGCGGCCCGGAGGGACGAACGAGCCATGTCAGCCACTGCTGTGGACAACATCCGCGTGACTCTCCCCGACGGCAAGACGCTCGAAGTGCCGCGGGGCTCCACACCACGGGAAGTCGCCGAGCGCATCGGGCCGCGGCTCGCCCGCGCGGCGCTGGCCGCGCGGGCCAACGGCCAGATCATCGACCTGAGCCGGCCGCTCGAGCACGATGTCCAGCTCGAGATCATCACGGAGAAGAGCCCGGAGGCGCTGGACCTGCTTCGGCACTCCGCCGCCCACATCCTGGCGACGGCCGTGCGCCAGATCCGCCCCGAGGCCCGCATCGGCTTCGGCCCGCCGATCGAGAACGGCTTCTACTACGACTTCGAGGTCGACCGCCCCTTCACGCCCGAGGAGCTCCAGGAAATCGAGGAGCGGATGCGGGAGGTCGTACGGTGCAACGACCCGTTCGAGCGCCGCGTCGTCACCAAGGAGGAGGCGCGGGAGCTGTTCGCCGACGACCCGCTGAAGCTCGAGCGGCTCGAGGAAATGGGGGATGACGAGGTCATCACCGTCTACCGCAACGGGCCTTTCCTCGATCTCTGCCGCGGGCCGCACGTCCCCTCCACCGGCTACGTCAAGCACTTCAAGCTGCTCTCCACGGCGGGCGCCTACTGGCGCGGGGACGAGCGGCGCCAGATGCTGCAGCGCATCTACGGAACGGCGTGGTTCACGGAGAAGGACCTTCAGGAGTACCTCGAACGTCTGGAGGAGGCCAAGCGGCGCGACCACCGCAAGCTCGGCCGCGAGCTGGGCATCTTCAGCGTCCACCCGGAGGTGGGGCCCGGCCTGATCCACTGGCATCCCAAGGGCGGGCTGATCCGCTACACCATCGAGGAGTTCCTCCGGAAGACGCTGCTGGAGCACGGCTACGACCTGGTCTTCACCCCCCACATCGCGAGCGAGCAGCTCTACCGGATCAGCGGCCACGCGGACACGTTCGCGGAGAACATGTTCGCCGCGATGGACGTGGACGGCGAGCCGTACCGGGTCAAGCCGATGAACTGCCCGAACCACATCCTGATCTACAAGTCCGAGACGCGCTCGTACCGCGACCTGCCCATCCGCTACGCCGAGCTGGGCACGTGTTACCGCTACGAGCGGAGCGGCGTGCTGCACGGCATGATGCGCGTGCGCGGCTTCACGCAGGATGATGCGCACATCTTCTGCACGCCGGAGCAGGTCCCGGAGGAGTTCGACCGGCTCCTGGACCTGGTCTCCTACATGATGGCGACGTTCGGGTACGAGTACCACGCGTTCCTCGCCACCCGGCCCGACAAGGCGATCGGCGACCCGGCCGTCTACGACGCTGCGACGGAGCAGCTCCGGCAGGTGCTCGAGCGCCGTGGCCTGGACTACAAGGTGGATGAGGGCGGCGGGGCGTTCTACGGCCCGAAGATCGACATCATGCTGGTGGACGCCCTCGGCCGTGAGTGGCAGGGCCCCACGCTCCAGCTGGACTTCAACCTGCCGGAACGCTTCGGGCTGGAGTACATCGGCCCGGACAACCGTCCGCACCGGCCGGTGATGATCCACCGTACGCTCCTGGGATCCATGGAGCGCTTCGTGGGCGGGTTGCTCGAGCATTACGGCGGCGCGTTCCCGCCGTGGCTCGCGCCCGAGCAGGTGCGGGTGCTCACCATCACGGACGAACTCCGGCCCGCGGGGGAGGAGTTCGTCCAAGAGCTGCGCCGGGCCGGCCTGCGCGCCACGCTGGATGCCCGGTCGGAGACGCTCGGGTACCGGATCCGCGACGCGGAGATGCAGAAGATCCCGTACATGGCCGTCCTCGGGCAGCGGGAGGTGCAGGCCGGGACGGTGGCCGTGCGGCGACGGGGCACGGGGGGCAAGCAGGAGGTCATGCCCCGGGCGGAATTCATTCAGATGGTGCGGCAGGCGGTGGAGACGAGGGCATTGACGACTTGACATCGCGCGCGCAGGCACGTAATATTGCGCGTTGTCCAAAACGGGAAGCGGGAGGGCCATCCAGCCTCCCCACCCTTCGGTCCGCATGCGCGGCACCGCCGGGTTCAGGAGCGAGCGCCTCTGGCCAGCATCGGCTGGCTGGAGGGCTCGGTGCTGGAATGGACCCGTCGGCGCGGGTCCTTTTTTGTTCGCCACTCGGAGAGGAGGAACAATCGCGACCGAGAAGAAAGTCCGCGTGAACCGACAGATCCGGATCAGCCCGGTCCGGGTCATCGGTGCCGATGGCGTCCAGCTCGGCATCATGTCGGTTGACGAAGCGCTCGCCGTCGCCGAGAGCCAGGGTCTCGATCTGGTGGAGGTGGCGCCGAACGCACGGCCGCCGGTGGTCCGGATCATGGACTACGGCAAGTACAAGTACGAGCAGGCCCGCAAGGCCCGCGAGGCGCGGAAGAAGCAGCACCAGATCCAGATCAAGGAAATCAAGTTCCGGCCCGGCATCGACGAGCACGACTTCGAGTTCAAGATCCGCCACGCGCGCCGCTTCCTTGAGGAGGGCAACAAGGTCAAGGCGACCATGATGTTCCGCGGACGGCAGGTGGCCCACCCGGAGATCGGGCGGGACGTGCTGGTCCGCGTGGCCAAGGCCCTGGAGGATGTCGGCCGCGTCGAGTCGGAGCCGCTCATCGAGGGCCGGAACATGACGATGATCCTGGCCCCGCGGCGCTGATCCGAGCGGCGGCCGGTGGGTCGAGGGGTTCCGGGAGGGAACGATGCCCAAGCAGAAGACGAACAAGAGCGCGGTGAAGCGCTTCCGGCTGACCGGGAGCGGGAAGATCCGCCGTCGTCACGCGAACAAGAGCCATATCCTGACCAAGAAGCCGTCCAAGCGGAAGCGGCGGCTGACGCAGCCCACGCTCGTCTCCAAGGCGGACAAGGGTCGGGTCAAGCGGTTGCTGGGGAGGTGAGGCATGGCACGGAGCACGAACGCGGTGGCCCGCCACCGGAAGAAGAAGCGGTATCTCAAGGCAGCCAAGGGGTACTGGGGGGCCCGTTCCAAGCTGTGGAGGATCGCGAAGAACGCGGTCGAGCGTGGCTGGGCCTACTCCTACCGCGACCGCAAGCAGCGCAAGCGGCAGTTCCGCAGGCTCTGGATCACCCGCATCAACGCGGCCGTGCGCGCGCACGACGAGGGCCTCAACTACTCGCGCTTCATGAACGGCCTCAAGCACGCCGGGATCGAGGTGAACCGGAAGGTGCTGGCCGACCTCGCGGTGCGCGACCCGGCGGCGTTCGGCGAGCTGGTCCGCCAGGCCAAGGCACACCTCGGCTGAGGCGGGGCGGGTCGGCGCGGGCCGCCCGGTGTGGCTGTGGCGCGCCCTGAGGGCTACGCGATCCTCGGTCTCGGCCTCTTCGGCAACGCGATCGCCCGCACCCTGGCAGAGCTGGGCCATCGCGTCCTCGCCGTGGACCGTGATCTGGCCGCGGTCGAGGCCGTCGGTTCGGAGGTCGCCGAGGCGGTCCAGGCCGACGCGACCGACCGGGACGCCCTCCGGGCGCTCCACATTGATCGCTACGAGGTGGTCTTCAACACCATCGGCGACCTCGACGCCTCCATCCTCTGCACCCTGGCGCTGCGGGAGCTGGGCGTCCGCCGCATCATCGCCAAGGTCAACTCCACGCAGCAAGCCCGTGTCCTGACGCGTCTCGGCGTGGAGGAGATCCTGTTTCCCGAGCGGGACATGGGGCAGCGCGTCGCACGACAGGTCGCGGCGGGCTTCGCGCTGGGCGCCCTCACCGAGCTGGGCCCCGACGCCTCCGTCGCCGAGATCGCCGTGCCCGACGTCCTGTTGGGACGCTCCCTCGCCGAAGCAGAGCTCCGGCGCCGCTTCGGCGTCACCGTCGTCGCCGTCCGCCGGCCGGGCCCGGAGCCCGGCACTCCGGGTCAGGTCCTCGTCTCCCCGCCGCCCGATTTCGTCTTCGGCCCCGGCGACCGTGTGCTGGTCGCGGGCCTGAACAGCGACCTGGAACGTCTCTCGCGGAGCGGCGCGTGAGCGCCCCGTCGTGAGTGGAAGAAACGATGTCGCAACACGATCTCCTCCTCGAGCTCGAGCGGATCGAGAAGGAAGCCCTCGACGCGATCCGGAACGCCGCCTCCCCGGAGGCGCTGGAGCAGGCCCGCGTCCAGTGGCTGGGCCGCAAGGAAGGGCGGCTCACGGCCGTCCTGCGGCGGCTCGGGGAGCTGGATGCAGAAGAGCGGCCCCGGGTCGGCGCGGCGGCGAACCGCGTCAAGGCCGCGATCACGGAACTGCTCGAGGCGCGCGCCGCGGAACTCTCTACGGCGAGAGAAGTCGTCAAGGAAGACCTCACGCTCCCCGCGAGGGCCGCGTGGGTCGGGGCGCGCCATCCGGTCACGCAGGTCATTGACGACGTCTGCGCCGTGCTCGGCTCGCTGGGCTTCGTCCGCGTCCGGGGCCCCGAGGCGGAGACGGACTGGTACAACTTCATCGCGCTCAACACGCCGCTGGACCACCCGGCGGCGGACATGCACGACACCTTCTACCTGGGCGACGGCATCCTCCTGCGCAGCCACACCTCGCCGGTGCAGATCCGGACCATGCAGGCCTACCGGCCGCCGATCCGGATCGTGGCGCCGGGGATGTGCTACCGGCGGGACCCGTTCGACCCGTCCCACGCCCCGGCGTTCGAGCAGATCGAGGGGCTGGTGGTGGACGAGGGGATCAGCTTCGTGGACCTGCGCGCGACCGTGGCGGAGTTCGCGCGCCGGATGTTCGGCCCCGAGACGAAGGTGCGTTTCCGCCCATCGTTCTTTCCGTTCACCGAGCCGAGCGCCGAGGTGGACGTGAGCTGCACGATCTGCGGCGGCCGCGGCTGCTCGACGTGCAAGGGGACGGGCTGGCTGGAGATCATGGGCGCCGGGATGGTGGATCCGGCGGTGTTCGAGAGCGTGGGCTACGACCCGGAACGGTACACGGGGTTCGCCTTCGGCATGGGGCCGGCCCGGATCGCCATGCTGCGCTACGGCATCCCGGACATCCGGCTGCTCTACGAGTCGGATGTGAGATTCCTGGAGCAGTTCGCCTGATCGGCCGATGAACATCAGCTACCGGTGGTTGAGGGACCTGGCGCCGGGACTGGAGGACACGCCCGAGGGGATCGCCGCCCGGCTGGCCACGTACGGCGCACCCGTGGATGCGGTCGTGCCGCTGGGTGCCGGCCTGGAAGACATCGTGGTGGCCCGTGTGGAGTCGGTGCGCAAGCACCCGAACGCGGACCGGCTGTCGCTGTGCGAGGTCGAGGCGGGCGGCGGCCGGCTCCAGGTGGTGTGCGGCGCGCCGAACGTGCGGGCGGGGGCGTACTACCCGTTCGCGCCGGTGGGCGCGGCGCTGCCCGGCGGCGTACGGATCAAGAAGGCCAAGATCCGGGGTGAAGTGAGTGAGGGGATGTTGTGTAGTGAGAGGGAGTTGGGTCTTGGTCGCGACCACAGTGGCTTGCTTGAGCTGCACGGCACCTACACGCCCGGCGAGCCGTTCCGGGTGGCGGCGGGGCTGGACGATGTGCGGCTCGAGGTGGACGTGACGCCGAACCGGCCGGACCTGCTGTCCCACATCGGCGTGGCCCGGGAGCTGGCGCCGGGCGGCGTGGCCGGGATCCGGCTGGGCCCGCTGCCGGGGTTGGAAGGGCCGGGGCTCTTCGAAGACGTGGTGTTCGAGCGGGTCGCGGAGGAGGGGCGGGCCGGCGGTGTGGCCGTGGCCATCGAGGATCCCCGGGGCTGCCTGCGCTACATTGGCGCGGTGATCCGGGGGGTGAAGGTGGGTCCCTCGCCGGCCTGGCTGGCGGCGCGGCTGCGGGCGGTGGGGCTGCGGCCGGTGAACAACGTGGTGGACGCCACGAACTACGTCCTGTACGAGCTGGGCCAGCCGCTGCACGCCTTCGACCTGGACCGGCTGGCGGGGCCGCGGATCGTGGCGCGTCGCGCGGCGGCGGGTGAGACCATCGTGACGCTGGACGGGCAGCGTCGCGTGCTCCACGAGGACATGGTCGTCATCGCCGATGCCGAGCGCCCGGTGGCGGTGGCGGGCGTGATGGGCGGCGAGGACTCCGAGGTGACGGAGTCGACGACGAACGTCTTCCTCGAGTGCGCGCTCTTCGACCCGAAGGCGATCCGCAGGGCCCGGCGCGCGCTGGGGCTCTCCACGGACGCCAGCTTCCGCTACGAGCGCGGTGTGGACCCGGACGGGCTGGAGCGGGCGGCGCGGCGCGCGCTGGCGTTGATCGTCGCGGTGGCGGGCGGGACCGTGGAGCGGGATGCGGTGGACATCTACCCCGAGCCGCGTGCGCCCCTGGTGGTGTCGGTCCGGCCGGAGCGGGTCTCCCTCGTGTTGGGCGAGCGGTTCGACGCCGCGACGGTGGCCGGGTACCTGGAGCCGCTCGGGTTCGAGCGGGTCGGCGCCGGGGATGGCGCCCTGCGCTTCGAAGTGCCGGGCTATCGGGTCTACGACGTCACCCGGGAGATCGACCTCATCGAAGAGGTGGCCCGCCGGCACGGCTACGAGGCGTTCCCGTCGGAGCTGCGGCCGTTCCGGGTCGGCAACGTGCCGGAGGCGCCGCTCTCGGTGCTGGAGGACCGGCTGCGCACGCTGCTGGTGGGGAGGGGCCTGCTCGAGTCCCGGACGGCCGCGTTCGCGCCGGAGGGAGAGGGCGACGTCGCGTTGCTCCTCCCCCTCTCGTCGGCCGAGAGCCGGCTGCGCCGCGCCCTCGTGCCGGGGCTGCTGCGCCGGGTGGAGCACAACTTTGCCCGCGGAGTGCGGCACGTCCGGCTGTTCGAGATCGGCACGGTGTTCGCGCCGGGCGCCACCCCCGGCGACCTCCCGATCGAAGCGACGCACCTGGCGGTGGTGGTGAGCGGCGCCCGGACGCCTCCGCATTGGAGCGGCCAGGCCGAGCCGTTCGACCTCTGGGATCTCAAGGCGCTGCTCACCGAGGTGGCCCGGGCGCTGGGGCTGGGCCCCGACGCGGTGCGGCCGGCCGAGGACGGGGCCGTGGAGCGGCCGTACGTCCCGGGACTGTCGTTCCAGGTGTTCGACGCGGAGGGGCGGAGGATCGGCGGCGGCGGCCGGATCGCGCAGGACGCCGTGGATGCGCCGGCGTGGGCGGACCCCATCTGGGCGTTCGAGGTGCGGCTCGATCCCGCCATGGCGGCGGTCTCCATGCCGCAGTTCCGGGCGCTGCCGACCCACCCCGCCACGGAGCGGGACATCGCGCTCCTCGTCCCCGACGACGTACCGGCGGCCCGCGTGGAGGCGGTGATCCGCAGCGCCGGCGGTGCGTACCTGGAAGACGTGCACCCCTTCGACGTCTTCCGCGGGCGCGCCGTCCCGGCCGGCCACCGCAGCATCGCGTTCCGCTTGCGTTTCCGTGCTCCGGATCGGACCTTGAGGGACGACGAGGCGGACACGGCCACGGAACGCATCCTCAGGCGGCTGAAGGATGAGCTCGGTATCGAGCGGCGGGCCTAGGGGCACGCCAGTGAGCGTGCCGCCGGAATGGGACCGCCTCGAACTCGCCGTTCGGCGGCTGCTGGATGAGTACGCCGCGTGCCGGCGCCGCGCGGAGGCGGCTGAGCGGCGCGTCGCCGAGCTGGAGAAGGCGCTCCGCGAGGTCGCGGCCGGCGTCGTGGATCCGTTCGAGCTGCGCCAGCGGGTCGCGGAGCTCGAAGCCGAGAACGCGGCGCTGCGCGAGCGGATCGAACAGGCGCGCGCCGGCGTGAGCCGCATCGCCGCTCGGCTCCGGTTCATGGAGGACGATCGTCGGTGAAGCCGGCGGAGCGGCGTGGCCGGCGCGCGCGACCGGAGGCGCGCACGTGAACCAGTCCACGACGAAGTCGACGGTCACCGTCACGATTGCGGGAGAGGAGTACACGATCCGCGCGGAGGCCGCGCCGGAGTACATGCGTCGGTGCGCGGCGCTCGTGGACCAGACGGTCAGCCAGGTCATGCGGCAGGGGGCGCTGGTGGAGGCCCACAAAGCGGCGATCCTGGCTGCGCTCTCCCTGAGCGACCAGCTCTTCCAGGCCCGGGCGGAGGCGGAGGCGCTCCGGCGGGAGATCGCCCGCCTGGCGGCGAGGTTGACGGCGGACATCGAGGCCTCCGTCCCGGCCGGGGACCTTGCGTCCCCTCGCGAGGACGCCCTAGGTTCCCCACCAGGGGCCACGGAGCCCGGCCGCGCCTCGGCCGAGGATGGCTAAGCGCTGGCAGCGAGTGGACTTGCCCACCTCGGGCGCCCCCGCGGGCGCCCGTTTTCGGAGAGAACATGGAAAGCCTGATCGTGACCGGCGCCATTGCCGTCGGGGCGCTCGCGCTCGGCTGGCTCGTGGGCTGGTGGGCGGAACGTCTCCGACTCAGGCGCGCCAAGGCCAGCGCCGAGGATGAGGCGGCGAGGATCCGGAGGGCAGCGGAGCAGGACGCGGAGCGCATCCGCAAGGCTGCCGAGTTGGAGGGCAAGGAGGCCGCCTACCGCGCCAAACAGGAGTGGGAGCGGGAGGAGGCCCGCCGCCGGGAAGAGCTCGAGCGGATCGAGCGGCGACTGGAAGAGCGCCAGTCGAGCCTGGACCGCAAGTACGACATCCTCGACGAGAAGGAGCAAGAGCTCGAGGAACGGGAGCGCGAGCTCCAGGACCGGCTCGCGGACGTCGAGCGGCAGGCGGCCGCGAACGAGCAGCTCGCCAAGGAGGCGCGGCACAGGCTCGAGCAGCTCGCGGGGATGACCGCCGAAGAGGCCAAGCGCCAGCTCATGCAGGACATGGAGGAAGAGGCGCGGGCCGAGGCGTCGAAGATGATCCGCGAGATCAAGGAGAACGCGCGCCGGGAAGCGGAGCGGGAGGCGCGCAACATCATCGCCCTCGCGATCCAGCGCATCGCGGCCGACCACACGGCCGAGTGCACGGTCTCCGTCGTGAGCCTGCCCTCCGATGAGATGAAAGGCCGGATCATCGGGCGGGAGGGCCGCAACATCCGCGCGTTCGAGCAGGCCACCGGCATCGATGTCATCATCGACGACACGCCCGAGGCGGTGATCCTCTCGGGCTTCGACCCGATCCGCCGGGAGACGGCCCGGATCAGCCTGGAGAAGCTGATCGCGGACGGCCGGATCCACCCGGGCCGGATCGAGGAGGTGGTGGCGAAGAGCCGGAAGGAAGTCGAGGAGATGATGATCCAGGCGGCCGAGGAGGTCCTCTACTCGCTGGGCATCCACGGGGTGCACCCGGAGATCGTGAAGGTGCTCGGCCGTCTGCGCTTCCGCACGTCGTACGGGCAGAACCAGCTCCTCCACGCCAAGGAAGTCGCCATCCTCGCCGGCAACATGGCGGCGGAGATGGGGCTGGACGTGCAGATGGCCAAGCGCATGGGCCTGCTGCACGACATCGGCAAGGGCCTCACGCACGAGCACGAGGGCACCCACGTCGAGCTCGGCTACCAGCTCTGCAAGAAGTACGGTGAGCCGGACCAGGTGCTGAATGCGATCCGCGCGCACCACGACGAGGAGCCGCACCGTTACCCGGAGACGTTCCTCGTCACGGCGGCGGATGCGATCAGCGGTTCGCGGCCGGGTGCGCGCCGCGAGATGTTCGAAACCTACGTCAAGCGCCTCGAGAAGCTGGAGGAGATCGCGCAGAGCTTCCCGGGCGTGGAGCGCTGCTTCGCGATCCAGGCAGGCCGCGAGGTCCGGGTCATGGTGGAGCCCGAGATGATTGACGATGCCGGTGCGATCCGCTTGAGTGAAGCCATCGCGCGGCGTTTCGAGGAGGAGCTCCAGTATCCGGGGCAGATCAAGGTCGTCGTGATCCGGGAGACCCGCGCGGTGGACTTCGCGCGTTGAGGCACGCGGCCGTCAGTCGATGAGGGGGAAGAATGGCCAGGATCCTCAGCGGGACCGAACTGAGCAGCACGATGCGCGCAGAGATCGCCGATGAGGCTGCGCGCTTCCAGCGAGAGACCGGCGTGCGCCCCGGCCTCGCCACCATCCTGGTGGGCGACGATCCGGCGAGTCAGATCTACGTCCGGATGAAGGGGCGCGCGGCGGACGCCGCCGGTTTCTACTCGCGCAGCATCGTGCTTCCGGGCGACACATCCCACCAGCGGCTGCTCGGCGTGATCGACGGGCTGAACGTCGACCCGGAGATCCACGGCATCCTGGTCCAGCTCCCGCTACCCAAGCAGATCCGCACCGACGAGGTCCTGCTGCGGATCGACCCCGCGAAGGACGTGGACGCGTTCCACCCCATGAACATGGGCCGTCTCGCGTCCGGCGACCGTGAGGTGCTCGCGCCGTGTACGCCGGCGGGTATCGTCGAGCTCCTCCTGCGCAACGGCTACGATCCCGCCGGCAAGCGCGTCGTCATCGTCGGCCGCTCGAACATCGTCGGCCGTCCGCTCGCGCTGTTGCTGCTCCGGACGGGCAGAGGCGGGGACGCGACCGTCACGGTGGCCCACAGCCGCACGCCGGACCTGGCGGCGGTGACGCGTGAGGCGGACATCCTCGTCGCCGCGGCGGGCCGCGCGGAGCTGATCCGCCGCGACATGGTCAAGCCCGGCGCCATCGTCATCGACGTCGGCGTGAACCGGGTGGCGGATCCGTCGAGCGAGAAGGGCTACCGCGTGGTCGGCGATGTGGCGTTCGACGAGGTCGCGGAGATCGCGGAAGCGATCACGCCGGTTCCGGGCGGCGTCGGCCCCATGACCATCACCATGCTCCTCCGGAACACGCTGGAGGCGGCCAGGCGCCTGACCGCCCGCAGCACGGAAGCGCAGACGGCCGTCAGCCCGCACGGATGAGCTTGGATCTCTTCGAGCTGCACCTCACCTGGAGCGAGACGTCGCGTCTCGTCGCGGAGCGCAGGGTCCCGCCGCGCGCGTACAGCGTGTCGGCGGTCAACGCGATGGCGCGGCAGCTCCTCGAGGGCACGGTCCCGCCGCTCTGGGTGGCGGGCGAGGTGACGGGCTGGAAGAGACACGGCTCGGGTCACTGCTACTTCACGCTCAGGGATGCCACCGCGCGCCTGCGCTGCGTGATGTTCCGGACCGACGCGCAGCGTCTGCCCACCGACCCCGAGGAGGGCATGGAGGTGCGCGCGTTCGGCACGCTCACGGTCTACGAGCGGGGCGGGGATTTCCAGCTCGTCGTCCGTGAGCTGGAAGCGCAGGGTGCGGGCGGCCTGTGGCGGCTGGCGTTCGAGCGGCTGCGCGCCAAGCTGGAGCAGGAGGGGCTGCTCGCGCCGGAGCGGAAGCGGCCGCTCCCGCGTTTCCCCGCCACCGTCGGCATCGTCACGTCTCCCGATGGCGCCGCGCTCCACGACATCCTCCGCGTGATCGAGCGGCGGGCGCCGTGGACGCGGGTGGTTTTCTGCCCGGCGCGGGTGCAGGGCGAGGGCGCGGCGGAGGACCTGGCCCGGGCGCTCGGCGTGTTCCGCGCCGCTCCCGTCGCCGATGTGCTCATCGTGGGGAGGGGCGGTGGCTCGGTGGAGGACCTCTGGGCGTTCAACGAGGAGGTCCTCGCGCGGGCCATCGCCGCCTCTCCGATCCCGGTGGTGAGCGCGGTGGGGCACGAGATCGACGTGACGATCGCCGACCTCGTCGCCGATGCCCGCGCGCCGACGCCGTCCGCCGCCGCGGAGATGGTGGTTCCGGACCGGGGCGCGGTCGGCCGCGAGGTCGCCGTGCTGGCGGCGCGGCTGGGTGCCGCGGTGCGCCGCCGTCTGGACGACGCGCGTGACGAGGTGGACGGCCTGCGGGGTGCGCTGGACGAGGCGATCGGGCGGACGATCCAGCGGCGGGCGGAGCGGCTCGAGGCGCTGGCCGGCCGTCTCGACGCGCTCTCGCCGCTCGCCGCGCTCCGGCGCGGCTACGCGGTCCCGCTCGGAGCCGACGGCCGGATTCTCCGCAGCGCGCGCCAGTTCGAGCCGGGCGGGCGCGTGCGCTTGCGCGTCGTGGACGGGCGGGTGGAGTGTCGTGTCGAGGACGTTTCGCTGGACCCGGAGGGCGGTGGCCATGGCGGCTGAAACCGACCGCGATGCCGGCTTCGAAGCGCGACTCGCGCGGCTCGACGCCATCGTCGCGGCGCTCGAACGTGACGACCTGGAGCTGGAGCAGGCGCTGGCGCTCTTCGAGGAGGGCATCCAGCACATCCGCCACGCCCGCGAGCTGCTCCGGCAGGCCCGGCTCCGGGTCGAGCAGTTGCAGGTCGAAGAGGACGGCACGGTGGTCCTCGAGCCCATGGTCCGGGGCGAGTCGTGAGCGGGCCGGCTGCCGCTTCGGGCGTTCCGGCGTTCGTCGCCGCCGAGGCCGGGCGAGTGGAGCGCGCCCTCGCCGAGGTGCTGGCTGAGGAGCTCGCGGGCTGGCCCGCCCCGCTCGCCGACGCCGTCCGCTACGCCGTGATGGGGGGCGGCAAGCGGTTCCGGCCGATCCTGTGCATCGCGGCGTTCCGCGCCGTCAGTGTGGACGAGCCGGGTCCTGCGGTGTACCGTATCGCGTGCGCGCTCGAGCTGATCCACGCCTACTCGCTCGTCCACGATGACCTCCCGTGCATGGACGACAGCGACCTGCGCCGTGGACGGCCGACGACGCACCGCGTGCACGGCGCCGCGGTGGCGGCGGTGGCGGGCGCGGCCATGATTCCACTCGCCTGCCGGGTGCTGGATTCGGGAGCGGCTGACCTGGGACTGCCGGCAGGGGAACGCGCCGACGCGCTGCGCGAGCTGTGCGTCGCCGCCGGCGCCGCCGGGATGGTCGGCGGACAGTGGCTCGACCTGGAGGCAGAGGGCCGGGAGGTGAGCCTGCCCGAGCTGGAACGCGTCCACCGCGCCAAGACGGGCGCGCTGCTCGCGGCCGCGCCCGCGCTGGGCGGACGCGCGGCCCGCGCTGCGCAGCCCATGATCCACGCGCTGGCGAGCTACGGGCGGTCGCTCGGTCTGGCTTTCCAGATCACGGACGACCTGCTCGATGTGACGGCGCATGCGGCGGAGCTCGGCAAGCCCGCAGGCCGGGATCAGGTCCTCGGCAAGGCGACGTTCCCGGCGCTGCTGGGCGTGGATGCCGCGCGGAAGCGCGCCAGGGCCGAGGCGGATGCCGCCATCGCCACACTCCGCGCCGCCGGGATCCGGAGCCCCGAGCTCGAGGCGCTCGCCCGCTACGCCGTGGATCGGGCGCGATGACGGGCCTATTCCACGTACGGCCGCGGGGTCGCGGCGGAACGGCCCGAAGGTCGTCGCCGCGACCGACACGCCGTCGTCGCTGGTTTCACTCGTGAAGGAGGCCGTGGTGCCCCAGCTTCTGGATCGTATCGCTTCGCCGCATGACCTCCGTCGGCTCGGCCGCGAGGAGCTGCCCGCCCTCGCCCACGAGATGCGCGAACGGATCATCGATGTGGTCAGCCGCGTCGGCGGCCACTTCGCGCCGGGCCTCGGCGTGGTCGAGCTGACCATCGCGCTGCACTACATCTTCGACACGCCGCGGGACAAACTCATCTGGGACGTCGGCCATCAGGCCTACCCGCACAAGCTGCTCACCGGGCGCAACGACCGGTTCCCCACCATCCGCCAGAAGGGCGGGCTGTCCGGCTTCCTGCGGCGCGAGGAGTCGGAGTACGACGTCTTCGGCGCGGGCCACGCGGCGACCTCCATCTCCGCGGCGCTGGGCATCGCGACGGCGCGCGACCTGAAGGGGGAGGACTACAAGGTCGTGGCGATCATCGGCGACGGCGCGCTCACCTGCGGCCTCGCCTACGAGGGCCTCAACAACGCCGGGCACACGGAGCGCGACCTCATTGTCGTGCTCAACGACAACGAGATGTCCATCTCGCGCAACGTCGGCGCGATCCACAAGTACCTCACGCGGGTGGTGACCAATCCGCTCTACAACCGCCTGCGCGACGAGGTCAAACACCTGATCCACCGCGCGCCCGGCTCGATCGCGGACGTCATGGGCTCGCTCGCCGGCAAGTTCGAGGAGAGCGTGCTCAACATGTTCGTCCCCGGCATCCTGTTCGAGGAGCTGGGCTTCCGCTATGTGGGCCCCGTGGACGGCCACGACTTCGACGCGCTGCTGGACACGCTGGCGAAGGTACGCGACATGAAGGGCCCGCGGCTGGTGCACGTGCTCACGCGCAAGGGGAAGGGCTACCCGCTCGCCGAGGCGAACCCCGTCGTGTGGCACGGTGCGACGCCGTTCGACAAGCTGAGCGGCCGGATGGAAAAGAAGAAGGGCGCGATGCCCTCGTACACGGCCGTGTTCGGCAAGGGCCTCGTCGAGCTGGGCGCGGCGAGGAACGATGTGGCAGTGATCACCGCGGCGATGCCGAGCGGGACCGGCACCGGCATGTTCGGCGACGCCTACCCCGACCGGTTCTTCGATGTGGGCATCGCCGAGGGCCACGCCGTCACGTTCGCCGCGGGGCTGGCCGTGGAGGGGATGCGTCCCGTCGTGGCGATCTACTCGACGTTCCTCCAGCGCGCCTACGACTCGATCATCCACGACGTTGCGATCCAGCGGCTGCCCGTGGTCTTCGCCATGGACCGCGGCGGGCTGGTCGGCAACGACGGGCCCACGCACATGGGCCTCTACGACATCGCGTACCTGCTCGCCGTGCCCAACATGGTCGTCACGGCGCCCAAGGACGGCGCCGAGATGCTCGCCCTGCTGCGCCTCGGGGTCGAGTGCGGCCAGCCGTTCTCGCTGCGCTACCCGCGGGACAACGTCCCTGCGCCCGTGCCGCCGCTCGCCGAGATCCCGCCGGTCGAGTTCGGCACGTGGGAGGTCGTGCGCTCCGGTCGTGACCTGGCCATCCTCGCCGTGGGCACCATGGTGCTGCCCGCACTCGCCGCGGCCGAGCAGCTCGAGGCGGAGGGCCTGGACGTCACGGTGGTGAACTGCCGGTTCCTGAAGCCGATGGATGAGGAGACGCTCGCGTGGGTCGTGGAACACCACTCGGCCGTGCTGACGGTGGAGGAGGGGACCATCGTCAACGGCTTCGGCGCGGCGGTCGCCCGCCGGCTCGAGCCGATGCGTCGCGAGCGGACGGACCTGCGCCTCGACTTCATGGGCGTGCCGGACGAGGTCATCGAGCACGCCAACCGCTCCGAGCAGCTCGAGCAGTGCGGACTGACGCCGGACGGCATTGCGGGCCGCGCCCGGGAACTCGCGGAGGCGGCGCGGCTGCCGCTGGCGCGGGAAACGGCGTGATGGCCACCAGGGCCGATGGGAGCATTGCGCGCATCGGCCTGATCGGGCACCCCGCCTACTCCGGGCTCGATGCCGCGCTGGAGTCGCTGCGCGCCTTTGCGGATGCGCGCGGCATCGAGTTGTGCGTCGAGGAGGATCTGGCGCGCCATTTCCCGGACGCGCCGCGCTTCGAGCCCGGAAGCGTGGACCTGCTCGTCACCCTCGGCGGCGACGGGACGCTGCTCCGGGGCGCACGCCTCGTGGCGCCCCACCACACGCCCGTGCTGGGCGTGAACCTGGGCTACCTGGGCTTCCTCACCTCGATCCAGCCGGCCGAGCTGCAGACGTCGCTCGAGCGTGTGCTGGCCGGCGACTACTGGCTGGATGAGCGCTTGACGCTCGAAGCGCGCGTGGTACAGCGCGCGGGCGGCGAGGGTACGCCCTACGTCGTCGTCAACGACGCGGTCTTGCACAAGGGCGGCTTCGCACGCGTGATCCGCCTCGCCATGTACATCGGCGAGGGCGACGAGCGTGAGGAGGTGGCGTCGTACGCCGCCGATGGCATCATCCTCTCCACGCCAACGGGCTCGACCGCCTACTCGCTCTCGGCTGGCGGCGCGATCGTGGTCCCAGGCGTCGACTGCATCCTCGCCACGCCGATCTGCCCCCACACCCTGGCCGTCCGCCCGCTCGTCCTGCCGATCGGCGCAGTGGTGAGCGTCGAGGTGCTCAGCCCCAGCGCGGAGGTCATGCTCACGGTGGACGGCCAGGAAGGCGCTGCGCTCACGCCCGGCGACCGGCTCCTCGTGCGGCGCGGCAAGGCGTCGCTGCGGCTGGTCCGGTTCCCCGGGCAGAGCTTCTTCTCCACGCTCCGGCGCAAGCTCCACTGGGCGATCGAGCGGGGCGAGGACGCGCGCTGACGGCTCCTTTCGCTATTGAACCGGCCTCTGGAGTCCGGGTATACTCGCGTATGCTCCTCGAGCTGCGCATCCAGGACTTCGCAGTCATCGACCGCGTCGCCGTCCGGCTCGCTCCGGGGCTGAACGTCCTGACCGGCGAGACGGGAGCAGGGAAGTCCATCATCGTCGGTGCGCTGTCCCTCCTGCTCGGGGAGCGGGCGTCCGCGGACCTGGTCCGGGCAGGCGCCGACCGCGCCGTGGTGGAAGGCGTCTTCGACATCGAGGGACGCGAGGACATCCTGGAGCTGCTCGCGGACCAGGGGCTGGAAGCCGAGGACGGGCACCTGATCCTCCGGCGCGAGGTCTCGGCGACGGGGCGCGGCCGGGCGTGGGTCGGCGGCGCGGCCACGACCGCCGCGTTCGTGGGCGAGCTGGGGCGCCGACTGGTGGACCTGCACGGCCAGCACGAGCACCAGACCCTGCTGCGGCCGGAGGAGCAGCGCGCCATCCTCGATGCGTACGCGGAGAGCACGGCGCTGGCGGAAGCGGTACGGTCTGCGCACGCGCGGTTGATGGAGTGCCGCCGCAGACTTCAGGAGCTGGAGCGCCGCCGTTCCGCGGCCGAGCAGCGCGCCGAACTGCTCCGCTACCAGGTCGAGGAGATCGAGTCGGCGCGGCTGCGGGAAGATGAGGAAGAGCTCCTCGAGGCGGAGGCGCAACGGCTCGAGCACGCCGAGGACCTCGCCCGCCTCTCGGGAACGCTCCACCAGGCGCTCTATGCCGCCGAGGACGCGGTCACCGCGCGCCTGGGCGAGCTGCGCCGCACGCTGGACCACCTGATCCGCATCGACCCGAGTCAAGCCGACGCCCGCGAGCTCCTGGAATCCGCCCTCTACACGCTGGACGAGCTCGGCCGTCGCATGGGCGAGTACGCGGCGCGCATCGAGTACGACCCGGCACGGCTCGAGGAGATCCGCCGTAGACAGGATCTGCTCTTCCGGCTGCGGGCCAAGTACGGCCCTACGCTGGCGGATGTGATCGCCACGGGCCGCCGCGCGCGCGAGGAGCTGGACATCCTGGACCGGAGCGCACTGGACCGCCGCGCCCTCGAGAAGGAGGAGGCCGAGGCCCGCGCAGAGCTGGAGCGCCTCGCGGGTGAGTTGTCCGCCCGGCGCGCGGTGGCGGCCGAGCGGCTCGCGGAGGAGGTGGGCGCCCTCTTGCCCGAGCTCGGGCTGGGCGGCCGCTTCGAGGTGGCCCTGGATCCGCTCCCCGAGATCGGCGCAGCCGGCGCGGAGGCCGTCGAGTTCCGCGTGGCGCTGAACGTTGGCTTCGAGCCTCGGCCCCTGGCCCGTGTCGCCTCCGGCGGCGAGCTCTCCCGCGTCATGCTCGCGCTCAAGACCATCCTGGCGCGGCTGGACCGGGTGCCGTCGCTGGTGTTCGACGAGATCGACACCGGCATCGGCGGCGTGACGGCCAACCGCGTCGCCGAGAACCTGCGGCGGGTCGCCGAGTGCCATCAGGTGTTCGTCATCACCCATCTCCCGCAGATCGCGGCCCGCGCCGACCACCATCTGCGGGTCGAGAAGGTCGAGGTGGGCGGTCGCGTGGCGACCCGCCTGACCGAACTGACGGGCGAAGAGCGGGTGCGCGAACTGGCGCGCATGCTGGGCGGCGACCCGGACAGCGCGGTGAGCCTCGAGCACGCGCGCGAACTGTTGGGAGTGGCGGCCCGGGCGGGCTGAAGGCCCGCATGGTGCCATCGATGCGGAAGCGGCCGGCGCGCTCGGGAGCGCGCCGGCCGCGTTACCTTCCGGAACGCCCCGCGCCAAGCCCGGCGGCGCGGAGCCCGCTCGCATCAGAAGTCGTACTTCAGCCGCAGCAACGCCATCCGGCCGATGGCGGGGACGCCGGGGAAGCTGCGGTACTCCTCGTCCAGCAGGTTCTGCACGCTGAGCTGGATGGACGCGCCGCGGAAGGGCAGGCGGTAACCCAACAGGAGGTCGACGAGCGTGTAGGACTTCACGCACGGCTCCGTCCCCGGCTCGGTGCCTCCAATGCAGAGCGTCGCGTTGTACACGCCGGAGCGCACGGGGAACTCATCGTTGAAGCGCGCCCGGAGCTCCGCGTTCAGGCCGTTCGTGACGCCGCGGTACTGGAACCCGATCGCACCCTTCAACTTCGGCGCGTTCAGCGTGACCTCCTCGCCCTTCTCGGTCTCGAAGACGTTGTCATTGACCAGCGAGAGCGTACCGGTCAGCGACCAGGAGTCGGACAGCAGCGCAGTCGCCGCCAGATCGAGGCCGTAGACGTCGAAGCTGTCGTCAACGTTGATGTAGGTCGTCAGGAGCTGCGCGCCGTTGGCGTTGACGTCCGGGGAAGAGATCACGCCGACAGGGATCCTGCCCAGGTTCGGCGCGAGCTGGCTTGCCACGGCCTGCGCTTGCGCCTGCGCCTGCGCGGGCGGGAGGCCGGCGGCCTGGAAGAACTGCGTCAGGCGCGGGACGAGGTAGGCGGCCGTGCTCGGTCCATCGATCATGATGAGCGGAGTCTGGACCAGCAGCGGCGTGACCAGGTTCTTCCGCTGCGAGTACCAGACGTCCGCGGCCAGGAGCAGCCGATCGCCGATCACGCCCTTGTAGCCGGCCTCGATCATCGTCGTGGTGGATTCACGGATCGGATCGAGCCTGTCAAGCTGCAGACTCGAGAGCGGCTGCGGTCCCGCCGCAGGGTTGTTCACGTCGAGGTACGTGAGCGCGATGTTCGCCGTCAGCCGGCTGGAGGCTGGTGAGGAAGTTGACCAGGTTCGGGTCCAGCGGCGTCCCTGCCTGTTGCGCCTGCGCGGCCAACGCCCGCACCGCGCGGTTGAACGCGATCGCGGCGTTCACATCGAGCAAATCGTCGTTCTCGCCTCCCGCCAGGAAGTTGAAGGGCGAGCGCATCTGGTAACGGCCGTTGGTCCGGAACCTGAACCCGTCCGCGCCCGTCCCCTGAACGCGCAGGCTGTACCCCAGTGCCGAGAGCTGCGGATCCGGGATCACGCTCCCCAGGTCCAGGAACTGGTTCAGAGAGCTGGGCGTCGAGTACGCCTGGTTGTAGGTGAGGCGGAACGCGTGCGTCTCGCTCGGCTGGAAGACGAGCCCGGCGCGGGGCGAGAAGATCGCCTCCGGCAGCGCGGAGTGCGTGTCCACGCGCCCGGCCAGCACCAGCCGCAGCCGGTCGGTCAGCGACGTCTCGGACTGGAGGTAGGCGCCGAACTCCGTCGTCTGGTCGTCCTCCTCGTACTTGCCGTTGATCGTGCCCTCGGTGATCGGGTTCGTGTAGATGAAGTCCAGCCCGTAGGTGAAGTCCTGCCGCTCGCCGAGCGAGAATCCGTGCTGCACCTGCGCGACGTAGAGCTTGGAGCGGTCCGTGATCGGCGCGCCGTTGCGCAGCAGATACGTCTCGCCGGCATCGCTCATGTTGGCGTAGACCTGCGCGAAGAGCCGGCGCCAGGTCGCGCGCGCCTGGACATAGCTGTACGTCCAGTCCTTGGCCTGTGCGGCGCCCAGGCCCGTGAGCTCGACGGCGCTGCCGACGCGGGTGAGGCCGCCCGAGAAGATCGCCGTCAGCTCATCGTTGATGCGCCAGTCGGCGCGCAGCTCGCCGCCCCAGCGCACGATGTCCCGGTCGCGCTTGCCGATCAGCGCCATGCGCCGCTGGGCCTCGTCCGGCGAGATCCCCGTCGCGATGATGAGGTTCTGCATGTAGCGCGCGGGGTCGGCCTCGACGGCCTGCCGCTCGGCGGCCTCGACCGGGTCCGTGTACGCCCACTCCTCGGCCTGGAGGTACTCGCCAGAGAGCTTGATGCCGAAGTTCTCGCTCAGGAGATGGGATGTGCGGAACGAGCCGGTGAGCACGCTCTGCGTCCCGCCGCCCAGCGAGATGCTGGTGCCCTGCGCGTCGAGCGGCGACTTGGTGATGATGTGCAGCACGCCGTCCGCCGTGTTCGGCCCGTACAGCGCGGCGCCGGGGCCGAGCACGACCTCCATCCGCTCGATGTCCTCGTTCGTCGCGGGGACGAAGTGGAGCAGGTTCACCCGCAGCGAGGGGATGCCGGCGATGCGGTTGTCCGTGAGCGCATGCAGTGAACCCGAGAACACGTTGTTGAAGCCGCGCAGGACGACGTTCGTGGACTGGACGCCTTGCGTGACGATGTCCACGCCCGGCGTGGAACGGAGATGGTCCACCGGCGTGGTCACGGGCCGTTCCGCGACGGCGCGGGAATCCACCACGGACACCGATGCCGGGGCGTCCAGCACCTTCTCCTGCCGCTTCGAGGCGGAGATCACCACCGGGTTGAGCTGGAACGCGGAGGCGACGAGCTGCGCGCCGACCAGGGTGGTCTCACCCGCAACGACCCGGACCCCCTCGATGCGCTGGGTCTCGTAGCCGAGCAGCGTGATGACGACCGTGTAGGTCCCGGGCGGCACGTTGGCCAGGCGGTACGACCCGTCGTCGGCCGAGAACGTGCTCGCCACGGCTCGCGCGCCCGCGAGAGCCTCCACCCGCGCCCCGGCCAGCGGCGCGCCCGTCGCTGCATCCGTCAACCGGCCGGAGATCGCCCCGTCCTGTGCCGAGACCGGCGCGGCGACGAGGAGCAGGAAGGAAGCTGCGGCGAGCAGGGACCTGAGGGTTTTCGCTACCATGGAACACCTCTCGGGTTCACGGTTGCTCGGATCACGCCGCGCGTCCGGTCTCCCGAATCGCGGATGCAGTGAGGACACGGCGTGGCGGACACGCTCCGAGTTCACGGTGTACGTCAGACGTCTCGCGAACGGCAATGGCGAGCAGGGGAGGTGCCTCGTCCTGTCCGCCGGCCGAGGCGACCGGCACGCGCCGGGCGTAGCCGGCGGGTCCTCCCGGCGTGTCCGCCGCGAGCCGGATGGACGCATCCACACCCTGTGCGTCGAACCGGTCGAGTGTTCGGGACGGATCGTCGGAAGGTGGACGGCAACATACGTTTCGGCGCGCCGGGGCGTCAAGGTCGAGCGGCCCGCCGACCCCGGCCGGGCGACCGACCGGCGGGTTTGACGGCCGCCGCGCCGGGGCTCCATACTTCGCCGCCGTACCGGATCCATCGGGAGGTGGCGGGACGGTGATGAAGCGAACGGAGACGCCGGCCGCGGGGAGACAGGAGGCGGCCGGGCCGTGGGTGCTCACGGGCAACCATTACCTCGCGTTCCCGTGCGTGCATCCGGAGACGGGGGCCATTCACCGGGCCAATGTGCTGCACCGGGGCCTCATGGGGTTGGTCGAGTGGGCGGCGGACCCGGAGCCGGACCCCAGCGGAGAAGCGCTGCTGGCCCCGGAGTTCGCCGTGGACGGCCGGCGGGTGGTGCCGGAGCCGTTCACCTGTGAGAACCTCGACCGCTGGATCCCCGTCTTCCGCGGCGCGCTCACGCCCGAGCTCCGGGTCACCGGCACGCTCTGCACGCCGGGTTATCCGGATCTCTCGATCCGCGGCGGCTGTTACCTCTTCGAGTTCGAGAACCGGGGGCGCGCGGAGGCGACGGTGGAGGTTTCGCTCCGCGGGCTCTGGCGCTGGACGCTCCGGACCATCGTGGATCCGCAACCGCTCCCCGGCGAGAACCGGGTCGGGCTGAGCCGGCTCTTCCCCGGCCTCGCCCTCGAGGCTGCGGCAGGCGATGCGAGCGCCGCGTTCGCCGTCGTCGCCGGCTCCGCCGATGCGCGGTACGAAGCCGGGCCCGAGGGACCCGACGGCGGCTGGGCGGACCTCTCACGGGGCGGAAGCCGCGCCGCGCCGAACGGCGCCCCGCACCGGTTCCGGGTCGCGCAGACAGTGCGGGTGCCCGCGGGCGGACGCGCGGCGGCGGCGTTCTACTTCGGCGTCGGTCCGGAGCGCGAGGGCGCGCTGGCGGCCGCTGCGCACCTCCTCCGCCTCGGCGCAGACCGGCTCCGCCGCGAGACGAGACTCGACCTCGCCCGGCTGGCGCGGCGCACGGCGGACCCGAGCGTCGGCGCGCTGGCCAACCGGAACCTGGTCTTCAACCTGTTCTACGGCGTCGGCCGCGCGATCGACGACGATCGCCTCTACCCGATCGCCTCGCGCTCGCCGCTCTGCCGGCCCGCCGCCGTCTTCAACGAGCGAGAGGCGCTGCTGTGGAGTTACCCGGCCCTCCTCCTGGCCGACACAGGGCTCGCGCGGGAGGTGCTGCTCCGCGCCTACGAGCAGTACTCGCACCGGCCCGGTGAACGGCTGCACTACCTAGACGGCGGCATCCTGGCCCCCGGATTCGCGCTGGACCACCTCTGCGCCTACATCCTCGCGCTCGACCTCTACGTCCGAACGGCGCAGGACGAGTCGATCCTCGACGAGCCGATCGTCCAGGACGTGCTCCGGGAGCTGGACGCGAACGTCTTCGGCCGGCTGCACCCGGAGGTCTACCTGTGCTCGACCGAGTTGCTGCCCTCCGGCGAGCCCGCCGCGCATCGGTACGTGACCTACAGCAACGTCCTGCTCTGGGCGGCGAGCGCCGCGCTCGAGACGCTTTGGATCGCACGCGACGAGCAGGACCGGCCGCGGCTCGCGGGCGCGGCGGAAGAGATCGCAGCGGCGATCTGGCGCAAATGCACCGCAGAGGTGAACGGGCTCCGCGTCCTCGCCTGCTCGACCGACCTCGAGGGCGAAGCGGCCGTCTACGACGATCCCGCCGGCAGCCTGCTCCTGCTGCCGCACACGGGGTTCTGCGACGTGGACGACCCGATCTGGAGCAACACGATCGAGTGGCTCCTCTCGCCGGCCAACCCGCTGTGGTTGGGAAGGGAACCGTACCCGGGCCTCGCGGGTCGGGAGCGGCCGCGCCACCCGCTGCTCGCCGGCCTCGCCGCGATGCTGCTCGGCCCCCAGCGCGATCAGGCGCTCGAGGTGTTGCGCCGGCTCGAGCTCGAAGGCGACGTCGCCTCCGAGACGTACGACGCCAAGACAGGACGCTCCCATGACCGGCCGTACCACGCCCCGACCGCCGGCTTCCTGGCCTGGGCCCTGTTCGAGGCGTTCGAGTCGTGAGGATCCTGTTCGCTTCCTCCGAGGCCACGCCGTACTTCAAGACGGGCGGGCTCGCCGACGTGGCCCGGTCCCTCCCCGATGCGCTGTGGGAGCGCGGGCACGACGTCCGGATCATCCACCCGCTCTACCGCAGGGTCCGCGAGCGACGCCTCGATCTCGAAGAGGAAGCGCAGGCGTGGATCCCGTGGCCGGAGGGGAACGTCGTCGTCCGCTACCAGGTGCATCGACCTGAGCGCGGCGCGCCGGCCGTGCTGGTGGATGAGCCTGCGTTCTTCGATACGGCGGAGCCCTACGCACCCACTCCCTACGACCCGATCGCCCACGGCGTCCGCTTCGCGCTGTTCTCGCGGGCGGTGATTGATTACGCGAGGCGCTGGGGCGCCGAGGTCATCCACGCCAACGACTGGCCGACCGGCCTGGTGCCCGTCTTCGCCCGCGTAGACCGCCTGGGCGTGCCGACCGTCTTCGGGATCCACAACCTGGCGTACCAGGGCAACTTCCCGCCCCGCATCCTGCGCCGGGTAGGCGTGCCCCGGCATTTCTACCGGATGGAAGACGGCCTCGAATTCTACGAGCAGGCCTCCTTCCTCAAGGGCGGCCTGGCGCTGAGCGACCGGCTCGTGGCCGTGTCCCCGACGTACGCCCGGGAGATCCAGACGCCCGAGTTCGGGGCCGGGCTCGACGGCCTCCTGCGCCACCGTGCCGCCGACCTGCGGGGCATCCTGAACGGCATCGACACCCGAGACTGGGATCCCGCCACGGACGAGGCCATCGCGACGCGCTACGACGCCTCGCGGCTCGACGGCAAGGAGGCGAACCGGCGCGCCATCCTGGCGGAGCTCGGCCTGCGGGACGACGGCCCCTTCCTCGCCATGGTGAGCCGCCTCGTGCACCAGAAGGGCGTGGACATCCTGATCGACGCGTTGCCCGACCTGCTCCGCGAGCCCGGCGCCGTGGCCGTGCTGGGCAGCGGCGAACCGGAGTACGAGCGCGCGCTCGCGAGGGCGGCGGATGCGTTCCCGGGCCGTGTCGCCGCTGTCTTCGGCTTCGACGACCGGCTCGCCCGGCGGCTCTATGCAGGCGCCGACTTCTTCCTCATGCCCTCCCGCTACGAGCCGTGCGGCCTCGGGCAGATGATCGCCCAGCGCTACGGCACCGTTCCCATTGTGCGCCACACCGGCGGGCTCGTAGACACGGTGGAGGACGGCGTGACCGGCTTCGCCTTCACGGAGCCGACACCCGCGGGGCTGCTCGGGGCCGTCGGACGCGCCCGCGCAGCCTGGCGCCAGCCCGGCTGGGACGAACTGCGGCGCCGGTGCATGGCCTTGGATTGGTCCTGGACCCGCTCCGCGGCGCAGTACGAGGAGCTGTACCGCTCGGTCGCGGCGTCGAGGACGCCTTGACTCCTGCGCGTCCAGTGGCTAATTTCTTTTAGTTTCGCGGGAATAGCTCAGTTGGTAGAGCGTCTGCTTGCCATGCAGAAGGTCGCCGGTTCGAGTCCGGTTTCCCGCTTCTCCTTCGTGAGACCACGATCTTCCTCCACGGCCCCGTAGCCAAGTGGTAAGGCAGCGGACTGCAAATCCGCGATCCGGCGGTTCGAATCCGCCCGGGGCCTCTAGACGAAACCGGCCGCTCTCGAGCGAGGGCGGCCGGTTATGCATCTGGGATCCGTCGCCTTACTTCTTGCGGCCGGCAAGCGGCAGAAGGTCTTCGCGGACAAACTGCAAGTACCACTCGGTTGTCCGCAACGAGCTGTGCCCCAACGCTCGTTGAACCTTCGGCAGCGGCATTCCCTCTTCAATCCAGGTTGTTGCTCGCCAGTGGCGAAGATCATGAGTTGAACCGCCCTGGGTTTGCCGGAGGCTCCAACCTTTGAGAGATTGGAGTCATGACGAGAGCGAAAAAGTACTCCCCCGAGGAGCGGGAGCGGGCGGTTCGGATGGTGTTCGAGCACGAGAGCGAGTACTCCTCGCAGTGGGCTGCCATCCAGTCTATTGCCGAAAAGATCGGCTGCTCTGGTGAGACGCTGCGGAATTGGGTGCGGCAGGCCGAGCGTGATGTACGCCGTCCCCCAATTGGAGTGGACACCTGGGAGAGGTTATGTTGAACCTCTTCGAGGAGGAGGAGAATGGGGGAATTTCGCAGGGGCGCCGATGGGCGCCGGCTGTTCACGACCGCCTTCAAGAA
>Ga0207768_100141_pt1 | contig 77340 bp, 76 predicted proteins | sample CeladaPassaB1F01_FD_187478 | JGI IMG/M metagenome (GOLD analysis project Ga0207768, IMG submission 187478) | Cellulose-adapted microbial communities from the Joint BioEnergy Institute, USA - Passage B1F01 (SPAdes) (version 2) | ecosystem: Engineered > Bioreactor > Continuous culture >...
CCGCAGATCGCGGAGCTTTTCGGTGCCGGGCTCCTTAGCGGGCCGTCGGATCGCGTTTTTGTAGACCTCACCACCTCCCATCCGAAGGCCACCCGTGCACTTGCCTCACGCGCGGCTCAGGCGGGTGCCGCCTATCTCGACGCCGGCATGACGGGTGGCGCGGCCGGTGCAGCCGCGGGCACGCTCACGCTGATGGTGGGCGGCGACGAGATCGCGTTTCAGCGGGCGCGGCCTATCCTCGATCAGATCGCTGCGCGGATCTTCCATCTCGGCGGATCTGGCACGGGGCACACGATGAAGCTCGTGCACAACATGATCTGCCACACGATTTTCCTTGCGACGGCTGAAGGGTGCCGAGCAGCCGAGCGTGCAGGCATCCCCCTAGCCCGCGCCGTCGAGGTCCTCAATGCTGGCAATGCCCGCAGCTTCGTCAGTGAACGGCGCTTTCCGGACCATATTGTTTCCGGCATATTCGATGGCCGCTCCCACGTGGGTAATCTTCAAAAGGATTTGATGATGGCCGCCGAGCTCTTCTCCGAGCTCGGCCAGCCTTCCGCTTACGTTACCCTCACCTCTCAATTGCTCGCCATCGCCGGGCAGCTTGGCATGACCTCAGAGGATTTCACGCGCCTTTATGAGCATTATGACCGTTTGGTCGAAATGCATTCTCGAAGGTGTAGTGGAAACGGGTGATTACAGTGGGCAGGCTTAGGCCGCCCACTGCTTATCTCGAGGTCGCATTATTCTTTGAACGAAGCGACCAGCGCCTTGTACTCTTCCGATTGCCGGCGACGCAACTCGTCGTATTTCTCGCCGTCCATATAGGCCGTGTTCTCGCCCAAGCGGTCCATCAACTCCTTATATACTTTGTTTTCGTTGAGCTTGCTGAAAGCTTCGCGAAGCTTCTTGAGCCGATCCTCGGGAATTCCTGCCGGCGCCAACACGGGACGGTGCATGACGCCAATCTCCGACACCGTCGTAAAGCCAAGCTCTGTGGTGGTAGGCACTCCCTCGAGGATCTTTTCCTCCCCAACGATCAGCAGCGGACGCAGATCTTGGCCAGAAAGGACGGAGGGGAATGCGAATGTGAAGTCGACATCGCCGGCCAGCAGCGCCTGCATCACAGGCCCGCCGCCTTGGTATGGAATGAGCGTCGCTTTGACGTCTACCTCCTTCAGCAAGGCCAATCCGGGCACCATGAAGGCGCCCCAATTGCCGCTGTGGCCGAAGCGCAGCTTGCCAGGATTCTTCTTGCCGTAGTCAACCAGCTCCTCCCAGGTCTTGAACGGCGAGTCCTTGCGCACCACCAGAACCGGCTGGGCGGTGTTCACCCGGGCAACGGTCACGAAGGCCTTGTTCGGATCATATGGAAGCCGGGCCACGTGCTGCTGCAGTTGGTCGATGAAGTTGTGTGTGAACAGAAGTGTATAGCCGTCTGGCTGCGCCTGAGCCGCCGCTGCTGTCCCGGTTTGGCCGCCGGCCCCTGGCATCAGCTGCACCACGACTGGCTGGCCGAGGTATTCCGGCAGCACCGATGTAATCACGCGCGCATTAAGATCGTGCGAGCCACCAGCCCCCAGCGGAATGATCATCGAAATCGGCCGCTCTGGATAGCTCTGGGCGGCAAGCGGTGTGGCCGCGAGCCCGAGGATCGCGGCAGCGAGAGCTAACATGTTTCTTATACGTATCATAACGAGAAGTCCTCCTTGGCAATTGTGCGTTTCCTTCCTCACTCTAGGTCACCACGGCCACGCTTTTCCTCATACGCATGCGTTATGCCAACGCCCGTCCGCGTTGGCGGTATGCGATCCAAAAGATGAGGATCGGCATTAGGACTAGCACAGCCACCGTGATCGGCCGTGATCCAATGAGGTAACCGAAGACATCGTCCTGGGCGAGCAGCATCGATTGGCCGACCGCATATTCTAGCGGCGGCATCAGGATGAAGCTCATGACCAGCGGCGTGACATCAAAGCTCAGCTTGCGTGTGCAGTAGCCAAAGACGCCGAACGCGATCATGAACCAAAGGTCCATCGGATTGGACCGATAGACATACGTGCCCGCTACCGCGAACAGCAGCATGAGCGGCACAAGGTATGCCTTGTTTATCGTAACCAGTCGCGCAAATACGGGTGTCAGCACATAGCCGATCACCAGCAGCAGAACACAGGCAATCAGCATTGAGAACAAGATTGCATAGACAAGCGCCCCTTGCTCCTGAAAGAGTTGCGGTCCCGGCCGCAGCCCCTGCGCAACGAACGCTCCCAGCATAATTGCGGTGATGTTGTCCCCGGGAATGCCGAGTGTGAGGAGCGGCACCATGGTCGGCCCATTCACCGCATTGTTCGCAGCCTCCGGGGCAGCCACGCCCTCCAGCTCCCCCTTGCCAAACCGCTCGGGATGCTTGGAGGCATTCTTGGCAGCGGAATAACCCATGATCGCGGCTACGACCTGCCCGACGCCCGGAATCGCGCCGATCACTCCCCCTAATGCCGTCGAGCGGAAAATCGTCCGCAAGCAGGGCCTAAGGTCCGCCCATCGCAACCGATCCCCCTCGGGACGGGTACTCGCGCCGGCCACGATTGAGCTCTCCCTCCGCTCCATGGCAAGCAAAATTTCGGGAATGGCAAACAGCCCAATCACGAGCGGCAGCAAATCGATTCCCGCCTGGAGCGCATGGAAACCGAAGTCGAAGCGAACCATAGCGCCGATCGGATCCTGCCCGATCATAGCCAGAAGCGCACCAATCAGCAGCATCAGCATATTCTTGAAGAAATTCCCGGAGCTCGTGACCACAATGATCAGCAGGCTCAAGATGAGAATGGCCGCGATCTCGGGTGGCCCGATCATCAGGGCAATCATCGCAATGGGGCCGATAATTGCGACTGTCGCGAATGATGAAAGGAAATCACCGATGGCCGAGGCTACCAGCGCCATCTCGAGGGCAACATTCTCGGGTCTAAGCCAGATTTGATGGCAAGCACCATCGCCTCAGCTGCAACCGTATTGTGCACAAGATTTAGAATATTGCCGCAGAGCTTTACTTTCGTTCCGTTTCCAAACGGGCCGACGTAATGCACTTTCTTGCAGAACGTCAGCAATGTTTCGCGCACCCGCTCGAAGTCCTCCTGCGTGCCACTGCAAAATGCCGTCAATCCTCTACCCAAAGCCATGATGCGATTGCCGCTCACGGGGCAATCGAGGACGTGCCTCCCTCCTGCTTCGAGGATGGTCCGTGCGGCTTCCTTGTCGGCAATCGACAAGGTGCTCATCTCGACGACAATCTGGCCTTCGTTGGCTACGCTGGCGATTTCCTGGGCAACATCCAGGACGGCTGCGGCATTCGGCAGGCAGGTGAGGACGATCGAGCAATTGCGCGCTACGTCCGAATTGCTTTCGGCTAAGATCACGCCGTCGGCTGCGGCTACCTCACGCGCCGACTCTGCTCGGTCGAACCCGAGCACCGATTTAGCCCCCGCCACCATATTCTTGGCTATGGCGGAGCCGAGAACGCCTAGACCGATGATGCCGATGTCATGACCCACGGCGTCTCCTCCCCAGGAGTATTGAGTTGGAGCATGAGCGATTCGTGTCGATGCTGGAATCGCATTGCCCATGCGTTTTTTTTGCCAAACATACATGGGTTTAGGCGTAAGATGTCAAGCAGAATGCCATGCCCGAACCGAGGGGAGGACTGATGAAATCGCCCGCAATCCGAGTGCGTATTGGTGGATACCAGGGGCCGGGCTCCGTTCATTCTGCTGGTCTCGACCGCTTCGCCGAAGAGTTGCGACATGTTGCTCCCGACTCGCTCCTGATTGAGACCGTTCACGACGTGACGAAGCAAGGGATGACAGCACGCTCACTCTTCGACGGTATTGAGCGTGGCACGTTCGAAGTGGGCTATATGGCCTCGGGCTACTTGACCGCCCGCGTTCCCCAACTCGCGGTGCTTGATCTCCCCTTTTCCCAGTCCGATCGCCACCGGGCCTATGCGGCGCTTGACGGCGAGGCTGGCCGAATTCTGCGCACAGCCATCGAGGCTAGCACGGGCTATATCGTGCTTGGGTTTTGGGATAACGGATTTCGTCACCTGAGCAATCGCCATCGGCCGATTCGGACGCCGCAGGATTGCGCTGGGCTGGCCGTGCGGACGATCGACAATGCGATCTACTGTGAGACCATGTCGGCCATGGGTCTCCGCCCAGTGGTGATCGACGTGAAGGAGCTGCGCGAGGCCATTGCCAGCCGCAGGGTTGATGCTCAGGAAAACCCGCTGACAAACACGGTGGGCTTCGAGATTTATCGCCATCACCGATTTCTGAGCCTGACTTGCCATTTGTTTGGCGTTGCCTTGTTTCTCTGCAATGCGGCATGGTTCAAGTCGCTGCCGGCCGAGACCGCCGATGCTGTCCGTCAAGCCGCAGCATCCGCAACCGCACGGCAGCGGGAGCTTGCGGCATCGCAGGACGCTGAGGCGCTGCAGCTCCTGACGCGAGAAGGCGTCTCAGTTATTCGACATGATCAAATTGACCTGCCGAGCTTCCAGTCCGCCTGTCGCGCCATCGTCGAACGCGAGACCGCGAAGCTGGACCCGGCGCTGATTGCAGCCTATTTGGGGAGTTTGTGAGAGTCGCTTGCGGAGCTAATACGACGACCCGCAAACTGCCGCGCTACGATTTTTCTAGTGGTGTCGAGGGATCGAATTTGCAGGACGGGCCGATGCAGGACGACACGCCTTTGAAACCGATCGCGTTCACGCTCGATGGGAAGGCATTTGAGGTTGTGGTCCACCCGAACACGCCCCTGCTTTCGATTCTGCGCGAGGACGCCGGCCGATTGGGGGTTCGCCCAGGCTGCCTGCTCGGGCGCTGCGGCAGCTGCATGGTGCTTGTCGACGGGCGTCCGATGCAGTCCTGCTCGACGCCGGCCTGGTCCATCGAAGGTCGTCATATTGCGACTATCGAAGGGGCTCCGCCTGGCAGCTGGATGGAGCGCGTACGCCAAGTCTTTTTGGAAGAGCAAGCGGCCCAATGCGGCTACTGTGTCAACGGCATCATGACGACTGTTGCAAGCTGCCTCGATAGGCCGGAGCCGCCAGATCGCGAGCAAATCATAAAGCAACTCGACCATAACCACCTTTGCCGGTGCGGAGCGCACGTGCGGATGCTCCGCGCCATTGACAGGTTGATCGCTGAAGCGCGCCAAAAGGCTGCCGCATGACCGAGCTGCCCAAAAATCTTCTCGCCAACCCGACTCTCGATCGTTGGTTGTCAGTAGATGAGAACGGCATCTGCGTGCGTTCGGGCAAAGTCGAGCTCGGCCAAGGCATTTCCACCGCGATGGCGGTGATCGCGGCGTCCGAGCTCAGGGTTGATCCGAAAGAGATCCGAATGGGACGGGTCGATACGCTTACGGCACCGAACGAGGGATACACCGCTGGCAGCTTTTCAATCGAACAGGGTGGCCCCGCCTTGCGCGTGGCGGCTGCGATGACCCGGGAGCTTTTCGCGGAAGCGGCGGCTGCCCGGCTCGGTGCTAAGCCGGACGAAATCGTCGTTGAAAACGGGCTTTTCCGCCTGCCGAGCAAGAACGAGACCTTCAGTTATCGCGACCTTGCAGACGCTGTCGACCTGCGGGTCGACGTGAGGCAGCGCCCCTTCCCCAAGTTGTTGGGTCTTTCCGAGAGCGCGGATGGGCTATTGCGCCCGGACCTCCCCGCCAAACTCAAAGGTGCTGCTTACATCCACGACGTTCGTCTGCCTGGCATGTTGTTCGGTCGCGTTTTGAGGCCCGCTGCACCGAACCTGAGGCTGGTGAGCTTCGACAAAGCCAAAGTGCAGTCGATGCCGGGCGTTGTGGCCGTCGTCCAAATAGGTGCTTTTGCTGGCGTTGTAGCAAAACGCGACGAGCAGGCTCTCGCTGCCGTAGAGGCAGCGCGGCGCAGTGCATCGTGGAAAAAAACGCACACGTTGCCTGAGGACGACGATGCCCAAAGCTGGATGGATGCGATTGCCGTTGAGCCGCACCAAGTTGAGGTCGCCGAAGGTGCAGCGCCGCCCGGGCGACGAACAAGTGCCCGCTATTCCCGGCCCTATTTGCTTCATGCCCCCATTGGGCCGAGTTGCGCGATTGCCGAGTGGCGTGAAGGCAAGCTTACCGTCTATACCCACTCGCAAGGCATTTACCCGCTTCAGGTCCAGATGGCCCGTGTCCTCGGAATCGACTTGTCCGAGATTACGGTGATCCACGCCCACGGCGCCGGCTGCTACGGCCACAACGGCGCCGATGACGTCGCTCTCGACGCCGCCCTGCTGGCACGGGAGGTCAACGCGCCTGTGATGGTGATGTGGTCGCGAGCCGACGAAATGACTTGGTCGCCCCATGGCGCCGCGATGCGCGTTGAGCTTCAAGCCACACAGGATGAAAGCGGGCGGATTATCGATTGGTCATGTCAGGTCGAAAGCACGCCTCATCTGGCTCGGCCGGGCATGGGAACTGCGGCCAATCTGCTGGCCGCCTCGGAGATTGGCTCTCCTGCGGCGGTCGAGGAGAAGATCGACAGCCCGAGCGTGCCGGCGACCAACTTCAAGGTTGCCGATCGCGGCGGGGACCGAAATGCGAGGCCGATTTACGCTTTACCGCGGCTCACGATTTTGCACCACGAGTTGCCCCAAGGGCCGCTGCGGTCCTCAGCCATGCGCGCTCTTGGCGCGCACCTCAACGTATTCGTCATCGAGAATTTCCTGGATGAGCTCGCCGCGGGCTACGGCATCGATCCGCTCGAGTTCCGACTCCGTCATCTGGAAGACCCTCGCGCTATCCGCGTTCTTACCGCCGCCGCAGAGCTGGCCAATTGGGATCCACAAGAGGCAGGCGGAGAAGGCATCGGGCGCGGTATCGGAATGGCCCGCTACAAGAACAGCGGCGCCTACTATGCCTGCGTCGCCCGTGTCGAAATTGATGAGGACGTACGTCTGATATCGGTCCATGGCGCGGTGGATGCTGGCCACGTGATCCATCCGGATGGCCTCCGCAACCAGATCGAAGGCGGAGTTATCCAGGCCGCAAGTTGGACTTTGAAGGAGCGCGCTGGCTGGAACGAGAACGGTTTCACCGTCCAGAGCTGGGACGATTATCCAATTTTCGGCTTTGCCGACGTACCGCAAATTGAGACGGTAATCATCCGAAGTACTGAACCCTCTCTGGGCGTCGGAGAAGCTGCCGCTGGACCCGTTGCAGCGGCGATCGGCAATGCTGTTGCTCATGCGCTGGGTGTCCGGATCCGCCAGATGCCTATCACGCGCGATCGCATCATGGCAGCAATGATGGGGGGATGAGATGACACAAGAAAAAATCGGAGTTTGCGGCCTGGGGCGCATGGGCAGTGCGATCGCCGAAAGGCTCATTAGTCAAGGGCGGCAGATCGCCGTCTGGAACCGGTCCAGCGAAAAAGCCAAACCACTCGTCGAAAAAGGCGCTGCCGCCCTTGAATCACCCGCAGAGGTGGCGCGAACCTGCGATGTCGTCATCACCATGCTTTTCGATGGCGAGGCCGTGCGCCACGTTTACGAGGGGCCGGATGGACTACTTTCTGCCGGTAAGAAGGGTCGCCTTTTCATCGACATGTCCACCATCGGACCACGGACGGCCATTTCGATCGCGGAGCTTGTCGAGGCGTCAGGTTCGCAGTTTGTCGAGTGTCCGGTTGGTGGGACCGTCGGCCCAGCGCGCGAAGGCAAATTGCTTGGCCTTGCCGGCGGCTCGGCAGAGGCATTTGCCCGGGCGCGCCCGATCCTGGAGTTGCTCTGCCGTCGGATAGCGCATGCCGGTCCCGTTGGCTCTGGGGCCAAGTTGAAGCTGGCCGTCAACCTCCCCCTCCTCGTTTATTGGCAGGCCTTGAACGAGGCCCTGGCACTGGTAACCGACATTGCTCTTTCGCCCGAGGAGCTAGCCGACCTAATGGCCGACACATCCGGTGCCCCAACCGCGGTCAAAATGCGGCTGGCGCAGCTCAGCGACTTGCTCTCAGGCCGCGGCGAGCCACCTGCTAATTTCGAGGCCTCCGGTGCAGCCAAGGATCTTCGCGAAATGGTCAAGCTCGCAAGAGAGCTCGGCATTCCCGTTCCCGTGACCGAGGCAGCATCCGCTGCTTTCGAGGAAGCCATCAAGGGACCGCTCGCTGGCCGGGACATGATGGCAATGGCCGGGTTGAACTGGGTGGCAGCTCGGGCGAGAAAACGGCAGTGATTTTTCGGTTGAACCAGCGGTTTTACACCCTGGTTCACATGACTTCTTCGCGGTCGAATGTGTTGAGGCGCTATCTGCTCTGGCTGGACTTATGTGGTGCAAGGCGGACCGATCGAAGAACTCGGGTCGTAACGTTTCGTCCGACCCAATAACCACAAGCATCAATCTAAGCCTGCGATTTTAAGAGAAAGCCCTAGGGATAAGGGGATAGGGAGAGATGAATCACAGCGCCATCGACATGCGGGAACTCGGCGATAATGTTAATCGCTATGGTCCGACCGCCGCTCGCCCATTTCCGGAAACAAAAAAGCGACTCGACACCCGCACGATCGACATTCACGCGCACGTCGCCATCCCTGCAGCCGCGGAATATGCGGCCCCGCATGGCAATCCCAACGACATTCCTATGGTTCGTCACACAAATGACGAGACCAAGAAAATCAATATGATCCAGGAAAAAGACCGGTTTATCGCGATCACGGACTTCGATGACCGTCTACGCGTTCTGGATGCAATGGGCATCGATTTTCAGCTCGTCGCGCCGCCGCCTATGCAGTGCTATTACCACCTGCCCCTGGGGCACGCGATCAAAGCATCGCGCATGGTGAATGATGGGCTCGCTGAGTTCGTTGCCCGCCAGCCGGATCGATTGGCCGCGCTCGGCACGGTTCCGCTGCAGGACGGCAAAGAGGCTGCCGCTGAGCTGTCCCGCTGCGTCACTGAGCTTGGGATGAAGGGGGTGCAGGTTCTCACCAACGTGAACGGCAGCGAGCTTTCAGATGCGGAATATGAGCCTTTCTGGAAGCGCGCTGAGGAGCTGGGCGCGCTTGTCATGCTTCACCCCAACGGCTTCACCCATGGTGACCGGTTCCACGACTACAATTTCTCTAACGTGATTGGGAACCCGCTCGAGACGACAATCGCTCTGCATCACATCATCTTCTCCGGCATGCTCGAGAGAATGCCGAACCTGAAGATCCTCGCAGTTCACGGCGGTGGTTATCTTCCAGCTTATTCAGGTCGCATCGATCACGCCTGGGGCGCGCGGAAGGACAGCCGTGCAAACCTCCCCAAGCCACCGACCTATTATCTGCGGAAGATTTATTTCGACAGCGTGATCTTCACACCCCATCAGCTCGAGTACCTTGTGAAGCTTTACGGGGCGGACAAGATCATGATGGGCACAGACTATCCCTATGACATGGCTGATTATGATCCCGTCGAGCTGATCGTCTCGTCAAACCTGTCGCCCGAAGAGAAAGTCAAAGTGGCTGGTGGAACTGCAGCAAAACTTCTGGGTCTCTGATCCAGCCCGTTCCACAGCCACCGCTTTGACGGAGCAGCCACTGCTTATTGCAAGCATACGTGGTGCCGGGTCCCCAGACTCGGCACCACGTCTTTATGGTCTCAGCCGAATTACTTTGCGTGAAAAATAGTTTCGAAGTTGCGCTGTTTCTTCTTAGTGCCGTGCTCGACGCGTTCCGAAAACGTCGCCCCGTAATTTCATGAGGGCTCAGGCGGCGTTTTGACGGTAGGCTGCTCCGGCCCCAAACCTGCGAGCGGATCGGTCCCCTCGAAGCGATCCCGATAAACCGTTGCCTGGACCAGGAGCAAGAACGTCACCGGTGTGGTTATCGTCACGAAAGCGCCGATGAGAAGCTCATGCAGAACGAAACGCGCTTCGGTGATTGAGAAGTAAAGCATCGAGGCAGTCAGGATTGCGAACGTCCCAAGCGTCGAGCCGAGCGTGGGTGCGTGAATTCGCTCGTAGAACGTCTTGAAACGCACCAATCCTGTGCATCCGATCAGTGTGACGCCCGACCCCAAAAGCAGGAACAGCGACACCAAGATTTCGGCCCAAAGCGGCAGTTCCTCAATTGGGGTCATTCAATCACCTCGCCACGCATGAGAAACTTTGCCATTGCCACTGTGGCCATGAACCCCAGCAGAGCGATAATCAGCGACAACTCGAAATAAACTTGCGATCCGGAGCCTATTCCGAACACCAGAAGTAGCAGCATGGCATTGACGTAGAGTGTATCCATGCCAAGCACACGATCCTGGGCCCGTGGTCCATACAGGACACGGTACGTCGCCGCCGTCATCGCCAAAGTCAGGAAAATTTTTGCGACGAGCAACGAGGCTCCGAGAATCACTCCGCTCATTCAAAAATCTCCATCAGCAGGCGTTCATAACGGGTCTTGATAATTGCTGCCCAATCGTCCTCATCCACGAGGTCCAGAACATGGATGACCAGGATGTGCTGGTTAGGATCGTAAGAGACCCAAGTCGTTCCGGGCGTCGCCGTGATGATGCAGGCGAGCGCCGCAAGACCATATTGTGACTGCAGCTTGAGCGGAATTCGCACAAAACCGGGCGTCCGACCCGGTTTATCCCGCACGACTAGAGTCGCGACGCGGTAGTTGGAGCGGATAATATCCAAAATTACCTCGCTGAGCAGCTGCAGCATAGCTCTCGGACGCTTGAGGCTCAGCCGTGGCGTATCGAGCCGCACCAAGAACCACGGGCCGATAATCGAAAGCACGCCGCCCAGGAGGATTTGCCCTAGGGAGAGGCTCTGATTGAGCAGCAACCAGGTGACCAGCAGCAACGCAGATATAACGGGATAAGGTAGCCATCTGCTCATGGCGCTTTCCCCGTTTGTGGAGGCGTGACCGGGGATTGCGCTTTGACAGCGCCGATATAGGCCCGCCCCGCCTCCAATCCGATGGCCGTTTGCTGCATGAACTTCATCACGGGGCCAGCCTGAACCGTCAGTGCAATGCAGAGGAACAAGAGCAAACCGAGAGCACCAAGCTCAACAGCGGCGACACGGGGTAGCTCGCGGTCTGGAAATGCCCAAAAGGTCCTTATTCCGGCACGTGCCACAGCGATAATCGTCGTCAGACCAGAAACGAGAATGACGAGAAGAAGAAGCCAGCCCTGAACCGAAACGGTGCCGCCGACGGTTAGCCAATGCCGGTCGAGCAAGCTGTCGAGAATGGCAAACTTGGCAACGAAACCCGCGAGGGGCGGTAGGCCGGCCAGCATCAGGCCGCAAGCGAGAAAGGCGACTCCGAGCACACCTAAGATGGCTGGGACCGCAATGCCCGCCTCCTCCGCTGTTTCCGGATCCTCCTCATCCTCGGCACCGTAGACCTCCAAGGTCACCGCAAGAACGTCGTCTGCAGGAGTGCGGCCGCGTTCCACGATCTCGATGAGCAGGAAGAACGTTGCGATCGTTAGCGTGGAGGTGACCAAATAGAATAGCGCCGAGCTGGTCATCTCTGGACCGCCAAGGCCGATCGTGGCCAGCAATGTTCCCGACGACACCAGCACGGAGTATCCGGCGAGGTGCCCCATGTCCTGAGAGGCAAGCATCGCGATGGCGGCAAAAGAAATCGTGGCAATACCGATGACGAAGAGCCACCCTTCCGCGAAGAAGAGCCCACCGCCTCCGGCATCGGGCGTGATAGATCCGAGCCGCAGGATGATATAAACGCCAACCTTGGTCAGGACCGCGAAGACCGCGCCCACCGGAGCACTGGCCGCAGCGTAAAGAGGAGGCAGCCAGAAGCCGAGGGGCCATGCCGCAGCCTTGACCAGAAAAGCGATGCCGAGGATCGCAGCTCCAATCTCGAACAGCCCCCTCTCCGAGGCATTGAGCTCAGGAATGCGCTGGCCAAGCTCGGCCATATTCAGGGTGCCCGCGGTGCCATAAATCGCACTCACCCCAATGAGGAAAAGCGACGAGGCGGCAAGGTTGACCACGATGTAATGGAGGCTGGCCCGCACGCGCGCCCGCCCCGAGCCATGCAAGGCCAGACCATACGAAGCCGCGAGAAGCACCTCGAAGAAAACGAAAAGGTTGAAAAGATCACCTGTAAGAAAGGCGCCGTTCAGCCCCATAAGAAGGAATTGGAACAACGGGTGGAAATAGCTTCCGGCGCGGTGCCAATAGGCCAGAGAGTACAACAACGCTGCACAGGCGAGTAACGCCGTCAGCACGAGCATCAGGGCAGCGAGCTGATCAGCCACCAAAACAATGCCGAACTCGGCCGGCCAGTCGCCGAGAAGATAGACCTTGACGACTTGCGCTGGACTCTCCTGCAGACTTCCGACGAGGAGCGCGATGGCGACCGCGAGCTGTGCTAGCGTCGCCAGCACATTGATGCTGGCAATGACCTCGCGGCGCCGCCCCTCGAACATCAGCATCGATCCGCCGGCAAGGAGCGGGATGACGATCGGCGCAATGACCAGGTGATCAGCCCACGTCATGAGCCCCGCTCCACGCCATCAACGTGGTCGCTCCCAGACAGCCCTCGCGCCGCGAGCAGAACGACGAGAAACAGCGCAGTCATCGCGAAGCTGATGACGATCGCCGTCAGGACAAGTGCCTGAGGCAGCGGATCCGCATACCCCGCGAGGTAAGGGGGAACGATCGAATCGAGAATTGGAGCCTTCCCTACCCTCAGTCGTCCCATGCCGAAAATGAAAAGGTTGACTGCATACGACAGGAGCGACAGCCCGATGATCACCTGGAACGTCCGTGGGCGCAGAATGAGCCACAGCCCCGAACCGGTGAGGACGCCAATGGTTATGGAAATGACGAGTTCCATCAGGCGGCTCCTTCAGTAACTCGCTCCTCCTTGGTCATGGGGCGCGGGACACGGATCGCCTGGTGAGCAAGAGCGATCAACATCAGGACCGTGGCACCAAGGACAAGGGCGTAGACACCAAGATCGAAAAGAAGAGCAGATGCCACCGGAATAGAACCAAGAAGAGGTATATCGACGTATTGAAAAGCCGAAGTAAGGAAGGGGCGGCCGAACAACGCCGCGGCAATTCCTGTGCCTCCGGCAGCAAGCAGCCCAAAACCGATCCAGCGCACCGGCAGTACTGTAAGCCGTGCCTCCACCCAGCGGGCGCCACCGGCCATGTATTGAAGAAGGAAGGCGATGGCGAAGGTCAAGCCGGCGACGAAACCGCCTCCCGGCAGGTCGTGACCTCGCAGGAAAAGAAATACCGACACCATGGCGACGAGCGGAAAGAGGAGCCGCAAAATGAGGCCAGGAACGAACATGTAGTGAGAGGAAATCTGGTCCTTTCGCGCCTTTTTTCGCTCTTCGTCGAACACGTCTTGAAAGTATTTCTGCTCGGGTAAGGCCACGCTATCCGGCGCAGGGCGGAACCGGCGCAGAAGGGCGTAGACGGTAATGGCCACGGCCCCAAGCACCGTGATCTCTCCGAGTGTGTCGAAGGCGCGGAAATCAACCAGAATAACGTTGACGACGTTACGGCCGCCTGCCTCCGGGTACGCTAGCTCGAGGAACTTTGAGGAGACGCTGAAGGTCAAAGGCCGCGTCATGATCGCGTAGGCCAAGGCCCCTACCCCAAAGCCACCCGCGACGGCTATGATGAAGTCGCGAACCCGCCGCGCTGCGATGGCTGGACTTACCGGCCCATCTGGCTCCTTTTGCCGTTTGGGCAACCAGCGCAGCCCTAAAAGAAGAAGAACGGTCGTGACGATCTCGACGAGCAGCTGTGTCAGCGCGAGGTCAGGCGCGGCGCCCCAAGCAAACGTGATGCTGGTCGAGAGGCCCGCGCCTCCCATCATGACAACCGCGGCAAACCGGTGAAACTTCGCGGAGATCGCAGCGCCAATCGCACAGAGACAGCCGACAACCCATACGAGCAGGAAGCTGACGTCGACCTCGCTCAATTTGGGAAGCCGCAAAGTAATCGAATTTTGGAACAACGGCCAGACTCCGGCCAGCACTGCCACGGTAAGCAGCAGCGCGATCTGCGGTTGCAGCCGGTTCGAGCTTAAGGCTTGCACGAGGGGCCTTGCGCCCCGCCACGAGAGTAGGGCAACCGCGCGTTCGAAGAGCCGGCGCCCTTTCAGGTGACGCAGTATGGGCGGTCCTTCGACCTCTCCCGCCAGCTGTCTGTGCAGAACGGTATAGAGTGAAACTCCGCCGACCAACGCAACCAAGCTCATGAAAAATGCCGGCGTGAATCCGTGCCAGACCGCGAGACTATAGTTTGGCACTGGTTGGCCAACGACGGGGATGATGGCGACCTTGAGAAACCCGCCGATGATCGCCTGCGGCGCCACGCCCACAAGAATGCACATCAGCACAAGAAACGCGACCGGTAGAAGCATCCACGTGACCGGATCGTGCGGCGTACGCGGCAGATTGTTGGCAGGCGGACCGAAGAACACCTGGTGGATCAGACGAAGCGAGTAAGCCACGCTGAATATGCCGGCTATGGTCGCGAGATAAGGCAACGCGTCGTCGAGCGTCGAGACGACATGCGGCTCGATCGTCTCGGCAAAGAACATCTCCTTCGATAAGAATCCGTTCAACAGCGGAACACCCGCCATTGCCGCGGCGGCGACTATGGCCAGGGTGGCCGTGGTCGGCATGGTGCGGTAGAGGCCTCCGAGCTGGCGGATATCCCGGGTCCCCGCTTCGTGATCGATTACGCCGGCAGCCATGAACAGCGACGCTTTGAAGGTCGCGTGATTCATGATGTGGAACACGGCTGCCACCGCAGCCAATCGGCTGCCGAGCCCCAGCAACAGCGTGATTAGCCCGAGGTGGCTAATCGTCGAATAGGCAAGCAGGCCCTTGAGATCTTGCTGAAAGAGCGCCAGGAACGCGCCGATGAGCAGCGTCGTGACCCCGAGTGGTGTGAAGATCCAGAACCAGAGATCGTGCCCAGCCATGACTGGCCAGAGGCGTGCGAGCAGAAAAATGCCCGCCTTCACCATCGCCGCCGAATGCAGATAGGCGGAAACGGGCGTGGGCGCGGCCATTGCCCTCGGTAGCCAGAAGTGAAAAGGGAACTGCGCACTTTTCGTCAGTACGCCAACGGCGATCAGAAGGAGTATCGGCAAATAGAGCGAATGATTGATGATGCTCGATCCTGCTGCGAGCACGTCGTCGAGATTGTAGCTGCCCACGATTTGCCCGAGCAGCAACACTCCGGCGAGCAGGCAGAGCCCTCCGGTTGCCGTGACCGTCAGCGTGAGCCGTGCGCCATCACGGGCGCTCTGATTTTGGTACCAGTAGCCGATGAGAAGGAACGAGTAGAGGCTCGTGAGCTCCCAAAAAAAGACGAGCTGCAGCAGGTTGCCCGACAACACGATGCCGAGCATGGCGCCCTTGAAGCCCAGCAAATACGAGAAGAAGCGCGAGGCCGGATCCTCTGGCCTGATGTAATAGCGGGCATAGAGGATAACGAGCAGCCCGATCAGGCACACAAGGACAACGAAGCTCCAGGCGAAGCCGTCGAGCCGCAGGATGAAATTGAGCCCCAATTGGGGCACCCACTCGAACTCGGCCCGGATAATCGCCCCTTCCGCCATTGGCTGGGAGAAGGTGCTTGCAATGGCAAGGCCGATGAACGCTATCCCCGCTGCCCACCACGCTTCCAGGTCATGTGCATTGGTAGGCAGGAGCGCTGCGACGACGCTGCCGACAAACGGCATTACGACCAGGACAGTCAGAAGGATGGCGTCGGTCGACATGCTCGGCAAGCAACCTTTCGTTTTTGGGATGGCGGGTCGCGCCGACTTTAGGGTCTGTCTGGAAACAGCAACAAGACGGCGCCAAGCCGCGGCGCGACAAGGCTTAAGGGCAATTGCGCCCCGCGCGCCACATGCAATTCCTTATTTACGGGAAGGTTGCGGCTACCGCAAACGTCGCCGCGCAACTATCAAGAGGAGTTCTTGGCGTCTGAGTCTGCGCTCCGGCTGAGAGCCGATTTGATCTCCTGCGGAGTTGAAGCAGTCCGCAGTGCCTGTCGCACCGAAGGTTCTCGTAGGTTACGGCACAAATGCCCAAGTGCTGACAGTAGCCCACTTCTATGTTCGCTGGGCCAGACCGTGACGAAGACGAGATCCACTGGGTTATCGTCCGGCGCGTCGAATTCGATTGGGTGGGCAAGCCTGAAGAAGACAGCTGCGGGCCGCGGCAGGTTATCGAGCCCTGCGTGCGGCACTGCCACTCCGTGTTTGATCGCGGTGGAGCCGAGGGCCTCGCGGTCCGACAGGGCTTTCAGGATGACCTCGCTTGGGACGCCGGTGCTCCGCCCAAGGTGTTCCGCAGCGGCGGCGAGAACGGCGGCCTTCGAATCGATAGGCTGGTCCAGAAGCAGGTCCTCATCGCCGAGAATCGTCGTGAGCTCTACAGGTTCCACCATACGCCTCCTGGCGAGAGCGGCATCACGGCCCCAGAGCGGGCCTAGGGCAGCCGAGACTGATGGCATTCCATGTCGCAGGGCATTTGCTGGCACGTTCTATTGGCATGGCGACCAATCAGAACCCAACGCGCGTACCAGCCATCCTGAGGCTAATCGATTGACCGACAACCCTTTCCTGGTAGATCACGACGTTTCGCTCCCTCCAGGATGATCTTGGGTGGAGCACCCTTTAGTGCGGAGACGTGCCCGCCGCAAGAGGCGATCATCTCCTCAGTCTTGAGAAGTGCCCTGTCGGCATCACAATCGCGGGAGGGGATTAGCCGAATCCTGAGCAGATCGATATGCGTATTTCGTCGCAATCCGTGCGGTGAGCGTGAGACCCGTTGCACAAGCCATCTTGGCTCCGAAGTCACCGCCGTCGAAATGCGAGCCAGCAGGACCCGGCGAAGACTGCAAATCGGAATAGCTGCGCCGCCAATCTGTCGATTGTATTACCGTAACAGCATCTGTATTCTGGCCTCGTACGAGACAGCCCCCACGGCATGGTAGCCGGCCAGTGGCGCCTGGTTGCTGGCCGCGCGGGATCAGCAGGTTTGGCGCCGGTTCATTGTCAGCTTCGCCCTCTGCCCAGAGCGCAAAGTCCGGCGCACGCAATCGGGAGGACGCATTGAGCGAGACCTTTGGATTCATCGGCCTCGGCAACATGGGGCACCCTATGGCCGGGCGTTTGCTTGACGCCGGTTATTCTCTGCTAGTTCACGACGTGCGCACGAGCGTCGTCGATCAGTTCGTTGAACGAGGCGCGAAACGGGCCTCGTCACCGGCCGAAGTCGCCTCCCAAGTGGAAACCGTTTTCCTGTCGCTGCCTACGCCACCGGTCGTGGAGACGGTGGCCCTTGGGGAGAACGGCCTGACATCCGGAGATAAGGTCAAGCGGGTCATAGATCTTTCCACCACAGGCCCGCAAACCGCAGAGAAAATAGCCAGCGCCTTGAAAGAGCGCGGTATCCGCTGGCTTGATTGCCCGGTGAGCGGCGGTGTCGGTGGCGCCAAGGCCGGAACAGTCGCCGTGATGTTCTCGGGGCCGCGTGAGGACTACGACAATCTCCTCCCGGCGCTGCAGGTCATCGGCAAGCCGTTCTACATCGGTGACAAGCCGGGCCTGGCCCAGATGATGAAGCTCGTCAACAACTGCCTCTCCGCCGCGGCGATGGCGCTGACGTCGGAGGCCGTCGTCGTGGGCGCCAAGGCCGGGATTCCGGCTGACGTGATGATCGACGTGATCAACGCGGGCAGCGGTCGCAACACAGCGACGTTACAGAAGTTCCCCCAGTCCATCCTGCCGGGCACTTTCGATTATGGCTTTGCCACCGGCCTCATGCACAAGGACGTCAAGCTGTTCATAGAGGAGGCAAGACGCATGGGGCTGAAGCTCGAAGGCTGCGAAGTCGTTCTCGATCTGTGGCAGAAGGCGCTGGATAAGCTCGGTCCGGATTCCGACTTCACGAGAATCGTCACCCTCATGGAGGAACAGGCTGGCGTCGAGGTGCGTAGCAAGAAAGCCTGACCTGCGCCTCGCTGATTGCGGATGCGGCCGACTGCGGGTTTCAGTGTCCGCGCCAGCGAGAAGGCAGTCAGCACCACGCCAATCCGGCCCTGCAGCAAAAAGGAGGAAAGCCGATGGAGATTATAAGGAGCGGCTCAAGACCAACACGTCGCGCGCCGGCAAGCTCGTTCACCGGAACGGTATGGCAGGATCCCATCATCGAGGCGCCTGCGCCTGCGTTGCTGAAGTCGAATGTGGTCACGTTCGAGCCGGGTGCGCGCACCGCTTGGCACACCCACCCGATGGGCCAGACACTTTACGTCCTCCATGGCACAGGCCGCATTCAGGCCTGGGGCGGCCCAATTCAGGAAATAAAGGCGGGGGATGTCGTCTGGATTCCGCCCGGCGAAAAGCATTGGCACGGCGCCGCCCCGGATACGATGATGATCCACATCTCCATGCAGGAAGGACGCGACGGCGTCGTGGTCGAATGGCTGGAGCATGTGACCGACGAGCAGTACATGGGCGGCTGACGTCCAAGGCACCGCAGAGCTTCAAGGCTGGTCCACGATAACGAGGGGCAGGAGCGCGGGTGTTTCTCTCGAGCAAGACCGCGCCCATCTGCACCGTGGGAGGAACCAACACAGGAGGGCGGCATGGCTGAGTTTCCGGACGAAGGCTGGATGGAAGCCTTTCGGGAAACTGTGGCGCGCGATCCGGAGCTCGCCGTCATCGGCCACTGGTTCAATGTCGATATGGGCCTCGTGTTCGGTGAGCGCCGTTACGTCCTGAAAGTGCGCAAGGGAAAGATCGAGGAAATCATCCCTTCCCCGCGCTTCGATGTCCGCACGCAGTTCCAGATGCGGGCGCCGATGGCCGTGTGGCAGCGCTTCTTGAGCGAGCCCCCTCCCCCGCTCTACCACGACATCTTCGCAATGATCATGCGCGTGCCGGAGTTCGTTCTGGAGGGCGACACGCTCGTCGCCATGCAGAATGCGCGCGCGTTGCATCGCATGATGGGTCTGATGCGCAGTGTCGGGAGGGTCCATGCCTGAATTCGAGCCCATCATCGGGCGCTACCTGAAGGTTTCGATCCAAGGGGTCGATCACCGCGTCTTCGTGGAGGAAGCGGGACAAGGCATTCCCCTCATCTGTCTTCACACCGCCGGGGCCGACAGCCGCCAGTACCGCCACTTGATGAATGACACGGCGGTTACGGACCGGTTCCGCGTCATCTGCTTTGACATGCCCTGGCACGGCCGCTCCGATCCTCCCGACAAGTGGTGGCTCCAGACTTACCAGCTGACCACCGAGAGCTATCTCGCAACCATCGAGGCCGTGTGGCGCGCTCTTGAAGTCGAGCGCCCGGTGTTCCTCGGCTGCTCGATGGGCGGGGCGATCGTGCTGAGAATCGCCGGCGATTTCCAGGACGAGATCCGCGGCGTGATCGGCCTCGAAAGCGCCGCTTACGCCCCGGGACGTTACAATGAATTCCTACACCATCCCGCCATTCATGGCGGCGAGCTGGTCGCGACCTACACGTGGGGCCTCAACGCTCCTCAAAGTCCGGAGGCGGGCAAACGCGCCAACTGGTGGTACTATGCCCAGTCTGGACCCGGTGTTTATCGCGGCGACGTGATGTTCTACAGCCTCGACTTCGATGCCCGGGAGCACATCAAGAAGATCAATACCTCAAAATGCAAGGTGAGCCTCCTCACCGGCAGCTACGACTACTCGTGTACGCCCGCAATGACCGAAGCCGTCGCCAAGGCCATCCCCGGTTGCCGCTATACCGAAATGAAGGACATCGGGCACTTTCCGATGATCGAAAACTATGAGCTTTTCCGGACCTACCTTCTGCCGGAGCTCGAGTACATGGCAGCAGATTGACGATCGCCACCCTACAGCAATGGAAGAGGATGATCGGTCAAGCGTCGGACCCACCCACCACTCGGCATGGCTCCGACGACTGACTCGATCGCAACAGAACGCATTTTACGGAGGGAGCACGATGTCGCTCGAACCCTATGAGGTCTACGCCGTCCGTTACGCTCACAATCCCGCAGCGCGGTCATCCCATAATTTTCTCGGCGGCGACCCGCACGATGGGCCCATGCCGCTCGACTATTTCGTCTGGGCTATCAAGGGCAACGGGCGCACCTTCATCGTGGACACGGGGTTCGACGAGCAAATGGCAAAAAAGCGCAAGCGGGATTTCCTGCGTTCGCCGGGCGAAGGGCTAAAGACGATCGGCATCGACCCCGATGCCATCAAGGACGTGATCATCACGCATATGCATTACGACCATTGCGGCAACTACGACCTTTTCCCTAATGCCAAGTACCACCTGCAGGATATCGAAATGGCCTATTGCACGGGCCGCTGCATGTGCCACGAGGCGCTGAAAGTGCCGTTTGAGGTGGAGGACGTCGTGGCGATGGTGCGGAAGGTGTTCGCCGGCCGCGTATGCTTCCACGATGGCACCGCCGAAATCGCGCCTGGGATTACCGTTCACCACGTCGGCGGCCACAGCAAAGGCCTGCAGGTCGTGCGTGTCTGGACGCGTCGCGGTTGGCTGGTCGTTGCCTCCGATGCCAGCCATTTCTACGCCAACATGGAGCAAGGCCGTGCGTTTCCCATCCTGCACAGCCTCGCCGACACGCTCGAAGGCTATAACAAGCTCTGGGAGCTCGCGAGCGATCGCTCAAACGTTATTCCCGGCCACGATCCGATTATTCTCGAGCGCTATCCCGCGCCGGCGCCCGGATTGGAAGGGATCGTCGTGCGCCTCGATGCGGATCCGAGAACGTGACGAGGCTGCACGCCGCGCGAAATTACGAATGACTTAGAGGCCGAGATAGGCCTCGCGCACTTTCGGATTCTGAAGCAGCGCCTCGGCCGTATCGCTCAGCACGATCCGGCCGGACTCCAGCACGTAGCCGCGAGAAGCAACCGCGAGAGCGAGCGCTGTGTTCTGCTCGACGAGCAGAATGGACGTGCCGCGCTTGTGAATTTCGACCAGCGCATCGTGCACCTGATCGACGACGATGGGCGCCAGGCCGTGGCTTGGCTCGTCGAGGATCAGCATGCGCATGCCCAGCATCATGGCGCGGCTCAACGCGACCATCTGCTGCTCACCGCCGGACAATGTTCCCGCGCGCTGTCTCCGCCTCTCCTTCAGACGCGGAAAAAGCGCGTAGCAGTCCTCGAGCCGGCGACGGTACTCCGGGTCGTGCCGGACCGTATATGCGCCCATGAGGAGGTTCTCCTCCACCGTCATGTCGGGAAAGAGATGCCGGCTTTCGGGAACATGGGCGATGCCGAGCTTTGGCACCTCGTGCGGCTTGAGCTTCATCAGGTCGGTGCCATCGAAGATCATCCGGCCGCGTGCGCGTGGCACGAGGCGGGAGATCGTGCGCAGCAGCGTGCTCTTGCCGGCGGTATTTGCGCCGATGACGCACACGAACTCCCCTTCGTTGACCTCCAGCGAAATTCCGTGGAGCACGTCGCTGTCGTAGCCGGCGTAAAGATCCTGGATTGAAAGCAGCGGCTCGCGAGACACCTGCCCGGCCTCCCCGTTACGCATATTCCCGGCCCAGATAGGCTCGCACCACCTCCGGGTTTCGCGATATGTCCTCCGGCGATCCCTCCGCGATTTTCCGGCCGAAATTCAAAACGATAATCCGCTCACACAGCGACATGATCGCGTGCATGTGGTGCTCCACCACGACCACCGTCAGCCCGTCGTCCCGCAATTGGCGAATGAGCGCCATGATCTCCTGCATCTCGACGCGGTTCAGCGCGGCCATCACCTCGTCGAGCAGCAAGACTTTGGGCTGAGTGGCAAGACTCCGCGCCACCTCAACACGGGCGCGCTCCGGAAAAGAGAGATCCTTCGCCAGCTTATTCGCGATTCCGACGAGACCCACACGCTCGAGGCAGCCTTCCGCAATCTTGCGCGCCTCGGCGACATTGCTGCGCAGCAAAGCGCCGATCAGCACGTTGTCGAGAACAGACGTTTCCGCGAACAGGGCGACGTTCTGGAATGTCTTGGTCATCCCGCGCGCGGCGACCTTGTGAGGCTTCAGGCCAGTGATGTCCTCGCCTTCAAGGCGAACGGACCCGCTCGTTGGGCTGTGCAGGCCGACAAGCGTGTTGAAGAGCGTCGATTTTCCGGCACCATTCGGCCCGATAAGCCCGACGATCTCCCCGCGCGCGACATCGAACGAAACATCATCGAGTGCCTGCAACCCGCCGAAGCGCTTGCTGATGTTCCGGATTTCCAGGATCGGCGCGCTCATAGCTTGCCTCCCTTGCGAAGGCGGGCCGTCCCCTCCTTGATCAAAACGAGAATGCCTCGCGGTTCGATCAGGATGATGCCGATGAGCGCCAAGCCGAATGCGAGCTGTGACAACCCGGCCGTGCGCGAGGAAAGATAGCTGTTAGCGAGCTCCTCCACCGGAATGATGAAAAACGCGCCGATAATCGGCCCCGCGATGGTTCCCGCGCCGCCGAGAATTGTCACGATCGCCGCTCGCACCGAAATTGCGACGATGCCAAAAACGGCGTCGGGATCGAAGAAATACATAAATTGCGCGTACAGCGTGCCCAGCATAGCCGTCAGCGCGGCAGAAATGACAGCAGCGATGATCTTGACACGAGTTGTATCGACGCCGATCACCTCCGCCGCCTCGACATTCTCCTTCACGGCGCGCAACCGGTAGCCGAGGGCGCTTTCGCGAATGAGGAGAAAAACGACGGACACGAGCACCAGCGCAGCGAGAATGATGTAGTAGTACGGCAGGGTGCTCCTGAACTGCAGTTGCACAAAGCTATCCGGCGAAAACGGGACGGAAAGCCCAACCGGACCGCCCGTGACCTCCGACCAAGAGGTCGCGATGACACGCAGCACCTCGCTGAACGCCAGTGTCGCGAGCGCAAAATAGTGTCCGCTCAGCCGCATCGTCGGGAAGCTGAGGAGAAAGGCGGCCAAGGATGCCACGGCTGCACCGGCGACCATCCCGAGCCAGGGCGAAATGCCGAAGTTGATCAGGAGAAGCGTCGAGGTGTAGGCGCCGAGCCCGAAGAAAGCGGCATGGCCAAGCGAAATCTGGTTCGCCAATCCGCCAACGATATTCCACGCCTGCCCGAGCGCTGCGAACAACATCGCAAGCGTCAGTACGCGGATCGGATAACCCATGGGGTCGAGGAAGATGGGCAAGGCGGCGGCAATGCCGATCGCCGCAAGTCCAATCCAGTACCTCATCGCGCAGCTCCAATGAGGCCTGTGGGACGGAGCGCCAGCATCGTGATGAACACGATGAACAGAATGAGGTTCTGGAGCTGAATGGGGAAAAACAAGGTCGAGACGGACTGGATGACGCCGACCGTAAGCCCCCCGACCACAGCGCCCGCCACACTGCCAAGCCCGCCAAGGACGACCACAGTGAACATCAGCACAACGAACTGCTGCCCTACAGTCGGGTGCACTGTGAAATAGGGCAGGATCACCGCGCCGCCGAAAGCAGTCAGGCCGACGCCCAGCCCAAACGCAATTTGGCGCATACGGTCAGCATCGATGCCCATGAGATTGGCGGCCATCGGATCCTGCGCCGTGGCCCGCATCGCGCGTCCGTACCAGCTCTTGTTCATGAAGAGCCACAGCGCGCAGCCTGAAAGGAGCGACATCAGGAATGCGGCCAGATAGGGCACGCTGATAAAAATCGGGCCCACTCTCAGCGCAGAGGTCTGATAGGAAGTCGAGACCGATCGAAAATCCGAGCCGAACGCAATCAGCGCCGCGTTCTCGATAACGATGAGCAGCCCGACAGTCGCGAAGATTTGCGCCACAGGCGGCGCGCGGAGCACACGCTGGATGAGCGTCATTTGCACCAGGACGCCCAGGCAGAAGATGACGGCGAACGAGATGAGCGAGCCGATCAGCGGATCGAGCCCCAGGAGCTGCCAAGCGAAATAGGCAACGAACATGCCGAGCATCAGGAACTCGGCCTGGGCGAAATTGATGATGCCCATGACGCCGAAGACGAGGGTCAGGCCGCTGGAGATCACGGCGTAGACGCCGCCGATCAACAGCCCATCGATCACGGCTTGAAGGAAGGCCACCAAGAAGCTCCGAGATTGGACCAGCTTCGAAACGGCTTCAGGTGGGCACGGTGCACCCACCTTGCGGAAGGCTAATTAGGCGCCGCCCCAGACGGCCTTCGCTTTGGCAAGATCACTCGGCCACACGGTGACGAGATCCTCACCCCGCCACTGCACCATCAGCGGCTTGGCCAGCGTGTTAAGGCCGGTCTCGTCGAAATCGACGGCCTTGCCGGGCATGGCATTGCACCATCCGCCCTCGAAGCGCGTTGTCGCAAGGGCCTCACGGACGGCCTCTGGATCCGCCTTACCGGCCTTCTCGAGAGCCTGGGCCAGCACCTCGAGGCATACTGCGTGCTCTAGCGCCTCATGGACCATGAAGTAGCCGTAGCGCTCCTTGAAGGCGTTCGTGAGCTCTGGCGCGAGGTCATAATTGCCTGGCGCGACCGACAACACGCCCTCGGCAAAATCTCCGAGCCCCTTCTTGAAATCAGGTATCACGTAGCCGCCAGCGCCGCCGATCACAGGCAGTGTTATGTTCTGCTGGCGCATCGAGCGGATGATTTGCAGCCCGTCATTGAGGTACGAGCACGGGAAGACAGCCTGGGCATTGGTGGCGCGCAGCTTGTTGATGAGCGGCGTGACGTCGGTGATGCCGAGGGGATAGGCATCGTCCATCACCACCTCGATATTGTGCTTGGCCGCTGTCTCCCGCAGGCCCTTTGCTTGCGAGGTTCCGTAGGCCGTGTCCTCGTACATGATGGCGATGCTACTGAGCTTTTGCCCGGAGCCCTGTGCGATCTCCATCGTCCCTTCAAGCTGCGCAGCGCCAATAGTTGATGCCTTCGAGATCACCTGGAACACGTATTTGAACCCGCGGCCAGTGATCTGATCCGAGAACGACATCGTCAGCAGCGGAATTCCACGGCGCTCCGTCGCCTCGGAAAGGGCAAGCGTCAGCGAGGATGCGTAGGCTCCCAAGATCGCAACGACATTATTCTGCGTAATCAGCCGCTGCCCGACCGTTGCGGCCGTTGTGGGCGTGGAGGTGGAGTCCGCCACGATCAGGTTAATCTTTGCGCCGCCGAGCGACTTGACCCCACCATTGGCATTGATCTGATCCGCCGCAAGCTCAATGCCATTCCGAGAATTCACGCCAAATTGCGCGTTGGCTCCCGACAACGGCACGATCACGCCGACGTTAACCTCCGAGACTTGCCCCCTCGCGCTCCTCGAAAGATACGGCATGGCGAGCGCTGCGGCTCCGGCGACCAGAACGTGGCGCCGAGAAAGACTGCCGTTACTGTACCGGACGCGGTCGCCGGCACCCTTGGCCTTCCCTGATCTCCTGACCTTCATGGCGTTCCTCCGAAGTTTTTGTTGACGTGAATCTTCTTCGCCCGCTCGCACGCCGTCAAGGTCCAATCGTATTACAATCAGACGTGCGACATTTCACTGGCGGGTGGAGAGCTGGGCTGTCTCACTCGCCTCTGCTCATCTCCTGAACTCAGCGGACTGGTGCAGCCGGTCTGCGCGGCGCATTCGCCAGCGTCGCGAGGAGGCCCTCGTGCTGATTTCAATTTCCGGCCAGTCTAGAGCGCTCTCTTGAGACCAGTTGCGGTGGAATGCCCCTCACGAGCATTGGGCCCGATCCAGATCTTGTGCACTTGGTAACCAATTCCCGCAAAAGTAGCATGCTGCCGTACATCCGAATAGGATTTGCTAAATTGGGCGTGTAAAGATTTTCCGTGGATAGTCATTATGTCCATTGGTAATGAGGAAGTTCACGGCGAGCTTACCGATCGAGGCAGATTCGCTCGCCTGTTGCCCAATGCCGAAACGGCTGCCGGCGCAGTTGTCGAAGTTCCGCAACCGATCGTCCTCATTGAACCCAGGGCTTTCCATCGCGATTGTCTCACACGCTGTTTAAGCGGCTCTTCCGGACAGCGTGTTGTGGCATTCCCGACGATCGAGGATTGGCTTAAGGCCCGAGACACCGTTCCGGCGGACACCATCATATTCAGTTTGACTGCCACGTCGCGGGAAGGCGATTTCCAAAAGCAGCTTTCCCGGTTGCTGCAAGCGGCGAACGGCGTTCACGTCGTCGTCCTCTCGGATTTCGAGGATCCCGATCAAATCATTCGCGCGTTTCAGGCGGGAGTGAGGGGATATATTCCGACCAGTCTGCCTCTCGATGTTGCGATCGAGTCTGTAAAGCTCGTGAGAGCAGGTGGCACGTATGCCCCGGCGAGCAGCTTGCTTGCCGCCCGGCAAGCGAAGAGCCGAGGTGAAACTGGCGTTTGTGGGACGCAATTATTCACCGAGCGCCAAACAGCGGTGATAAAGGCTTTGCGGCTCGGCAAACCAAATAAGATTATTGCCTATGAGCTCAATATGAGCGAAAGCACGGTGAAAGTTCACGTTCGAAATATTATGAAGAAGCTTCGCGCAAAAAATCGGACAGAAGTGGCATTCATGACCAATGCATTGTTCAATGGGGACCCCTAGTTTTTTGTCCCATGGGGGATCAACGATTTCGACTAAGGAATGTTTCTGATCAGTGGCAGGGCAGCGCGCCGATAAGAATTATAGAAAAATAATTCTTGATTTTTCTCAACTTGTATCGACGGAGCCCGGCAGAAACGATCGATCAATTTGCAGTAATTGACAGTGCGTCCCGTAGCAGCGCGGCGACGTGACGTGCCTCGCGGCCGCTTCCGTCCCTGATCTGGTGTCGGCATGAAAAACCATCGGCGGCGATGATCGTGTCAGGCGCAGCATTGCGCACCAAGGGCAGAAGGGATAGCTCGCCCATGGCCCTCGAGACGTCATAGGTCTCGGCCGCATAGCCGAACGCGCCAGCCATGCCGCAACAGCTCGACTGAACGACGTCCACTTGCAGGCCATCAACCTGCGCCAAAACCTTGCTCACCGCCGGCATTACGCCGAAGGATTTCTGATGGCAGTGGCCGTGCAGCAGCGCACGGGCCGGCATCCGGCCGAGTGGTCCGGTAAGACGCTCAGCGTCGATCTCGCGCGCGAGAAACTCTTCGAACAGGAGCGCGTGCTCTCCCGCTTTCGCCGCTTCCGATCCAGGCAATAGCGCCGGGATTTCATCCCGGAGCGTCAGCAGGCAGGATGGCTCAAGCCCTACAATCGGAACGCCGCGCTCCGTATAGGGCTTTACCGCGGCCAGCAGCCGTTTTGCCTCCACACGAGCTTCATCGCCCAGGCCAGCTGAAAGGAAGGTGCGCCCGCAGCAAACCGGCCGGCCGCCATTCAAGGGCTCAAGGAGATGCACCTGATACCCGAGCCGCTCCAACACCTCGACAGCCGCGTGCAAGTTTTCCGGCTCAAAGTAGCGATTGAACGTATCAGCAAACAGCGCGACTTCTCCGCGCGACTGGCGCGCTGAGCCGTTGGCTGAGCGGATTGCGGAGAATGGCCGCGTCGTCCATCGCGGCAGTTTCCGTTTCGCCGTGAATCCCACAAGTCGCTCTGAAAGCCACGCCATGCCGGGTATGACGTCCCGCGCGTTCATCAGCGGCGCGAGCCGGGCGGCCAGAGGTGCGTAGCGGGGCAGATAGGCAATGAGGCGGTCACGGAGCGAAATGCCCCGCCGCTTCGCGGCTGCCGCCAGCACCTCGATCTTCATGCGGGCCATGTCGACGCCGGTCGGGCACTCGCGGCGGCAGGCCTTGCAGGAGACGCAGAGCTTCATCGTTTCCAGCATTTCGTCGCTGGTGAACGCATCCGGCCCAAGCTGGCCCGAAATGGCGAGTCTCAGCGTATTGGCGCGCCCGCGGGTGACATCGCGCTCGTTGAGCGTGACGCGATAGCTCGGACACATCACGCCGCCTTCGAGCTTCCGGCACTCGCCGTTGTTGTTGCACATCTCGACGGCGCCCTGGAAGCCCCGGCCCGCGCCCGGGTAGGCCGACCAGTCGAACACGGTCTCCATTTCCGGCACGTGGTAGCCCGGCTTGAAGCGGAACAGCGTGCGGTCGTTCATGCGCGGGGGGCGCACAATCTTGCCGGGGTTCATGATCCCCTGCGGATCGAAGGTGTCCTTCACCTCCTCGAACAGCGCGACCGTCTTGCGGCCGTACATCATCTCATGGAACTCGGAGCGCACGAGGCCGTCGCCGTGCTCGCCCGAGTGCGAGCCTTTGTACTCCTTCACCAATGCGAACGCCTCCTCGGCGATGGCGCGCATAGTGTTGGCGTCTTTTTCGAGCTTGAGATTGAGCACCGGCCGCACGTGCAGACAGCCGACGGAGGCGTGTGCGTACCAGGTGCCGCGTGTGCCGTATTTTTCGAAAACAGCCGTGAGACGCTCTGTGTAGTCGGCAAGATGGTCGAGCGGCACTGCGCAGTCCTCGATGAAGGAGACGGGTTTCCCCTCACTCTTCATCGACATCATGATGTTGAGGCCAGCCGCGCGCACATCCCAGACGGCTTTCTGGCCGGCAGCATCGGCCACCTTCACGACGCTGTTCGGATGGCCGAGATCACCCATCAGCTCGTCGAGGCGATCAAGGCGGCGCAGGTTCTCTTCCTGGTCATCCTCCGCGAACTCGGTCAGCAGCAGCGCATCCGGTTCGCCGCGGACGTATGTGTCCATAACGGGCCGGAACATGGCGATGTCGCGCGCCAGCTCGATCAGCGTGCGATCGACGACCTCGACGGCCACCGGCTCCAGCTTGACGATATGCTGCGCAGCCTCCATCGCCTGCCGGAATTTCGGGAAGTGGCAGATGCCCAGCGCCTTGTTCTTCGGCTGACGCGAAAGTTTCAGCTCGATGCGCCGCGACAGCGCGAGCGTGCCTTCGGATCCCACGAGGAGAGTCGCGAGGTTGAGCGGCTTGTTGCCCGGCACCAAGGCGTCGATGAGATAGCCGCCAACGCGTCGTGAGACCTCAGGGAAGGCCTGCATGATGTGCGCGGCTTCGCGCTCGCCCAGCGCAATGAGCTTCCGGAAAAGCGCGTCCGCGCCCTGGTCGCTGAGCTCGGAGAGATCGACTTCTGCGAACCGGGCCGCGGTTCCGTCTGCCAGCAGCGCATCGATGGCGAGAACATTGTCCCGCATGATGCCGTAGCGCAGCGAGCGCGTACCGCAGGAATTGTTACCAGTCATGCCACCGATCGTGGCGCGGCTCGCCGTGGACACGTCGACCGGAAACCACCAGCCTGAGGACTTGAGCTGCCGGTTGAGCTCGTTGAGTACGATACCCGGCTCGACAACGCAGGTGCCCCGCCCGGGATCGAATTCGAGCACCCGATTGAGGTACTTCGTGAAATCGATGACCAATGCGCGACCCACCGTCTGGCCGGCTTGCGAAGTGCCACCGCCGCGGGGCAGCACCGGCACGCCGAATTCCCGCGCGATGTCGAGCGTCGCCCGCACATCCTCATCGGTCTTGGGGATCACGACGCCCACGGGCTCGATCTGATAGATCGAGGCATCGGTCGAATAGCGTCCCCGGCTGAAACGATCGAACAGCACCTCCCCCGCGATCTCCTTCCGGAGTCGTTCCGCGAGCGCATGGTTGGGAGGCACGTGCAGATTCATTGCGGTTCTCTGGATGTTGCTGGTGTCAGGCGGATGTCGCTTGATGCCGGGGACGTCGATGGCATACAACCCCCTGAAAGTGCAAGAGTCCCTGCTTTCTTTCTGTTCGACGGGAGAACGCCTGAGATGATGAATGCTCCGCGCCGTGCCGGCCGCCATTTCCTTCAAATCCCCGGCCCGACGCCGGTGCCCGATCGTATCCTTCGGGCCATCTCAATGCCGACCATTGATCACCGTGGGCCGGAGTTCCAGGCTCTGGGCAAGCGCGTGCTCGAAGGAATCAAGACCATCTTCAAGACCACCGGGCCGGTCTTCATCTACCCCGCTTCCGGCACCGGCGCGTGGGAATCGGCGCTGACGAACACGCTGTCCCCCGGTGACAAGGTGCTGATGTTCGAGACGGGACACTTTGCGACCCTCTGGAAGAACATGGCTGCAAAGCTGGGCCTCGATCCGATCTTCATCCCGTCCGACTGGCGTTCCGGCGTCGACGCAGCGGCCATTGAGGCCCACCTTCGCGAGGACAAGGGCCACGCCATCAAGGCGGTATGCATCGTTCACAACGAGACATCGACGGGCGTCACGTCGAACGTTGCTGCGGTGCGCAAGGCGATCGATGCGGCCGGCCACCCTGCGCTGCTGATGGTCGATACCATTTCTTCGCTCGCCTCAATCGATTATCGCCATGAGGAGTGGGGCGTCGACGTGACCGTGTCCGGCTCGCAGAAGGGGCTGATGCTTCCGCCAGGTCTTTCATTTACTGCCGTATCCGAAAAGGCGCTAAAGGCGGCTGAATCCGCGCGTTTGCCGAAGCTCTACTGGTCCTGGGCGGAGATGGCTCAGCAAAACAAGAACGGCTTCTTCCCCTACACTCCGGGCACCAACCTTCTCTACGGCCTGGCGGAAGCCATCGACATGCTGCACGAGGAAGGCCTGGAGAATGTGTTCGCCCGCCACAACCGGCACGCGGAAGCGACACGCCGCGCCGTGCGCGCCTGGGGTCTCGAAATTCTGTGCCGCGATCCGGCCTGCTACTCCTCCTCGCTGACAGCCGTTCTGATGCCGGAAGGTCACGACGCAGACCGGTTCCGGCAGATCGTTCTCGAGCACTTCGACATGTCGCTCGGGACTGGCCTCAGCAAGCTCGCCGGCAAGGTATTCCGGATCGGCCACCTCGGCGACACGAACGATCTGACGATTATCGGTGCGCTCGCCGGTGTGGAGATGGGGCTTTCGCTGGCCGGCGTTCCGCATAAGCCGGGCGGGGTTCAGGCCGCGATGGACTACTTGAGGAGCACAGCTACTGCCGAATAGCGACGAGGCGGTGCTGCAACAAAAAGAACTCGAACTTGGTGACGTCACGTCCCACGCCCGCTAGGATGCGCAAAAGCCTCGCCGCGGGCGTGGGCAAGAATCGAGCTGGAGGAGGACCCAAGGATGTTTTTCAGAACGTCATTAGCTGCGCTCGCCGCAGTTCTACTGTCCGCTGGCGGAGCTTTCGCGCAGATCGAATTGAAGCTCGGGCACGTTGCCGAGCCAGGATCGCTGATCGCCCAATCGGCCGACGAATTCGCTCGACGGGCCAATGAAAGGTTAGCGGGCAAAGCAAAAATTACCGTCTATCCGTCGAGCCAGCTGGGCAGCGACAAGGACATGTATCAGAAGCTGAAGCTCAACCAGCTTCAGCTCTGGATCCCCTCGACGATCATGTCATCCGTCGCGGATGAGTTCGGCGTTTTCGAAATGCCGTATATCATCAAGGACCGCGAGCATATGAAGCGGGTGATGGAAAAGCTCGGGGATAAATATTTCATCCCTGCCGCCAAGGAGAAGGGCGTACTTGTCCTCGGCCAATGGGAGAATGGCTTCCGTCACATCACGAACAACGTGCGTCCCATCGTGAAGCCTGAGGATCTCAAGGGCATCAAGTTGCGCGTTCCCCAAGGCGAATGGCGCGTGAAGATGTTCCTGACCTATGGCGCCAATCCCAGCCCAATGGCCTACGGTGAGGTTTTCACTGCGCTCAAGACAGGCGTGATGGACGGCCAGGAGAACCCTTATCCGCAGATTTGGGGTGGCAAATTCCACGAGGTGCAGAAGTACATCTCGCTAACAGGTCACGTTTTCACGCCGGCCTGGCTTGTCGTTTCGACGACGCACTTCGCGAAGCTGCCTGAGGATGTGCAGAAGATCATCGCGGAGGAAGCGAAGGGCACCGAGGACTTCGTTCGCGAGCTTGCAGCGAAGATGGATAACGAGCTGCTCGAAAAGATGACGAGCACTTCTCAAATGAAGCCGAACGAAGTCGATAAGGACGCCTTCATCGCCGCATCTGGCGGGATCTATGAGGAGTTCGGCAAGTCCGTGAAAAACGGTGCTGAGCTCATCAAGGAAATCCGGGCCCTCGCTCAGTAACGCGTTGGCGTGCAGTCCCGGAAGTGGCTTGATTCCACGCCGGGACTCGCTTGCCGCGAAGCCGCGAATTGCGGCTCGCGCACATATCTTGTGGCTCAAATAAGTGAATTGGCCGCCTCCCAACCGATGGGTTTTGTCCCAGCAGATCAGCCGAAAAACATCCGATGAACACCCTCTACCGGTTTCTCGATTGGCTGTTGCAGTGGACCGTCATTCTCCTGATGGTCACCCTGACAGTCATCGTCATTCTCGCCGTCTTTGCCCGAAAATTCGGGTCGTCTTTCGTTTGGTATGACGAAGTGGCTTCCGTCTTGCTCGCCTGGATTACCTACTACGGCGCGGCATTGGCTGCCCTCAAACGGCGCCACATCGGCTTTGATGGCGTACTCCTCCGTCTTCCGCTCAAAGTCCGGATGGCCGCGGTCGTGGTGGCGGAAGTCCTTGTCATCGGCTTTTTCGCGCTGCTCGCCTGGACCGGCCTCGAAGTTCTCGCCGTCGTCGGCGGGGACACGCTGGTCAGTTTGCCGTGGGTGCCGATATCACTAACCCAATCGGTCATTCCAATTTCGGCCGCTCTGTTCATCATCTGCGAGCTGATCAGCCTGCCGGATTACTGGCGAGCGATGATAGCCGGCCAATCGCTCGAACATCCCGAAATCGAACCCGAGAGGACGTGACCCATGCTGCTTCTCGTCATGTTCCTCGCCATGCTGGCGATGATCCTCATCAATGTTCCCATCGCCATTGCTCTCGCCATTTCGGCCGTGATCGGCGTTGCTTCCGGGGGTCTCGAAAATCTGATCTCGGTCGCTATCGAGATGTACCGAGGCGCGACCAGCTTCTCGCTGATCGCCATTCCGATGTTCGTGCTTGCTGGCGCCATCATGAATGCTGGCGGGATCTCGCGTCGGCTGATCGCGATGGTCTCGGCGCTCATTGGTTTCGTGAAGGGCGGCCTCGCGATGGTGAACGTCGGCGTTTCGCTGATCTTCGCCGAAATCTCGGGAAGCGCGGTTGCTGACGTCGCCGCCCTTGGCTCCGTCATGATCCCCGAGATGAAGCGCAAGGGCTACACGAAGGAGTTCGCAGCCGCCGTCACCTCCTCGTCAGCCTCTCTCGCGATCATCATCCCGCCGTCGATCCCGATGATCCTTTACGCGATTTCGGCGGGAACATCTGTCGAGCAGCTCTTCATTGCCGGTCTCGTGCCAGGGCTGATCGGCGGCTTCGGGATGATGGTGGTCTGCTATTACTTCGCCCGTAAGTACAATTTCCCGGTCGAAGAAGCGTTCAACCTCGCCAATGTGAAGAAGACATTCATTGAGGCGCTGCCCTGCCTCGCCCTTCCCGTCATTATCCTTGGCGGCATCTTCTCAGGGCTGGCCACTGCGACCGAAGCTGCAGGTCTCGCAGTCCTGGCGGCGCTGCTCGTAGCCCTTTGGTACGGCGAGCTCGATTGGAAACTGCTGAAATCGTCGATGCTCGACGGCGGCATGCAGACCGCCGTGGTGATGGTGCTCGTGGCCGCCTCTATTTTGATGGGCGACTACCTGACCGTCGCCCAGGTGCCGCAGAACCTCGCTCAATGGATCGCGTCGATTTCGACCAATCAGTACGTGATCCTGTTCATCCTCAACATCTTCTTCCTGATTCTCGGGTTTCTCCTTCACTCGGCAGCGGCAATCATTCTGGTCGTGCCGATCATCGTTCCTCTGATGAACACGGTCGGCATCGATCCGGTGCATTTTGGCCTGGTGGTCACGCTCAACCTTGCGATTGGTCAGCAGACTCCGCCCGTCGCCAGCGTGCTCATCACGGCCTGCTCAATCGCGCGGTCGGACATCTGGGAGACGACGAAGACCAACATTCCCTTCATTCTGGTGCTGTTGGCGGTGCTGTTCCTCTGCACCTATGTGCCTTCGGTCCCGATGTTTTTGGTCGACTACTTCTATCCAAACAGGTGACGACATTCGCCTCGGCGGTCTGGCACCGCCGAAGCATTCTTTCCGGCCATTTAGCCTCCGTCCCGGGGTTGGCCTGCGGGACAAAAGAACCATCTTAAGGGATGGCGGTTTCCTAGCCGCGTACGCCAGTTCGCTCGATGATCAAGGAGGCAACATGACCATGACACGGGAGGACGTGTTGAACGTCCTTGGACCTGTCGATGATCACCTGATCGTCGAAATTCTTGCGACGGGAGCCAGCCGGGACGAACTGGAAGAGGCGTTCGCATGGCTGCATGCGGACGACGTGCTGGGTCGCCAGCTGCGCCGCCAGCCGACTGGCAAAGTCGCCGAACTGTGCGAAATCCTGGAAGCCGAGGAGGAAGAGCCGGACCGGATATGAGGCGGCCAGACTCTCGGCCATAGCGAGACTATCAGGTCTTGTCGCCAATCAGGTGGCTCTGCACACCCAGCGGTGAGAGCTTCGGGCGGGCGCTGCTTATCCGGCCAGTGCTGACCCCCGCCCAGCCAATTTCGCCGGACAGGCGGCCGTACTCGATCTTGGGGCAGCGGTTCATGATGACCGTCAACCCGGCGGCTTCCGCCTCTGCGGCCGCCTGATCGTTCCGCACGCCGAGCTGCATCCAGATCACCCGGATGCCGAGACGATCCTTCTGAGCGATCGCCTCGCGCGTCACCTCCAGCGCGGCCTCCGAATTGCGGAAAATGTCGACGATCTGGATCGGAGGCGGCACGTCGGCGAGGCTCGCGTAGACCGTCTGCCCGAGGATCTGCTGGCCGGCCAAGCCAACGTTCACGGGGACCACGCGATAGCCCTTGCCGAGCAGATACTTCATCGCGAAGTAGCTCGGGCGGCTGGTGTTTGCGCTCGCCCCTACCATGGCGATCGAGGTGTGCTCGCGCAGAATCGAGGCGATCAGGTCGTCGGAATAATTTTCGTGCGCCATCAGGAGGTGCTCGTCGGCGATCCCACGTCGTCCGGCAGGGACACGCGTCCTGTCTCGTCGCGTGGGAAGAAGGGATTGTAGGCCACCTCCCATAGGTGGCCATCCGGATCGGCAAAATAGCCGGAATATCCTCCCCAGAAAACCTTTTGCCCCGGCTTCACGAGCCGGCCACCGCTGGCCACGGCTTTGGCCAGCGCGGCGTCGACGTCCTGCTCGCTCGCAACGTTCCAGGCCAGCGCGATACCGGAGAAGCCCGGGTTATTATCCCGCACGCCTGCATCGGCAGCCAAATCAGAACGGCCGAACAGAGAAAGCACGACATTGCCGAGCTGGAAGAAGGCCGCGCCCTCTTGGCCCGCAGATGATGCCCTAAGCCCCATAGCCTCGTAGAAGCGCCGCGCGCGAGCGACATCGGAGACGCCCAACGTCACGAAGCTCAAGCGGAGCTGCACGGGCTCAGCACCCTTTCCACTCGGGTTTACGCTTCTCCACGAACGCGCTAATCCCTTCCGCGGCGTCACGTGCCATCATGTTCTGGACCATAACATCAGCCGTGTACGCGTAGGCCTCGGCAGTCGGCATTTCGATTTGCCGGTAGAAGGCTTCCTTGCCGATGGCGACCGTCAAGGATGACTTATCGGCGATCACCTTGGCCATCGCCAGCGCCTCATCGAGCACGCGCTCGCGCGGAACGACGCGATTGACGAGGCCATACTCGGCAGCTTCCTTGGCGGGCAGCATCTCGCCGAGCAACAGCATCTCCATGGCCCGCTTGCGCGGCACGTTGCGGGACAGCGCCACCATCGGCGTTGAGCAGAACAGGCCGATGTTGACGCCCGGTGTCGCGAATTTCGCGTCCTCGGCGGCGACGGCAAGATCACAAGTGGCCACGAGCTGGCAGCCTGCGGCGGTGGCAGTTGCATGCACAGCTGCGATGAACGGCTTCGGCGACTTCAGGATCGCCTGCATCATGTTCGCGCACGTCTCCATAGCGGTGCGGTAGAACCCGCGCCCGCCATCGGGATCGGCGCGATGGGCCGTAAGCTCCTTGAGATCATGACCCGCCGAGAAAGTGGGGCCGTTGGCAGCCAGAACGACCGCGCGAACATCCTTCTCCGCCGAGAGGCGATCGACAGCGGCTCGCAACTCTTGCAGGAGCACAAGCGACAAGCTGTTGCGCGCCTCAGGACGATTGAGCGTCAGGATGGCAATCGCATCCCGACGCTCTTCCAGGAGAATGGCCGTTTGACCTGTGCTCACTCGTTCCTGCATTCCAGACCGAAAAGTTACTGTAGCACCTTATCTATCTCGGCCCGGTACTTCTTTACAATCTGAACGTTTTCGGGATGCTCGAGCGGAGGCGTCATCTCGAGCGCTTCCCGCATTTCCTTGAGCATCTCCTGCTTCTCTTTTTCGGGGATCGACGTATCCTTCTCGATCTCCGCAATTTCCTTCTTCAGAGACTCGACGGGATCCGTGTACTCGCCTGTTTCGGGATCGAAACCGGCCATTACCATCGAGACATTTGCCGCAACCGTGTCCAACTCGTCGAAGTCGGCGAACCCGTTCTTCTTCGCGATGGCGTCGAGCTCAGCCTTCACCTTGGGATCGGGCTCCTCCGACTCGCCTTGGAGCTTGTCGGCAATGGCATTGAGATCCTTCTGAGCCGCGATAAAGCCCTGGATCTGCTTTTCCGTCAGCTTGATCTGCTTGAAGTCCTGCTCCTGCGCTGCGGCCTGACCAAAAGCCAGCGCCAGCCCGAAGGCAGCAATTGTAAGTGCGCGTGCGATTTGGGTGATCACGGAGATCATGTCCTTCCTTTTCCCTCCCGCCGTTCCCATCAGCCTGCCTAGACGCTACAAATTCGGCTCGGCGGATTCATAGCAGAAGTGAGACAAGATTTAGAATGGTCGACACAGCCGGTAGCCCTAAGCGCCTCAGCAAAGATGAGGTGATGGCGCTCGTCGACGAGCATTTTCCTCAGGTCCATGAAGGGAATGGGCGGGTGACCCTCGAATCGCTTGCTCCGATGACGGCGCAAGTGCGCATGGCCTACGACCCGAGGTCAATCAGACCGGGCGGGACCATCTCGGGTCCATCGATGTTCAAGCTGGCGGATTTCGCCGTGTACGCAATCATCCTCGGTGAACTCGGCGCGGCAGCCCTCCAGGCCGTCACCACCAATATGACGATGAACTTTCTCTCACGGCCACAACCCGGGGACATGATCGCGCATGCGCGCCTCATCAAATTGGGCAAGCGTCTCGCGGTGGCAGAGGTCGAGCTTTACTCGGATGGCCGGCCCGACATGGTGGCACACGCGACGGCAACCTATGCCCTGCCCCCGGCGAAGTCATAGCGCGACGCAGACCATGCGGTATTATTTTACCTTTTGGTGTAAGACATTGAAATCGCAAAACAATCTTTACATTCGCAAGAAATAGATTGACGTCCGCAAGCCTCTCGCCTATCAACGCCGCAGATTCCGGCGCCAACGCCGAAGGTCAGGATTTTCCTGGAGCCCGACAATGAAAACCTACGTCGCCAAGCCCGGCGAGGTGGAGAAGAAGTGGATCGTCATTGACGCTGCAGGCCTTGTCGTCGGCCGGCTCGCGGCGCTCATCGCCACCCGCCTCAAGGGCAAACACAAGCCCAACTACACGCCCCACGTCGACATGGGGGACAACGTCATCGTCGTGAACGCCGAGAAAGTCGTGTTCACGGGCAACAAATACAACGACAAGGTCTATTACCGGCACACCGGCTATCCGGGCGGCATCAAAGCGCGGACGCCCCGCATGATCCTCGAGGGCAAGACGCCTGAGCGCGTGATCGAGCTCGCTGTCAGCCGCATGCTAAGCCGCGGACCGCTGCAGCGGAAGCTGTTGCGCAACCTTCGCGTCTACAAGGGGCCCAATCACCCCCACACGGCCCAGAATCCTGAGGTTCTGGACGTCGCCAAGCTCAATCGCAAGAATGTGAGGGCCTGAATCCCATGGCCACCGATACCACTAAGTCTCTGGAAGATCTCGGCGCCCTTGCCGGTGGCATTCAGGAGCCCGCCGCTGGTCCGGTGCACGTGCAGAAACTCGATGCTCATGGCCGCGCCTATGCGACAGGCAAGCGCAAGAATGCCGTCGCTCGCGTGTGGCTGAAACCCGGCAGCGGCCGCATCACCGTCAATGACAAGGACTTCGCCGAGTACTTCGCTCGGCCGGTGCTGCAGATGCTGCTAAAACAGCCGCTTCATGCCGCCGACCGGGTCGACCAGTACGACATTTTCGCCACCGTGAAAGGGGGCGGTCTTTCGGGTCAGGCCGGCGCTGTGCGACACGGCATCTCCAAGGCTCTTACCTACTACGAGCCCGAGCTTCGCAGCGTGCTTAAGAAGGGTGGCTTCCTCACCCGTGACAGTCGTAGCGTCGAGCGCAAGAAGTACGGTCGCGCCAAGGCACGCCGCAGCTTCCAGTTCTCGAAGCGCTGATCGCTTCTCGACCTCCAGCTTACAGGAGCGCATGGCGTATCGCCGTGCGCTCTTTTCGTTTCTGGCGTGTCATTGACACGCCAAGGCGGCTGGCGCATACCACCGCCTATGATGAGCTTTACCAGCAAGAATCTTAGCCGACGCCGCCGCGCCCGTTTCCCGCGGCTGCGATGACGGCTGCACGTTGTCCGTTATCGTGAGCCGCGCCGTACCTGCGCGGTTTTTTTGTGCGCCCACCCTGACCAGACTTGCCTCCGAGGAGGATCCGCCATGACAGAGACCGCCCAGCTCTCCCATCCAAGCGGCGGCGCAGCGCGCAAGGCCACCGTATTCATCGATGGCGAAGCCGGCACCACCGGCCTCGGCATCGCGGAGAGGCTACGGGCCATTCCCGAAATTGAAATCAAGAGCATCGCGCCTGAGCGCCGGAAGGATGTCGAGGCCAAGCGCGCTCTCCTGGCGGAAGTCGACCTCGTCGTGCTGTGCCTGCCGGACGATGCTGCCCGCGAAACGGTCGCCTTGGCCGACAGCCTGCCCGGCGGTGGCCCACGCATCGTGGATGCCTCGACCGCTCACAGGGTCGCGCCAGGTTGGGTCTATGGCTTCCCGGAGATGGATCGCGGCCAGGCAGACGCGATTCGCTCGGCTAAGCGCGTGGCCAATCCGGGCTGCTATCCAACAGGTGCCGTTGCGCTCTTACGGCCATTGGTGGCGGCCGGCCTGATCCCGGCAGACTATCCCATCACGATCAATGCGGTCTCGGGCTATTCCGGCGGCGGCAAGTCGATGATCGCGGCCTACGAAGCGGGAACAGCGCCCGCGTTCGAACTCTACGGTCTAGCCCTCGAGCACAAGCATCTGCCGGAAATTCAGACGTATTCATTGCTCGGTCGCAGACCGATCTTCGTCCCGAGCGTAGGCAACTTCCGGCAAGGTATGTTGGTAAGCGTCCCGCTCCACCTCGACACGCTACCCGGCAAGCCCGCGCCCGCCGACCTCGAGGCGACGTTGGCCCGGCACTTTGCGGGCTCCAAGCTGGTGACCGTTGTCCCCTCCTCCGACGTGTCCGTGAAGGGTGGGCGTCTCGAACCTCAAGCCCTTAACAACACCGATCGCCTGGAGCTGCGCGTCTACGGCAACGAAGCGCGCCGGCAAGCCGTGCTCGTGGCGCGCCTGGACAACCTTGGTAAAGGCGCGTCCGGCGCCGCCGTTCAGAACATTCAGTTGATGCTTGGGCTTGCCGAGTAGCTGCTCGCGAGAGCCTGCCCTGGCTCGGCTGCAGCGCGGGTCACGTTATAGGCGTGCCACACTGCCAGAATGAGCACGATTGCTGCACCGGCCTGATGAGCGAGCCCGAGCCACAGCGGCACCACCTCGAGCAAAGTCCAGATGCCGAGCCCTGCCTGGGCGAAGACGGCGAGCGTCAACAGTCCGGCGGATCGTACGAGGGATTCGTCGTCCGCCGACTTCATCGTCCACACGAGCTGAATGACGGCAACCAGAGCGAGCAGATACGCCACCATACGATGATTGAACTGAATGGTGGTGATGTTCTCGAAGATGTTGAGCCACCACGGCGACAGGGTGCCGAGCCCATTCGGGATGAACTTGCCGTCCATCAACGGCCATGTGTTGTAGGTGAGCCCAGCGTTGTGGCCGGCGACGAATGCACCGAGCAGCGACTGCAGGAGCACGAGGCCGACGACCCCAAATGCCAAGCGCTTCTGCCCGGGGGTTACCGTGTGTAACCGGATTTTTTCGGGCGCCTGAGCAAGGCTTAAAGCCATCCAGACAATCGCACTGAGGATTACGAGCGCCAGGACCAGGTGGAGGGCTAGCCGGTACGGGCTAACGTCGACGCGATCAACAAGGCCCGACTTCACCATGTACCAGCCGACAACGCCCTGCAGTCCGCCGAGCGCAAGAATTCCCGCCAGCTTTGGCACCGTCCCTTTCGGCAGCCGCCCGCGGAGCCAGAATAGCAGAAATGGAATTGCGAATGCGACTCCAATGAAGCGACCGAGAAAACGATGGCCCCACTCCCACCAGTAGATGAACTTGAACTCCTCAAGGCTCATGCCCTTGTTGACGATCTGGTACTGGGGGATTTGCTGGTATTTTGCGAAGGCTTCCTGCCAATCCGCTTCATTCAATGGCGGAATGACGCCCAGCAAAGGCTGCCACTCGGTGATCGACAAGCCGGAATCCGTCAGCCGCGTCGCGCCGCCAACGATAATCATGGCAACAACCAGCGCCGCCATGATCCAAAGCCAGATCTGCACGGCCCGGACCTCGCGTTCACGGCTTCGGTTTGCAGCAGCTTCCTGTGCCGCCTGCACCAGGGGCATGTGTCGATCTTTCCCAAAGATTTGCGGATGCTTTCTGATAGTAAAGGGCCACACCCCGGGCAATGCGCCCTCTCGGCGCGGCGGATTTGAGCGGGAGATCAAGATTTGACCATCCGCGTTCGAAAGCTGATCGGAACCATCCTGTTGTTGATCTTCATCGCGGTGTACGCGCTTGCCGTGATGGCGGTCGCGATCGTGTTGCAGGTCAATGCCAACAAATGGGTAGAGCTCGCCTTCTACATTGTCGGCGGCCTTGCTTGGGTGATTCCTGCAGCGTTACTCGTGCGCTGGATGGTGCGGCCCGATCCCGACCCGACGTAAAGTTCACGGTGTGTTTCAGGCAGTGCGCGGTTGCAGCGCGGGTCGCGGCAGCTTGAGACGCGGCGTTCTGGTTTTCCGCTCGAATCGAATGATCTGAATATCCGTCACGTCGAAGCCGAGGAACCGGTCGACGCTCGCAGCCAGTGGACTCGTCTCTCTGCCCGCCTCGCCAACGGAAACGCAGGCGTCGAAACGACCTTCGAGAGCTGCGAACAGCCGGCGCGCCTCATCGTGATCCGCGACAATCACGATGTGCTCGTAGACCTCGTCCAAGGTATCGAGTGCGAGGCTCAAGATTTCGATGTCCAAAGCGGAATTTTGATCGCTGAGGGGTGTGCCTGCGGCGATCGCGTGGGCCCGGCTGCCTGGCAGGCGCACGATGATCTCCTCGAAAGTCGCCCGCCCCTCGAGAAGATCATTCAGGCCCTTGGCTCCCGGTGGAAGCGGCTTACCCTGGATATCGCCGCCTTTGCTCCGCCAACGGATGAGTATCGTCGTTCGCCCCTCAGCGCTGAGATTGTGAGCCAGCGCAACGGCTTCCTCCGTTGCATCGATGCCGGGGGCCTCGGCGGCAACCATCGTGCGGCAGCCGCGATCTGCACCGGATAACGGCAGGAGTCGTTTGGCGACGGCGATCGTTGAATTTAGCGTGCCAAAAGAGCCGCTCGTCGAAGAGGCGCCGGAGGTCTCAGGAGCCGAAGAGCCGGCAAAGGGCCGGCGGCGGCCCATCATGCGAAATGCTTCGCGAATTCCAATAGCGCCCATTCCAAGGAGCAGGGTAACGACCATCCCCAAAATGGCGATTGGTCCCTTACGCGGTGGGTCGGCACGCTCCGCTTGCTCGGCCCAGGAAATGAGCCTCAATCGCCCGCGGTTCCCACTGCGCGTTAGGCCATCTGCCTGCCCCTGGCTCTCTAGGTAAACCTCTGCAAGCCGATTCACGAATTTCGACGCGAGCTGCGGATCGGTCGAGGTGTAGCGAAGAACGATTTCACCCTTCTCCTTACCCGCCGACACACTCAGGCGCTCGTAGATGGCCGCCAGCAGCCGCTCGTCCTGGTCCTGAAGCGCGGCGTATGGTGCGAATCGGTTGAAGCTCAGCAGATCCCAGAGGGAAAGGCCGCGATCCTTGTCCTTGTGCTCCCCTCGCTCCTTGAGACCAAGTTCATTGGCGACGCCATAAAGGCGAATGGGATCACGCAGAGCTCGAATATGGGTCTGGGCCGCGGCAGACGGGCGATCCGCCTCCACTATCAAGCGCACCTCGGCGCGGTGAAGCGGCTCTCCCCAGGATTGGAAAATGTAGAGGGCCAAACCTGCAGCAATCGTCGCCAAGAGCAACTGTGGCAGCGCCCGCCGCACTGCCAGCAGGAACGATATGCCGAAAAGACCGGCTTGCGTGTTTGACGACGGGTACATTGTTGTTGCACTAAGGCCCGATAGCCGGATCGCGATTCTTCCCGTCGCAATTCACGCAGACTGATGTAACGAATTTGTTAAAATTTCGGGGCTTAAGCCGACGCGTTTGCACGCGACGACAATCTGACGAGAGATGTCGTCCAACTGACAACTGAAATAAGCGCTTATCGCTGCGCGGCACCCCTACTCCGCCGCCGCACTCGTGGCTGGCTCGACGGGAACAGCGGTGCCGATCATGCAGTCGCGCGTGACGATGCTCGCCAACTGCTCCTCACTCCAGCCCTCGGTTCCCTCAGGCCGCCGAGGCAGGACAAAATAACGGAGGTCAGCCGTCGAGTCGTGCACGCGAACTTCGACATGATCCGGCAATTCGAGCCCGAATTCCCTGAGGACACCGCGCGGATCCACCACAACCCGCGAGCGGTAAGCCAGGCTTTTGTACCAGGCCGGCGGAATGCCCAGGAGCATCTTCGGATAGCAGGAGCACAGCGTGCAGACGATGACGTTGTGAACGTCGGCCGTATTCTCGACGACGCGAAAATCCGCCAACGAACCAATGTCGATGCCGAGCTCGGCAAGCGCAGCCCGCGTATTGGCGAGCAGCCGGTCCTTGAACGCGGGATCGACCCAGGCACGCGCGACAACCTTGGCGCCCAGCGCCGGGGAACGGCTGTCCATCAAATCGACCTGGGCATAGATCTCCTCAGATGTGAGTATGCCCTTCTCGATCAGAAGCTCCCGGATGGCCTGCTCCAGAACCTCATAGGGCGAAGCAGGATCGGCGTCGTGGTCGCGCTGGAAGGGATGCCGATATGGCTGACCGCCATGCTCGTGAGAATGCTCGTGGTGGTGATCGTGATCGTCATGCGGCATGGCTGTCACTCCTTGCCTCGGCGCTTATTCTCATCAGCCAGTGCTCGTAGATATCGGCCTCCAGGTGATCGTGCGGTTTGCCGCGATAGTTGGGCCAGAGGTCCGACTGTTTGAAACGCACCTTGTAAAGCACTTGCCTCGGCAAACCGGGCTTGTGGTAGGCGAGCTTCTCCGGGTCGTGAAAGGCACCCTGAATGCCTACGATCACACCGGTCTTGCCGCGAAGAAAAAACGGCGTCCGACAGTGGCCCAAAGCCATTCGGGAATCCACCCGAACGACATCACCAATCCGGAAACGAGGCGCCGGCGCACTCACATCCGCCCTCCCACGTCATCCCACGGCACAGAGCCGCCTTGCAGTTCCCGACCTGAAGCGCGCATCGCCTCCTCGACAGCGGCGATTTTCGCCTCGATCTCTTCCTTCGTCAGGATTTCCTGCTCCACGAGAAGGTTGCGAATGGCGCGAATCCACTTCTCGTAATAGGTCGTCGAATCGTACTGCTGCTGGCCATAGTCCTCGATCACGCGGCGCATGGCGTCGATCTTGAACGCGCCCTTCTTGGGACCAGTCAGCAGGATCAACATGGCGTCGACCCGCTTCTCCCACAAAGCGAGATCGTGCTCCGTCCTGTCGATGGGACCGAAGTCGAGCCCGCCGACATCGTGCGCTGCGCGCCCTCCTGCGCACTGGCGAAGCTCGGTCTTCCGTTTTGGCTCAGGCATAGGCGTTCCTCCGCCTTCTCAGGAAACCGGGCACGAGATTACTCGCTCCCATCGAAACGTCCACCCGCAAGATTTGGACACATTGGTGGGGTCGGATTTCGGGCGCTTCAGCGCGAGTTATTCCATTTTTGCCAATCGGTCGCGGAGAATCCGCACTTATCAAACGCAAGATCAATGTGATAACCCGGGCGGGACCAGCCCTTCCCTTCCGCTCGGACACTCCTGAATGCGATATTCCCTCGGAGCACTCATCCGGAACGCCTTTTCGGGCCACACGCGTTGGCAACCGGCCTGGCGCGATCCTGAACCCAAGCCCCAATACGATACGATCATCATCGGGGGCGGCGGGCACGGATTGGCGACCGCCTACTACCTTGCGAAAGAGCATGGCATCACCGATGTCGCGGTGCTCGAGAAGAGCTATATCGGCTCCGGCAACGTCGGCCGGAACACCACGATCATTCGCTCCAATTATCTGCTTCCGCCGAACACCGCATTCTACGAGTGGTCGCTGAAGCTGTGGGAGGGGCTGGAGCAGGATCTCAACTTCAACGCCATGGTTTCGCAACGGGGCGTTCTAAACCTTTATCACTCGGATGCTCAGCGAGATGCCTTCGCCCGCCGCGGCAACGCCATGCGCCTCAACGGCGTCGATGCCGAGTTGCTCGACCGCGAGCAGGTGCGCGAGCTGGTACCACTGCTCGATTTCGACAATGCGCGCTTTCCCATTAAAGGCGGTTTGCTTCAGAGACGCGGTGGAACGGTGCGCCACGACGCCGTTGCCTGGGGCTTTGCGCGCGGTGCCGATCAACGCGGCGTTGATATCATTCAGAACTGCGAAGTCACCGGCATCCGCATCGAAAACGGAAAAGTTGTCGGTGTAGAAACGACGCGCGGCTATATCAGAGCCAAGCGGGTGGGCATCGCCGTTGCCGGTAATTCCTCTCGCGTCGCAGCCATGGCTGGCCTGCGGCTGCCCATTGAAAGCCATGTGCTGCAAGCCTTCGTCTCTGAAGGCATCAAACCGCACATCGACATGGTCGTGACCTTCGGCGCTGGCCACTTCTACATCAGCCAGTCGGATAAGGGCGGGCTCGTCTTCGGCGGAGATATCGACGGCTACAATTCCTATGCCCAGCGAGGAAATCTGCCGATTGTCGATGACGTGATGAGCTGCGCCATAGCGCTCTTTCCGTCAATCAGCCGGGTGCGCTACCTGCGGCAGTGGGGCGGCATCATGGACATGACCATGGACGGCTCGCCGATCATCGACCGCACGCCGATCGAAGGCCTGTTTCTCAATGCCGGTTGGTGTTACGGCGGGTTCAAGGCAACACCCGCCTCGGGTTGGTGTTTCGCCCACACCATTGCGACCGGCACCCCACATCGACTCAACAGCGGCTTTCGACTCGACCGCTTCGCGACCGGCCACGTCATCGACGAGGGCGGCAAGGGCGCCGTACCCAACCTGCACTGAAGGAGGAAGAAATGCGCTTGCCATGCCCTCATTGCGGGGAGCGCGGAAACGAGGAGTTCGTCTATCTCGGCAGCGCCGATCCGGTGCGCCCTGCAGATCCCAACGCACCGCTCCAAGCCTGGATCGACTACGTCTTTTTGCGTGACAACCCCGCAGGCTCCAATCGCGAGCTGTGGCATCACACCTACGGCTGCCGATCCTGGATTGTCGTGACGCGTGATACGCGCACGCACGAAATCCTCGGTGCCGCCCCCGCACGCTCCCTGCCCTCTTCGGCCAGCTCCACTGCCTCCAAATGACATCGCCATCCAAGCATCAATCCCAGCCGTTTCGCCTGACCTCTGGCGGTCTCATCGACCGAGCGGCCGCGATACCATTCATGTTCGACGGGCGCGAATACTACGGATATCCCGGTGACACGCTGGCCTCAGCGTTGCTCGCGAATGGCGTTCACCTGGTCGGGCGCTCGTTCAAATATCACCGCCCGCGCGGCATCCTTTACGCGGGCCCGGAAGAGCCAAACGCGCTCGTGGAGCTGCGCACTGGCGCCCGGCGCGAACCGAATACGCGGGCCACAGTTGCAGAGCTATACTCAGGGCTCGTCGCTAACAGTCAGAACAGATGGCCGTCGCTCGCCTTCGACCTCATGGCCATCAATGGCCTGGCGGCGCCAATATTCCCGGCCGGCTTCTACTACAAGACATTCATGTGGCCGGCGGCCTTTTGGGAAAAAGTCTATGAGCCGCTGATCCGCCGCGCTGCCGGGCTGGGGCGTGCCGCGCGTGAGCCGGACCCCGACAAATACGAGCGCTCCCACCTCTTCTGCGATGTGCTGGTGGTTGGCAGCGGCCCCGCCGGCCTCACAGCGGCGCTCGCGGCCGCCCGCAGCGGCGCGCGTGTCGTGCTGTGCGAGCAGGATTTCCGTCTCGGCGGTCATCTGCTGGCAAACCGTGAGGAAATCGACGGCAAAGCGGCGCTGGATTGGGTTTGCGGGGTCGAGCAGGAGCTCAAAGCCGAAAAGAAGGTGCGCGTGCTCCGTCGCACCACGGTCTTCGGGATTTATGATCACGGCATTTGCGGCGCGGTCGAACGCGTCAGCGACCACCTTGCCGAACCGCCGCCGTTTACCGTGCGGCAGCGCTATTGGAAAATCGCAGCGCGACGCATCATCGTGGCGACCGGCGCCATCGAACGGCCGATTGTCTTCCCGAAGAACGACCGCCCCGGAATCATGATGGCGAGCGCCGTCAGGACTTACATTGAGCGCTTTGCCGTTCTCCCCGGCCGGCACGCCGTCGTTTTCATGACCGACGATAGCGGCTGGCAGACGGTCGAGGCCTTGCAACGGGCCGGTGCATCGATTGCAGCCGTTGTTGATCCGCGCACGGAGGCATCAGTTTCGGTGCGCCACGAAGCTGACGCCCTCTTGTTCGCCGGAGCTACCATAACGGACACGCGCGGCCGACTGCGCCTCAGCAGCGTCACCATCAAGGATCGTCAAGGTCGCGAGCACGAAATCGTAGCGGACTTGTTGGCTATGGCCGGTGGGTGGGATCCGGTGCTGCACCTCACCTCCCATCTCGGCCACAAGCCCAAGTGGGACGAGCGCATCCTCGCCTTCGTTCCAGGCGATCTCCCGGCTCACATCGACGTTGCAGGCGCCGCAGCTGGGCGGTTCGGTTTGGATACAGCGTTGAAAGATGGAGCGCGTGCGGGAAGCGAGGCGGCGCGCAGCTTAGGACTACAAACGACCTATAAGTCGCCACCGTCAAGTGCTGCTCCGCCCTCTTCGTCCCAGGCTCCGTCCTGGAGCGTCGCGAAACGCAGTGCCAAAAGCTTCGTCGATTTCCAGAACGACGTTACCGCTGCCGATATTGCGTTGGCTGCGCGCGAAGGCTATCGCTCGGTCGAGCATGCTAAGCGCTACACCACGCTCGGCATGGCGACCGACCAGGGAAAGAGCTCCGGCGTCAATGGCCTTGCCATTCTGGCGGACGTCACCGGCCGCACCATCGCAGAAACGGGCACCACGACTTTCCGTCCGCCTTACACGCCGGTGGCCATTGGCGCGATCGCCGGCCGCGATGTCGGCAAAGCCTTCCGGCCAACGCGGTTGACGCCCACGCACGAGTGGGCGTCGGAGCAAAATGCTGTGTTCGTTGAGGTCGGCCAGTGGCTCAGGGCGCAGTGGTATCCAAAGCCGGGAGAAACGGACTGGCGTGAAAGCGTCAACCGTGAGGTTCGGACGGTGCGTTCCGCCGTAGGCGTTTGCGATGTGTCAACGCTCGGCAAGATCGAGGTTATCGGACCGGATGCCGAACGCCTGCTCGACTTCGTCTATGCAAATACCATCTCGACACTGAAAGTGGGCCGGATGCGCTACGGCCTAATGCTGCGCGAGGATGGCCACGTTCTAGACGACGGCACCGTGTCGCGCATTGGCGAGCATCGCTTTTTCCTTACGACCGGCACCGGGCATGCCGATCAGGTCCTTCGGCATCTGGAATTCTGTCATCAGGTACTGAAGCCGTCGCTTGATGTTTCCATCGTGCCCGTTACCGAGCGTTGGGCACAGCTCGCCGTTGCAGGCCCGAGATCGCGCGAACTGGTCGCAAAGATCGTCGACGGATTCGATTTGTCGACCAGCAATTTCCCGCATTTATCCGTGGCCGAAATAACGATTTGCGGCGGAATTCCTGCCCGACTTTATCGCGTGTCATTTTCGGGCGAGCTCGGCTATGAGATCGGCGTGCCGGCTGATTATGGCGACGCGCTTATTCGGTGTCTGGCGCGCGAAGGCGAGCCGCTGGGGCTTGCACCTTATGGAACGGAAGCCTTGGCGGTGCTACGCATCGAAAAGGGTTTTCCGGCCGCCGGCGAGCTCAATGGGCAGACGACCACACGCGATCTCGGACTCGAACGTCTTCTTTCAACAAAGAAGGATTACGTTGGGCGCGCCCTCCAGCAGCTTCCTGCCTTCAACGAGCCTGATCGACCTGTCCTCGTCTCCTTTGCGCCTGTGAACCGAAGTGACGTGCTGCGGGCGGGAAGCCATTTCCTCGATCTCGGTGCAGCACCGCGCATCGAAAACGATCTCGGCTACATGACCTCCGCCGTCTACTCGCCGACGTTCGGACACTACATCGGCTTAGGGCTTCTGAAACGCGGCAAGGAACGCATTGGCGAGCGTGTCCGCGCTTATGATCCCGTCCGGAATGGCGATGTTGTCGTCGAAATCGGCCCGCCGTGCCGCTATGACCCCGAGGGAGAGCTTGCCCGTGCCTGAACCACTTCTTGCCCCCCGCTCGGCTCTTGCCAGTGTTATGATTCCCGGCCACTACGGCGCGCCGGGTAAAGACAACGTCACTCTGAGCGAATGTCGCGGATTGGCCCTATTTTCCATTGCAGCAAGTGCCGGAAAAGCCGCTGAGCTTAGTGCCGCCATTGAGCGTGCATTCGGCGTTCCGCTGCCAATGCAGCCCGCCCACATTGCCAATGGCTCTATCTCATTTATTTGGTCTGGCCCCGACTCATGGCTCGCGATTTGTCCGTCGACAAATGTTTTCGGCAGCCGGATCGAGGCCATGGGTTCCTCTCTTGCTGCGATTACGGACCTGACTGGCTCTCAAGTCATTATTCGCATCAGCGGGCCTCGCGCGCGTGACGGCTTGATGAAGCTCGTTCCGATTGATCTCGATGAGTCCGTGTTTCGGACTGGCAGCGCTGCTGTGACTGTGGCCTCACACGTCCGCATTCATCTCTGGCAAATCGACGATACACCGGCATACGAGATCGCTTGTCCGCGATCGTATGCCGTGAGCTTCTGGCACAGTCTCACGGCTGCGTTCGAGGAATATGGCTATCGGATAGCGGAACGTTCAGCCTGAACGCTCAAACACAATCCTTGAAGGCCTGCTCGAAAATCGAAAGCCCCAGGTCGATTTCGTCATCCGAAATGGTGAGCGGCGGGGCAATGCGGAATACGCCCCAGCCGCCACGGATGATGCTCGTCGACAGCCCGAGCTCCAGACACCGGTTCATCACCCGTTGGGCAAGCTCAGGTGCCGGCGTCTTGGAATGGCGGTCCTTGACGACCTCAACACCCATCAACAATCCTCGGCCGCGCACATCACCAATAACTTCGAAACGCTGCATAAGCGTCTCGAAACCCTGGCGCAGGCGCTCTCCAGCGATGCGCGCGCGATCTGCGAGCCCATCCCTCAAAATGATCTCCACGACCTTCAATCCAACTGCTGCCGGCAGCGGATCGGATGCATGGGTTGTATAGAAATGGAATTTGTTCTCGTAACATTTCTCCTCGATTTCAGCCGTCGTAATGACAGCCGAAAGCGGAAGGCCGGCACCCAGCGTTTTTGAAAGGGTGATGAAGTCGGGCACAACGCCGTCGTACTCGCAATCGAACAGCTTGCCAGTACGGCCGAGGCCCGTTTGCGCCTCATCGACAATGACAAGCATTCCGCGTGCCCGCGCGCGTTCGGCTGCCGCTTTGAGATAGCCGGGCGGGGGCACGATAACGCCGCCGGATGACATGATGGACTCAATAATGAAGGCGGCGGGATTGCCATTCGATTGGCGGTCGAACAACTCGAAGCCGTAATCAAGCTCGGCTTCCCAATCATATTTGCCGTCACGCGTAAAAGCCGGCCGATAGGGCGTCGGCGCAGGTAGCACGAAGGATCCAGGCGCCGCAGGCCCGTGTCCGAAGCGATTGCTGTTGAAGGTGACCGAAGCGGCTCCGTGCGTCACGCCATGCCACGAGCGGGAAAGCGCCAGCGTCTCGTATCTCCCCGTGGCCGTTTTGGCCATCCGCAGCGCCGCCTCGTTCGACTCGCCGCCGGTCGAAAGCAGCATCACACGCTCCAGCTTGCCCGGTGCGATTTTGGCAAGGATCTCGGCCAGATCGATCACCGGTTTCGACAGGAGTTGGCTGTAGAGATGCACAAGCTCGCCCGCCTGAGACCGGATAACCTCGGTGATCTCGGGATGGCTGTGTCCCAGAATGGCGCTCATCTGCCCGGACGCGAAGTCGAGCAAACGACGCCCATCGGTCGTCATCATGAACGAGCCTTGGGCCGAGGCAATGATCGCCGGCTGAAAGAAATGCCCGTAACGAACGAGGTGGCGTTCAGCGCACTCCCAGAGTGCAGCGTCCTCGGGCCTTGTGCTTCTTTGCATTTTATTTGAACTCCGTCTCTGAACGGCCCGGGGCCGTTGCAATGTCCAGTGCCGTTAAAGAATCTGGCTCAGAAATTCGCGCGTTCGCGGATCGGAGGCTTCCTTGAAAAATGTTGCCGGCGGCCCGTGCTCCACGATGACGCCGCGGTCCGTGAAGTAGACGTGATCGCTGACTTCCCGCGCAAAACCCATTTCGTGCGTGACGAGGATGCAGGTCATCCCCTCTTCTGCCAGCTCGCGGATGGTGACAAGCACCTCCTTGACGGTTTCCGGGTCGAGCGCCGCGGTCACCTCGTCGAACAGCATGACATCCGGGTTCATGGCGAGCGACCGCGCAATGGCGACGCGCTGCTGCTGGCCGCCAGAGAGTTCTCCCGGGTAAGCGTTCTCTTTGCCTTCGAGCCGCACCTTCTTCAAAAGTCGCCGCGCCTGCGCCTCAACCTCGTCCTTGGGTCGCTTCAAGACGAGCACCGGCGCCATCATAATGTTTTCGAGCGCAGTTTTGTGCGGAAAAAGATTATAGGATTGGAAAACCATTCCGACTTTTTTCCGCAATTCCAGTTTGTCGAGAGCGGGATCATTCACCTCCTGCCCTTCGACTTTGATCGACCCCTTGTTGATCGGCACGAGCGCGTTGATGCAGCGCAGAAGTGTCGATTTCCCCGATCCTGAGGGACCGATGATGCAAACGACCTCTCCTTTGCGCACATCAAAGGAGATGCCCCTCAACACCTCGATCGAGCCGAATGATTTGTGGACGTCGCGAATGGAAATAATCGGTTGGTCAGGTGTCCAGCCGTGCGCGGAAGCAGTCAGGGCGCTGGCTGTCAGGCGCGGCATCAGGCAAGCTCCTCAGATTTTCACGGCGTATTTGCGCTCCAGGTAAATCGTCCAGCGCGCAATTGGATAGCAATAGATAAAGAAGAAAACGAGCAGCATCCCGTACATCGGCATTAGCAGCTCGGTCTTCTGTTCGGCCGCCAGGGCGTCCTGGGTCAACGTCATGGCATCGTTGACACCGACGATCGAGATGAGCGGCGTCGTCATCGTGAGAATGGCGTACCAGTTCATCCAGGGCGGAATCATCCGCTTGACGCATTGCGGCAGGATGATGCGCCAGAGAGTCTGCATGCGCGTGAAGGCAAGGCTTTCGGCGCTTTCCCATTGGCTGGTGGGGATCGAATTCACAGCACCTCGCACGATTTCGGACATGTTTGCCATGATGGGCAATGCCAGGCCGAATGTCGCTTTCAACCAGCCGGGTAAAGGAATTGAGATCCCACCGATCTTCAGCTGGAAAGGCACCAGCAGCATCACGAAGAAAAGCAAGACGAGCCAAGGTGAATTGCGGAAAAACTGCGTTACCGCCCACGATACCGCGCGCACGGGCGGATAAAGTGAAATCTGACCAAGTCCCACAGCGAGCCCTGCGGCGGTGCCGATCGCCATCGCAAGAAAACTCACCGCGATGTTAAGGGCAAAGCCTCCGAATTCGCCTGGGGGCCCAAGCAATATCAGGGGTGCCCACTTGATCAGGGCATCAATGATTCCCTGACTACCACCGGTAGTGCGGATTTGAGCAACAGCTTCGCTGGCGACGACAACGAGCAAGAAGGCCGCGATAACGCACGCGAAAGCCCGCCGATTGAAAGCCGCAGCAGTGAAGCCGGTTTCACCTTGTGCCGGGGCCGGTATCAATTCCGCTCTCATCGGCCATACCCCGGAATGGCCAGCGCTCGCTCGAGCCGCGTCATGAGCCACACGATCACGCCAACGAGCAGGAGATAGAATGTAAGCAACGTGATCATCATCTCGAAAACATTGATGTGATCCGACCAGATCTGGCTGGCGACGTAAAGAGTCTCAGGAACGGCGATGGCATAGGCCTGAGTTGTCGTCTTCGCGAGATTGACGAGATTGTTGTTTAGAGCCGGCAGACAAAATCGAACGGCAAGCGGAAGGATCACGTACCAATAAGTCTGCCATCTGTTGAAGCAGAGGGATTCGGCAGCTTCGATCGTGGATTTCTGTACCGCTTCGATGCCCGACCGGAAAATCTCGACGTTGAAGGCTCCGGCAAAAAACGACAGCGAGATCACGGCCCATTCGAAGCTTCCGAGCATCGGCTGGGCAATCCCATACTCGTTCACCACTCGTGGCATTTGTGGCCCGAGCGCGAAGTAGAAAAAGTACATCTGAACCAACGGGGGGGTGTTCCGGAAGAACTGGATGTACCCCTGAACGATCGCCTTGAGGATGCGATGACGGCTGCCCTGAAGCCAAGCTCCGATGATGCCAATGATGACGCTCAGTCCGATGCAGATGACGGCCAGCTTGATCGTCGTCCACATCCCGCGCAGCAGGCGGGTGCGCTCGAAATCATCGTAAAACTGAACAAGATTGATGCCGTAGGCATCATTAAGGCTGCGCAGAAAATCCCAGAAGGCTTCCATCAAATGCGGTCGGTGATTGCGGTCGGTGGGGCGTTGCATTGAGCAGCACTCGCCTGGCGCCGACATGGCCAGGCGAAATGCGAAAACGAAATGGGCCCGCGGTGATCCCGGGGCCCAAAGCGATCGGTTAATTACCCTTGGCCTTCTCGGAAGCTTCCTTGAGCCAAGCCGTATTGTCGCCGACCCACTTCTTCTCGAGCTCCAGCAAGGTGCCGGACTTCAGCCAGTCCGTAATGGTCTCGGCCATGAACTTGCCCCACGGACCGTCACGTTCCTCGAGCTTGACGGCAATGCCCCAGGGCACGACGGGCCATTGCGGCAGCGGAACAACTTCAAAGTTGGCGAACTTGGGATCCTGCGCCTTCTTCCAGATCAGGACGACGTCGTCATAAATGAATCCGACGCAACGGCCATCGAGCAACGCTTGCTCGGCTTCCGGAATACCCTTGAATGCGACCAGGTCAGTCTGCGTGTACTTCGACTGCATGTCGTTGTTGTAATAGGCGCCCTGAAGCGCGCATACGGGCTTACCCTTCAAATCCTCGACGGACTTGATGTTGGCCGCTTTGTTGGCCAGCAGAGCAACGCCTGAAGCGTAGTAAACAGGATCGATGATGCCGACGACCTTACGCCGCTCAGGCGTATCGCTCATCGTCGCAATCATCAGGTCGATCTTGCCCTGCTGCAGAAACTGAATGCGGTTGGAGGAGACGACCGGAACCAGCTCCAACTTCACGCCGAGGCGCTTGGCAACGTCCGCCGCCATATCTGGCTCCATGCCGACGATATTGCCGTTCGCATCACGCATGCCCCACGGCGGATAGTCCGTTTTCACACCGACGACCAGCGTGCCCTTCTGCTTGATTTCCGCCAGCTGATCGGCCTGCGCAGTGGCACCCATAGCCATGACGGCGCCGAATAGGGCGGCGATTGCCGCCGAGAATTTTCGTTTCATGGGCCTTCCTCCCCTAATATTCCAAAGTTGCGAGTTCGGTGTCCAAATGAATAGCGCGTTCTGTAACATAGCTCACGAAGGGTAGGAAGGCTTGAAGATGCGCCACAAACTGATTGGATTTTGGGCGCAAGACCCCCACGATAAATTCCTTCAAGCGGATGCGACGCCGGCGAGCGTGTAGTGTGCAGGGTGCTGTCGTTGAGGGCAGCACGATCATCATTGAACTCTGCACGTCCTGCCGTACCATGCGCTGGTTCGCATTCAGCGGCTCGTCAAAGCACATCCACGGACACCTGCTATGCCAACTATCGATCCCGATCGCGTGATGGGCGATCTCAAACGCCTTGCGGAATTCGGCAAGTACAAGACGGGCGTACATCGCCCCACCTTCTCAGAGGACGACATGGCCGCGCGCCACTGGTTCGCCGGCCGGATGGCAGACGCGGGCCTTGAGCCGGAGATCGACGGCATCGGCAACGTGATTGGCCGCGGCAAGGGCAACGGGCCCTGCATCCTCACGGGTTCCCATATCGAAAGCCAAAATTACGGTGGCTGGCTCGATGGATCGCTGGGCATGGTCTACGGCCTGGAAGCAGCCCGTGCCATCAGCGCCGATCCGGAGTTCGCGGGCGCGGTCGTGGATGTCGGTGCCTGGGCTGACGAGGAAGGCCACTTTGGCATTCTCATGGGCAGCCGTTCGTTCTGCGGTGAGGTCACGGAAGAGGAGATCGACAAGGCCGCCGATCCCACTCGCGGCGGCCTCAAGATGCGGGATGCATTGGCCAAAGCCGGGCTGGCAGGCCGCCCGCGGCGGCAATACGAGCCAAACCGGTACATCGCCTACCTCGAGGCACACATCGAGCAGGGCGACTGGCTCGAGGCGAACGACCTGAGGCTCGGGATCGTCACAAGCATCGTCGGCATCTGGCAGTACCGCGTGACGTTCGAGGGCGTGCAGAACCACGCGGGAACGACGCGCATGGCCATTCGCAAGGACGCTGGCCTGGCGCTTACCAAGCTGTGCTGCGAGATCGATCGCGTCTTCCCTGAGGTTGCCGGACCACGCAGCGTATGGACAACCGGGCGCATCACGCTCTTCCCCGGCGCGCCGAGCATCATCCCCGGCCAGGCCGAGATGTTGTTCCAAATCCGTGATGCCGATGTCGCGGTCCTCGAGCGGATGGAGAAGAAGCTGTTCGAGCTCGTGGCCGCTTCGGACGCCGCCGGGCCATGCCGAGCCAAGGTAGAGGTGCTGCGCAAGAGCACGCCGGCGATGATGGACGAGCGCGTTCAGGCGGCTTTGGAGGCTGCGGCCGAGCGCCATGCTCCGGGAAAGCATACGCGCATGCCAAGCGGCGCGGGGCACGACGCACAAAACTTTGCCCGGCACATGCCTGCAGGCATGCTGTTCGTTCCGTCCATCGGCGGCATTTCCCACCATTGGGACGAGAACACCAAGGAAGAGGACATCATCCTCGGGGCCCAGGTGTTCACGGACGCAGTGGCGGAACTGCTGCGGTCAGCACGCTAACGGTGAGATGGATTCAAGTGTGACGGGAGGCCGGGACCTTGATCCCGGCCAATCGACCCCATGTCTCGGAGCGAGCATTTGCTGTAAGACCGAGGCATGAGCTGGAGCAGAGGCAATCCACCACGGCGCGGCTATCATCACGGCAACTTGCGCGAGGCGCTCATCAACGCGGCGCTCGAGCTGATCTCGCACAAGGGGCCGGCAGGTGTGACATTTGCCGAGGCCGCGCGACATGCCGGTGTCAGTCCGGCGGCGCCTTACAGGCATTACCGAGATCGCGACGCGCTGATGGCCGACGTTGCGCGCCGCGGCTTCGAGCGGTTTGCTGCGGCGCTCGAAAAGGCCTGGGAGGAGGGTCGGCCGTCCCCCGCCGTTGCCCTTGAGCGCCTCGGTCGCGCCTATCTCGAGTTTGCCCGAACGGAGCCGGCCTATTTTTCCGCCATGTTCGAGTCCGGCCTCGATCCAAAAAACTTCCCGGCGCTTCAAGAGGCAGGTGATGCGGCCTTTGCCGTGCTGCGCCGCGCCTGTGAGGCGCTTGTGGCAACCCTTCCCGCGGATCGGCGTCCGCCTGCACTGATGGTTGCCCTGCATGTCTGGTCGCTCGCCCACGGGATTGCCTCGCTATTTGCCCGTGGTGACGCCGCACGCCGGCCCATTCCCATGCCGCCGGAGGAGCTGTTAGAGGCAGCCACGCTTGTGTATCTGGAAGGCTTGGGGATACGTACTCCGGCCTGATCCGCGCCTCGAAATCGAAGCCGCCTAGTTCGCGGAACCCTCCAAAACGGACAATCCGAGTCTGTCGCAGCAGGGTACGCTCGCAAAGCGTGCTCACGCGCCCCATATTTTTTTTTCGCTGGCTCCCCTTGACGTCCGAGCCTATGCAATGCACCTATGTTAATGTAAATGACATTTACATGAGGATGAGCCAAATGGCGGAGGTGATCGAACGCCTAGACGACTGGGGAAAGCCGGCCTGGATCGCCGTCATGGTCCTCGGCTTCGTGGTCTTTTGGCCGGTAGGGCTGGCAATTCTGGCTTACTTGATCTGGAGTGGACGCATGGGCTGTGGACGGAACGGTGAGATATCGCGCTGGCAAGCTCGGATGGCGGAGCGGTGGGGCCACAAGCGTGGAAACTGGGGGATGTACGGCCGCGGCTATCCCGCTTCAGGCAATCGCGCTTTCGACGAATATCGCGAGGAGACGTTGCGCCGGCTTGAGGAAGAACAGCGCGAGTTCCGTGACTTCCTCGATCGCCTGAGGATGGCGAAGGACAAAGCCGAGTTCGACCAGTTCATGGCGGAGCGGCGGAATCGCGCCAGGAATACAAGCTCGGACGAGCCGGGTCCAGAGCAGCTCTGAAACTAAGAGCGCAGATTTGAGAAGAATGGCACGGCGCCAGATCACGTTGGCGCCGTTCGTCTATCCGGGAACAGATTATTGGGATCACGGCAACGCTCGGGTTTGAAACAACCTGATGCGAATGCCGCCGTGAGAGACCGGAGGGCCGGGAGGCAAGAAAGGCAAACCGGTGACTTGGGCCAGCGAAGCATCACTCGTCACCAACCCCACTCTCCAACCGCTGAAACGGGACAAGAGCGTTTGGCCGAGAGAGCGGTAAAGGGCCTTCAATCGCTCCTTTTCGCCGATCCTTTCGCCGTATGGCGGGTTGACAATGACGAGGCCAGGCGGCCCGCTTGGCGGCTCGATTTCTGTCAGGAGAAGCCGGCGAAATTCGGTGAAGTCCGAAACACCTGCGCGGGTGGCGTTCGCCTGGCTCATGGCAATTGCCCCCGCATCCTTATCGCTCCCGTAGAAACGCACAGCTGGTTTATTGACGGCACCAGACTGACGTAGCTCTTGCCACGCGGCCTCGTCGAAAGTGGTAAGTTGTTCAAATGCGAAGCGTCTCAATCGCCCGGGTTTGAGGCCGGCCGCGATCTCCGCGGCTTCGATCACGAACGTGCCTGATCCGCACATGGGATCAAGAACTGGCTCCCTACCATCAAATCCGCATTCCTGAAGAAACAAGGCCGCCAAGGTCTCCCGCATAGGGGCTTTGCTGACGGCTCCCTTGTAGCCGCGCTTGTGCAGTGGCTCGCCAGACGTATCGATGGCAATCGTGCACAGATCATCCTCAATGCGTGCTTTGATGCAGACCTCCGCGTCCGGAGAGGCGGGTGCACCCAATTCTTCGCGAATGGCCCGCTCGATCCGCTGTTTCGCTGCGCCTGAGTGATAGATCCGCGAGCTCTTGCAAGCGGCTTCGACACGAAAAGGAATATCGCGGCGCAGGAACTGCTCCCACGGAACTTTCCGCGCGCGTTTGTCGAGTTGCGCAAGATGCAGGGCTCGGAACGAGGCAATGCGCGCAAGAACACGGCTGGCCCCGCGCAGCTCGAGATTTGCGCGCCAGACCTCACGCCAGTTACCTTTCACGGTAACGCCGCCCACTATTGGCTTCGCCTCTGCAAAACCCTTGGCTCGCACCTCGTCGCAAAGAGCGTTTTCGAGGCCCGGCGTTGCTACAAGGAAAATCTCGAGCTCGTTTCCTGCGTTCATGCCGCCTCAATAGCGGAAAGTTGAGCCTTCCGCGAAGCCCTGAGGCGCAATGTCCGGATCAGTTCACGCCAGGCCCATGCTGAGTAGCTGCTCCCTCCCGCCCTGCTTGCGACGGCGCAAAGGCATAAAGGACGAAAATGCCGGCAAGCAGCCCTCCCGCAAGAAGCGGCGCGTACAGGTCTCCGGTCACGACCCGCACCAGCATGATCGCGGCACAGACCACAGCCCCTGCGATTGGGATGATGGAAGGGATCTCAAATCGGGCCTTCGGCTCCCCTGCTCGCCTCTGCAAGACGATCAGCGCAATGTTCATCGCCGTGAACACTGCTAGCAGAAGAAGAACGGAGGCTGAGGCCAACTCAGTTATGGTGCCGAACAACGCCAGCGGAACCAGAAGAAGCAGGATTCCAATGATCGCTATGTGAGGCGTGCGGGTCGTCTCGTGGATTTTGCCGAGCGGAGCAGGCAACAGCTTCTGGTGCGCCATGCCGTAAAGTAGTCGCGAGCCGGTGACGTAGTTCACCAGTGCGGTATTCGTAACGGCAAACAACGTAATGGCAGTGAAAGCCACCGGCGGGATCAGCGACCCTGCTCTCCGCATGACTTCCGCCAATGGACCTGGGACCTCCGCAAGCTCTTGCCACGGAACAACCGAGACCACGGAAACTGCTACGCCGAGATACAGCACTGCAGCGACGCCCATCGCGGTGAGCAGGCCGATGGGAAGCGTTCGCTCCGGTTCGCGGCATTCCTCGGCAACGTTTAACGTATCTTCGAAGCCGATGAAGGCAAAGAACGTCAGGATCGTGCCCTGCATCACCGCGATCCACATGCCGGCGTTCGCGTCATCACCTAATCGGGCTGGCACTTCGAAGTAGTCGACGCCACCCCAGTAGGAGAAACCGGTCGCGATAATAATCAGAAGGCCTGTAGCCTCCACGCAGGTGCACAGGACGGTGACCCACATCGACTCGCGTATGCCGCGGAATACGATGCCAGAAATCACGAGCACAAAGCCTAGGGCGATGGCCGATATGGACCCGCCGGTCAGCTCCGCGAGATTTCCGGCAAAGATCTGCGCCTGCGTGGCAATGGAGGTGAGGCCCGAGCACAATATTGCGAGGCCGGCGACGAACCCTGCCAGAGGCGAACGAAAGGCCCGCTCGATGATGTATGCGACACCGCCCGCGCGAGGATAGCGGGAACCCAGCGAGGCATAGGACAAGCCAGTGAGTAGAGCGGCGACAAAGGCAATGAGAAACGAAAGCCAGACCGCATTTCCGGAAAGTCCGGCGGCCTGGCCGACGAGCCCGTAAATGCCTGAACCCAACATCGATCCCAAGGTGTAGAAGGCCAACTGCGCCGGGCCTATTGTCCTGCGGAGCTGCGGCGGTTGGGACGGTTCGGGCTCGAGGCTCACGGGATCTCCTATTATTAAAACAGGATCAAAAACGCAGGGCCGAATTGCCCTGGAATACGGATTTCTTAGTCAACCCGATTTAGTCTACGACCTAACGTGCATCACCGGGTGAGATCGAGAACAACGTAGCGGAGATTCGCATCGTCCCGATCCGGCTGAATGGAAAAGCCCAGCTCACGGCACATTTTCAACATCGTCGTATTCTCGGCGAGCACGGAGCCGAACAACTCTTTCAGGCCCTCCGCCCGCGCATAGGCGATAAGATGCTGCATGAGCTGCCAGCCGAGGCCGCGGCCTTTCAAGTCCGAGCGGACCTGGATGGCGTATTCACCACGCGTGTAGTCGGGATCGGCCACGAAGCGTGATACTCCAAGAAATTCACCCGTATCCTGTTGCACGGCGACGAACGCCATTTCCCGCGCATAGTCGATCTGCGTCAGACGGGCGAGGAATTTGTGCGACAGGTCGGTAGCTGAACTGAAGAAGCGCAGCCGCCGATCCTCTGCTGTTACGCGCTTCTGAAACTCTTCGTAACGAGGCTCGTCCTCGGGCCGAATTGGACGCAGACGAACGGTGCCGAAACTTTCGAATTCAAGATCCTTGATCCATTCGGACGGATAAGGCCGCAAGGCCATGGGCACGCGTGGATTGGCGCGATTGTCCTCCACTCGTACGCGGGCATCCAGTGCGATCACACCCGCTTCATCGGCCAACAGAGGGTTGATGTCGATTTCGCGGATCTCCGGGTGACGCGCCACGAGATAACTAAGTCGCACCAGGGATTCCGCAATTTGATCGAGTTTCGCCGGCGGTCGGTCGCGATACCCCTTGAGAAGCCGCCAGATGCGCGTCCGTTGCATCAGGTCCTGCGCCAGATTGAGGTCAAGCGGCGGCAAGGCCTGCGCCGTATCCGCCATGACCTCGACGGCCGTTCCACCGGCACCGAACAGCATGACGGGGCCGAACGTGCGGTCGACGGCCATGCCGGCGATCAGCTCATGCGCACGCGGACGACGGATCATCGGCTGCACCGTGAAACCCTTCACTTTCGCGTGTGGCATCAGCCGGGAAACGCGCGCAAGAATGTCCTGGGCTGCCGTGCGCGCTTCCTCGGCCCGTTCGATCCCAAGCCGTACGCCGCCAACGTCTGACTTGTGCGAGATGTCATCCGAGTACACCTTGACCACGCAGGCCGCATGTTCCTGCAAAATGCGGCTTGCAATGGTTTCGACTTCCTCCGGTGTTGTGGCGATTTCCGTCGGAACGACGGGAATTCCGTACGCGGCAAGGATCGATTTCGCTTCGTACTCGGACAACACGGATCGGTTTTCCGATAGAGCCGCGGAAATGATCCGCTCCGCCTCCGCGGTTTGCAGCCCCAAATCCTCGGGCAGTGAGGGAGGCGTCCGCATCAGTTGTTCTTGTGCGCGTGTATAGCGCACGAGCCGCATGAAGCCTTCGACGGCTTCCGCTGGATCCTCAAAGCTCGCAATCTTGTGTTCGGCGAACAGCCGCCGCGCTTCGCGGCTTGCGCCCTCCCCGAGCCAGTTCGTGAAAATCGGCTTGAGCGGTTTCCACGTTCGCCGCCGCTCTTCGATGAATTCCACGATGCCCTTCGCCACCTCCGTGCTGGAAGCCGTAGCTGTGGGGCAGTTCATGATGAGAATGGCGTCGGTGCCGGGCTCCGAGAAAAGCACCTCAAGGGCTGCGGTGTAACGCTCGGCCCCTGCATCGCCGATGACATCGATGGGGTTGCCGCGCGACCAGGTTGGCGGGAGCACGGCGTCCAGCGCCTTTATTGCATCGTCCGACAGCTCCGCGAGAACACCCTGCAGGTCCATCAGCCGATCGACCGCGAGCACGCCCGCACCGCCGCCGTTGGTCAAAATGGTCAAGCGCTCGCCGCAAGAAACCGGAAGCCGGGCCAAACTCTCTGCGGCGACGAACAATTCATCAAGCGTATAGACCCGCAAAATGCCGGCGCGCCGGAAAGCGGCATCGTACGCCCTGTCGTTGCCGGCGAGCGCGCCAGTGTGGGAAAGCGCCGCTTTCGAGCCCGCTTCGTGCCGGCCCGCCTTGACCACGATTACCGGCTTGGCTCTCGCCGCGCGCCGCGCTGCCGAGAGGAATTTCGGCGCGTGCGTGACGGACTCCATGTAAATCAAAATTGCCCGGCTTTTTGAATCGCCCGCGAAATAATCGAGCAAATCGCCGAAATCGACATCTGCCATATCGCCCAACGAAACAATATGGGAAAAGCCTATCTGGCGATCTACGGCCCAGTCGATCACAGCCGTCGACAGCGCGCCCGATTGGGAAAGAAAAGCGAGGTCGCCAGCAAGCGGCGCGCGATGAGAGAAGCTCGCATTGAGACCGATACCCGGTACCATCAGCCCAATGCAATTTGGGCCCTGAATGCGCAGCAGATGCGGCTTCGCAGCATTCAGCATCGCCTGTTGCAGCTCACCACGGACGCCAGCGGTTATCACCACTGCTGCTTTCGTGCCTTTCCGCCCCAGCTGTTCGATCAGTCCAGGGACAGTCTGCGGCGGCGTCGCGATGACCGCGAGATCTGGTGTTTCCGGCAGTGCGTCCACGGACGGATAACAGGGCACGCCCTCAACGTCCGTGCGCTTCGGATTAACGAGCCAGATCGGCCCTTTGAAGCCGCCTGCTCTCAAATTCCGCGTAACGATGAGGCCAACGCTCCCCGGCTCAGGGCTCGCGCCGATGAACGCGACCGACTTCGGAGCGAAAAGGTGCTCCAGATTCCGAATAGTCATCCGTTCACCTCGTCACGTTAGGGAGGTTGATCTGACAGGGCACAAACAGCCCGCTCGGCAGTCACTTGGGCATCGTCATTCGCATCGACGATGCGCCACGAAGGCGAAAGTGTTTCGATGTCGTATTCTGCTTGTTGCCGGACGATTTCGACCGTGGCATCGGAAGCGTCATTCCGGCGCGCCGAGACACGCTTCATCATGGTTTCGGTGGAAGCCGTCAGCCATACCCCTTTCAGCGTAACGCCGGCGCTTTCTGCGACAGCTTCCAGTTGCTTTCGTTCATTTTCCTTGGCGAAGACCGCGTCGACGATTACGCCGTGTCCCGCCTCAAGAACCTGCTTCGCCTTCTTATTCAGCGTGTCATAAACGCGTTCCGTCACGCTAGCGACATAACCTTCAGAAGAAAGGCGCTCGGTTTCAGAAACGCCGAATAACGCCTTGCGTTCGACATCGCTCCTCAAATGAACCGCGCCGGGACACGGCCCGATTTTGGGTGCAAGGTTCGCAGCCAGCGTGGATTTACCGGTGCCGGAAAGCCCACCTACCGCGACGATTTCCGGCGGTGGGGGATCGAGATACGCGAGCGCCGCGCGCATATAGCCGCGAGCCCGCTCGATATAGCGGTTCGCCGCCTCCCTACTCCCAACCTCCTGCTCTGCCCGTTCAGCCCCAACAAGCGCGCGAACACCGGCCCTTAGTCCAAGGAATAGCGGCAACGCGACCAATCCGCTCAAATCCAAAGACTTCCGCGAACGGGCCAAATAGCGGTTGAGCACAATATTCGCCGCTGACCGCAAGCCCCGATGATCGAGGTCCATGAGGAGAAATGCGAGGTCGTAGAGCGTGTCTATGGTCGCGAGCTCTTCGTCGAACTCGATGGCGTCGAACAGCGTTGGCTGCCCGTGCCACATGACGACGTTGTCGAGGTGAAGGTCACCGTGACAGCGGCGGACGAACCCTTGCCGTGCGCGTTCGTTCAGAATTTCCACTGCACGCGCGAGGGCCGCCTCAGCCCGGCGGCGGAATAGAGATGTTTCCTCCGAGCCTAAAATCTTCGCGACGCCTGCGAGATTATTGGAAATCGATGCAGCGAGATCGGCAAATCGCTGCGCGCCGCCTTCAACGCTAACCCTTTGTGCCTTAATGTGGCTATCGAAAACCATATCCGCGAGGCTGCGGGCGAGCTCGCGACTAATGCCCTCCCTTGCGGCAATGTTGCCGAGAACGTCCGTCTCCGGAAATCTCCGCATTTCGACGGCCCATTCGATAGCCTCTCCGGCACCACCGAAGGCCAAATGCCCGTCCTGCTCGCGCGTAATCGGAACGCAGCCAACGTAAATTTCGGGCGCCCAGGTTCGGTTAATTTCGACTTCTCGTGCGCAAACCGCCCGCCGTTTTTCCAGGGTGGATAAATCCATGTAAGGAAAGCGAACGGCCCTTTTGATTTTCCAGACGCCATCGCCGGCCAGAAAAACCATGGCGCCGTGTGTATCAATCCGTTCAACGGCGGATGGGTTATTGGGATACGATGCCGGATCGGACAGGAAACGCACCACCTCCGCCTGTTCGTCTGTTATGGCGCGATCTGTCATTCCATCCGCTCGCTTTCCCGTTTGGGCCGCAAACCAGCAGGCAGAAAAGCCGTCACCCCGCGGTCAGAAGAGGTTACTGTGTCCTCTCACGCCCTGTTTCTTTCCAATTGCTCCAGGGCTCCTTGATACTCGTCAACGCCCTGGGAACCTTTCGTCAGCATGCTTGCGTTCCTGAGAAGGCGCCTTTGCAATGGAGGAAGCCCCCGATGCCTTACAAGACCATCCTGATGCACCTGAACCACGCCGCTCGCGCCGCTCAGCTTTTGGACGCCGGGGTTCAGCTCGCCCGGGCGTTCGATGCCCACCTGATCGGGTTGCATGTGTTCCCTGCCTATCGGTTGCGTCCTCCCATTCCGCTGCCCATTGGCCAGGATATCCTCGGCAACATTGCAAGCCAGATCGAGGAGGAAACGAACAAGATCAAAGCCCAGTTCGACGAAGCAACCAAGCAGCAAACGTTCGTTTCCGAATGGCGGCGGGTAACGTCGGAGCGGGTCGACCCCGCTGATATCGTTCTTAACCATGCCCACGCCACTGATCTGGTGGTCGCGAATCAGGCCGATCCTAATTGGGACCTCTGCTCGATCCTGGATTTCCCGGACCGTCTGGCTATTGAGGCTGGCAGACCGGTGCTGGTCATTCCTAACGGCTACGTGTTTTCCAACATTCCCAAAACAATCACGCTCGCCTGGAAGAACAGCCGGGAGTCGGCGCGCGCTGCGTTTGACGCGCTGCCACTGCTGCAACGCGCCGAGCAGGTCCACGTCATTACGGTGCAGGAGGACGACACCTCGCCCGATTCCCCGGATGACCTCGAGATCGCAACGGCTCTCGATAGGCACGGCGTGAAAGTAACCGTTAGGTTCGTGCCTGCTAGCTCCACCTCATCCGCCGAAGAAATTCATCGACGCGCCACGGAGCAATCGGAGCTGCTGGTCATGGGCGCCTATGGACAGTCGCGTTTCCGCCAATTCGTTTTCGGCGGTGTCACACGCCACATTCTTCAGAACATGAAGCTGCCGGTTCTGTTCTCTCATTGACGGACAGCAAGGGGCACGGCAGGGCCAAAGCAGACGCGCTCTCCCTTACCGAACTCTTATGCGATCCAGGATTGCGGCAGGTCTCTTACGGTCGCGGCGAAGGGGGAGAAGAAAGCTCCTGATCTTTTTGCGGTTGCAGAACGTTGACTGGTCTGTCGAAGTCCCTGCACAGCCGCAGCGTGCGGGACGCCCGTGCTTGAGCCAACCCTGCCCCCGAGTCCCGGTCAGCCAAAAACCTCGGCGAAGCAGCCGGATTAGCCCGGGCGCCCAAGTCCCGACGGCTGTGGACGAGCTGGAAAGGTTACCCAGATTGTGAGGGGATCGCCTACTATTCGTCGCCCGGAACCCCGTAGCTCGGAGCCTCGGAAGGATTGAGGGCGCGGGTGACATAAGCCTCAAGCTGCGGCTTATAGAGCTCCCACAGTTTGGCCAACTCCTCGATGGGACACCCGTCCGTCCAATCGCAGCGAAGGTCCGCAACCGGCCAGGATACGTCACGCACCAGTTTCATACCGGCAGAATGGACGGGCCCTGCTTCTCCGCCAGCCTTCAATCCAGCTCGCATGGCGAGAATTAACCGGTCTCCCAATTCCCCTTCACTCGCCAGAAATGCGTCCACCATCGCCTGCGGCACATTGGGATTGGCAAGCAGATTGCCGCCGCAAGCAACGTTCTCGGCCCGTGCTTCCGCCCAGATGCCAAGAGCCTTATCACCCGAATGAATTGCCGTTGCACCCGTTGCGTCCACGGCCAGCACCTGCCGATACTCAGGACACGCACCAGTGCGCTTCAGAATTGCGACAACCTCAGTCGCGGACGCACCCCGCGCCATGAGTTCCAAGCCCCGTATCCCGAGCGTCGGATCGGTAACATTCTGGCTCGCAATCGCCCCTACCCCAGCCTGCGCATAAGCGCATCGAGCTGCAACCGCCGGAGAAGACGATGAAACGGCAACGCCGAACATCCCGGTCCGACTGCAGCGGGCGACGATGGAAAATGTCATGGCACTTAGTCGGGAATAACGGCTATTGCGTCGATCTCAACCAGCCATTCAGGCCGGGCGAGCGCGGAAACGACCAACCCAGTCGAAACCGGATGCACACCTTTGATGTACTGGCCCATGGTCCGATAAACTCCCTCACGGTGGCGCACGTCAGTGATGTAAACGACAATCTTAACCAAATGCTCCATCGAGCCACCGCATTCCTCGAGAAGCTGCTTGATGTTCTGCATCACCTTGTGGGTCTGCTCCACAGGATCGTGACTGGAAATATTTTCAAACGTGTCGAGATCCTGGGGGCACTGGCCACGTAAATAAACAGTCCGGCCTCCGCGAGTAATAACGGCGTGGCACAGATCGTTATCGAGATTCTGCTCGGGATAGGTGTCTCGAGTGTTGAATTTGCGAATTCGGATATGTGCCATCTAGGTCTCCGTGAACTAAAATGATGAGGCCTCACCTACCAGGATGCTCTTCGAGATACCCAAAGCAAACCGAAAATAGGTCAGCCCCATGGTTTCGCCAATCTACTCTGCCGCGACCTTGACATTATGGCCAGGTTGGTACGCGCGATAGTTCCGCTGGATGACGATCTGGTCGGCAATATACTTGGCGTCGTGCCAGACTCCCCAAATAAAGCTGGATCCTCGCCGAGATAACCAAGGCAGCCCCAGGAAATACAAACCGGGTTCAGCCGTAACGCCGCGCTGATGCTTCGGCCGCCCCTTCTCATCGAACACATCCAGCTTTATCCAACTGAAATCGACGGTGTAGCCCGTTGCCCAAAGAATGGTGCTTATCCCCGCCTCCCTCAGATCCAATTCGAGAATTGGATTGGTCATGCACTCTGGGTCTGGTCCAATTATTCGTGCTTCTGGCTCCTCAGGCAGGTCAAGGCCAAAGCGTGCAATGTAGGCGTCAGCTTCATCCAACAGAGATAGATAATTCGCATCGCCACGCCGAATGTTATCGGCCAAATCTGGCCGAAACTTCAATATGCCGTTCTCGAAGGACTGCGCCATTCCAACGAGGATCATCCCTTGTTCAGCAAGGCGCCGGAAATCAACAGTTTCTCCGCCTCGAACGCCGCTTACGGCAATGGTGACATGCTCTGCGCCAGCGGGAGGTGTCGGCGCATCCCATTTCCCAAGCACGCCAAGCCACCAGCAATAATCGCGTCCGCGATAGGACCGGGGCGGTCGGTCATGCGGCCCGACTGACAGATAAACACGCCGCCCTGAGCGCAGAAGCTCATCAGCTATCTGCACACCCGAAGAGCCGGCCCCAACGACCAACACAGCCCCTTCAGGCAGCTGCTTAGGATTCCGATAGCTGTTCGAGTGCAATTGCAAGACACCGGCATCGCCCGGAACAATCGGTGGAATAATCGGTTTTTGGAAGGGACCAGTTGCGGCAACTACGTTAGTTGCCTCGATCACACCCTGAGAAGTTTCCACGCGAAAGCCGAGTTGGCCAGTAATCCGCTCAACCTTTGTTACTTCCACCCCGCAACGGACAGGAGCGCCGATTTTTTCCGCATAAGCAACGAAATAATCGGCTACCTTCTCCTTGGGGACGAAAGAATCGGGATCCGTATTCGGAAACTCCATTCCTGGAAACCGATCATGCCAAGCTGGACCATTGGCCACCAGAGTGTCCCATCTCTCGGAACGCCAGCGCTCGGCAATTCGATGCCGTTCAAGAACAGCATGAGGCACGCCGCTATTAATGAGATGCTCGCTCATGGCCAACCCGGCCTGGCCACCGCCGACAACAACAGTATCGATTCTTTCGACTGCCATTTTGAAGTCCTTTATCTGGCGATCCGGGTAAGACTACGGATGCATCACAAATCGGCCACTGGTTTACAGAACCGCGTCGTCGGCGCAAATTATGAATTTGCGTGGCACTGCTTAGCTTGTCCCTAAATGGCCCAAGGATACCGCATTCAGTAAAGGATCACGACAAACGGAAACTCCCGTAGCTGCGCCGACTCACGCTTCATAAATAGAGGCTCTTGGCGGCCTTCGAAGAGAGTAGCTCCTTCGCCGGACCTTCCTGAGCAACCCGCCCCTTGACCAAAACATAACCACGATCCGCAATGCCGAGCCCCATCTCGGCGTTTTGCTCAATGAGCAGGACCGTCGTTCCGCGGCGGTGAATTTCCTGCGTGATCTCGAAGTACTCGCCGATAAGTTTTGGGGACAATCCTAGCGATGGCTCATCCATAATGACGAGCCTGGGTTCACCGATAAGGGCCCGTGCCAGCGCAACCATTGCTTGCTCACCTCCAGAGAGCGTGCCCGCTGGCTGTGTCAACCGTTCGCGAATGCGCGGAAACAGGATCGACATTTTATCGAGCTGGCTTTCAAAATCGGGACCACCGCCCGAAACTGCATCGTAACCAAGACGCAGATTTTCCAGCACGGTAAGGCTCGGGAATAACCGGCGCCCTTCCGGCACGAGGCCCACACCTAGCGCGGCAAGCTTCTCAGTGCCGAGCACGGCCATGTCTTTGCCCATGACCTCAACTTTACCGCGCTGCGGACGAACCACGCCGCAAATGGTCATGAACGTGGTCGTCTTGCCCGCACCGTTAGGACCAAGTAGGCAGACAAGCTCCCCTGGGCGCACGTACAAATTCACGTTGCGCAGCATCAGCGCCGGCCCGTAGGCCGTATCCACGTTCTTCAACTCAAGCATGGGCGGCCGCTCCAAGATAGGCCTCCTGGACGCGCGGATTGATGCGGACAGCTTCGAAAGTGTCGTCAGCGATCAGCTTGCCATACTCAATGCATAAGACGCGCTCTGGGAACGCCTGCACGACGCGCATGTCATGCTCAATCAAGATCACGGACAACTCCGGACGCTCTGTGCGCAAACGCATGATATCTGCCACCAGCGCATCGGTCTCGGTATCGTCCATTCCTGCCGATGGCTCGTCCAGCAAGAGCAGCTTCGGCTCTGAGGCGAGCGCGCGCGTGATTTCCAGTCGACGTCGGTCGGCCTGTGCCAACGTGCCGGCCGGGCGATACCGCTGCTCATAAAGATCGCCGGAGGTCGCACGCAAAAGCGCCTCTGCCTTCTCAACGCTGGCCTCCATTTCCCGCCGTGCGACGCCTGGACGAAAAAGCACGTCGAGCACGCTAGCCTTCGTTCGCGTGTGCATGCCGATGATAACGTTGTCCAACACACTGAGATCGGAAAAGAGGCGCGACGACTGGAAAGTCCGCGCAATACCGAGCTGGACGACCTCGTACGACGGCATTCCGGTAACATCGACGCCGTCAAATTTCACCCGACCCGCCGTCGGCTTGTATACGCCAGTGATGACATTGAACAGCGTCGACTTGCCGGCGCCGTTCGGTCCAATCACCGCAAGCACTTTACCTTCGTCGAGGGCGAAGCTGATGTCGTCGACAGCGACCAGCCCCCCGAATCGCATGGTCACATTCTCGACTTCAAGGAGCACACTCATTTCCGGCCTCCATAGTGGCGCAAGCGCTGCGGGAAAAGACCCTGCGGCCGGATCATTAGGAAAATGATGATAACGATGCCAAAGAAGAGAAGTCGGTAATCCGAAAAGGCGCGCAACTTTTCAGGTAAAATGGTGAGCAGAAATGCGCCCACGATCACCCCGAAAATGTTGTCCATCCCCCCAACGATAACCATCGTCATTATGGTGACCGAGACGAGGAAGGTGAAGTTATCCGGAGAAATGTAAGACACATAGAACGCGTAAATGGTACCCGCAAAAGCCGCCAGAAACGCATCGACCGCGAAAGCCAACACCTTATACCAAGCGACATTTATGCCCTGCGCCTTGGCTGCGATTTCATCAGCGCGTAGCGCGTTCCATGCCAGCCCTATGCGCGAGTTGTGCAGACGGTTTGCTGTCACAATGGCCAATACCACGAGAACCGCGGCCAGATAGTAGAAGTTGGCCTGACTCGGCAATTTCCACCCGAAGATGTAAAGGGGGTCGGCGAAGGAATGGCCGAACAAGGTCGGTGCCGGAATGCCAACCAACCCGTTGGGCCCACCGGTCCAGTCAAAGTTATTCAAGAGCTGATGCACGACGACGCCGAAGGCGATGGTGACCAACGCGAGGTACGTGTCGCGCGTGCGCATCGAGGGGATGCCGATAATAAAGCCAAACAGCGTGGCAGCGAGCGCAGCAACAGGCAGCGTCAGCCAGAAGCTGACTCCGAAATTGAGCGCCAAGAGCGCCGAGACATACGCGCCAATGCCATAGGAGGCGCCGGTAGCAAAGTTCGGGATGTTTGCACTTCCAAGCTGAAAGTTGAGCGCGAGGGCAAGCACGGCATAGAGCTGCGCCACAATCAGCAGGTGTAGGATGTAAGTGTTAGAACCAACGATAAACGGAAAACCCAGAACGATGCCAGCCGCCACCGTTATGGTCACGGCCGGTACACGGGCCAGGCTCGCCGTCGCGTAGTCGCCGAGCGAAGGAAACCGTTCGAGCAAATAGAAGCCGAACCCGAGCAGGCCGAGCAGCGTGAGCACCTGCCAGCCATGGTCGGCTTTCAGTATCGCGTAGAGGAATGCGGCGCCGCCGAACTGCAAGAGAATGGTAGTGGTGATAGCTGAGGCGGCTCCGGGAACAGCAGGCGAAGCTGAACCTCCCATGGGCTAGACCTTCTCCATTATTGTACGCCCAAGCAGACCCGCGGGGCGGAAAATGAGCACGACTATGACGAGCAGGAAGACAAACACCAGACGGTAGGATGCCCCCTCCGGCACAAAAGTCTGGGCCAAGACCTCAATTCCGGCGATAATCAGCCCACCAACGATGGCACCCGGCATCGAACCGAGACCTCCGATGACCGCCGCGGAAAAGCCAAGCAGACCAGCCATCACGCCGAAGTCAAACCGCATGACACCCGCATAGCTGGCAAAAAGCAGGCCCGCTATGGCTCCGATGGCTGAAGCTACGAGAAAGGTTGCGCGAAATACGTGGGCATCACTTATGCCCATCATTCGCGCCACGATGCGGTCCTCGGACGCTGCGCGGATGCGAAGACCCAAGGGCGTCTTGTGTAAGAAGACGACTAACAGCGCTACCAGCAGCGATGTTAGACCGACGACAGTAACCGCAAACCAACTTACCGGGACGCCGACCACCTCGAATGCGACACCCGAAACCAGCCGGGGGAATGCGTGGGGGTTGGAGCCTTGAGGATAAAGGTGGCGGATCAGCTCTCGAATGACGATACCCAGGGCAACAGTCGCCACTAGCGCCATCATCGCCGGTGCGTCTCGGAACCTGCGGATAATGGCCCTGTCGAGAGCCACGCCGATCAGGCCAACGCACAACACTGCCGCAACTACAGCGAGGATCAACCAGGCCGGGGCAGATGCTCCCAGGGCGGTAGCAAGCGCCTGCGCCACCGCCAATGCAATGAACGGTGCCGTCATTGCCACGTCACCATGGGAGAAATGGATGACGTTGAGGACACCAAAGATCAAACTGAAACCTATGGCGAGCAGGGCATAGATAGACCCCAGGGTAATCCAATTCACCAATTGCTGGACAAGCAATTCCGTCATCAGGTCCGTCTCTGTGATGGAGTCGCGGGACGATTATCAGCGACGTCCGCAAGCGCACATAATGAAGATCCGAACTGGCAGATAGCAATTTCCGAATTTCACGAGTAGTCCAAGAGACATAATGCTATGCTCGACCGGATAGACCTTCCGGCGGCCGCCCGCCAGCGCGGCAAATAATTCTTTGAGGTAGATCCATGCAAACCCGGCGAAACTTGCTCAAGTTTGTATCCTCGGTCGTTGCCAGTTCTCTCTTCGCGCTTAGCCTGAGCACCGCACAGGCTCAAGCCGAGAAGATCAAGCTCGGCTTCATTGGCCCCCTGTCCGGCGGCAACGCACAGCAAGGTCTCGGCGCCCGCAACGGCTTCCTGCTTGCCATCGAGCAGGCCAATGCCTCGGGCTATCCCTACCAGGTCGAAGCCGTGGTGCTCGACGACGCTTCCGACCCTGCAACCGGCGTTGCTGCTGCTCAAAAGTTAATCAACGACCCTGAGGTAGTTGCAGCGACTGGCCACTGGAACAGCCCGGTTGCCCTGGCAACGATGCCCGTATTTGCCCGGGCGCAGATGCCATTCATCATCTGGGGCGCAATAAGTCCTAAGATTACAGAGCAGAACCTCCCGAACATAACTCGCGTCACCCCCACTCTTGTCAACGAGAACAAACCGCTGGCGGACGCCATCATCAAAGGCGGCAAGGTCAAGAAGATCGCCATCATTTCCGACACCTCGGACTATGGCGTGGCCAACACCAAGTGGTTCTCGGAATTCTTCAAAGCTGCGGGTGGCGAAATTGTCTTTTCTGACGCGGCCGCGGTCGGGACAACGGATTTCCGGGTCATGTTGACCAAGGCCAAAGCTGCCAATCCCGATGCGGTCTATTTCGGCGGTGTGGTAACTGAGGCCGGTTTGGTCCGTCGTCAGATGGCCGATCTTGGAATGGGCTCATTGCCGATGTACGGTATCTCCGGCATCTTCGATCCGAAGTTCATCGAAATCGCAGGCCCTGCGGCTGAAGGCACGATTGTCGGTATCCCGGCTGTTCAAAGCAATCCTAAGCTCGATGAGTTCAATAAGACTTACGAAGCCCGAGGCTTCTCCGAGCCGGCTGGCTCCTACGCCAAGTATGCATACGAAGCTGCTCAGATTCTACTTCAGGTAATTAAGGAGAAGGGTATTTCGGACAAAGAAGCTCTGAGCAAGGCGATCCGTGAAATTCAGCACGACGGCATTCTCGGCAAAGTGTCCTTCGACCAGAATGGCCAGATCGTCATGGACATCGATATCGTCCTGTATGAAGCGAAGGGTGGTAAGTGGCAGCAGATGTAACTCACTTATACGCCTTCCGGCCGCATCGCCTCTTTGGCGGCGCGGCCGTTTAGTGGTTCCTGCCTTATCAGATATCGATTGATCCCTTGGTGAGACCCGTTCGGCGCTGATCAAGTCGCCGGCGTCCTGAGCCCCGTTCACCGAGAGAGATCAATCTCCTTTTTGCCCCTCCCCTTCAAATTGGCCGGTGGGCGCGATAAGTTCCGCGCCACGAGCCATAGCGATGACCATGGACAGCATACACATCCTTGAGAGGTTGATTGCCTTCCCGACCGTAAGTCGGGACTCTAATCTCGATCTCATCACATACGTTGCGCACGCGCTGCGGGAGCACGGCATCGCCAGCCAGCTCGTCCCTTCGCACGACGGCCGTAAAGCCAATCTTTTCGCAACTGTCGGCCCCGCAGATCGCCCGGGCATCATGCTGTCAGGACACACTGATGTCGTTCCCGTGGACGGGCAGAATTGGACGGTGCCGCCTTTTGCGCTGACTGAGCGCGACGGCAAGCTGTACGGACGTGGCACCGCGGACATGAAAGGCTTTCTCGCCTGTGCCCTCGCTGCGGCCATCAACGCGTCCAAGAAACAACTGAAAACGCCACTCCATCTCGCCTTCTCTTACGATGAAGAAGTTGGCTGCCTGGGCGTTCGCAGCCTGATTGAGGTCATGCGGTCAGCTCCCTACAGGCCGCTGCTGTGCATCGTCGGAGAACCTACCAGTATGCAGGTCGCGACCGGTCACAAAGGTAAGATCGCGGCGCGAGCCATTTGCAAAGGGCGAGAGGGCCATTCCGCACTGGCGCCACTGGCGTTGAATGCCATCCATCTTGGCTGCGATTTTATTTCAGCACTCCGCAGGGAGCAGGATAGGCTGGCGCGCGAGGGAGCCCGCGACGGCGACTACGACATCCCTTACACTACCGTTCATGTGGGCAAGATCAACGCCGGAGTGGCCCTCAACATTGTGCCAAATCTCTGCCAGATCGACTTCGAGATCCGCAATGTGGCCGAGGACGACCCAGAAGCGATCCTCGATGGATTGCGCGCTGAAGCAGCTCGCGTTGCTGCTGAAGCGTCCTCGCTCGCGCCAGAAGCTGCGATCGAAATCGAGATCGTGAATAGCTACCCAGGGCTCGTCACACCTGCGAGCTCGAAGGCCGTCGCTTTCGTCAAATCGCTGACCGGCGCAAATGGGACCATCAAACTTGCTTACGGCACGGAAGGTGGCCTATTCAGTCGCGACCTTGGCACGCCCACCGTCGTCTGTGGCCCGGGATCGATGGCACAAGGCCACAAGCCTGATGAGTATGTAAGTATCGAGCAGATCCGCCGCTGTGATGAGATGCTGGCTCGGCTCGTGGACAGGTTAATCAATGCCAACCCGCTTGGCTGAACTACGTCAGGATCTGCTCGACTTTGAAAACTCCCTGCTCTTTGATGAACCGCCGGCAATGGTCAATAAAGGCTTGAACTGTCTGAGTGCGATACTCATTGTTCGGCATCATCAATCCGATCGTGAGCGGGCGAAGATCATCTGCCAATGGGACGAAAACCAGCGGCTTACCATCCGGTGACAACGAGTTCAGCGGCCGCATATTGGCGATTCCATATCCGAAGCCATTGGCCACCATTGAGCGCATCACAGCTATATCTTGCGTGCGTTCTGCTATGTTCGGCCGGATACCTTTGTTTTGGAATGCCGATAAAAAGTACTCGCGGCTGTGGGGTAGGTCGAGAAGCACCATCGGCTCGTCCGCCAGCTCCTCAACGGAAATGGACGGCTTGGATGCAAGCCTATGACCTTCCGGCAACATGACATAGGCAGGGACGCGCGCGAGAGGCTCGAAGGCCATTTCTTGAGATAGTTCCAGATCGTACGTTAGCGCCACGTCTATTTCGCCACGCTGCAGCATGTCAAACAAAGCGCCGTGATGGCGCTCGAACTGGCGAACGCGAACCTCGGGATAGGCATCTTCGAAGCTCTTTCGTAACGAAGGTAACACGATCTGAGCAAAAGTCAGCAAACACCCAATTGCCAAAGGCCCGCGCACCTTTTTGGCGATGTCACTGGCAATATCGTGCAGCCCCTCTGCCAACTTGAGTAGTTTTAAGGCCTCCCTAAAGAACACACGACCACCAGGCGTCAGCGACAGGCCGTGCGAATGCTTCCGCACAAAAAGCTGAAGGCCGAACTCCTTTTCCAGTTGAGCGATGGAGGCGGAAATGGACGGTGGCGAAACGTTGATTTGTTCGGCTGCTTTGGCAATGGAACCGGCCTCCCCCACCGCAACGAAGTATTCAAGCTGTCTGAGCGTAAAGTGCAACGGCATGGTAGTAGCTTCGTCGGATAGAACAACCTAGGACATACATCTGTTGATACTTGTCCTGATAATCTTCGCCTTCGTCCATTACTGAACTCGGCATGGTGATGATCGCCCCTCCCACAGAACCACTCGAAGTTACCGGGTATTACTACCCAGGTAAATCAGCGCCGCTTAACAAGGCTCGCTTAAGTTAGCGTGATCCAGACGCAATTATCGTGACAAGCTGCGCCACCGTATGGGGCTGCCTGGATGGCACTTGTCAGTGTGACCAAGATCAAAGCCCAGTTCGACGAAGCAACCAAGCATCCATCGACGCGCCACGGAGCAATCGGAGCTGCTGGTCATGGGCGCCTATGGACAGTCGCGTTTCCGCCAATTCGTTTTCGGCGGTGTCACACGCCACATTCTTCAGAACATGAAGCTGCCGGTTCTGTTTTCTCATTGACGGACGGCAAAGGGGCACGGCAGGGCCAGAGCAGACGCGCTGCCGTGTCCACACCGGAGCTCCTAAGCGATCCCCTCCCGGTCACGGCAAGGCAGGAGCAAGCGCCTAAACGTTGGTTGTTGCAAAACGTTGACTGGGTCTGCCGAAGTCCCCTGCATCGATCCTGTAGCGTAAATCTTCTCCCGTGACATAATAGTGAGCAGACTGCCCAAGCAATCACCCACGTATTCGACAGTCGTCGGCGAAACGGGTGGGAGGAAAAATGCCCAAGTCATTCGTTCAAGCGGGTCGTTTGTCCGGCCGAGTATCTGAGACGCAAATACAGGTTCGACGTATACCTTTCGACGCGCCCTGGGATTGGCTTGCAGCCGGCTGGCGCGACCTGTGGGCCGCACCGCAGGTGAGCCTGACCTACGGGGCAGTGTTTGCTGTGACCGCAGTGTTTTTGGCGGCTGGATTATTCCAGTTCGGGCTGCAATCGCTCATTCTCGCATTGGCTGGTGGCTTTTTGCTCTTAGGTCCTTTGTTTGCCGTCGGGCTTTACGAAGTGAGCCGACGCCTGGAGGCGCGCAAGCCCGTCGCACTTCGCAACGTCGTGTGGGTCGGCCTTTCAGCACCCGGACAACTTGGGTTTTTCGGCGTTGTGCTGATGTTCGCCTACGCCGTTTGGCTCCAGCTCGCGTTCCTTCTATTCATGCTGTTCATGGGAGCGCGCGGGTTGCCGCCTGCCAGCGAGTTCGTGCCGACACTTCTCTTCACGCCGCATGGCCTCGGGTTGCTGGTCGTAGGAACGACAGTGGGCGGGGTGCTCGCCGCGATTATATTTTCCATTTCCGCCATTTCGGTGCCGCTGATGCTCACGCGGCCCGTTGATGCAGTGACGGCCATGGCGGCGAGCCTCGAGGCCGTTTACAAGAACCCGAAACCCATGGCCCTGTGGGCCGCCCTGATCGCCGGGTTCGTTGCCTTCGGCATCGCGACGCTGTCGGTGGGCCTGATTGTCGTCTTCCCGCTGATCGGACACGCGACGTGGCACGCGTTCCGCAGCCTTGTGGTGGATGCTCAGTAGTCGATCGGATCAGAGGTCAGTTTCGCTGCTTCGGCGGCGTGCCGATCTCGTCATCCTGCAGCGCGCGCCATGCGGCACCATCCAGATCCTCGAACTGATTGGTGTTCAGCGCCCACAGGAAGGCCGCAAGACCAAGCCCTCCGAGGAAGAGCGCAACCGGAATAAGCCAGGCAAGGGCTGTCATCTTCACACCTTCAGACGCTTTGATCTCAGGCGAACGGCATTCGCCGTTACGGCAATGGACGAGCTCGACATGGCGATCGCGGCGATGAGCGGCGTCGCGTAGCCGGCCACGGCCAGCGGCACGAAAATCGTGTTGTAAGCCAGCGACAAGCCGAAGTTCTGCAGGGCCATGCGGTGAGACGCCTTGGCAACGGCAAGCGCCTCGACGACGCTCCCTAGCCGCTCGCCCTGGAACACGAG
>Ga0207768_100143_pt1 | contig 76299 bp, 73 predicted proteins | sample CeladaPassaB1F01_FD_187478 | JGI IMG/M metagenome (GOLD analysis project Ga0207768, IMG submission 187478) | Cellulose-adapted microbial communities from the Joint BioEnergy Institute, USA - Passage B1F01 (SPAdes) (version 2) | ecosystem: Engineered > Bioreactor > Continuous culture >...
CAGCGTTCGTCCTGAGCCAGGATCAAACTCTCCAAGAAAATGGTCAAGCCCATCTTGGCTCTGTTCGCGTTGCAAAGGAATTTATCGAGGTCCTTGCGCTCGGTGTTCAGTTTTCAAAGAGCGAGTCAGCCGCCTTGCGGCGGCAGCTTTTATAATATAGCACAGATCGGGCACCTTTCGCAACACCCAAATCACGGCGTTTGCCGTTTTATTCATCTTTTTTTAAACCGCCGCGTACCGCACTTCCACCGGAGTGCCAGAACCGAGCGGCAGAACCGGGGTCTCTTCGCGGACGTGGCCGCGCTTGACAAGCATCTGCAGCACCAGCGCCAGATTCAGATCCAGCCCGCGAAGCTGCGGATGCCGCATGAGTTCCTGCACGGTCCACGGCGCGGCGCGGCTGGCGAGAATGCGCAGAAGGAGCGCGCACGAGGATTTCATTTTGGTCAGCACGGCGAATTCGCACGCCAGAAGAAGCAGCTGCACGCGCTTTTCCGCCGATTCCCCGCTGGTGGTCAGCTCCTCGAACAGCTTGTAGATGCCCGGATTGATCCGCCGCACTTCGCTCCAGATCCGCAGACCCGGATGAAGACCTGCCTCCAGCATGACGATGCGGGCCCAATGATGGATCGAGTCGACGATATGGGAAAAGGCGTCCGCCACGCGGCCTTCCTTCATGTCCTGCTTGGCCCGGAGGCACATCTCCAGAAACCGCGAAAACTCGCCGAGCAGTTTCCGGTCCCGCTCACCCTGCGGCCAGTCGGTCAGCATCCGGCGGTACCTGTCCAGGACGCCTTCCGGGTCGTCCAAAATTTCTCCCCGGGCCACCCAGTTTGCCCAGCGGCCCGCGTCGTCGGCGGCCAAGAGCTCATCCAACCGCCCCGGCGGCATGCGCAGCACCTCGATGTTCGCCTCGCCCCATTTCCAATGCTCCGTCACGCCTTCCCGAGGGGCGTTCCGGATGATCGCAAGCAGCAGCCCGTGCACCCCGATCGCAAACGGTTGATCCGAAAACGGAAACGGAACCCACATAAGTCCGACGAGTCCATCTTCCTGCCGAAGGATGTGAGCGCATCGGCTTCCCGCATCTTCCAACGCTTTCAGTTCCACGCCGGTTGGCCCCCCAACTCGATCGCGACCGCATGCCGTTGCATTGCCGAGGCAGCCGGCCGGTTTTCCGGCACGGCGAGTCGGTATGGTATAATGATGACGTCCGGCGGTCGCTCGCTCCGCATACGGGCGATGCCCGCAGGGCGCGAAAATTGTCGCGTGAGTGTAATAGTTCTACATCCGTTTCCGGTTTCCTGCCATGCGCCGGGCCGCAAACGCGGCAAAAAAATCCGGCGTGACTCGGAAACCGGACGTCAGAACCGGAGTGGATGACCATGAAGTGGAAAGCAAGCAAAATTACGACGATGCGCACGCTGGGGCTCGGATTTATGCTGCTCGGCCTCGGCGTAATGGTGCTTGGGACAGGCGGCATCCTGCTGTTCGGCAATCCCGGGAAGGTCATCGCCGCCGTGTTTCTCGTGATCGGGCTGATCGCCTGCCTGGCCAGCACCGCGGTCTATTTCTGGGCAGGCATGATGTCCACCGGTGCGCCGGTGGTGGAGTGCCCGGAATGCGGCAAACGGACGAAAATGCTGGGCAAAACGGACCGTTGCATGTATTGCCACACCATTTTGACGACGGACCCGGCACTGGCCACCGACAACAATCCGTCCTCCCCCAGCCAAGCCTCCGCGCCGTGACGCGGCGGTGGCGGACCGGCGCTTGCGTCCGGCCGCACAGGCGTCTCCGGCCACGCGGGTGCCGGGCGCGGCGCGGCCGGCCGGCGACAAAGCCGACGGTTTCGTTCCCGGCTTCCGGAACGCCAAGCCGGCGACTGGGGCGGCAGCCGACGCTCCGGCTTCCGGCGTTCCTGACCGGCGACACGGCCGGCGGCCGCTTCCGACCCCCAGCCCGCCAGGAGCCTGCGGCGCACTCCGCCCCCGCCTTCAACGGGCCCGGCGCACCCGATGACTTGCGTCTCCGCTTACGGCAAGCTTTGCAGTTCCCGGTCCAGGACCTCCCAGATGTCGGAGGCGGCGAAGCCCCGCTGCCAGGAGGCGATCCCGGCCAGACCGTACTTTTTCACGATCCCGATCCGCGCCTTCAGCGAATGCGCGTCCTCGATCCAGATCTGGTACGTGTTTTCCCCTTCTTTATACTCCGCAAAATATTGCCCGGTCTCATCCTGCAGCACCGGTTCCAGTTTTCGCTCCTGCAGGATCCGGCGCACCGCTTCCATCCCCAGGGCCCTCGACGAGACTTTGCCGTTCTTGTCGATGGTCCACAGCCGGGCGTAAAACGGCACGCCGAGAATCAGTTTGTCCGGCGGCACCTTGTCTTCCTTCAGGATGCGCGCGACGGCGTTTTCCGCCCAGGGCAGCGACGAAACGGAGCCGGCCTTCGGGCTGGTCGCCCAGTGCTCGTCGTAGGCCATGACCATCATGAAATCGACCACGCGCCCGAGCTTCTCCCGGTCCAGAAACGCCGACCACATCTCGTTGCTGGACTTTGGCGTCACGTCGATGGACACCGTCAGCCCCTGCGCGTGCATAAGCGGCGTCAGTTCCCGCACAAACTGGACCAGAGGCTCCCTGTCGGACAGATACACGTTTTCGAAATCGATGTTGATGCCCTGCAGGTTGAACGTTTGGGCATAGGCCAGCAGCTGGGCGATCATGTTCATCCGCCGCTCGTGGGTGGACAGCGCCTCGCGGGTCAGGTCGGGGTCGAAGCTGTTGCTGAACAGCGCCCACACCTGCATGCCGCGGTCGTGCGCCCATGTCACGAACCGGGGGTCCGCCTTGCTGCGGATGTTGCCTTCCCCGTCCGTCAGCTCGAACCACGTCGGGCTGATCACGTTGACGCCGGGAAGATCGCCGATCTTGTCCGGGTTCGGCGGAACGTTGTACACCGCTTCCCAGGTCAGGTTGATTTTTTTGCCGGTCAGGTTCCAGTAGGCGAAATCTTCCTCGCTGAAGCTGCTTGAAAGCCGCGTCGGCGGCGCGGACACCGTCTCGGCGCCGCGCAGGGCGACATGGCGCTCATCCACGTAACCGAGGTGGCCGGAAGCCGCCTGCGCGTAATACCAGCCTTCCCTCTCCTCCAGGATGACCAGCGCGTCGCCGCTTTGCAGATCTTCGACGATCGGCTCCTTGATGCTCGGGCCGCTTCGAAGCCGGGTGATTTCCTTGATCACTTCCGCCCGTTGGATGGGTTCTCCCGGCCGACGCAGGGTCACGATGCCCGTGCCTTCCCCCGCCTCCGCCCGCAAGCCGAACAGCTCGGTCAAAGCCGCCATCGGCAAATACAACGTGCCGTCTTCGCCTTTTTCCGCCGCGAACCGGAGGTCGAACGACTCCATGTTGAGCGTGGCGTTGCGCTCCCCGGGTTTCAGAAGCAGCACATGGGCCGGGGTCGTCAGCACCACGGAATCGGTCGCTTCTTCATACCAGACGGCTTCCCCGAGCAGCTCCCGGGCCAGCTCCAGCGGAATCTTCAGCCCGTCGCCCACCCCGGCGGCGTTCCGCCCGGTCCAGGCCCCGTCCACCATGATCGGGGCGGGATGGGCCATATACTCGGGCCGGACATATTCCCGGTTCGGCTGCCGCTCCAGCCACCACTGCCAGCCCATCCAGCCCGCCGCGGCTCCGGCGCCCAGGAACACCAGCAGAAAAAGCAAAAGAAACGCCTTCCCGGTCCTTCGGCGCCGCCTCTTTTCGTACATTCTCGATCTCATCCGGTTTCCTCTTCCCTTTTACCCAATACGACGTTCCGGCCCCCGCAAAGGTTGCCTTTCCTTCCGAAAAACAAAAACGGCGCGAAGACTCCCTCGCGCCACGGGTCAACCCGAATCCTACGCCTGCATGGAAGCGCACGCCGGGCAAATGCCGTAAACTTCCAACCGGTGCCCGTGAATCCTGAAGCCCGTGCGCGCTTCGGCTTCCTGTTCCACTTCATGGATCGGCGGATGTTCGAAATCGACGATCACGCCGCATTTTTCGCATATGGCATGATAGTGATCGGAAAGGTCGGCGTCGAAGCGGCTGGAATCGTCCCCGTAGGTGAGCTCACGGACCAGCCCCGCCTCGATGAACAGTTTGAGGTTGTTGTAGACCGTGGCCACGCTCAGGCTCGAGTAGTGCGGCGAAAGCGCGCGGTAAATCTCGTCCGCGGTGGGATGCCGCTTGGATTTCATCAAGTATTCCAGGATCGCGTAACGCTGCGGCGTCATGCGAACCCCTTCGGACCTGAGCTGTTCCACGGCTTGCTGAAGCCGGTCATCCATCTTCTGTCACCGCCAGTTTCTGATTGAAATTATTTTAATCTTCCGGAATGAAATCTGTCAATGGAACCCGGGCCCATCCGGCCCGTCGTCTTTCGCCGCGGGCGCGCCCGGCCGGTAGCGTTCAATGGCAATGTGGCCGTTGGTTTCCACGGCGACCCGGTAGGTGCCGGCGCCGAGGGTCCCTTCCGCGTCGTGCTGCTCCATGCGAAGCGGAAAATCGCTTTTCAAGGCGCCAAACCGGTATTTGGCGCGGATCTTCGCGTCAGCTCCGTCCGGGAGCCTGAGCAGAATGACGCCGTGGGTGCTTCTTGCCTCCCATTCGCCCGCCAGCGACGGTGCGGCAATGGTGATATCGCCGTTCACCGTTTTGGCGAAAACGCCGCTTCCCGCTTCCTCCACCGTCACATTGCCGTTGACGGACGTGCCGGAGATCCGGCCGGCAACGCGAACAGCCCGGACATCTCCGTTGGTTGTGCCGAGTTCCGCGGATCCCGTGACATCCGTGGCCGACACGTCGCCGTTCGTCGTCTTCAGCTCCGCGTTCCCCGTCACCCCGGCGGCGGACACGTCGCCGTTCAGGGTTCGCGCGATGACGCTGCCCCGGATCTCCGCCAAGACAACGTCGCCGTCTATCGTTTTCACCTGCATATCGAGAGGAAGCGGGCCGGCTTTTACGGACCCCGCCACCGTCTCCGCCTCAATCCGGCTCAGCTGCCCCGCGCCGGCAGGCACCGTCACTTCCAGGTCGACGACGGGCATTCGGCGCCGCCACCAGCGGCCCTCGACCGGAACGTCGGCGGCGACCTCCAGCCGTTCTCCCGCATCCCGTATTTCCAGCCGGATGCTCCGGACGACCTCCCGCGCATCGCCCCCGAATCCCTCCGGCCAGGCCGTGGCCCGAACGGTCAGTTCCGAGGAGCCGTCGCTTTGGCGGATGACGAGGTTGCCCGCCTTGTGCCGGATGACGATGCCGGTTACACCGGCGGGAACGACGGCGCGAACGGGCTCAAGCTCCACCGCTTCACCCGTCCGCTCGGCCGTCAGCGCGCCGATGCCGGCCCAGTCCAGTTTCGCCGCAACTTCATGGTTGATCCGGCCCCCGTGCACCAGCGCGACCGCCAGCGCAATCAGCACCGCGGATCCCAACATGCCGCCCCAGGCAAAGCGCATCTTGAGGTTGCGCGCCCGGGCGACCCATTGCAGCAAGATCAGTTCCGCGCCCAGCAAAATGAACACCGCCGGCCAGGCGGTGCTCAACCATTGCCACGAATCGATCAGCCCGGCCAGATCCAGCGCCAGCAGGGCACCCACTGCCACCAGTGACACGGCGGCGGTTATGCGGCCCCATTTCATCATCGCGATCGTCCCCCTTGCGGTCCGGGAACACGCCATGGCCGTGGTGGCTTTTAACCCGCCTCTGCGGCTTCCGGATGCGGCCTCCGGGGCCGCGCGTCCCCCGCGGCGAAGCCGTGCCGCACCGTCTCCGGCCGAGGCCGATCCCCGTCCCCGGGAAAGACGTCCGCGCCGCTTTAGTTCGCCGACACGCGCTTTGCGCCTTCCACCTGCCGCAGCCGCTCCGTAAGCGGCATCAGCCGGTCGACGGAGGGCAGCCGCACGCGCAGCCGGACGAGCACTTCCCGGATTCCCCGCTCGTCCGTCCCGCGGTCTTCAACGACCAGTCCCGTCAGGCGGACGCCCGCTTCCTGCAGGACTTCTCGCAGCCGGTCGCCGGAACCCTCCTCGCCCTCCATGATTACCGTCACTTCAAATTCCATCGGATGGTGGATGAACCGTTTCTGAAACAGGCTAAGCCCCCAAAGTACCAGAAACGACATGGTCGTGGCGGTGGCGGCGGCCAAATAGAAGCCGGCTCCCGTGGCGAGCCCGATCGCCATGACGACCCACAGCGATGCCGCCGTCGTCAGCCCGATGACGGCCCGGCCGGTGAACAGGATCGTCCCCGCGCCGAGGAAGCCGACGCCGGTGATCACCTGTGCCGCGAGGCGCGCCGGATCGAGGCGGACGTTGAATTCGCGCGCAAACGCCGCAAAACCGTACATCGACAGCAACATGAGCAGACAGGACCCCAGGCACACGAGGACGTGCGTCCGCAGGCCTGCCGCGCGGTTTTTCCGCTCCCGCTCGAACCCGACGATTCCGCCGAGCAAGACGGAAATCAGAAGGCGCAGCAAAAGTTCCGCTTCCGAAATATACCAGGGATTGCTCATGGCGTTTTCCCACGCTCCATTGTATCATTGGGGCTTGGCCTGCAGCATCGGTTCGGTGTCGGAAACGCATCCCGGACTCGGGACCGGTTTCGCCTCCGCCCCAGGGTTGGCGCGGGCGCGCCGCTCCGTGTCGGGGTTCGCCCGGACGTGGAGCGGCGGCTGCATTCCCGACGCGTTCCCCATTGGAAAAGCGCGGGCACGTGTTCGGATGCGGATTCCGCCCGCCAAGGCGGTTTCAGGATTTGAGCCGTTCCACGAGCAGCTTGTTCACCAGGGCGGGATTGGCCTTGCCCTTCGTTTCCTTCATGATCTGGCCCACCAGAAAACCGAGCGCCTTTGCCTTCCCGTTGCGATAGTCGGCAACGACCTGGGGATGGGCGGCGATCACCGCATCCACCACCGCCAGAATGGCGCTTTCGTCGCTGATCTGCACCAGCCCTTGCTCCTCCACGATCTGCGCGGGGGCTTTGCCGGTTTCCAGCATCGTCTTGAACACCGTCTTGGCGATCTTCGTGCTGATCTTGCCCGATTCGATCAGGCCGATCATTTCGCCAAGCCCTTTGCCGGTGAGCTTCGTGTCCTGGATTTCGAGGTTGTTTGCATTGAGATACCCGAGCAGTTCCACCATCAGCCAGTTCGCCGCCGCTTTGGCGTCGCTTGTATAGCGCAGGCTTTCCTCAAACAGGTCCGCCAGCCGGACGGACGACGTGAGCACGCCGGCGTCGTAGGCGGACAGCCCGTACTGCGACATGTACCGCTCCCGGCGCGCGTCCGGCAGCTCCGGAATGGCGGCGCGGACGCGGGCCTGCCACTCGGGATCGAGATGGATCGGCACCAGGTCGGGATCGGGGAAGTAGCGGTAGTCGTGCGCTTCTTCCTTGCCGCGCATGCCGACGGTGCGTCCCTGGGCTTCGTCCCAGCGCCGCGTCTCCTGCACGACCTTCCCGCCGGAATCAAGGATTTCGGCCTGGCGCAGCTGTTCGTACTCCAGTCCGCGCTGGACGGCGCGGAACGAGTTCATGTTTTTCAGCTCCGTCTTGACGCCGAATTCCTTCTGACCGTGCGGACGCAGGCTGATGTTGGCGTCGCAGCGAAGAGAACCTTCCTCCATCTTTACGTCGGAAACGCCGCAATATTCCATAATCGCCCGCAGCTTCTCCAGGTACGCCCGCGCTTCTTCCGGCGAGCGCAGGTCGGGCTCGGACACGATTTCGATCAGCGGCGTGCCGCCCCGGTTGAAGTCGACCAGCGATCCGGACCCGCCTTCGATATGGATCAGCTTGCCGGCGTCTTCTTCCAGATGCAGCCGGGTGATGCCGATCCGCTTCTTTTCCCCGTTCACCTCGATGTCGATCCAGCCGTTCCGCCCGATGGGCTGATCGTATTGCGAAATCTGGTACGCCTTCGGCAAATCGGGGTAAAAATAATTTTTGCGGTCAAACTTGCACCATTCGGCGATTTCGCAGTTGAGAGCCATCGCCGCCTTCATCGCGTATTCGACGGCCTGGCGGTTCAGCACCGGCAGCGCGCCGGGATGACCGAGGCACACCGGACAGGTGTTGGTGTTGGGAGGCGCGCCGAACTCGACGGGACAACCGCAAAAAATTTTTGTTTTCGTTTTGAGCTCCACGTGCACTTCGAGTCCGATGACCGTTTCGTATTTCGACAGGATGGACATGCTCGCGTTCCTCCTTGGGCAAACTCCGGATGGCCGCCGAGCCGGATCAAAGCGCCGGCTGCAGGCGGTGGTGCTCCGTCGCCTGTTCGTAGGCGTGGGCCGCCCGCAACACGGTCGCTTCGTCGAAGGGCTTGCCGATGATTTGCAGTCCGACCGGCAGGCCGTCCGCCAGCCCGCAGGGAACGCTGATCGCGGGAGCGCCCGCCAGGCTGACCGGAATGGTGCAGATGTCATTCAGGTACATGGTCAGCGGATCGCCGACCTTTTCGCCGATGCGGAAGGCGGGGGTCGGCGCAGTCGGTCCGACGATGACGTCGAACGTCTCGAACACCCGGTCGAAATCCCGTTTGATCAGCGTCCGGACTTTTTGCGCTTTTTTGTAATAGGCGTCGTAATACCCGGAACTGAGCGCGTAGGTGCCCAGCATGATGCGCCGCTTCACCTCGGGGCCGAACCCTTCGCTGCGGGAGCGCAGGTACAAGTCGATCAGGCCCTCCGGGTCTTCCGCCCGGACGCCGTACCGGACCCCGTCGAACCGCGCCAGGTTGGACGACGCTTCGGACGAGGCGAGAATGTAATAGGTGGCCACGGCATAGTCGGTGTGCGGCATGGACACTTCCTCGACCGTCGCGCCGAGGGCTTCAAACTGCTTCAGGGCTTCCAGCACGCGCGCCTTCACCTGCGGATCGATGCCTTCGCCCATGTATTCCCGCGGCACGGCGATGCGCAGCCCTTTCACGTCCCCGGTCAGCGCCGACGGGTAATCGGGCACGTCCACCGCCGCCGAGGTGGAATCCAGCGGGTCATGTCCCGCGATGGCCTGCAGCACGTAGGCGGCATCCTCCACGTTGCGGGTGATGGGGCCGATCTGGTCCAGCGACGAAGCGAAGGCCACCAAGCCGTAGCGGGAGACGCGTCCGTAGGTGGGTTTCAGGCCGACGACGCCGCAGTAGGCCGCCGGCTGGCGGATCGATCCGCCGGTGTCGGAGCCGAGGGCGAACAGCACCTGACCCGCCGCCACGGCGGCCGCGGAGCCGCCGCTGGAACCGCCGGGCACGCGTTCGGTGTCCCACGGATTGCGGGTAAGCTTGAACGCGGAGTTTTCGGTGGAACTGCCCATGGCGAACTCGTCCAAATTCAGCTTGCCGACGGTCACCGCCTGCGCATCTTTCAGCTTCCGTACGGCGGTGGCGTCGTAAATCGGCCTGTAATTGGCGAGAAAACGGCTGGCGCAGGTGGTGACGAGGCCTTCCGTCACCATGTTGTCCTTGATGCCCGCCGTCAGGCCGAACAGCGGGCCGCGGGGCGCGTCCGCGGGCAGGCTGTCCAGCCTCTCCGCTTCCCTGCGGGCGCCTTCCTCGTCCACAAGCAAAAATGCCCCGATCTTCTCCTCCGTCTCGCGGATGCGTTGCAGCGACGCGTCCACCAGATCGGCGACGCGCAGCTCGCCGCGGGCGAGCCGGTCCCGAAGCTCGGGCAGTCTCATCCGGAGCAATGACAATGCGCGTTCCTCCTTTGCATGGTTCCGCCGCCTGACCGGCGCCGCGTTCCGGACGGGCGGTTCCGGCCGGCATCGCCGAAATGCCGCCGTGCATCGGCGCATGTATGCCAGGCACACGATCGGCGCATTTATTCCAGGCACCGCGTTCCGGCGCAAACATTCCCGGGCGTCTGTACCGGCTCGATTATTCCAGTACCGCCGGCACCCTGAATTGTCCGTCCTCTTTGTCCGGGGCGTTTTCCAGCACTTTGTCGAGGGGCCAGGAAGGACGGGGCTCGTCGTCACGCATGACGTTGGAGATCGGCAGGACGTGGCTGGTCGGCTCGACGCCGTCCGTGTCCAGCTCGTTCAGCTTCTCGATGTACCGCAATATTGCGCCGAGTTGCCCGGCGAACAGTTCCTTTTCCCGGTCGGACAGCTTCAGACGGGCCAGCAAGGCGACGTGCTCGACGTCCCGCACCGTGATGTCCATCGAAACGACGACTCCTTTTGAGAATATTGAAATCCATTTTATTCATTATATAAAACAAGCCCCCCGATCTCAACGAGGTTGCGCACATGCAAAGCATGCCGTTGTCCTGTAGAATAAATATGGGCATTTGTTGGCAGCCTCCCGAAGCGGGCCGTCTCCCCTTCATCCGACGAAAGGAGCGTGCGTCCGTGCCCGTCTACCACCCTTTTGGAAGCCGCATGCCGCTGCAAAACGCCGGGATCGTCGAGTTCGCTTCCGACGACCCCGGGTCCCTCCGGGCGCTGGACGTGTGCCTGGGACCGGCGGCCGAAGGAAACGCCCGCATCCGGCGGGTCCGCTACGGCAGCCTTGAACAGCTGCTGCGCCTGCTCAGCGACCTGGGGCACCTGCTGACGGAAGACCATCGCCGCCGGCTTCGCTGCCGGATCGTTTACGGCTCCCCGCAACCAACCGGCAGGGGAGACACGGAATTCGCCGACGCCGCCGCGCTCTCCGCCCTGCCGGAAAGCGACGGCGCGGTTCCGGGCGCTTACGCGCCGAAGGAGGAGGAAGGATGGGAGCCCGCGTCCGCGCTCTTGGCCGGCGTCGGCCCCTATCTCCTTCCCGAGTGGCTGCTGAACCGCCGGTTCACGTTTTATTTTCAGCCCGTCGTCCGCACGCAGGACGACGGCATCGCCGTCGTCGGATACGAACTGTTGCTTCGGCCGCTGCCCGAGCAGCCGCCGTTTCGTCCCGCGGAAGTGGTGGCCGCGGCCCGAAGCAGCGGACTGCACGCCCTGCTGGGACGCGAGCTGCTGAAAAAATCCATCCTGCTCAGCAACGCCCACCTGGGGCAGAACGTCAAACGCTTCATCAATTTCCTGCCGTCCGCGGTGAGCGATCCGGCTTCCGATCTGGAATGGATTTCGGAACTGATCAGGGGCAGCGGCGGGGACCCCGCCGATTTCGTGTTCGACATCGCGGACACGGAATGGCTGGAGGATTCCCGGCGGTTGGCGGACATCGCGGCGCTGGCCCGCGAACGCCAATTTCAGCTCGCCTTGGACATCCACGATCCCGCCGGTGCCGGCGGCGAACACGGCGAACGTCTGCTGCGCCAATTGCGACCGGCTTACCTGAAATTGGGCCGCCGTCTGTTCGCGGGCTGCCACCGGGACCCCGACAAGCAACAATTCGTGCGGAACACCCTGCGGTTGGCCGACCGGTACGGATGCCTCCTGCTGGCCGAAGGCGTGGAGGACGCCGCCGATCTGTCCTGGCTCCGCGAAGCCGGCGTGCCTCTCGTTCAGGGGTACCGGATCGGGCCGCCCACTCCCGTGCCTTCCCGGCCGCCTTTCGCCAACGCCTAAGCCCGGTGCGGCCAACAAAAAAACCGCCTCGATCGGGCGGTTTTCATTTACCCGGCTTTCGCGCCGTCCCGACGGCGGTCCCGCTTCAGATCCAGGCTTTCAGATTGACCTGGCGGATGAATTCCTCGCGGCTCATCACTTCGTTCTTCGCGGGGTCCCTCGGCTCTTCCTCGTTCATGATCTGGCGGAACATTTCCTCGTTATGGGTGGCCAAGGCGTAGTCGATCAACGCCTCCCGTTCCACGCGCCGGGCTTCCCTTTGCAGCAGAACGTCCTCCCGTTCGATGTCGCCGGCCGGCACGTAGAACTGGCGGTTCAGTTTCGGCACGCGGATTATATAGTCAAAAGCGCTGTCGGCATTGCGATCGTATGCGATGACGTACCCGTATTCACCGATCGGAAGGTTTTGCTCGAAACGGTCCCCGACAATGATGATTTTCTGTCCCAGCTTCAGCACGCCGTTTCCCTCCCCCTCTGCAGCATGTGTCTGCACGCGAGACATGTATTTTATTATAATCGTACTAGAAAGGGAGCCTTTGTGCAAACCTATCGGGGCCCAAAGAGGCACGCTTCATCAAAAAAAAGGCGATAAATGCGCCCGGGACGGACGCACGGTCCGGCAGGGCGCATTTTCGCGTTTATCCCGGAGGCAATTCGAAAAGCGTTTCCGGCGTCACGGACAAGGAGCGGCAACCGGAGTCCGTTACGACACAGGTGTTTTCGAGGCCGACGACGCCGACTCCGGGAAAGGTGAATTTGGGCTCGACGGCCAGCACCATGCCGGGTTCCAGCGGTTCCGCAAATCCCTTGGCAAGCACCGGCCATTCGTCGACCTCCAGCCCGACGCCGTGGCCAAGAAACCTGACGCGGTCCCGGCCGTATCCCATGAAATGTTCCGCCAGACCGGCTTCCTCCGCCATCCGCAACGCTTCCAGGTACACCGATTCCGGCGTCTGTCCCGGCTTCATCATCTCCTGGGCGCGATGGGCGATGGCCAGGGACGTCTCGTAGGCCCGGCGCAATTCGTCGGACAGGCGTCCGATGACCGCGGTGCGGGTCTGGTCGACCACATAGCCGTCCAGGCAGCACCCGACGTCCAGCAGGATCGGTTCGTTCCGGCCGATCTTCCGGCGGCTGACGCTGGTCGGCGACGCCGGCGAAAGCCCGCGCCCGCCCACCGGACCGTCGAAATAGGAGGGTTCGGCGGCCGCTTCCCCGGAGGTCACGACGCCGGTGATCGTTTCCTGGTTGTATCCCCGCATCCGCATGCATCCGATGTGGCCGCGCCGGCGCAGTTCCGCTTCCATGACCGCCATGAGTTCCAGTTCCGTCATGCCTTCCCTAAGCTGCCGCAATCCCTCCATCAGGGCGGCGTGCGCCGCTTCCGCCGCCGCCGAGATCAGGGCGATTTCCGCGGCCGATTTCACGCTTCGCACCTTCCGCAGATGCGCGGAGGCGTCCGTCCAGGACACTTGCGGGACAGCCTCGGCCAGTCTCATATACAGCCGGGCGGGCATGACATCCAGATCCGCTCCCACGGCCGGCCGACCCGCGGAAGCAAACACGGCGGAATAATCCTCCGCCAGCTGTCGTCCGAAGTTGCGGAACGATTCCAGGGGTACCGTGCGGACGCGGGATTCCGCTTGGGCCCGCTGCAGGCTCCGCACGACGTAAAAGGTCGCTTCCCCTTCCGCGGGAATGAATACATAGCCCGCCTGCATCGAACCCGTAAAATAATAGATGCCGACGTTCTGGGTCACCAGGCAGCCGGCGAGGCCGTGACCGCGCAAGCGTTCCTGCAGCCGGGCATGACGGTTGGCGATCTCATGGGCCGTGACGTTCCCTCCGCCCGCCGTTTCTCCGCCGCTTCCGTTTCCGCCGTCGTTTGTCCGATTAGCCGTCCCGTCCATGGAACCGGAACCTCTCCTTCCAAGCGTAATCCTGCTGTCCTTTTGGCGTTCTTTCCCCATTAGAACAGACGGCCCGGCTTCACGTCAAGCCGGCGGCGCGGGCGCCGCTTTCAACCCTCAAACATGCACCAGCTCGGCAACCCCCTTGATCTGCCACACCACGGGATCCATCACCGTAAACAGCCGGGGGTATTCCGCGCGAACCACCATGACCACGCCGGGTCTCTTCAGCGTGACCCGAAGATTGTATTCCGGATTGTAGTAGGTATAGGGAAACTCGTGATCCCCGTTGATCACCTCAAACACCAGGACGTCGGGAGGATGCCGCAGGGGGCTTCCGGGAAGCGGGCGAAAGTCCCGATCCAGCCGCAGATTGGCCTGCAAATAAAGATCCGCCGCGGCACGGGCAAGTTCGGGATCAATGGAAGGGATGCCCACTTCCAGCTTGTTCCGGTCGGCCTGTTGCGCGGCCGCGTGGGCGGCGCGGTTCACCGCCCGCTTCACCTCGTACAGCAGGCCCATGGCCCGCTCCTCTTCCCACTGCAAGGCGTGCAGCATCCACCAGAAGACGACCATCAGGACGCCGAACAGCAATTTGTGCATGCCGGTCCCGCCTTGCGCTCAAGGCACGTATTCGCTCATTTTCATGCCCGATGCCGCGATGCGCCCTTCCGGACCGGGGACGTGCAGCCCGATGAGCCGGTCGATGTCCAGAAGCCGCTCATAGGGGTAGCGGATTTGCAGCCGCAGGCCGACCCCCCTTGGCAGCGGCTCGGCGGGCTGGTCGGCCGGCATGCCGTTCGTCGATCCGATATCGTATTCCAGAAGCTCCGGCCGGAACCCGTATCCGGCCAGCCGAAGACGCGACTCCGCCACCATCTCGGAGTCGATATACCCGTAGGCGCCGCTGGCCCCGATTTCCAGCAAATAGTCGGCCTCCTGCTGCAGAAGCGCCTGCCGGATCAACAGGACGTGCTTGTACACCGGAGAAAACGCCAGCCAGCAAAACAGAGGGGCAAACAGGACAAATACCAGCAGCTGCTTCATGGGTCGATGCGGGAAATCTCCTCCGCCATCTCCCGCCCCTGGTCGCGAAGAAGATCCCGCGTCCCCCCTTCCCCTCCGACGATCCGGTTATAGAGCAACACCACCACCATAAGGAGCATCACGGCCATCAGCAACTGTCTCATGCCGCCCCTCCCTTTCCGGCTCCATGATTGGCCATCCCGATGCCTGCACGGCATGGCAACACGCAAAGCAACCTAGTCCTTTTTATCAAAACTGAGATTGTGAAGTTCGCGAAGGGCGTTATTGGCCCGCTCTCCGTTGGCTTCAATGAGGGCTCGGGTGCCGTCGTCGCTGGCGATGATGTTCTGGAACATGGCCGCCACAACAATCAACATCATGACCGTGATCAAAATGTTGCGCATTCCTTTTTCAACCTCCTGCATGCTGATTTTGTCCGCCCGCATCCGGTCCGCGAGGCTGCCGCGGACGAACCGTCACCCCTGCAGTCCGCCCAGCAGAACCCGGACCTCCCGGACCCACGGGTACAGGAACACGTGAAACATGTACAGCACCGGGATCCCCGCCAGCACGTACAAGCCGTAGGAAGCCATTTCCCGGCGGCTTTCCCGGGCAAAGCGGATTTTCTCCTTGCAGGTGTCCGCAAGCTGCCGCAGCATGCCGTATACCTCATCGTCCTCATGCAGCCTCAGGGTGCGGACGGTTTCCGCAAAAGCCCGCGCCTCTTCCGTCCCGAGCCGCTTCTTGAACCGCTCGAGAGAGGCGTCGGCATCCTGGTACCATTCGTTCAGCAGAAGCTGCAGATCGCCGCGGATCAGGCGGACGTACGGAAGGCAGCGCATCAGTTTGCCGTGCAGGTGCAGGCGGGAGCCGGAATAATAAAGCAGCCCGCGGCACAAGGCGACAATTTCGATCCGGATGCGATCCTCACGGTTCCTGCGAATGGCCCCGAGCACCGTCCGGTCCGCCAGCATCACCATCACCATGAAACTTGCGGCCATCGCCGTCGGCCACAGCGCAACCGGAGGCGCCCGCCCCGCGGCAAGGGCCAGCCAGGCGCCTCCGGCGATCAGCATCCCCACCGCAATGCCGGTGCGTCTCGCGGCCAGATACACGTGGGCGGACCAGCGCAGGCCGCAGCCCATCAACAGCGACCGCCGCAGCCTGAGAGCCGGACTGTCCCGCTCGGCCCTGAACAGGATCAGCCACCAGCGCGGCGCCGGCGCCTTCCGCCACGGGAATTTGGCGGCCCGCCAGCGGGGCGGACGGAGCAATGCGGCGCGCAGCAGCAAGTAGACACCGGTTCCCGCCGCGGCAAGCTGCGCCGTCCATCCGGTCAGCCGCCAAAGCCACAGCTCGTACTCTCCCACGCCGTCCGCCTCCTCACATCTTTTTCCGGGACAGATGCAGTCCCATCAGCAGCGAGCCGAACAGGAATACGAGGGCGTTCAGAAGCAGGTCCCTGCCTCCCGGATCCCCAAAATAGTACCGATAGCTCGCATCCGGGTTCAGGCGGAAATTGACCGCCAGAAAGATCAGCAGAAAGATCCCCGGGGCGAAATTTGTCAGCCTGATCTCCAGAAGCCTGTTGCGTTCCTGCTGGTCCATAAGCTGGAACTGGCGCATGTCGGCGATCAGTTCGCGCAGATTGTCCGCCACCGAGACGCCTTCCGTGAGCGCCACCCGCAAAATGCCGGCGAAATAGTCGGCCCACCGGTGCCCCACCGCCAGCGTGAAACGACGCAAACTGTCCTCGTCGTTGCCCCGGACGGACAGATTTCGCTCGAGCTGTTCAAACACCGCCTGAATTTCCGCGGGGAGCCTCCCCTCTTCCACCGTCTGGCGCAACGCCGTGCGGATTTGCCGTCCTCCCGTCACCAGGTAGCACTGGTAAAACAGTTCCACCGCCGGCAGGAAATCAAGCCGGGCCGCCATCTGCCGGCTGATCAGCCGCATGCGCAGCACCACATACGGCAAAAGCCCAAGCATGACCATCAGCACGACGACGGAACGCGCATTCCGGAAAAAGAAGACGCCCGCCGCGACGCCGGCCGCCGCCGTGAAGGCGGACAGACCGGCGAAAGTCTCCGGCCGCATCGGCCATCCCACCACATGCAGGAGATCCGCCAAATGCCCGTACGGTCCCTGGAATCTCGCCGAGGCCCGCTCCAGCAGGACCGCCCATCCGCTGCGACGCCTCCGGCGCAGCCGCTGTCGGCTGGAAAAACGCCGCCACCAGACCTCCAGCCAGAAGCGGAAAAACACGTACAGCAGCACAAACAACATGACCGCGACGGCCGCCGCGCCCGCCCTCAGCACCCGGTCACGCCTCCCCTCTCCAGCAGCATCCGGTACCCTTCGGGATCCCGCCGCAAAATCCGCCGCGACGCCTTCTCCGAAAACGGCTCCGGGAACCGCCACCTGTCCGACGCCTCGTCGTACACGGCCAAATCCCGCACCGTCACCCGGCCTCCCTTGTATTCGAGCTCGCCGATCCGCACCACCCTGCGCCGGCCGCCCACCAGCCGCATCTCAACCCCGATCTGGGTCACGTATTCGACGATGCGCCGCAGCAGCCGGTCAGGGTTCATGCCGCGGCCGTCCAGCATGCACATGTCCGTAATCGTGTCGGGCACGTCCTCCAGGCAGTTGGCGTGAAGGGAAGTGATGCTGCCCTCATGCCCGCGGGTGCAGGCGCGCACATACAGGTTCGCGTCCTCGTCGCGGATTTCCGTGTGACAGATCCGGCTGGGCGACTGGCGAAGGGCCAGCTTGAACGCCTGCCGGGAGCCGTGCAGGGGATCGTCTTCGTCGATTTCGAACTCCACCACGTTTTTCTCCGGAAAATCCCGTTTCAGCATGAGCTCGAAACGGCTCTCGAAGGTGACAATGCGCTCTTCGTCGGGAATTTCCGCCAAAAGGGCCTTGATAAGATGGGTTTTTCCCGTGTTGGTGGCGCCGATGACCACGATGTTGAAGCGGGAGCGGACGATCACCCGCAGCAGCCGGCACACGTCCTCGTCGATGGTGGCGTATTCGGGACGGCAAAGCGCCTCCAGGCTGACGTTTTTGACGGTGTAAAAACGGATGGTCAGCGTCGGCAGCGACGTAAACCCGAAACCCGTCATCGTCACGCGGGACCCGTCAAGCAGGCGCACCTCCGCCCACCGCTTCCGGGGCGAAATCCGGTCGTTGTTGAACAGCACGAGATTCTGCTGGATGCGTTCCACCTGTCCGACGTGATCGAAACGGTAGGGCGAAACGGCCACCCGTCCGCCGCGCACCTCGAAAATCTGCGTCCCCACCACCTGAATCTCTTCCAGATCGGCGCGGTCGCGCAAAATGAGCTCCAGCACGTTCATGCCGATCACTTCGGCGAACAGCGCTTCCGCCAGCGAAGCGTACGGAAGGGAACCGAGGGGCAAATGATTGAGCTTCCGCTTGATGATCCAGTCGGAGATGAACGCCAGAATCTCCGCGCGCTCGGCGGGAAAGCCGATGATGGCCCGGTTCAGCTTCTCCGTGTAACGTCGGCGTTCCTCTTCGTTCCAGCCCCGCGGCACCGCCAGGAGATGACGGATTTCCTCGGTGAGGGCGCGAATGTCGGCCTGGACGCGTCCGTCGCCTTCCCCGTCGGCGTCCCTCTCTCCCCTTGCGCTGATTTGCAGGCGGGCGGCATAGGCGGAGGGCGAAAAGCGCTCCCCGGCGTCCGCTGCGGATACCGGGCGCGTGTCATATCCGGCCGCTTGCTTCGTCATGCCCCGCCGCTCCGTTTGACCGCCGTTCGCCTCGGCCACCAGGGACGAAGGATGCGGGGCCCGTCCGTCCGCCTGCCCCCGTCCGGCCAGCCCAGCTTCCGCATCAAAGATTCCGCCGCCTCTTCAAACGCGGCTGCGCGGCGTTCGTCGGCCAGCCATTCGTCCAACCGCCCGCCGTCCAGATACGCGTCCAGTTCCTCGCCGAATTTCAGTTCCGTACCGCCGGCGCTTCCCGCTTCCCTGCAGATGTCCTTCAGGCCGAACCCTTCCCCGTCGCGGCCCGGTCGGCGCAACACCACCAGGTGAAAATCCCCGGGTCGTACGCCGAATTGGGGAGCGATCTGCGCGATCCACCGATAGACGTCTTCCCGGAAGTGGGTAAACCGCCCCGTGGTCACCAGAAAGCGGTGATCCGCAAGGCGCGCCGCGCAAATGGTGGCGGCGTTGTCCCAGTACGCGCCCGCGTCAACGACGACGGCGTCGAAGGCTTCCCGGGCCGCCCGGAGCAGATGTTCGATCTGGCCGGGTTCGTAGTATTCCGCCTGGTCCCGGGGCAGATTGCCGAACAACACGTGCAAGCCGCGCAATCGGGACGGCTCGTGCGTACAGGCCGCAAGCCTGTCCGCGGTCAGCGTACCCGCCCTCAGCTCCGGCCGTATGGCGTCCAGCGTCACCTTCGGTTCATCCACCCCGAGGTAAAGGTGCGTCTTGGCGCTTTTCAGGTTGAGACAGAGAAACCCCACCCGCTTGCCGGATCCGGCCGCCAGCCGCCAGGCGGTGCCCAGCGCGGCGACGGTGGTGCCGATGTTGGGCGTGGACCCGGTGAACACGATCAGCGGACCGCTCATGACGAAATCCCCTCCTTTGCCTGGAGATCCTGTTCCGGAAAGACCGGCGCGAAAGCGTCGAAGGCGATGACGAGCTTCGCGCTGCCGTCCTTGCAGGCGGCATCCAGCAGAAGCCACTGCTCTTCCGTCAGGTTCAGATTGATCGCGTCGATGGTTCCGTTGGCGTCGCGGCGGGAGGCGTACATCTTCTCCTTGTCTCCCTCGGCCAAGGACAACAGATTCGGATTTTTCGGGTTGTCCAGCTCCACGTTCGCCGCCGTCTTCACCGCCGCCACCCGCACGGGCTCGGGAAACAGCCGCCGCGAAGGCCCCTTCGCGTCCGACAAATAGACGGTCACCAGATCCCCGGCCCGAATGCCGTTGGACACCGCCTTGATGTATTCGTTCGGAATCCGGAAAGTCGCTTCGCCCGGGCGCGGCAACAAGCCGAAACGGTCGAGCTTCCATCGAAGCAACGGTTCCCGGCTGCCCAGGGGCACCGTCGTCTCCCAACCAACCGCCTCGGCGGGATCGAGAATCATCTCCTCCGTGACGGCCCCGCGCGGAAGGGACAGCCGGATCAGCATTTCCGCCTTGAGCGTCGCTCCCGCCGGCACGAATTCCCGGGAGGCGATCACCTCCACCGTCTCCTGAAACCGGATCTGCCTCAGCTGCAGAAGGTGAATGCCGTACACCATCAGCCCCGCCAGCGCGGCCGCCGCCAGGCTCAAAGCCGCTTGTCTTCTGCGGTTCACCCGTCCGCCTCCTTTCCCCGGCAAAACAAAAACGCAGACGCGGGAGCGATTCGCTCCGGCGTCTGCGTGCTTCGCAGACGTGCGAGATTTCGTTTATGGTTTTCCAAGGACAACTCCATATTACCAGACGAAGGAATTTTTGTAAAGGGCCGCTCGGCTTCCGCGGATACGGAAAATACGGCCGGAGCATAACGGACATCTCGTCCGCTTGAAGGAGCAAAATGGAAAGTTTGAAATCGTAACGGACATATATTCCGTCACAAACCGTCCGGTTCGTTTGCAAACGATTACAGACCGAAAAATACGCCAGCTAACAGACCGGATGTCCTTTAGACTTATCGTGTCTTGGCCGCTCTTACGGATTATATGTCCGTAAAGCTTTCACTCATGGGGTGGCGGCGGCGCCCCGGGTCCTCCTTCCGACGAACCGGCCCCGCCGCCGCCCCTACGCCGGCCCGACATCACCCGCGCAAGACGCGCACAAACGGGTTATCCCGCTTTTCCTCCCCAATGGTCGTGGCCGGCCCGTGCCCCGGAAACACCACGACGTCGTCCGGCAACACGTACAGTTTGTCGCGGATCGAACGCTCCAGCGTCGCCGCGTCCCCGAACGGCAGATCCGTCCGCCCTACGGAACGGCGGAACAGCACATCCCCGCCGAACAGGAGATTCCCGCACAAAAACCCGACGCTGCCGGGGGAATGGCCGGGAATGTGCAGCACGCGGAACGTTTCGCCGATCAACTCGAAGGTGTCCCCGTCGTTCAATTCCCGCTCCGGCGGATCGATGGAAACCGGCGGCGTCACTTCCGGCCACCGGGCGGAACCGTTGAGGCGCGGATCGGACAGCCAGTCCTTCTCCAGCGGATGCAGCCAGACGGGGCACCCGAATGTTTTGCGCACGAGATCCACACCGCCGATGTGGTCGAAATGCGCGTGGGTAAGCAACACCGCCTCCACCGTCAGGTCGTCCAACGCGGCCGTCAGAACGTCCTCCGGCGCGCCGGGATCGACGACGACCGCCCGTTTTTCTTCCGCGTCCGTCAGAACGTAGCAGTTTGCGGCGATGGGCCCGAGTTCGAACCGGCTTATTTTCAGCATGGCTCACGGATCCTTTCCTAACGGGTTCTAACGGGATTGTTTCGTTTTGCGGCGCACGATTTGAAAAAGAAAATACAAGATCAAAACCGCGAGGGCGATCAACACAATCGGCTGGACATACGGAGCGGCTTTCTCGTCGATTTTCTCCCACTGGTCGCCGAGGGTCCAGCCCAGCCACACGAACAGGAGACACCAGGGAATTGACGCCAGCAGGGTGAGCAGGCTGAACACCCCCAGATTCATGCGCGCCATGCCCGCCGGAACGGACACCACCTGGCGCATGACCGGCAGGAACCTCCCCGTGAACACCACAATGGGTCCGTACCGTTCCACCCAGCGTTCCGCCAGCTCAATGTGGCTCTGTTTCAGGTGCAGGTATTTTCCGTATTTGAGCAAAAACGGCCTGCCGCCGTACCGCCCGATGGCGTACAGAATCCATTGCTGCAGCATGGCGCCGATGGTGCCGCATACCACCGCTCCCGCAAAGGTGATGCGCCCCTGCGAGACGAGGTATCCCCCGAAGGACAGGACGATCTCGCTGGGAATCACTTCCACTGCCAATCCGACGATGATGCCCCAATAGCCGAGGCTCTCCACCCATTCGAGCAGCAAGCCCAGCCAATGGCGAACGGCGTCCATAAAGCCCAATCCCATCGCCCCGCTAACGGAAACTTGGCTATCATTCTATCATACGCGGACAGCCGTTTCCAACAACCTCCACCGCACCGAGACCGCCATGGCGCCAACAATCCCGCCTGCCCGCCGGGGAAGACTCCAACCGCCCCGCCCGCCGCAACCTCAACCGCGCCCCGGACCTCCCCTCCGCTCCCGAATCCGCCACTCCGATCCCAAACTTCTCCGCTCCATTCCCGAGCCCCTCCACTCCAATCCCGATCCCGCCCAGCCACCCCGGCTTGTCATGCCGGGACAGGCAGGCGCATAGACTGGCTTTGAGAAAACAAGCCCCACGGGAGGAAATCGCCATGCGGAAAGTGTTCTTCGTCAGGATGTCGAAGCTGCTTTGGACGGTCGCCACCGTTCTCCTGGTGGTGGCCGCCGGGGCATACGTAGGCTGGCGCCTGTCGGACGGCTCCTCGAAACCGGCCTCCGCCAGCGCTCCGCGCGTCATTCATCTGGTCACGGGAGAATTCGTCGCCACGCTGGACAATGGCAAAAAAATCGAGGTCTACCGCTGGGACCCCGGCACCGTGATCGTGCCCAGGGGCGAACCGGTGGAACTCCGCATCACCGGCGTCAGCGGCGGATCGCATCCGTTCATCATCGAAGGACTGGGCATTGCCGGCGAAGTGCGCAAAGGAAAAACGGCCGTCGTCCGCTTTGTCGCGGAGAAGGCCGGCACATATCCGATCATCTGCCAGACGCACACCGACGCGCTGTCCGGCGGACCGATGGTGGGCTATATCGTCGTGCAATAAATTTATCGGCGTGCATTCCGCGTACCGCCCGGCGATTGAACCGGACGGCCATCCGCCCGGTCACAGTTCGCTGAGCTCTTTTTCCTTGATGAGCCGCTCACGCCTCCTGATATATTTGGCCACCTGCTGGCGCAGCACAAACGCTCTCAGATGGCGCAGCACTTCCTGATCCTGCAGCATGAGACGGGCCCCGCACAGCCAGTTGTCTTTTTGCCAGTCCCGCCGCACGATGACCAATTCGCCGGAGAACTCGAACTCGAACTCGATCCGGATCGTCGCGTTCAGCCGCGCGCCTTCGGTGAAAATCGGCAAATTCGGCGCGAAAAATCCCAGGCCGGCCACACTGATGTCCTTGATCCGGACTTCGACCGGTCCGCCGGTCGCGCCGTCGGCATCGGCCGACCTCTGGGCGGGGGTGACGAGCGCGGTCCCCTCCGTATCCACCCGGACATGTTCCCGCTTGTCCCCGAATTTCATCGCCAGGGCGGGCGGCTGGATAATGGCGATGGCGCCGTGGTATTTGGCAAACACGACCGATTGGAACGTTTGGATGCCCGAAGGGGAGTAAATCGTCACCTTTACCGCGTCGCCCAGCTGAAACCGGTCGAAATCGTTCAGTTCGATTTCGAACAGTTCACCTTCCACGCCGGTTACAATACCGGTGGAAACGTAGTTTTGTTTTATTTTTTCCACGACCGTCCTGCAATGAAGAAGAACGCCAAGTGCCAGCGGGGCTCGCATTATTCCACTCCTTTCTGGCCGTCCCAAACCATCGGTTCGCTTGGCCGAGTTCGTATGGTCATGGCTGGAAACCAGGTGAACACGATGATTCATTCAGGCGCCCATCGCGTTCAGTTCGCGACCACCACCCGGTTGCGGCCGCCGTTTTTGGCCTGATAAAGGGCGGCGTCCGCCCGGGCAAACAGATCCCGCAGAAAATCGCGCACTTCGTCCACCGGCTTCTCGTAGTCTTCCGAAGAGACGATGCCGATGCTGACCGTTACGCGGATGGTGATCACCTTGTTTCCGACATCGGCGGCGATTTCCGAAACGGCGCGCATGACACTGCGGGCCAGCTCCTCCGCCTCCCGGCTTCGCGTGTTGGGGAGGTAAACGGTAAACTCCTCTCCGCCGTACCGGGCAAGGACATCCGTCGGCCGCAATACCCCCCGCACCGCCTTCACCGTGGCGATGAGCACCTGATCGCCGACCAGGTGGCCGTATTGATCGTTGATCCGCTTGAAATGGTCGATGTCGAACAGGGCGATGCTGAACGGCACCTTGTTCCGGATGTGGTCCACCACTTCCTTTTCCAGTTTCTGCATCAGATAACGCCGGTTATAGCACCCCGTCAGGCTGTCCGTGATGGCCATTTGTTCCAGTTTCCGGTTGGCGTTGAACAGCTCTTCCTGGGTCCGGATCAGTTCGAGGTTGCGTTCGTGCAACGTTTCGTTTTTGCGGTTCAAATCGTCGACCAGCTTGCGCAAATCCGTGACGTCGTGGAACGTGATGACGCGTCCGATCACTTCCCTTCGGTCTTCCAATATCGGCGCGATCTGGATGTTGATATGGCGAAGGCCGCCATTTCGAATCGAGATCTCGGTCTGCATCCGCTCGCTCGGGTAATGGCGAAACCGATACAGAAACTCCGACACTTCCCCTTGCGCCTTGAAGGGCGCCAGAAACGCCTCCAGATCAAACAGCTCGCCTTTCTTTACCCGCACGAAGGCCTGCGAGCCTCGGTTGGACTCGAGAATGCGCCCGTCCGCGTCCAGCACGAGGATGCCGGTATCGATGAACTCGAAAATGTCCCTCCGGGCCAGGCTCAGCAAATCGGAACCGCCCAGCCGGAGAATGGTCGGCACAAAACAGAACACGGCCGCAAGCAACCCCAGCGAGGTCAGCCCATCGACTTCCGGCGTCCGGCCCTGCGGGGACACGTTGAACATCAGGTCCAGCACGCCCGCGCCGGCAAGCAGAAACATCCCCAACAGCGGTAAGAACCACTGCCTTCTTCTGTGAACGTTCGCGTCGCGCACGAGGGCTTGACACAACCGGCAAATCGACAAGGCGAAATAGGAAAACAGGACGGCAACCATTCCCCAGAACAAATATCCGTACCATGCGTTCCCGCCCGGGGTTGCAAGGGCTCCCCCGGGATTCCACAGCACGAACGCCGCGCACAGGAGCGCCGGAACGAATGCGGCGGCGGTCCGCCAGGAAGGACGCCAGCCCGGCTGGATCAGGAGCTGGATCAGGAAGAGCCAGCCCGGCCCGACAAAGCAAAACGCCATGACGCCCAGCTGCATGCCGTATGTACGGAAGGCCGGATCTTCGGCCGAAAGGGAAACAAAATGCCCTAACGGCCAAAACAGCGTCGCAAAATGCACGCCGACATAAATTTTGTGAAAATTCATTAACCGGCTGCGAACATACACCAGGGCAAGTAGAAACAAGAGGGCGAAAAAAGAGAGAAGGTCGGGCCATAGGAGTCCCAAAGCGGCTCACCTTTTCATGGTACCTTCAAATTGGTAATGCTCGCTCCTGCTTCCATGATGCAATTGCCTTTTCTCCATCGGTTTTTGTTAGCGGCAACGCTTGACAAAATCGAGGATGGCGTCCGCGAAGACCCGGGGCGACTCCAGCATCCCCATGTGTCCCGCGTCCGCAAGTTCCGTCTTGACGATATGGGGCCCGTCCGCCGGAAAACGGCGCTCGGCGGGGATGGCTTCGTCGTGCGCGCCCGCCAGGAGGAGCACCGGCACCCCTGCCCGTTCCAGCACGGCGCGCCGGTCCGGCCGATCCCGCATGCCCAGGGCTGCTCCGATGATGCCGTTGGGGGGCGTGCCGTATCCGATGCGCTTGACGAAATCCAGGCGCTCCGCCATCTTCTCCCGATTCGCCGGGGAGAACAGCTTCGGCGCCAGAGTGTCGATCACGGGCGCCGACCCGCGCCGTCGGGCGACTTCCGCCGTTCTCAGGCGGTTTTCCTTGCCTTCTTCGGTGTCCGGAAACGCGGTAGAATGCAGAAGCCCGAAGCCCGCCAGCCGCTCCGGATACCGCTCGGCGAACGCCAGGGTGACGTAGCCGCCCAGGGAATGCCCGAGCAAGACCACCCGTTCCAGCCCGAGATGGTCGAGCAGCATCCGCACGTCGTCGGCCAGCGTTTCCATCGAATAGACGCCTTCGGGAGCGGCGGATTCGCCGTGTCCGCGCAAATCGGGGGCGATGACCCGGAGGCGCCCTGTCAGAAGGGGGAAAATCTCGTCAAAATACCGGTGGCTGCCGCCGAAGCCGTGAAGCAATACAAGCGGGGGGGCGGATGTTACGGCAGCGGCTCCGCAAGCGGTTTCGCCGGTTTCGGGTCCTTCGTCTCGATAGGCAATGCGGCTGTCCGGCGTCTTTTTGACGGTGCCGGTCATTTTCCAACTCCTTTAAAATACGACCAGATTAATAATAAGGTTAGCATTGGAACCGCGCCGTTTCAAACCATATTCTTACAGATATGTCGGGCTGTGATAGCTGCTGGGACGAAACGCCCCCTTATTTTTCCATTCGGAATATGTTTCCATTCGGAATATGCAAAGAACGCGAGTTTATTGGTTCCGAAAATTCCGTCTTCAGTAAACATCAGGAAACATCAAAACAGCCGGCCGGGCCTGCGCCGGAACCGCGTCAGACCCGCCCGGCCGGAACGAAACCGCAATGTCCGAGAAACCGCCGGAACGCTTCCCTTCCCGCGCCGGTGTCCGGAAACACGGCGCAATGTTCCAGCACGGCAAGGAACTTGTCGCCGACCGCGCGTCGAAGCGTTTCTTCCGCTTCGTCCGGCTTCAAGCCTGTGCCGTGCGCCGCCGCCAGTTCGGCGATCCATGCCGCGTGGTGCGCAAGGGGATGGTCCGGCGACGCGATCTCCCGCCCGTCATACGGCTTCCGCCCCGCAAGCAGTTCGGCGATGGCGGCCAGTTCCCCCTGAAGACGCCCGGGCAGGATGGCAAGGCCCATGACTTCGATCAGGCCGATGTTCTCCTTTTTGATGTGGTGCAGTTCCCGGTGGGGGTGAAAAATGCCGTCGGGATGCTCTTCGCTCGTCCGGTTGTTGCGCAGCACGACGTCCAATTCGTAAAAACCGTCTTCTTTCAGCCGGGCGATGGGCGTGATCGTGTTGTGGGGAGTGTCGCCGGAAAACGGAATCACCCCGGACGAAGGATCGGCGTATCCCCGCCACGCCTCCAGCACGCGCTCGGCCAAATTCAGCAGCGCACGGCGGTTCCGCGACCGCAGGCGCAGGACGGACATCGGCCATTTGACGATGCCCGCCCGCACGTCCGGCGCCCCGGGTTCGACGTACCATTCGTCGATCGGCGCCAGCTCCATCGGGAACCGATGGCGTCCCGCCTGGTAATGGTCGTGGATCAGGATGGAACCGCCCACGATGGGCAAATCGGCGTTGGAGCCGATGAAATAATGCGGAAATTGCTCCACGAAATCGCACAAACGAGCCAGCGCCGCGGGCGAGATGCGCATCGGGACGTGTTCGGCGGACAGCACGATGCTGTGCTCGTTGTAATACCCGTAGGGCGAATATTGGAAATACCATGTTTCCCCTTGCAGGACCACGGGCACCATGCGCAGGTTTTGGCGGGCCGGATGGTCCGGCCGGCCCGCGTAGCCGACGTTGTCGGGACATAGGAGGCATTTCGGATACCCGGCGGCAGGCAGCGACCGAAGCAAGGCGATTTCGCGGGGGCTCTTCTCCGGCTTGGACAGGTTGATGGTGATTTCCAGTTCGCCGTAAGGAGTCGGATGGCGCCAATAGGTGTTCCTGCGGACCCGGTCCATGCGGACATAATTGGCGTTGACGCTGAGCCGGTAAAACCAGTCGGTGGCCGCGCGGATGCCTTGTTCCCGGGCGATGGAGAAAAAGATCCGGTTCGTCTCCGAAGGCCTTGGCATGAGCAGTCCCATCACCCGCGCGTCGAACAGGTCGCGGTGCGTCGCCGTGTCTTCCGGCACCACGCCGAGACGGACCGCCGCGTCCAGCAGCGGCTCAAGCAGACGCGCGGGGGTATCCGGCAACGCATCATCGGAACCGCCGCCCCAGGCTGTGTCACCTTCGGCGGCGGCATCCGCTCCTTCGGAGACGGCCCCGGAAGCTTCCCCTTGCGCATCGGCCGGAGCCGTCAAACCAAAAGCGTCCAGCAGCGCATTGCGGGCGAACGAGACGTCCTCCGGCCCGATCATCCCGCGGCGCAAGGCGTACGAAATCAGCCGTTCGATCCCGCGGGAAACGCCGGCGACGATCTCCCGGCGGTCCTCTTCGGACAGCGGGCGGTTTCCCGTCCGGTTCGCATCTAGCTCCATCTTCCCCACCCCGCCGTGCGGTCATTCCCCGTACCCGTCCGGATGGCGCCGGTGCCACTCCCAGGCGCTGGCGATCATCCGCCGCAGGTCGCTGCGCTTCGGCGTCCACCCCAGTTCGGCCTTCGCCTTGTCGGGAGAGGCGACCAGCACCGCCGGATCCCCCGGACGCCGCGGCCGCACGGCGGCGGGGATCGGATGGCCGGTCACTTCCCGCGCCGCGGCGATGACCTCGTACACGGAATATCCCTTTCCGGCGCCCAGATTGTAGACGCCGCTCTCCCCGCCGCGCCGCAGATGCTCCAGGGCGAGGATGTGCGCGTCGGCCAGGTCGCTGACGTGGATGTAATCGCGGATGCACGTGCCGTCTTCCGTCGCATAGTCGTCGCCGAACACGTCGATCCGCTCCCGTTTGCCCAAGGCCACCTGCAGGACAAGCGGGATCAGGTGCGTCTCGGGCCGGTGGTCTTCCCCGATCCGTCCGCTTTCATGGGCCCCGGCGGCGTTGAAATAACGCAGCGACATGTACCGGATGCCGTGGACGGCGCCGTACCAGCGGATCATTTTTTCCATGGCCAGCTTGGTTTCGCCGTAGACATTGGCAGGCTCCGTCCGGTCTTCTTCCCGGATGGGCACGCGTTCGGGCTCCCCGTACACCGCCGCCGTCGACGAAAACACCAGAAGCGCGACGCCGGCTCTGCGCATCGCTTCCAGCAGGTTCAGGGTTCCGCCCACGTTGTTCCGGTAATATTTTCCGGGGTCCCGCATGCTCTCGCCCACCAGCGAACTGGCGGCAAAATGGATGACCCCTTCGATGTCGTGTTCCGCGAACACCCGGTCCAGAAACGCTTCGTCGAGCAAATCCCCCCGGCATAGCGTCCCTCCGGTCACCGCCTCGCGATGCCCCTGAACCAGGTTGTCCAGGATGACGACCCGCTCTCCTTTCTCCAATAGCGCCGCCACCGTGTGCGAACCGATGTAGCCGGCGCCGCCCGTGACCAAAACCGCCATTTGCCCGTTCTCTCCTTTCTGTCACTCCGTCAGCCTTCTCACGCCGTCGCCGATGTCCGCCACGTAGAAATCCGCCGTGAGTCCCGTCGCCTCCCGGTAGCGGGCTCCGACTTCCCCGATGAAGCGGTCCACCGCGTCCCGGTGCACCAGCGAAACCGTGCATCCGCCGAATCCGGCGCCGGTCATGCGGGAGCCGAGCACGCCGGGAACGTCCCGGGCCGCCGCCACCATCGCATCCAGCTCCGGACCGGTGACTTCGTACAGATCCCGCAGAGAGTCATGGGAAGCGTTCATCAGCAAGCCGAAGGCGGCGAGATCGCCCTTCTCCAGCGCCTCGACCGAACGGAGGACGCGTGCGCATTCCTCCACCACATGCCGCGCCCTTCGCCGCACCGTTTCATCTCCGATCAGATGCTCCGCGGCGCGGAACTCGTCCGGCGTCAGCTCCGCCAGAAACTTCAGATCCGGACGGGCCGCGCGCAAATCCCGCACCGCCCGCTCGCACTCCGCGCGCCGCTCGTTGTATTTGGAATCGACCAGGCCGCGTTTTTTGTTCGTGTTGCCGATCACCAGCCGGTATTCGCCGGTCCGGCAAGGCACGTGACGAAACTCAAGGGTGTCGCAGTAGAGCAGGATGGCGTGGTCCTTTTTTCCGTTTGCCACCGCGAACTGGTCCATGATGCCGCACTGGACGCCGACGAACTCGTTTTCCGCGTGCTGGCACCACTGCGCCAGCCGCACGGGATCCGGCTCGCGGCCCTCCATGTCCAGCAGGGCGCAAGCGGTGACCACCTCAATGGACGCGGACGACGAAAGGCCGGCGCCGTTCGGGATCTGTCCATGGTACAAAAGATCGTATCCCCGCGACAGCCGGATCCCCCGCAACTCAAGTTCCCGGATCACCGCTTTCGGATAGATCATCCAGTCGTCTTCCCGGCGTGCGGCCAGCCCGTCCATGGCGAATTCGCCCGCCGCCTGCGGAAAATTGAGGGAAGACAGGCCGATCCGCCGGTCCGTCCGCGGCCGGATGAGCAGCGTCGTGCCGAAGGTCAGCGCCGCCGGGAACACCGGTCCGCCATTGTAGTCGGTATGTTCCCCGATCAGGTTCACGCGTCCGGGTGCGTGGTAAACCCGGATACCCGCCTCGTCTCCGCCGTACCGGCGGACGAATTCGCGTTTCAGCTCTTCCGCCTGCGCCACCTTCCATCCTCCCGTCTTCGGCGCGTCCCCTCCGGAAGCGCCGGGCTTGGTTTTATCCGCCTTAAGTATACCGGATGGCGCCAAAGGCGAGTATGGCGGGAAATGCGATTCATATGGACAATAGTGATTAATTGGGGCGCCCTACAGGCCAAGTTCATGATAAAATGGGAAATACGGACCGAGAAAAAAGTGACGAAACTGGGGGCGGAACGGAAAACGGGAAACGGGAATGCGCGGGGGGAGCACGGAGACAGGGGGAGGAACAACGCGCCATGGCGATTCGCAAAAAGCCGACGTACCGCGTCGCTTCCAATCCGGCGCGTCAAACCACAGGCGGCCTGATCGTGCTGTTCGCCGGAGAAAGCCAGACGCCGCCGGGACACCGGGTGGGTCCGAAGGTCGTCGATTATTTTCTCTTGCACCATGTGATCTCCGGAAAAGGCCGCTTCATGGACGGGGATCGGGTAACGGAACTGTCGGCCGGACACGCGTTTTTGATCCGGCCCGGGCAGCTGGCCGGGTACGCGGCGGACGAAGAAGATCCCTGGAAATACCGCTGGGCGGCTTTCGCCGGCGAAGAAGCGGAAACATGGGTGGCGGAAGCCGGCCTGGCGCCGCCGCGGTCGGTGGCGGATACGGGCGCAAGCCGCGTGCCGGAACACTGCTTGCGCGCCATCTTCGAGGCTTTCCGCGCGCGGCGCCCGTCGGCTCCGCTGGAGGCGGCGGGGCATCTGCTGCTGCTGCTCGCCGCGCTTCGCGAAGGCGCCGGCGGCGCGGAAGGATTTGTCGCGCGGCCGGCTTCGCACCAGGAGGAACTGGTGCGGCGGGCCATCGATTTTATGGCGGCGCAACTGGCGGAACCGGTCACGATGGAGGGCATGGCCGAAGCCCTGGGCTACAGCCGCGCCCATCTGTCCCGCGCTTTCAAAAAAGAAACGGGCCTTACGCCCGTCGCCTTTCTGAACCGGCTGCGCCTCGACCGCGGGCGGCGGCTGCTGCGGGAACGGCCCGAATTGACGGTGGCGCAGATCGCCCTTTCCGTCGGTTTCCGGGACGCGCTCTATTTCACCAAGCGCTTTCGCCGCATGTACGGCGAAACGCCCACCGCCTACCGCTTCAAAACGGCGCCGGAAGCGGAGTCTTCCGGTTCGTCCGGCAAGCGGCCCTCCGCGGCATCATCCGCGCCCGGCGGGCCCCCGTCCGCACCCCATTCCTCTACCATTTGAACGCCGCCGCGCGGCGTCCCGCGGGTGCTCCCGCGGCGCTGGCGATCACGTCCGGGAACCGCCGGGCGAAACGTTCCTCGAGTTCGGAAGTCCAGGCGCCAAAGCGGACAAGCACGGCCCGCACCGCGGCGGGCAGCGCGCTTTCCGCGCCGTCGCTGACGACGATCGCCGCTCCGACGCGCTGGCGTCTCAGCCCGACGGCGAACACGCCCTGGGCGCCGCTTTTCGCCACCAGGTTGGGATCCTCGAGCAGCACCGAGGCCAGGCGGCCCGGCCCTTCCACCAGCCCGGGATGCCGGTTCATCGCCTCCGCGGCCCGCCGAGCCGCTTCCGCTTCGCCTTCGGGCGCGGCCTCCGGACAGGCCAGCCGGGCGTATGTCAGGGCGATGCCGCGCAGCGGGACGGCAAATGTGGGCAAGTCGCAGCCGTCCACGGCGGAAACGACGGCTTCCGGCGGCACCCCGGCCCAGGCCGCCACGCGGGCGAGGGTTTCCCTCTGGGCCGGATGATCGGGACGGGTGTATCCTTCCAGCGGCCAACCGCGCAGCTTGCACCAGGCGAGCATGCCGAGGTGTTTTCCCGCGCACTGGTGAAAAAGCCGCCGTTTCCGCCCACCTTCGCGAATCCACGCGATTTTCGCTTCCTCGTCCAAAGGGGAGTCCGGGCGCATCGCCAGCCGTTCCTCGGCCAGCCCGGTGCGCAGCAGCATCTCCTCCAGCGCTTCCATCTGGGCGGCCGTTCCCCGATGCGAAGCGCACATGAGGGCCACGTGCCGGCTGTCCAGCCCGAAAGCCTCCCCCGCTCCCGCGAGCAGCGCGCCGAGCGCCTGAACGGGCTTGGCCGTGGAACGCAGAAAAGCCGGCGCCTCCGGATCCCCGACCGCCGCCAGCACCTTGCCGTCATCCGCGGATACCACGCAGATCCGCCCGCGATGGACGTTTTCGACGAGGCTGCCTCTGGTGACCAAAACAATCGATTCATCCCACGGCGGGGCAGGCGCCGTCACCGCCGGCACCGCGGCGTAGGGCCCATTCGGCGTATCCGACGGACCGGATACCGCCTTCCCCGCGGCGGCAGCCCCGTCCGCTCCGTCCGAAAGCGACGGGCCCGCACCCGCGGACCCGGTTTCCTCATGCCGCTCCAACGCGGCTTCATGATGCGCCTTCGCGTGCGCCCGCCGCATCCGCGCCGGTTTTTTTTGCGTCAACGGCCCTGTCTTCAACGGTATGTTCCCTCCCGGCCCCGTTTTCGTCCAGGTTGATTTTTTCCGCCGTGAGATAAAGCGGCCGTCCTTTCGCCTCCTCGTAAATGCGCCCCACGTACTCGCCCAGGACGCCGAGCAGCGTCAGCGTGATGCCGTGAAAAAGCAGGGAGATGACGATCAGCGAAGTCCAGCCCGGCTGCGTCACGTCGGTGAACAGGCGCAAATACAACGCCACCAGCAAATACACAAACCCCGCCGCCGACAGGACAAAGCCAAGGATGCCCGCCCACCGGAGCGGCCGGGTGGAAAAGGACGTGATGGCGTCCAGCGACAGACGGATCATCTTGCGCAGCGGATATTTCGTCTCGCCGGCAAAACGCTCCTCCCGCACGTACGGAATGGCGGTCTGGCGATAGCCCACCCAGCTGACCATGCCCCGGACGAACCGGCTTCGTTCCCGCATTTCCCGCAGCGCGTCGCACACCTTCCTGTCCATCAGGCGGAAATCCCCGGTGTCCACCGGGATGTCCACCGGCGACATTTTCCTTAAGAAACGGTAAAAGAGCGAGGCGGTGGTTTTCTTGAACCACGACTCGCCCTTGCGGGCGATGCGGCGCCCGTAGACGACGTCGAAGCCTTCCCGCCATCTGGCCAGCATCTGCGGAATCAGCTCGGGCGGGTCCTGCAGGTCGGCGTCGATGAGCACGACGCAGCGCCCGGACGCGTGGTCGATGCCGGCGGTTACGGCGATCTGGTGGCCGAAATTGCGGGACAGACCGACGAGCTTCACCCGGCGGTCCGCCGCGCAGATGCCGCGCACGATGTCCGCCGTCCGGTCCCGGCTGCCGTCGTCCACGAACAGGATCTCATACGGTTCCCCGATCGACTCCAGCACCGCGGCGAGGCGCCGGTAGGTCGTTTCGATCACCTCTTCTTCGTTGTACATGGGAACCACGACGCTGAGCAAAAGCCGTTCCGCCTTCGGGGCATCCTTCATGGGGCACCTCGTCCTGCCGTTTTTTTGGTCATTCAAGAGCCACGAGTATATTTTTCCCGGGCTTTGCCCAAAAAAGCCTCCCGGGCTTGGCCGCGCCCACCGCCCGAACGCGGCAACCCCTCGGTTTTCGGCCTCGCCCGCCTGCTGCCGACCGCGGCAACTCCCGCGTCCAGCCAATCCCGCTTCTCCAAAGCCCGGCGACCCGGCCGCCCGCGGCCGTCAAAACCCCCAGCTGGGCAGCCACCGGAGCGCGGTGTCGACCCAGGTCCGGCTGATTTCCGTCCCGACGTACACGGGATAAAACCAGACGAACAAAAACGCCGTCAAGGCCGTGAACGCCGCGGTCAGGCGCCGGCCGCGGAGGACATGCTCTTCCAGATGCCGGAACACCCGGACCAAGGCGAAAATGAGCAGCGGCACCATCGGAAAATAGTGGTACAGGAACGTGACGGTCCGCGGCGCCACGATCCAGGGAACGTACAGCGACAGAAACGCGACCGTCAGCGTCACCGCCACGGGATCGCGCCGCCTGAAGGCGCCCCATACGGCCGCCAGCAGCGCCGCCAGGCCGCCCCACCAGACGGCGGGATTGCCGATGGCCGCGATGCTCTGCGCCCGCCCGGGAGCGAGATCATCCCCGCCGTAATACCAGACCGGACGCAGCATGAGCGGCCAAGTCCACCATCTCGACGCGTATGGATGGTCTTCCTTGACGCCTTTGTGATAATTGTAGATGTTTTTCTGATACTGCCAAAGGTCTTTCAGGCCGTCGTCCCGCTCCGTCGCCTGCAGATAGGGCGTGTACGAAGCCGCGTAGATGCCGGCGGGCACCGCCACGAACAGAAACACGCAGGCCAGGAGCGTCAGCGCCGTCCGCCGGACAAACCCCCGCTCGCCGGCTAGCCACATCTCCCGCCGACGGCGCGCGAGCGCGATGACCAGCAGCACGGCCAGGCCCGCGCCGCCGTACAGGTAGTTCCACTTGACCGAAGCAGCCAGCCCGAAAAAGACCCCGCTCAGCGCCAGCCAGAAGAAGCTGCGCCCGAAACCGCCGTACCTCCAGGACGCAAGGCCGTACCGGTGCATGGCGTAAAACATGATAACGGTGAAGGTCACGCCGAACACGTCCACGTTCGCCATGCGGGAATGCACCAGGCGGAAGCCCTCCAGCACGAGAAGCAGCGCGGCGAGAAACGCGTACCGCGTGCGCCCGAACATCCCCTTGGCCGCGGCGTAGATTACCGGCACCATCAGCGTGCCGAACACCGCCGCCATGAAGCGCCATCCATAAGGCGTCATGCCGAACCACCGCACGCCGAAGGACAGAAGCCATTTGCCCAGATGGGGATGCGTCCATTCGTAGGGCTCCATTTTTTCCACGAACTCGTAGGCCGTCCGCCCGTGGTAAATCTCGTCGAAGTACATGGAGTTGCGGTAATCCGGCCGGTACGGCGCCAGATGCTGTTCGTCGAACACCCGCCGCGGATCGCTTTCCGGGGGCTGATCGGCGTGATCAACCGCCGTGCCGCCGTCCGCCTGCCGGCCGCCACCTCCCGCAGTCGCCGCTCCCGCCGGCCGCACCTCCGCCACCGGCAGCGGCGCCTCCTCCCCTTCCGCGAAGAAAGCGGCCTCATACAACCGGTAACCCGTCTGCGCCGCCACAAAGCGCACGTAGCGCGCTTCGGCGCCCTCGCTTTCGCGTTTCCAGGTGAACACCCGGTTCGTGTTGTGTTCGATCTCCAGATAAGGCTGCCAGGTTGATCCGTCGACGGAGATCTCGACCTTTGTTTTTCCCGTTGCGCCCGGTCCTTCGTAAAGATTCAGCCGGTCGAAACGCCGGACTGCCCCGAAATCGACGACAAATCCTTCGCCCGAAACGGACGGTTTCCAAAACGTCTGCGGACCCGAGCGGTTGCCCAGATCCCAGAACGACGTTGCGCCGGCTATGGCGGTAAGCAGCAGCATGAGCCACAGGTCCGCCGCCTTCCACCGGGAACGCCGTGCGGTGACCCCGTACATGACATTTCTCCCTTCCGGTCTGCTCCTATTTTAGTCAAACGTCCGGCGCCGGAAAAGTCCACCATCGGACGGGCGGCCCCGAAACGGTCTCACCGGGCTGCGCGCGGACTTCCGGCACCCGGCCCTCGGCGTTCCGGCACATAGAAACGGATGAATTGGGAATATGCTTTTAGAGATGGAGCGTCGCAGTTCCAAGACAAACGGAGGATGATGGAATGAAGGCACTTCTTCTCGCCGGCGGATTGGGAACCCGGTTGCGTCCCCTGACCGAACATCTGCCCAAGCCGATGGCCCTGGTCATGGGACGTCCCTGGCTGGACCACCTGATCCGCCATTACCGGGATCAGGGCATCAGCCGGTTTGTGATTGCCGTTCAGCACCGCAAGGAACTGATTCAGGCCTGGGTCGGCGACGGTTCGCGCTACGGTGTGTCGGTGGAGTATTCGGAAGAAAAGGAGCTTCTCGGAACCGCCGGCGCGGTCAAAAACGCCGAACCCCTTCTTGGCGAACGCTTTATCGTGGTCAATGCGGACATCGCCCACCGGATCGACCTGAACGCGGCGCTCCGTTTTCACGAGCGGCACGGGGGCGCGGCCACCATCTGCCTGACGCGCGTGGAGGACCCCTCCGCCTATGGCGCCGTGGCCCTGGGTCCGCAAGATGAAATCCTCGATTTCGTGGAAAAGCCGGGCAAGGAGGAAGCGCCCTCCAACCTGGTCAACGCAGGGGTCTACATTCTGGAGCGGCGTGTCCTGGATCACATTCCGGCAGGCCGCCCGGTATCCATCGAAAAGGAAACGTTTCCGCTGCTCATCCGGCTTGGCTGCGGGGTGTACGGACACCCGCTGGACGGGTACTGGATGGACATGGGAACGCAGGAACGCTACCGGCAGCTCCACTGGGACGTGCTTGACGGCCGGTTCCCCCTGGAGTGCGGCTGGAAAAAACGGGGAGACAAAAACATCCGCATGGGCGAGCACGTGCACATCGCCGCGGACGCGCTGCTCATCCCGCCGGTGGTGATCGGCGACCGCGTGACCATCGGCGGCCGCAGCATCATCGGCCCCTACGCCGTCATCGGCAGCGACTGCCGCATCGGGCGGGGCGTCCGGATCGCCCATTCGATTCTTTGGGATAACTGCCGCGTGCGCACCGGCGCGCAGCTCAACCGCTGCATCCTCGGCTTCGGCATGCGCGTCGGCCCTCACATCCTGCATGAAGCGGTCTGCAACCGGACGGGGGAGATGCCCCTATGACGCATACCCCGCGCATCGCCTACATCAGCACCTTCGTGCCCAAACGATGCGGACTCGCCACCTATACGCACCATTTGCGGGAAGCCGTCACGCTGGCGAAAGGAAAACGGCGCGAAGGCGGTTTCCCGGCCGCGGTGCCGCCTCCCGATCCCGTCGTCTGCCTGTGCCATGAAGAAGAAACGGGGCTGTTTTCCCTTCCGTGGCAGATCCCGCTCGCAAAGGAGCGGCGGGAAGACTACCGAGCCATCGCCCAGCGCATCAACGCCAGTTCCGTGGATGTCGTGTCCCTGCAGCACGAATTCGGCATTTTCGGCGGACACGCCGGCGAATATGTGCTGGAGCTTTTGCGCCATTTGAGAAAACCGGTCGTCACCACATTCCACACCGTCTTCGCCCAGCCCGCCGCTCCCTACACGGACATCCAACGGGAAATCGCCGCGCTGAGCCGGCACCTGATCGTGATGAACCGGCGGGCGATCGATTACTTGCGCGGACAATGCCGCGTGCCGGCCTGGAAAATTTCCTGCATCCCCCACGGCGCGCCCGTCCCCCCGCAGGAAGACCGGACGCGGAAGCGCCGGGAATACGGATGGGACGGCCGGCGCGTGATTTTCCAGTTCGGCCTGCTGTCCCGAAGCAAGGGCGTGGAGCTGGTGCTGCGCGCCCTGACCCGGGTGGTCCGCAAGGTGCCGGACCTCTTGTATGTCGTCGCCGGACAAACCCATCCGGAAGTTATCCGCCATGAAGGCGAAACGTACCGGAACGAGCTCAAGGAGCTGGTGATGGAGCTGGGCCTGTCGGGCTACGTGCGGATGATCGACCGGTACATTCCGGAAGAGGAACTGGTCTCGCTGATGCTGGCGGCCGATCTGTACGTGACGCCGTACCCCGGCATGCAGCAGATCACCAGCGGCACCCTCGCCTATGCCGCCGGATTGGGCAAGCCCATTCTGAGCACTCCCTACCTCTACGCCCGCGAGCTGCTCAAGGGCAATGAAGACTGTCTCGTGCCTTACGGCGACGTCTCGGCCTGGAGCCGGAAACTGATCGAGCTGCTCACACAGCCGGAACGGCTCGGCGCCTGCGCCGCCCGGATGGCGGAAATCGGGAGGGACATGCGTTGGCCCATCGTGGGAGAGCGGCACCTGGAGCTTTTTGAGGGGATAATCCGGACGGATGCGCGTTCGGAAAGGAGGAAAGCGGTCGATGTCGGTTGAACCGGTCGGGCGGGGGGCGGCGGCGCCGTTGTCGTTCGACCATCTGCGGCGCCTGTCCGACGACACGGGGCTCCTGGAACACGCGCTGGGGAGGGTGCCCCGCCGGCGGGAAGGCTACACCACCGACGACAACGCCCGCGCCCTCTGGCTCGCGACGGAGTGGCTCAGCCTGCGGGACAAGGCCGGCTTGTCCGGAGCCGACGTCCGGCTGCTGGGAGAGCTCGCCGGCGTGTACTTGGCGTTCCTGCTGTGGAATCAGGAAGAAGACGGCTGGTGGCACAACAACGTGGCCTACGACCGCACCTGGGAGCCGGAAACCCGGTCCCACGATTGCCAGGGGCGGGCCGTCTGGGCCTGTGCCGACGCCTGGGTCCGGCTGCCGCTCAAGGAACGCGGCACGGCGTATTTCATGCTGCAACGCGCTCTGGGCACGCTGGACGGCATCGCTTCGCTTCGCGGACAAGCCTACGCGCTGGCGGCTTGCGCCCATTTGCTCGAACCCGGAGCCAGAGGCGCCGTCGAACTTTCCGCGGATTGGGAAGCCCGGCTTTGGCGCCACCTGCTGCGGCTGGAAAAGAACCTGGTCCGCGCCTTCCGGAGCCGGGCGGACGGACGCTGGGACTGGTTCGAACCGGTCATGACGTACGGCAACGGCCTGCTTCCCTGGGCCTTGCTGCGCGGGTACCGCGTAACCCGACGGCCGGAGGCGCTGGAGACGGGGCTGCGGAGCCTGCGCTTTCTGCTGCGCTGCATGACCGCCCCGGAAGGCTGGCTCCGCCCCGTGGGCAACGCGGGCTGGGCCAGGCCGGGCGCCGTCAGCCGCTGGGACCAGCAGCCGCTGGAGCTGTTCAAGCTGGCCCTGGCATTGGACGAAGCGGAGTCGGCGCTTCTCCGGCTGGACGGCACGAAGCACGGTACGGCGGGCGGCGCGGCGGGCAGGGTTGCCGGCGGTTGGTCAGGATGTCCGGCGGCAGGTATGGGGAACAGAAGCGGGAACGGTGCGGCAAGCGGTCTGACAACCGGCAAGTCCACCGGCGCGCCTCTCAAGGCGGCGAGCGGCGCACCAGGCTTGGCAGCCGGCGCGGGTGGCCGAGCGGCATACGATGCGGCAGACGAATGGACGGCCGGCCCGGCTTACGGCTCGGCGGCCAGCCCGACGGTCATCTTAACGGACACCGCGGTTGCCGGCGAATCTGGCAGACTGGCGGGCCGCCCGGCGGCGGGCGCGCCGCCGGAAGTGCGTTCCCTCCCCGCGGCCCTCGCAGGTCTGCGGGAGATGAGAATGCGCTGCCTGCAATGGTTCGACGGATACAACGACCTCGGCGTCCCCATGGCCGATCCGTGGGACGGCAGCTGCAGCGACGGCCTGCAGGCGGACGGCCCGAATCGCAATTGCGGCGCGGAGGCGACCATATCGTACCTGATGACGCGGGCGCTTTGCCTGAAAGGGAGGGCGGCGGACGGCGATTGACGCGCCGTCCGCCGCCCTTTCCCGTCAGCCGTTCTTTCTGCGCCGGCGCAGGATGCGGAGCGCTTCGGCGAAATCGTCCGGCAGCGGCGCCTCCACCTCCAGCTTCTCCCTGGTCCACGGATGGTTCCAGACGAGCTTCTCTCCATGGAGCGCCTGCCTGGCGATCAGGTCGCGATGGCCGCCGTACATGCCGTCGCCGGCCAGCGGATGGCCGATGTGGGACAGATGCACGCGAATCTGGTGGGTGCGTCCCGTTTCCAGTTCCAGCCGGACCAGTGTATGGGTGTCAAAACGCTCCACCACAAAAAAGCGGGTGACCGCGGGGTCCCCCGTCTCGCTGACCCGGCGCCGCGTGGGATGATGCCGGTCCTGGCCGATGGGCAGATCGATCTTGCCCTTGTCCCGGGGGATGACGCCTTCCGCCAAAGCCAGGTAGATGCGGCCGATCTTTTTTTCCCGCATCATCCTGTCGTAGTGCTGGTGGGCAAACTCGTTCTTGGCGTAGAGAATGGGGCCCGTCGTTTCCTTGTCCATCCGGTGGATGTGCCGCACGCGCAAATCCTGCCCCGTCATCTCGTAATAAGCCGCCACCGCGTTGGCCAGGGTACGGCGCTGGCCTTTGACGCTGGGATGCATCTCGATGCCGGCCGGCTTGTTGACGACCAACGTGAAATCGTCTTCATACAAAATGTTGAGCTCCGTCCAATCGGACGGAAAATCCCGGCGCTCCCGCGGAAACAGCCGCAGGCGAAGATACGGTCCTTGGATATGTACGCCGCGGCTCTCAAGCAGCTTATCCAGCAGCTTGGCCGGCAGCGGCGTCCGCTTGAGCACCGCGTGCAACGGCGCCCCGACCAGGGAATCGGGCAGACGGATTTCCATCCACTCGCCTTTCCGCCTGCCCGGTTTCAGCATGGCCGCCGTCCGGAGGGATGCCTGCCGGCCGTTTCGTTTTCTTCCGCTCATCACACAACACCCCAAATGCCGCTTCTGCGGGCGCGGATACGACGTCCTCCGGCGCGCTTCGGTCCAACCACATGCATGGGCCGCGGTAGAAAATCGGGCGCACGGACCACGGGTCTAACGCCGCCAGTCAGCCCGCGCGGACGGACCATTCCTCCAGCGGCATGAGCGGTTCCGCGTGCATGTCCAGCGGGGTGAACTGCCCGCGCCTCCATTTGAGGTCGGCGGCCGCCGCGATCATGGCCGCATTGTCCGTGCACAACTCCATTGGCGGAATGAGCAGCGGCAATCCGGCTTCCCCGCACAGTTCCCGCATCCTGCTCCGCAGACCCCGGTTGGCGGCGACACCGCCGCAAAGCAGCACCTGCCTGACGCCGAACACCTGCGCCGCGCGCATTGTTTTGCCGGTGAGCACGTCCACCACGGATTCCTGGAACCCTCTGGCCAAAGCGGCGAACATCGGGACTTCTCCCCGCATGACGGCGCGGTTCACTTCCGACAGCACGGCGGTCTTCAAGCCGCTGAAGCTGAAATCGAAGGAATCGGGCTCCAGCCAGGCGCGGGGCATTTCGATGCAATTGTCCGCATCCGACGCCAGCCGGTCGATGTGGGGGCCGCCGGGGTACGGAAAGCGCAGGGCGCGCGCCACCTTGTCGTAAGCTTCCCCGACGGCGTCGTCCCGCGTCTGCCCGATGATGCGAAACACGCCTTCCTCCGGCAGCAGCACCAGTTCGGTATGGCCGCCGGAGACCACTAGGGCCAAGGCAGGGTAGACGATTTCGCCGATCAGCCGGTTGGCGTAAATATGTCCGGCGATATGATGCGTGCCGATCAACGGCACATCAAGGGCCAGGGCCAAAGCCTTGGCCGCCGAGATGCCGACGAGCAGCGACCCAACCAGGCCGGGTCCCTGCGTGACGGCCACGGCGTCAATATCGCCCCGGCTCACGCCGGCGCTCCGAAGCGCTTCTTCCAGGATGACCGTGATTTGCTCTACGTGTTTCCGTGAAGCGATCTCCGGGACTACGCCTCCAAAGCGGCGGTGAATGTCCGTCTGGCTGGCGACGATGTTGGACAGCACTTCGCGCCCGTCCCGCACGACGGCGGCGGCCGTCTCGTCGCAGCTTGTTTCGATGGCCAGGATGAAACTGGGTTTTTCAAAATGCATGGTTCTTCTTCTCCTCGCTGCCGGGCGCCGGCCTTACCCGCCTCTTGCGCCGGTCCCGCCGTGCCCGGATGAAGGTTCCCGGGAAGGGTCCGCCGAAGCAGCGGGTTCCGGCGGCAGATCCGCCCACATGATCAGGGCGTCCTCCATATTGTCGGTGTAATAGCGGGGCCGCACGCCGTAAGAGACGAATCCGAGCTTGCGGTACAGCATCTGCGCGCGCTCGTTGGATACCCTCACCTCCAGCGTCATCCGCCGGGCACCCAGCGAGCGCGCCTCTTCCATCAGCCATCGCATCAGCCGCTGGCCCAGCCCCCGCCCGCGGTACGGTTCCCGGACAGCGATGTTCGTGACGTGGGCCTCGTCCGCGATCACCCACATCCCGCAGTATCCGATGATCTGGCCGTCCTGTTCCAGCACGGAATACCGGGCAAACCGGTTGTGCGCAAGTTCGGTGCGGAAAGCTTCGGCGGACCAGGGCAGCGTAAACGATTCCTTCTCAATCTGGGCGACCGTGGGAACATCCTGCAGCCCCATCGCCCGAATCACCGGTTCGCTCATGGCCGCTCCGCCTGCCTGGCCGCCAGCTTGATCTCCGCTTCGGAGAGCTGCGTATAGTTCGGGGCGAACGGATGGACGTCGTCCCGCTCGCCGCGCCAATAACGCCGGGCCGCCAGTTTGCCGACGGCGGCGGCGTCCATCTGCCGCGGCCCGCCGGATACGGGAACGGAAGCAGCCGCGGCGAGTTCGGCGATGACGCCGGCGAACGGCTCGATCTCGCCGACGAAGCGCACCTCCGCCGCGCCCGCCTCTTTCGCAGAAGCCAACACTCCGGCGGCCCAGCCGCGAAACGGCCGGATGCCGTCCTCCTCTTCGCGCCGCCACCGTCTTCCCGGTCCGCCCGCGAACAGGGCCAAGTAGGCATCGCCCCGGCGCGCGTTCATCACCGGTACGAACCAGATCCGCAGTCCGTCTGCGGCGCGGTTGAGTCGGTCGGAAGGTTGCGGTGCTTCTTCCCGTATCGACGCTCTCCGCTCCGTTTCCTCCCGCGTCTCCTCCCACGCCGCAAACGCCAGGGCTTCCAGGCTGGAGACGCCGATCAGCGGTTTGTCCCAGGCCCAGGCCAGCGTTTTGGCCACCGTGACGCCAATGCGCACTCCCGTGTATGAACCGGGACCCCGACCAACGGCGACGGCGGCCAGCGCTTCCGGACGGACGCCGTGCCGGGCCATGAGTTCCCGGATTTCCGGTACCGCGAGTACCGAGTGGTTCCGTTCCGTCAGCCACATGCGGGAATCCGCCACGGCAACCTCACCGGCCGGTTCGACCGCCGCCGGCTCCCCGCCGGCCGCCGGGTCCGGTTTCCCGCGCAGCTCAAGCAACGCGTACGCCAGCGTCGCGGTGGAGGTGTCCAGCGCCAGCAACATGCGCGGATTCAATGGTTTCATTCGTCCGATCCCTCCCGCGCCGGAACCATTCCCGCGTCGCGGCAAAGCCTGTCGTACCGCTCTCCGACCGGTATGGCGGTGATCATCCGCGAGACGGGACCGACGGTTTCGATATGAAGATGCAGCCGCTCCGGCGGAAGGACGGGGCCGATGCGCGACGCCCATTCCACCAGCGTCACCCCGTCTCCGAAAAAATAATCGTCCAGCCCGAGTTCCTCCGCTTCTTCGGATGAAATCCGGTACATGTCCATATGGTAGAAAGGCAGCGTTCCGCCTTTATATTCCTTGATGATTGTAAACGTGGGACTGTTGACGATTCCGGGGACGCCGAGCGCGCGGGCGAAGGCCTGGGCAAACCGCGTTTTGCCGGCGCCCAGTTCCCCGTCCAGGGCCAGCGTCATGCCGGGCCACGCCAATCCCGCCAGCCGCGAAGCCAGCTCCCCGGTGCCGGCTTCGCTTTCCGCCCGCCATAGGTAACGTTTTTCCGCATTGAGGTTCCGATCCATGCCTTTCCACCGCCATCCGGGTCATCCGCCGCCGTTTGTCCGAATCATCCTCCGCCGCCACCCGCATGATCCGTCGCCGGTCCGTCGCCATGCGGATCCTCCGCCGCCGATCTTGCCCCTTCGCCGCAAGCCGCGCTCCGCCCGACGGCGCGCCGAGGCACGCCGTTTATCCGCCTTCGCCGTCTTTGCCGCGAAAATGGTCGTAGCCGCGCTTCGCCACGGCCACCCGTTTCCCCGCCGCCGTCTCCAGCCAGACGCCCGGCGGCCCGGCCACCGTCTCGCCGACGAGAAAAAACGGCAACCCCGCTTCGCGGAAGGCGCGCTTTGCCTCGTCCTCGTCCGCCGCGTCGATGGTGCCGACCAGCGCGTAATCTTCGCCGCCGTACAGCATCCAGTCCAGGGGCGACCGTCCGCATCGCCGGGCATAAGCGGCCAGTTCGCCGGCCACCGGCAAATCTTCCTCGCGCAGCACAATGCCGATGCCGGACGCCTCGGCGATTTCCCACGCCTCGCTCGCCAGGCCGTCGCTGATGTCGTTCAGCGCCCGTCCGAGCCCCCGCTCCGAAAGCAAAAGTCCCGCCTTCACGTGGGGCTCCGGCCGCCGGTGCGCCCGAACCAGCGAATCGGGAGGACGGGGCGCTTCCGGGTGAAGCAGGCCGTAAAGTCCGGCCGCCGCCATCCCGATCGGACCCGTAAGAAACACCCTTTGCCCCGGCGAGGCGCCGCTGCGCAAAATCGCCCTTCCCGCGCGTACCCGGCCTGTTACCGTCACCGAAACGACAAGATCGGCGCGCGACGACGTGGTGTCCCCGCCGATGATCGCCACCCCATACCGGTCGGCACACGCATACAGCCCGTCATACAGCGCCTGCGTCCGCGCGGGCGTCCATGACGGCGGAACGCACACCGTCACCAGCGCGTGCAAGGGCATGCCTCCCATGGCGGCGATGTCGCTGATGCAGGAAGCCATTGCCTTGTACCCCACATCCGCGTCGTCCATCGTCTCGGGCCGGAAATGGACGCCTTCCGCCATCGCGTCGGCGGTAAGCAACCATTCCGTTTCGCCGACCGGCGAAGCCACGACCGCCGTGTCGTCTCCGATGCCGGCAACGACGCCCCGCGAGGACAGAAACTTCGCGCTCTGGCGCCCTTCCGTCCACGCGCGGATCAGGGCGAATTCGTCGGGATGCGCCACGGCGCTAGCTCCTTTCCGCGAGCGTGTCAATCTTCATTGTACAACGGTATTATATCGGTGGCCGGCCGAACATGCAAAAACATGAAAAAACAGCCCGTCTCCGGGCTGCTCACGGTTTTCCGGGCACTACTGGCGATTTTGAAACAACCAAACCGCCGGTCCGCGAAGGACCGGCGGCCAAATTCACGTTTGGTCCCGCCCGTTATTGGTAATACCGGGGAGCCTGCGAATGGGTTTTCGCCGAGTATGACGTGCCGAAGCCCGATCCGCCGGTCAACTGCCGGCTCGAAGAATTGAAGCTGAACGACGGATTGTTCGCCGTTACCGGCTGATTCGTCGGAGCATAGGCGGACGGCTGCTGTCCCGCCGAGACGTAGGAGGCCGACGGACCGAAGGAAGCGGACTGCTGGTTCCAGCCGGTCTGGGCGGCGTAGGACGTCACCTGCGCCGGCTGGGCGAACGACGCCTGCTCCAGCTGCTTGCACATTTGCTGGATCTGGTTCAGCTGCTGGACGACGTGATGGTGGTTCTGCAGCGCCTGCTGGATGGTGTGCACCGCTTGCTGCTCCTTCTGGATCAGCTGCTGCAGCTCCGTGATGTTTTGCTGTTCTTTTTGCAGCATTTGCTGGTACACCTGGCTGGACCGGTTCGTCGTGTCGATCAGCTGCTGCGCGATCTGTTCGCATTGGCGGGCGATGCTCGAGACGTTCACTTGGTGCATGTTGCCTGTTCCTCCCTGGAAAAGGTGATATGGGGGCATCCGTCCCGGCATAGTATGATCGGGCATTCCGGGAACTATGCCCGGGGTTCCGATTTCCCGGGCCCGGACAAGGGCGCAAAATCGTCCGGCTCCGCCGTCGTGTCGCCGATGTACCCGTTGTGTTCCGTGACGCGTCCCCCGCCCAGCCCTTCGTTGACCATCCGGTCCACGTCGAGTTCGTATTTTTCTTTTCCTTCAAAAGGCAAATCGTCCACGGAGGCTCTTTTGTTGTCCATGCCGCTCATCCCCTTGCGACAAAAGTCATTCCGGCCGGCCGCACGGACCGCCGTTACCCGCCAATATGCCCCGGTGCGCGGAACTTCATGCGCTCCGGCGGCATGCCGGACACGCGGGAGAAATAAAATAAGAAGGCAATCCGCATGCCAACAGAAAAAGGAGCCGACAGCCATGCAAACGGTATGGAAAGGGGCCATCAGTTTCGGTCTGGTGCATGTGCCGGTGAAAATGTTCGCGTCCACCGAGGACAAGGACGTCCGTTTCCGGCTGATCCACAAAGCCTGCGGGACGCCCATATCATACGTCCGGTCTTGCCCCCATTGCGAAACGAAGGTGGAATGGGAAGACATCGTGCGGGGTTACGAATACGAAAAAGGACGCTTCGTCCTGTTCGACGAGGAGGAACTGGAGGCCGTCAAGCCGGAAAGCGCCCGCACCATCAAGATCCTCGACTTTGTTTCCCTGGAGGAAATCGATCCGATTTACTTCCAGAAAACGTACTACCTCTCTCCCGACCAGGCCGGGGAAGGAGCTTACGCGCTGCTGCTGGAGGCGATGCGCCAGACCGGCCGCATCGGCATCGCCCGGGTGGCCATCCGCGGCAAGAGCAGCCTGGCGGCGATCCGGGCGTACGGCGATTGTATCTGCATGGAGACGATGTTTTATCCTGACGAAATCCGATCCCTGGAGGCCGTGCCCAATCTGCCGAAGGAAGCCAAAGTCGACGCGCGGGAGCTGGACCTGGCGAAAATGCTCATCGAACAATTGACCGCTCCTTTCGACGCGGCCAAATACACCGACGATTACCGCGCCGCCGTGCTGGACGCGATCCAGCGGAAAATCGCCGGCCAGGGAGCGGATGTGGTCGCCGCGCCGGCCGCCGAACGGACCAATGTCATCGACCTCATGGCGGCGCTTCAGGCCAGTCTCGAAGCGGCCCGCAGCGAAAAAAAGGCCGGCGCTCCCGCGCCGGCAACGGATGCCGGACGGGAGGCCGAAACCGCCGCCGGGACAGGCAGGGCGGAGGAAAAAGCGGCCCGCCGGGGGCACCGCAGGGCGCGGGTGAAGGAGCCGATCCCCTAAAAAACGGGGCAATCCCGCCCCACTCCGGCCATCGCCGGCCTGCCGCACAACCCCTGATGCCGCCGGCACGCCCCCCAACGCTTGACGCCGCCGCCTCAACCCCTGATGCCGCCAGCCGTCAGGCCGGAAATGAAGTAGCGCTGGAAGAACACAAAAAGGATGAGGATGGGCAGCACCGCCAGCACCGAACCGGCCAGCAGCATCTCGTAGTTGTTGCCGTACGGGGTAAGCAGCGTGCTGAGCCCGATCGGAATGGTCAGCTTGCTGTCCGAGCGCAGCACGATCAACGGCCACAGGAAGTTGTTCCAGTTGCCGAGCGCCTGCAAAATCGTCATCGCGCCGAACGCCGGCGTCATCAGCGGCACGAATATGCGGAAAAACATTCCGTATTCCGTGCAGCCGTCGATCCGCGCGGCGTCCGCGAAATCCTTGGGCAGGCCGCTCGCGAACTGCCGGAAGAAAAACACCGGAAGCGGCGCCACAGCGAACGGCAGCACGACGCCCCAGTAGGAGTCGATCAGCCGGAGTCCGATGGTCAGCTTGTACAACGGCAGCATGATGATTTCCATCGGCACCATCATCACGAGCAGCACCAGGATGAAAATGAGGTTTCTCAGGCGAAACTGGTACATGGCCAGACCGAAACCGACCAGCGAGGAAAAAAACAGGGAAACGACCGTGCCCATCAGCGTGAGCAGAAGGCTGTTCTGGAACCAGGTGAAATACCGGCCCGCCGATTCGGTGAACAGGGACACATAGTTGTGGAATGACATGATGTCCGGGTCGATCTTCAGGCTGAGCCCCATTTTGGTGACCTGTTCCGCCGGCTTGAGCGAAGCCAGAAAAATGGCGTAGAACGGAAACAGCGCAAAGGCCGCGGCCACCACCCCGGCGATCAGCATCGGCACGGATACCCATGTGAAACGCCTTTCCATGGCTCAATCCTCCCTGCGGAACAGCCCGAAAAACCGGAGCTGGATCAGGTTCAGCAGCATCGTGATGGCCAACAGCGTCAGGCCGATCGCCGAACCGAATCCGAAGTTGAACTGTTCGATCCCCTGCTGGTAAATATAGCCGACCATCGTCAGGCCGATGTTGTTGGGCGAATTGTTCCCGCCCCACAGCATGTAGCTTTCCGTGAACATGGCCAGGCCGCCGTAAATGCTGATCGTCAGCACGTAAATCGTGACCGGCTTCAGAAGGGGAACGGTGATCCTCACCAGTTTGTCCCAGGCGCTTGCCCCGTCGATCTCCGCCGCTTCGTAGAGTTCACGGGGAATGTTCTGCAAACCGGACAGGTAATAGACGATGTTCACGCCAAGCCAGCGCCAGGTCGCCAGCAGCACCAGCGCAAACATCCCGAATTCCCGGTCAAACAGCCATCTCCGCGGTTCCAGGCCGAACAGGCCGATAATCTCGTTCATGGCCGAACCTTTCAGCTCGCCGAAAATGAGGCGGAAAATGGTGCCCGCGACCACCACCGAGGTGAGCGCCGGGATGAACAGGGATGAGCGGAAAAAATGGCGGAAGGGCATCCGCAAGGAGTTCAGCATCACCGCGAGCAGCATCGGCAGGGGAATGAGCACGATCAGCGTCAGCACCGTGTACAGCAGGCTGTTGGACACGGCGCGGTAAAAAGTCGGGTTGAAGAGCCGCTCGTAATTCCTGAGGCCGATATACCGGGTTGCGCCCGGCAGGACCTCCTGGAAGCTCATCTGGATCGTCGAAAAAATCGGATACGCAAAAAACACAAGGAACGAAACGATAAACGGCAGCACATAGACGTATGGCGCGATTTTTTTGGAATGCAAAAACGAAAACCGTCTTTTCGGCACGCGGGAAATTTCCGGCCGGTAATCCGTCGCCGGGTTGCTCATCCAACTTGCGCCTCCCTCCGGAAAACGGAACGCAAGGCCGCGCGCCGCCCGCGGGGGCGCGCGGCCTTCGTTCGGGCCGATCGCTGTCTCGAAAACTCACTGTTGCCGGCGAAGTTCATCCGAGATGGATTTCAGCACGGTGGCCGGGTCTTTCATGTCGTTGAGCGCCTGCACCAGGATTTGCGATTTGACGGCGTCGGAAGCCGCGGGCGTCAGTTCGCCGACATTGACGCCGCGGATTTCGTCCTTCACTTCGATGAGCACGTCGAAAATGTTGTCGCCGAAGTACTCGGTGAACTTGTTCGGCTCCCTCATTTCCGGCGCGTCCCACACGTCGGAGCGGACCGGGTCGAACCCGAGGAAGCGCCAGGTCTCGATCGCCCCGATGGGAGAGATTTTGGCGAACACCAGGAACCGCTTGGCCAGATCCTGCGCCTTGGCCTGGTTGGTGACGGCCGTACCCGTGCCGCCCATACCCGCGGAACGGTCGCCGCCCGGAGTCCACGCCGGCATCGGCCGGATGACGATCTTGCCCTTGAGATCCGGCATGTAGTCGGTGAAGCGGCCCATGTACCACATCGGCATCCAGAGCGAAGCCGCGCCGCCCTGGTTGAACATGCCGTAGTGTTCCTCGGCGTGATGGAACCCGCCGGCCGCGGGGACGGCGATGTTTTCCTTCAACAGATCCTGCAGGTACTGCAGCGTCCGAATATTGATGTCGCTGTCCAGCGCAATGCTGCCGTCCGGATTCAGATAGTCGCCGCCCTGCTGGGCGATCATCGGCCAGAAGGACCACTGGTCGGTCACTTCGATGGTGGCCATCGGAATGCCCGTTTTCTCCACCACGGTTTTGCCGGCGGCTTTGTAGTCGTCCCACGTCTTGATGTCGTCCGGATTCACGCCGGCCTTATCGAGAATTTCCTTGTTGTAATAAATCACCGAAGCCCCGACGTGGTAATCGATGCCGTAATATTTTCCGTCCTTGGCGTAAATGTCGAAGCGGGATTTGATCAGATTGGCCATCTCCGGCTCGACCACGTCATTGAGTTCCACCAGCTGGGGCGTTCCCTTCAGATAGTTGGCAAACTTGCTGATTTCAATGTCCACGATGTCGGGCGCGCCCACGCCGGATTGCAGGGCAAGCAGCAGTTTGTTGTGCATGTCGTCGTAGGGGAACGTGGCGGCTTCCAGCTGGATCGGTTCGTCCGGGTGTTCCTGGTTCCACAGCTCGGTCATGTGTTCGAAGAATTGCTGGTGCAATTCGTTGAACGTCCAGAACGTCAGCTTGGTCGGCGAGCCGCTTCCGCCGCCGGATCCTCCGCCCGATCCTCCGCCGGATCCGCTGCCGGTCTGGGAACTGCTGCTCGAAGACCCTCCGGAACCGCCGCCTCCTCCGGAACAAGCGGCCAGCACAAGACCGCACACCAATGAAATCGCTATCAAAACCAATCCGGCTTTTTTCCATCCAAATTTACCGTTCAGCATGGATCCACCTCCATTATTTCAAATTTAGCCGGGAACTTCGTTCCGGCCTGAAAATCTATAAGGCGCTAAGCTCCGAAATCCGCATCCGCATCCTGGAACTGTTGGCGAAGCATCACAGCCTGAACCTGAACGATTTGGCCCGGAAGCTGGAGCTGACCAACGGCGCCGTCACCATGCACATCCGCAAGCTTGAGGAAAGCGGTCTCATCGAGGTGCATGCGGCAGCCGGCAAGCACGGGTTGCAAAAAATGTGCTACCTGAACAAAGAAAAACTGCTGGTGGAGCTGCGCTCGAAAGATGTGGACAACGTCTACGAAGTGGAGCTGAAAGTGGGGCATTACAGCGATTACGAGGTTGCGCCGACCTGCGGGCTGGCCACCAAAAACAGCATCATCGGAGATTTCGACGATCCGCGGTATTTCGCCGATCCGAGACGCGTCGAAGCGGAGATCGTCTGGCTGACGAAAGGGTTTTTGGAGTACCGCGTTCCTAATTATCTGAAACCGAACCATGCGCTGCAGGAGCTCCAGTTTTCCCTGGAGCTCGGTTCGGAAGCGCCGGGTTACGCCAACTACTGGCCCTCGGACATTGTATTTTCGATCAACGGCATCGAGATCGGCAGCTGGACCAGCCCCGGGGATTTCGGCGACAGGCGGGGCGCGTTCAACCCCGATTGGTGGCCGCCGCACCTCAACCAATACGGCCAGCTGAAGCTGATCCGGATCAACCGCGATGGCAGTTTCATCGACGGATGCCGGATTTCCGACGTGACGCTGGATGACATCGGCCTCGACTACAAAAGCGACATCCGTTTTCGCATCGCCGTGGCCGATCCGCCCCGGACCGGACGCGGGCTCACCATCTACGGGAAACATTTCGGCAATTACAACCAGGACATTCTGGTCCGGGTGCTGTACGAAGAAGCGCAGAACGTTTTTTCTCCGGAGCGGGCAGCTTCGCTTCACAATGCCTCCAAAACCGGACCGGCGGAGACAAAAACGCCGAATAAAGAGAAAAGCCGGACGTCTGAACCGTCCCTCGCCTATTCCTATGACACCGGATGACGGCCGCATTGCGGCTTACACTTCGTACATCCGGCTGTACCTTCCTCCCCGCCTCAGGAGCTCTTCATGGCTGCCTCGCTCCACCACGGTGCCGTCCTCGATGACCAGAATTTCGTCGGCTTCCCGGATCGTGTTCAGCCGGTGGGCGATGACGAAGCTGGTACGCCCTTTCATCAGGTTCAAAAGCGCCTGCTGGATTTGCCGCTCGGTGCGGGTGTCGACGCTGCTGGTCGCCTCGTCGAGGATCAGAATGGACGGGCGGGTCAGCATCACCCGGGCGATGGCCAGGAGCTGCCGTTCGCCGTGGCTCAGGTTGCCGCCGTTTTCGGTCAGCACCGTGTCGTACCCTCTGGGCAGCCGGCGGATGAACCGGTCGGCGCCCGCCAGACGCGCCGCTTCCTCCATTTCCTCGTCCGTGGCCTCTGGCCGGCCGTATTTGATGTTTTCCCGGATGGTGCCGGCGAACAGGTACGTGTCCTGCAGCACCACGCCGAAGCAGCGGCGCAGGCTGTCCCGGGTGTATTCCCGGATGTCGCGGCCGTCGATCAGGATGCGCCCCTCCGTCACGTCGTAAAACCGCGTGAGGAGATTGACGATGGTGGTTTTCCCCGCGCCGGTCTTGCCCACCAGGGCCACCGTGGCGCCGGCGGGAACGGTGAACGACACGTCCCGCAGGGCCGGCACATCCGGACGGTAAGCGAACCGGACGTTTTCAAACACCACGTGACCGCGGGGTTGTTCCAGCGGGACGGCGTCCGGCGGATCGGCGGGTTCTTCCCGCTCGTCGAGCACCTCGAAGGCCCGCTCGGCCCCGGCCACGCCGGACTGGATCATGTTGAACAGGTTGGCCATGTCGTTGAGCGGCCGGACGAACTGGCGGGAATAGGTCATGAAGGCGGCGATGGCCCCGACGGTGATGTCCCCCCGGATCGCCAGGACGCCTCCCGCGACGGCCACCACGGCAAATCCCAGGTTGCCGATGACGTTCAGCATCGGCATGAGGAAACCGGACAGAATCTGGGCTTTCAAGCCCGTACCGTACAGATCGCCGTTGAGTTCGTCGAACACGGCGACGGTGCGCTCTTCCCGCCCGTACGCCCGGACCGTGCGCAGGCCGGTGATGGTTTCCTCCACGTGGGCGTTCAGCCGCCCGAAGGCGGCCTGCTGTTCCCTGAACAGGACGCGGGTGCGCCGGGTGATGCTCCGCACGAGCCCGTAGACAAGGGGCACCGTCACCATGCTGGCCAGGGTGAGCAGGGGGCTGATGACCAGCATCATCGCCAACGAGCCGACGAGCGCGACGGCGCCGGACATGAACTGGATCGCGGGCTGTGAAAGGCTGGAGCTGACGTTGTCGATGTCGTTGGCCAGCCGGCTCATCAGCTCCCCGTGCTGCCGGGCGTCGAAATAGGACAGCGGCAATTTCTGCAGCTTCCCGAACAACGCCGCCCTGAGCCGACGGACCACCCGCTGCGAAACGGCGGCCGACAACCGCCCCTGCATCAGATGAAGCAGAGCGTCCGTCAAATAGGCGGCCGCAAGGACGACGATCATGGTTCCGAGGAGGTCGGTGTCGACGGCCTCGATGGCGTCCACCGCCACGCCGACCCCGTAAGGCGCCGCCAGCGCCAGGAGGGACGAGCCCATCACGGCGAGAAGCGCCAGGGCCAGCCGGCCGCGTTCCGGGCCAAACCATCCCCATAGCCGCCGCAGGGTGCCGGTGAAGCTTTTCGGCTTTGCCGCCGGCCCGCGGCGGTGGTGACCGCCGAAATGTCCCATCGGGCGGGGAGGCACGGGCGGCATCGAATCCGCGGCGCGGTTCGTCCGTTCTTCGGCGGCGGAGCGCACGCGCGCGTCAGACATGGGACAGCGCCTCCTTCCCGAGCTGCGTCTCGCAGATTTCCCGGTAGAGGGGGCACGAACGCAGCAGGGCCTCGTGGGTGCCGACGCCGGCGACTTCGCCATGGTCCAGCACGATGATTTTGTCCGCGTCCATCACGGTGGCGATTTTCTGGGCGATGAGAATGCGGGTGACGCCCTGCCCCAGGGACTTCAGGGCTTCCCGGGCGCGGGATTCCGTCACCGCGTCCAGCGCGCTCATGGCGTCGTCGAGGACGAGAATCCGCGGCCGGCGCACCAACGCCCGCGCCAGGGCGATGCGCTGCTTCTGGCCGCCCGACAGGTTGACGCCCCGCTGTCCGAGACGGGTTTCATATTTTTCCGGAAACGCTTCGATGAAATCGCGGGCCTGCGCGAGCCGCGCCGCCTCCGCAATCTCTTCCATGGCCGCGTCCTCTTTGCCCATCCGGATGTTGTCCGCGATGGTGCCGGTGAAGAGGGACGCGTCCTGGGTGACGCAGGCGATGCTCGCCCGCAGGACGCGGGGATCGATGGAGCGGACGTCGGCGCCGTCCACCTTCACCGCCCCCGAGGTGACGTCGTACAGCCGAAGCAGGAGGCTGACCAGCGTGCTTTTGCCGGAGCCGGTGGGGCCGATGATGCCCACCGTTTCGCCCGGCAGGCAGGTGAAGGTGACCTCCCGCAAGGCTGGTAGCCCATCATCCCCTGAGTCCGAGGGATAACGGAACGTCACCCGCGTGAAGTCAATGCGGCCGCCCGCGGGCGCCGCGGTCCCCGTTCCGGACCTTGCGGCCGAAGGCGCTGCGGTCCCGCCGGCAAGACCCGGCGCAGCCGCCGGACCGGACGGCTCCGGCGCAGCCGTTCGACCCGCCGCCGCAGTTCCGGATGCTGAATCCGCCGCACGGGTCTTGTCCGGCGAACCCGTCCAATCGGTCTCCACCGACGGCCCAGCCGCAGCCGCTCCGTCTGCCGGAACCGCCGAACCGGTCACCCCCGCTGAAACTTCCGCTCCGTCCCCCGCCGCGAACACCTCGCCGATGCGCAGCGCCGACGTGCGGGCGCGGACAAACATGGCGAACACCATGAAGATCATCGTGAGCGAAAACAAAATCTGCGTCATGTAGCTGAGAAATGCCATGGTCTCGCCCACCCGGACGCGTCCGGTCCGCACGCCCCATCCGCCGATCCAAAGCACGGCAACCAGCCCAAGGTTCACCGTCAGCATGACGGCCGGATTAAACAGGGCCATCGTCTGCAGGGCGCGGGTCGTGGTTTGCTGCAGCTCCGCATTGGCCCGGTCGAATTTTTCCTTCTCATATGAAAACCGATTGAACGCCTTCACCACACGGACGCCCGCCAAATACTCCCGCATGGCGCCGTTCACCCGGTCCATCGCCCGCTGCACCCGCTGGAAAAGGGGAAAACCGTATTTCATGTTCAGCGCGAGGAGCAACAGAACCACCGGAACGACCGCCGCCAGCACGGACGCCAGATGAAGGTTCAGGCTGGCGGCCATGATGAGGGCGCCGACGCACATGAGAGGCGCCTTCACGAAAATCCGCATCAGGCCGTTGACGAAGTTTTGCACCTGCGTCACGTCGTTGGTGATGCGTGTCACCAGTGAAGCCCGGTCGAACCGGTCCAGGCTGGCAAGGGGCATCGACTGGATGCGGCGGTACATGTCCGCGCGCAGCTCCATGCCGAACCGCTGCGACACGCGGCTGGAGATCACGTTGCGGGCCATGGCCGCCAGGGCCCCCGCCCCGGTGAGCAGCAGCATGATCCCGCCCAGCCTGAGCACGCGGCGGAGATCGTGGAACGCCACGCCCTCGTCGACAATGCGCGCCAGCAGCACCGGCTGCATGAGGTCCACCGCCGCCTCCAGGGTCAGGCACAGAATCGATGCCATGAACCACGCCCCGTGTCTCCGGGCGTAAGGACGAAGAAACCGCAACCCCCCGTCACCCGCCTTTCCTCATTAAGGATGATACTCCTGCCCGGCCCCCTTGTCATCCCGTTCCGACGCCCGAATCTGTCGGCCTTGGCGAACGGTTTGCCATTCAGGTTCTGGAACCGTTCAAATTAATTGGATATATTTTCATTATTTTTTCTATACAAAGTGAAAAAAAACACCTATTTTTGTGTTTAGCTGACCCTGCATACGGACTCGTAACTTTTCAGGAGGGTAAACAACATGACAGAAAACCTAAACGCGAAAAATAGCCGTGGAACAGTCGGACTCAAACCCACAATGAACCGCCTGAAACAGAAGTTGCCGCGGATGTGGAATTTTAAGGATTTAAGGATTCTTTTCAAACTTTACAGCGGATTCGGCACCATCCTGATCATTACGCTTATTGTCAGCTTTTTCAGCCTGTTCAGCATGAACCAGATCGGGGGCAAAACCAAAGAACTGTATGAAGAAAGGCTGACCAACGTTTCCAATATCCTGACCCTGGCCGTGAAGTTCCAGGAGTTCAACGCGAACATCGGCCACATTTTGCTGAATACCGCGGACGCTCAACAGATCTCCACCGAAGATCTGAACCGGGCGCTGAACGAAATGCGGAGTTTGCTCGATCAGTCGACCGGAAAATTGCAAGATATGGGCGTACAAGAGCAGGATATTGCCATGTTCAACCTGATTTGGGAAAATTACTTGAAAGATTTTCAAAACTTCACCGCCACGCTGGAGCGGGGCAACGAGAGGGTGGGCAATGTCACCGGGTTTGAAGCGGCCAAAACGATCTACATCTTTAATCTCAGCACCAAAACCAGTACAATGAGCAGTTATCTGTCCGAATGGGTGGACATCAACAAAGAGGCGGCCGAAGCAGCTTACCGGGTCGCCCGGAGTCAGCAGACGACGCAAATCGCGTGGCAAAGCGCCCTGATCCTCGCGGCCGTCGTTTTGTCCGTGCTGGTCGGCTGGGCGGTGGCCCGGTCCATCGTCAACCCGCTGTCCATGGTCGTGCTGGCTGCGGGCGAAATGTCCAAAGGAAGGCTGAATCAGCGGGTGGATCTGATTCGCAAGGACGAACTCGGAACCCTTGCCTCTTCGTTCAATGAAATGGCGAAAAACATCCGCGAACTGATCCTCCAGGTCAAAAGCGCCGGAGACAGGGTGTTCGACACGTCCCAAAATCTGTCCCTCATCTGCGGCCAGACGGCGGACGCCTCCCAGGAGGTGGCGAGGGAAATCACGAAAATCGCCGATAGCGCGGAAACCCAGATGCGGTCCGCGGAGGACAGCGCCCGGGCGATGAATGAAATGGCCCAGGGCGTGCAGCAGATTGCGGAAGCGTCCGAAGAAGTCACCCAGCTGGCGATGACGGCCAACCAGGAGGCCAAAAGCGGCAACGAAGCGGTGCGGAACGCCATCCGCCAGATCGAATCGGTCAAGGATGCGGTGGAATCTTCGGCGTCCATCATCCGCAAACTGGAGCAGCGCTCCGGCGAAATCGGCAGCATCGTGGAAGTCATCACCGAGATCGCGGCGCAAACGAATCTCCTGGCCCTCAACGCCTCCATCGAAGCGGCCCGGGCCGGAGAACACGGCCGCGGCTTCGCGGTGGTGGCGGGAGAAGTCCGGAAGCTCTCGCAGCGGTCCAGCGAGTACGCCCAGCAGATCAACGTCCTGATCCAGGCCATCCGGAAGGATACGGAATTGGCCGCGGAAGCGATGAACCAGGGCACGCGGGAAGTGCAGGAAGGCGTGGTCGTGGCGCAGCAGGCGGGAGAAGCGTTTGAAAGAATCTCCCGGTCCATCGACGACGTGTTTGCGAAGATCGAAAACGTGACGTCGGTGGTGGAAGAACTGTCCGCCGGCACCGAGGAAGTGGCGGCCTCCGCCGACGAAAGCGCCCGCATCGCCAAGGAAATGTCCGGCAACACGCAAAGCGTGGTGGCCGTCACCGAAGAGCAGCTGGCCGCCGTGTCGGAGATCTCCGAATCCGCGGAAGGATTGCGGCGCATGGCGCAAGATTTGCAGGAAACCATTGCGCGGTTCAAAGTGTGACGGCGAAGCGCGACTCCGCCGGGGACTTTCGCATCGCGGCAAACGTCCCCGGCGGCTTTCGCTTTTTTGGGAGAATATGCCGCCGGTCCCCGAAGCCCTTTTCCGGTGCGAAAACGGAGCGAAAAAGGTATACTGGAGCAGGCGCTTCAAGACAGCGCTTTCAATCGGCGGCGGCAACAACACGGGCGGAGGGACGGCCTTGATCGGATTTGTCGTCAACCCGGTTTCCGGCAACGGCAAGGGCATCAGGACGTGGAAAAAAATCGAACGGGCGCTGCGGAGGGAAAAAAGTCCGTATCTGTTGCGTTTCACCGGGAAACCCGGAGACGCGGCCCTTTTCGCCCGGGAGCTGGCCGAACGCGGCGACTGCGCCGCCGTCGTGGCTGTGGGCGGCGACGGAACGGTCAGCGAGACGGCCGCCGGTCTGCTGGCGTCAGGGGCCGGATACCCCTCGGACACATTCCCGCCGGTTCCGGCAACGATTTCTGCCGCACGATGGGCATTCCGGCCGGCAAACCGGAAGCGCTGGCCTCCGCATGGACCGCCGCAACAGCCGGCTCGTCCGATGCATTGTCCGGCCCTTCCGGCGAGCGGTCCGCCGCGCGTTTCGGTTCGCCCGGCATGCCGTACGGTTCAACCGACGCTCCGTCCGGCAACATGGCCGCTTCGGCGGACGGTCTGCGATGCATCGATGTTTTTTCCCTGCGGCGGGACGCCGGTCCGGACAAGGCCGGCGGCACATCCGGCCCGCCGGACGGCGGACCGGGCATCGCCGTCTGCTCGGTCGGGGCCGGGTTCGACGGAAAAGTGGCGTTCGAAACCAACCGTGCCGCGTACAAAAGATGGCTGAACCGCCTCAGGCTGGGCGCCCTCGCCTATCCGCTGGCCATGCTGGCGGCCCTTGCCGCTTACAAGCCTTGTCCGGTCCGGGTCATCGTCGACGGACAGGCGTTTGATTACGACGCCGTCTGGCTGGTGGCCGTCGCCAATGTCGCCACTTATGGCGGCGGCATGCGGATCTGTCCCCGCGCGCGCCCGGACGACGGGCTGGCCGACGTGTGCGTCGTGCATCAAATCGGCAGGCTCAAGTTTCTCCGCTATTTTCCCCGCGTCTATTCCGGCCGCCACATTGAACTTCCGGGCGTGAGCCTTCACCGGGGCCGGCGGGTGGAAATCTGCGCGGACCGGCCGCTTTTCGTCCATGCCGACGGGGAATACGCCGGCGAAACGCCGCTGGAAATCCGGGTGATCGCGGACGCCTTGCCGATCCTCGCCGCCGCCCCGGGCCCGAAAAGTCCGACTCCCGGCTCATGACCTTCCCCGGTACTTGTTATCCCCGGACCGGTGCGGAATTTCTCCGGAAACCGGACAAACGCACGGACTGCACGAACACAGGGACATAAACTGGAACCGTGATGGCAACATCACCAAACCAACGAAACGGGAGGTAAGGAGAATGAGCTACCCGGTGGCAGGCTACGGCTACGGAGGCGGCTACAGCAAGTCCGTCGCGTTCGTGCTCGTGCTCTTCATCCTGCTGGTCATCATCCTGAAAAGCGGCATTCTGTATTGATCGGGACGGCAGGACCGCGCGCTATCTGATCCTCCCTCCATCCGCCCGCGTCGGGCGGATGGCTTTTTTGTCCGCGTTCCGCCGTGTCCGCCATCTACCGTTCGAAGACATCCCGGTTCACGAGATGGGCCGGCAGGCGTCCCGACAGGGCTTCCAGCAGGTTGTCGGCGGCCATTTCGGCCATGCGCGTCCTCGTCCGCACCGACGCGCTGCCGATGTGCGGAAGCGCCACCACGTTGGGCAGCGTCAGGAGCGGATGGTCCGGCTTCACCGGCTCTTCCTCGAACACGTCAAGTCCCGCCGCCCAAATTTCGCCATCCTTCAGAGCGCGGTAAAGAGCGTCTTCGTCCACGATGCCCCCGCGGGCCGAATTGATGAGCACTGCCGTGCGCTTCATCCGTTTCAGTTCGCGTTCCCCGATGAGGCCGCGGGTTTGCGGCGTCAACGGCGTGAGGATGCAGACGAAATCCGACTGTGCCAGGAGTTCGTCAAGGGAAGCGTACTCCACGCCAAGGGATTGCTCGGCGTCCTCCCTGCGGGTGCGGTTGTAATAGAGAACCCGCATATCGAAACCTTTGGCCCGCTTGGCCACCGCCTCGCCGATTCTGCCCATCCCGATGATGCCCAGCGTCGCCCCGAAAACGTCCATGCCCGTCAGCAGCATGGGCGACCAGGTCTTCCAGCGGCCCTGCCGGAGAAAATCAGATGCTTCTACCAGCCTCCGCGCCGTCGCCAGCAGCAGCGCGAAGGTCAGGTCGGCGGTGGTTTCGGTCAGCACGCCCGGCGTATTGGTCACCATAATCCTCCGCCGGCTGGCCGCTTCCACGTCGATGTTGTTGTAGCCGACGGCCATGTTGCTGACCACTTTCAGCCCCGGCGCCGCCGCCAGCAGCGCTTCGTCCACCGTCTCCGTCAGCAAGCAGAACAGCCCGTCCGCATCGCGCACCATTTCTTCCAGAATGCCGCGCGGGACCGGTTCGTCTTCCTCCGGCCAGAGTTTCACTTCGCACTTCTCCCGCAGCCGCTCCAGGACGGACTCGGGAATTTTGCGCGTCACCGCCACTTTTGGTTTCATCGTGCTGCCCTTCCTTTCTGTTTGCATGAAGCGCGAAACGGATCGCATTCGTTCGCCCGGAGCAGGCCCGCAAAACGAAAACGCGGCACGCGTTTCGCTTGGAATTTCCTGATGAGACGGCTCCCAGCCCCTTCTGCTCATGTCCTATCCTATCAATAAACCGGCCGGATGTCATGGCGGCCGTGCGCTAACCATACCATTCCCTGTATAGCGGATAGGCCCGTTCATGGACGGCCCTGGCGCGCCGCTGCGCCGCTTCCCTGACGTCGGACACCCGTTCGGCTTCCACGTAGTCGGCCAGCGAATCCATCACCTCATCGAACAGATTGGCTCTGTCATACAGCAACATGCGCTCCGCCGTTTCGCCGCCCGCCAGCGCGGCCGCCGTTTCCCGCAGCGCCGGCCACGAAGGGGTGTGTCGAAGCGGCCAGAGGAAAACGGAATAATCCGCCGCGGCGTCCCCATCCGCCGTCAGATCATCCCAGTCGATGATCCAAAATCCGCCCGAGCCGTCGGTCAGCACATTATGCCAATTCAAATCCTGATGCGCGACGTCGCGCGCCTGGCCGGCGAAGAGCGGCGAACGTTCCGCCGCTTCCCGCAGCCGTTCGATTTCCCCGCGAAACCATTCGAATGCCTCTCGGGCCACGAAACCGAGCAGGGCTCGCCCTTCGAGCACCGTTTCCAAATCCTCTTCGAAGCGGGAAATATACATATCCATGAACGCTTCGGCGTACGTGCGCCCGCGCGGCCGGTCCGCTCCCGCCCGGCGGCCGACGAGCCCGGCGATCCGGCGATCGCGGTGGAGACGGGAAATCGTCCGCATCACCTCCGGCACGATCCGCTCCGCATCCGGCGCGTCGGCCATTGGCCGCCCATCCACGTATTCGGTGACCAGTCCGAACGGATAACCCGGAATCATTTCCTGGGAAATCGTGTCGACGATTCGCGGCGCGGCGTATTCCCGTGCCAAAAAATCGCCGACAGCGGCCCAACGCCGCAAACTGTCCGCGTGATCCGCCGGAGCCAGCTTGACATGGAACCGTCGGCTTCCGTCGGTCAGCAGAAACGACTGGTTGACGAACCCGCCGGGATTCCAAATGTACTTGGCTTCAATCCGCCCCGCTTCCAGTCCGAGCGTTCGGGAGTGCCGATTTCCCCAGGCGGCGACGGCTTTTTCGAATTCCCGCATGTTCGCCATCACCTCGCCGATCGAAGCCGGCGGTGCCGTTTGCCGCGGAACCAGACGACAGATGTCGTCGGCCCGCGTCCTTCGGCGCCGTCGGTTGACCGTATTTCTCCGGAGCCTCCGATTCCGTATCCCCTGGTGTTCCCTTCCCTGCGCATTGCGGCAAAACGCGGGCTAATCCGCCCGCACGATCCGCAAAATTTTCCCGTCCAAAACGCACGCGTACAATTCCCCGTGCTCATCGACCCCGAAGGAGGAAATGCCGGGCTGCCGGACGTCCAGTTCCGTCGCGCGGGCCGGACCGCTGCCGTCATATTCGAGGACCCACATCCGGCCGTCCATGTAGTCGGCGAACACGTATTTCCCCGCGAGTTCCGGAATGTTTTGCCCGCGATAGACATAGCCGCCCGTCACCGATGCGCCCGGGCTCCCCTGGAGCGGCGGATACTCCCAAATGGGAAGGGTAAACCCGTCTTGCTTGCAGCCCGTTCGGGGATTGAAGCAGAGGCTGCCTTCCATGACGTTCCAGCCGTAGTTGCGCCCTTTTTCAATGATGTCAATTTCCTCCATGGCGTTCTGCCCCACATCGGCCGCCCACAGCCAGCCCGTCGCGGGATCGAAGCTGAACCGCCAGGGGTTGCGGAGGCCGTAGGCGTAGATCTCCTCCCGGTATCCGTCCCGATTCCCCGCGAACGGGTTATCGGGCGGAATCGCGTAGTTCAGGTTGCCGCTGGCGCGGTCCACGTCGATGCGCAAAATTTTGCCGAGCAGCGTTTTCAGGTTCTGGCCGTTGCCCTGCGGGTCTCCGCCCGAGCCGCCGTCTCCCGTGGCGATATACAGGTGGCCGTCGGGACCGAAGGCGAGTTGTCCGCCGTTGTGGTTGGAGTACGGCTGGCTGAACTCCAGCAGGATGAGTTCGCTGCCGGGGTCCGCCCGGTCCGGATTGGCCGGGTCCGCCCGGTAGCGCGCGATGACCGTGGTTTTTTGGGTGGTGTAGTTGACATAGAAATAGCCGTTTCGCTCAAAATCGGGATGAAACGCCAGGCCGAGCAATCCCTGTTCCCCGCCGCGGTCGTACACCTTGTCGCGGATGTCGAGAAACACGCTCCGCTCCGGATGGTCGGAGGCGTCGCTCAGCACGACGATGCGTCCGGGCTGTTCCACCACAAACAGCCGTCCGCTCCCGTCATCCGCGTGAACCAGGCCGACGGGCCTCGTGAACGTCATGCCGCCGAACGCTTCGGCCAGACGCAGCTTGGGCGGCGCGGAGGACGCCGGCGTATCCGAATGCCCCGGCGATGCGGAAGGACTTGCCGGCTGCGATTGCGGCGTGCCGCCGGAGGCAGGGGCTCCCGTTTGGACAGGCGGCCCTGCCGCGCCCGCCGGGCTTTCCGACGGCGTCCCGCTCCGCTGTCCGGCGCACGACGCCAGCACCAGCGCCAGCGCCGCACCCGCCAAAAACAGAATTGGTGTTTTCCGTTTCTTTTCCGCCTCGCGTCCCATGCCCGTCATTTTTGCAGCCCCTTTTCGCCGCGCATTTTCCTGTTAATGAAGAAGTTACCCAAACTGCCAAATCCGAAGCCAAAAAGCCGGAAGAAGAAGAGAGGTATGGTGAATGATCACCGGACAACCCTGCCTGCGGGAAGTCGGCGCACGGGTTTGTTTTTTTCATGAATCATAGTAAACTGATAATGAATATTGGAAATGGAAACGGAGGCGTAAGCCGCATGTCCAACGACATTGCCGTAAAACCGCACGTGAAGTATTCCCGCTGGGGTTTTGCCGCCTGTGCCTGGATTTTCGCCCTGCTTGTCGCGGTTCAAGTCTTCAACGCGGGCCTTGCGACTTTTGTCGATCCTGCGCATTGGAACACGCACACAAATTTTGTCCGCATCGTGGAAGTGTTCCCCCTGCTGATGTTCATCCTGTCGTTCTTCGGCAAGGTTCCCGCGGCGCTCCGTTGGTGGAGCCTCGCGCTCCTCGCGTTCATCGTGCTGCAATACGTGACGGCCAACCTGGACTCCGCTCCAATGGTCGGCGCCCTGCATCCGGTCATCGCCATGGTCATGTTCTGGGTGGCGGTTTTTGTCGCGACTCGCGCTCCGATCAGATCTTAAGCGATGAATATTTTCCCGCTCGGTCAAGTATTGAACGAGCGGTTTTATTTTTTCTGCCACAAACATGAAAGGGCTTTTTCCGGTTGAATTGCCCCATGAAATGAAACCATGTCGAGTCCGCATCTTTGATTCACGGGCTCGACACGCCCGGCGGGTTGGACGGCGCGCTGAACGCTTGCAGCCGGTGCTGGCCGATGAGCGTGTTCGGATATTCGTACACCTTCGGTTCGCGCGCGCAGATGCGCAGCCACGCGTCGACGCATCTCGGGTCGAAGTGGGTGCCGCGCCCTTTGCGGATCAGCTCCAGCGTCTCCTCATGCGTACACGCCGGCCGGTAGGCCCGGTTGGACGTGAGAGCGTCGTACACGTCCGCAACAGCCACCACCCTGGCCAACAGCGGAATCTGTTCCCCCGCGAGGCCTTCCGGATAACCGGTCCCGTCCCACCGCTCATGATGGTACCGGATGATGTCCAATTCTTCCTTCATGAAGCCGAGGAGCCGGCAAATTTCATAGCCGACCATCGGATGCTGTTCGATGACGGCCCGTTCCTCCGGCGTCAGCTTGCCGGGCTTGTTCAGGATCGCGTCGGGAATCCGGATTTTGCCCACGTCGTGCACGATGGTGCCACGCGCCAGAGCGCGCATCTGATCGGGGGACAGCCCAAGCTCCTCCCCGATCTTGAGCGCGTACAGCGTCACCCGGAAATTGTGGCCCGCCGTGTACGGGTCCCGGCTTTCCGTCGCCTGGATGAGGGCCCTCACGCCGGGCGACAAGCTGCTCGTCACCCGCTCGACGGGATCGGTGGTAAACAGCGCGCGAAGCGCCGCGGGAAAGGGCCGAATTCCGGCGTGTTGCCGGAGAAGCCCGACTACCATCACGATCACGGCGGCAAGCAGCAGGAAATGGTACAGCCACCAGCTCAGCCTCCACAGTTCGCCAACGACCATGACGATGATGGAAGCCGCCATCAAGGCGCAACCATAGACAACCGCGATCTGCAGCGGAAAGCGCGAATAGCGATAAGCCTGAAAATAGCGCCACGCAGAGACGCAGCTGAACAGGATGACGGCCGACGCCGTCAGCACATTCCATTGCGTCTGCCGCAACGGAACGCTTTCGATCCACTCGTCCAGCAGCAACGCCGCAATCCCGAAAACGGCGAGGATGGCCGTCCATACAAGGACGATCCGGTTCCTCAACCCGGCGAAAAATTGCATGATTTTATGGTCGGAAGGCAGAGTGGACAACCAAAGCCAAATGGAAGCAAGCAGCACGCTGAGCGGGGAAGTGATGCTCGCCAGGCGCGTGGTATGTACAAGCAAATGCGGCGTCGCCAGCCCGTGCACCGCAAACACCGCCGCCAGGGACACGAACGCCAGCGACAGGACGGTCACCTTGATGTCACGCAACCTGCTGCCGGCGATTCCGACCGCCACGGCGATTCCGATGGCCGGGAGCGCAACCGCTGACACGATATAGAAATGCCCGGCGGGAGCTTGCAAGACCAAGTCCAGGGATTCGTCCGACCGCAGCCAGAAGAAGAATAGCAGCGGCAGTGCGGCGGCTAGAACGGGCCCTATCCAACCCACTCTGCGCATTCGCCATTCATGCTCCTTTTTCGGCATTTTTTTAATTTTCTATTTTTATATATCGTATCACAAGTGAAACGGTTTCTGCGGGCCGGCTACGATTCGGAGAAGCCCCCTTGCCGGCGGATCATTCGAATGGCGGCCGGCCTTGACGACGAGCCGGCAGAAATTTACAATGTTCCTGATTTTTACAGAAGGAAAAACATGGAGGAAAAAATGGCCCATCTTGCGCCAAAACTCCCTGTAATGACCCTTGCGGCGGGACGCCGCCATACCGTGGCCATCCGATCCGACGGGACGGTGGCGGCCGCAGGCGACAACCGGTGCGGCCAATGCGACGTGGGCGAATGGCAGGGCATCATCGCGGTGGCGGCAGGCAACGTCCACATGGCCACCAATACGGGCAATTCCCATACCGTCGGCCTGAAGGAAGACGGGACCGCGGTCGCCGCGGGCTGGAACCGGCACGGCCAATGCGACGTGGGCGGTTGGCGCGATCTCGTGGCCGTCGCGGCGGGGTGGCGCTGCACCATCGGCGTAAGAGCGGACGGCACGGTGGTGGCCGCGGGCCGGAATCGGGACGGGGAATGTGAGGTGGGCGATTGGCGGGGCATCGTAGCGGCGGCGGCGGGCGACTGGCATACCGTCGGCCTCAAGGCGGACGGAACGGTGGTCGCAACGGGAAACAACCAATTCCGCCAGTGCGAGGTGCGCCGCTGGCGCGACATCGCGGCGGTGTCCGCGGGCTACCTGCATACGGTGGGGCTTAAATCGGACGGCACGGCCGTCGCGGCGGGCGCGAACTCGCATGGCCAATGCGATGTCATCGCCTGGCGCGGGATCCGGCTGCCGGCCGATTCATTCCCGGCGGGTTGAGTCGGACGGCATAAGATGCGGTTTCCCGGCATAGAGAAGCGAAGGAGGGGCGCCGGGCGGCATCCGCGGCGTCCGTTCCGCCATTACGCCGGGAAGGATGATGAGGATGACGGCCGCCGATCCGGGCAGATTCCCCGTTCGTATCGAAACCATGACGTATCGCGCGCCGAACGCGCAAATCTTTTTTCCCCAGGTGGCAGGGCTTGCCGACCGCGAGACCGAAGCGCGCATCAACCGGACGATCTCGGCGCAGACCCGGGAGCTGATCCGCCGGCAGCTGGCCGCGCAGATCAAGGGCATGACCCAAATGCAGGGATATTACGAGATCAAAACCAACGAGCGCGGCGTGCTCAGCCTGATCCAGGTCAACTACGCCTACACCCCGCCGATGGCCCATGGCATGACCTTCGCCGGATCGCTGACGTTTTCCGTCGCCACCGGCCGGCCGTACGCGCTCGGCGATCTGTTCAAGCCGGGCAGCCCGTATGTCGCCCGCATCTCGGAGATCGTTCGGGAACAGATCCGGCAGCGGGATTTTCCCACCCTGGGCGAATTTACCGCGATCCGGCCCGACCAGGACTATTACATTGCCGACAAGGCGCTGGTCGTCTACTTCCAGCTGTACGAAATCGCGCCGTATGCGGCCGGGTTCCCGATGTTTCCGATTTCCGTCTATGCGCTGCAGGACATGGTGGCGGAAGGAAGCCCGCTGGGCGCCATGCTGGCGGGCGTGTGAACCGGAATCGGGACGGGGCGCTTTCATGTTATAATGGATTACAACCTTTGGAATCGCCGCCAGCGATCCAAGCGAAGGGGGCAGAATGTCCATGCAGGCCGGCAAAAAAATCGCCGAGGCGGTGCTCGCCTGGCCGGAAATGACGCAGGAGCCGCACCGTTTCGGCGGAATCGAGTTTCGGTGCAGAGGGAAGGAAATCGGCCACTTGCACGGCGACGCGCTGTGCGACATTCCGCTGTCCAAGCCGATGCGCGACGCGTTTGTCGCGGCCGGCATGGCCGAGCCCCATCACATCCACCCGGATTCGGGCTGGGTGTCGGTCTGGCTCCGGTCGGACCGGGACGTGGCCAACGCCATCGAGATTTTGCGCCGCAAGTATCACGATGTCATGAGCGGATGATGACCATGCGCAGCCATGGGCCGTTCTTTTGTTGTTTCGCGGGTCTCGCCGAAGTCAAACAAAAAACCGCAAAGACCTCCTCATGGAGCGCTTTGCGGTGAAAACAATTAAACCCGCTTGTCACCGGTGTTCGGCCATGGCTTCCGCCTTGGTCCGCTGCACCGTGCCCTTCGGATGATTGGGCGGGGCATAGAGGGTGTACAGCTTGAGGGGCGCAAACCCCACATTGGTGACGTTATGCCACGTGCCGGCGGGGATCATGATGGCATCGTCGTCGGACACCCTCCGCACGAAGTTGAGGCGGTCCCGGCGTTCTCCCATTTGCACCAGGGCGTGGCCTTGCTCGATGCGGATAAACTGGTCGACATTGGGGTGCACCTCGAGACCGATGTCACCGCCCACGGGAATGCTCATGAGCACCAACTGCAGGTGTTTCCCCGTCCACAGCACCCTCCGGTAATTTCGGTTCCGCTCCGTGGCTTCCTCAATGTTGATCACGAACGGTTTTCCGCCCTGGTCCTGCCCTTCGATGACCGGGTTCCGCGCTTCCTCGGCGGGATTTCCCGCCTCCTGCGGAGAGAGAGGGTTCCGCGCTTCCTGCCCTTGCGAAGAGAATTCAGGTCCTTCCAGGCCAGGATAGACCGAGTGCCGCCCTCCGCCGCCCGGCGGCCAACCCATTAGCGGAGCCCAAGGGGAATGCCCGTCTTGCGGCCACCAGGGGTAGTGCGGAGCCTGCGGCGCCCAGGCGGGATACGGGAAATGGGATCCATAATACGGGTTGTTGTACATAGGCTGCGCTCCTTTTCCTAAAATCTTCCGTATTATATGCCCTTGCCCAGACGGCGGTTCATGTCCGGACAAATCCGGCGGAAATGGCCGGGCGGTCTTCCTACGGACGGCATGTCCGTTGGTTTGTCGCGAAACGGGATCGCTCCGCCTCTTGCGGAGGATATGTCCGCAAAAAATCGGGAAACGTCTCCCGAAAGCAGGATTAGGCTTGTCTTTGCGGCGCTTCCAGGTAAAATAGGAAATGGAGGTGCCTTCATCCATGAAAAAATGGCTGACCTGCTCCAGAAACGACTCGATGTGGATTTATGTCGGTGCGGCTTTTGTGGCGCTGATTTTGTTCGTTTTCGATTGAACCGCCCAAGCGACGAATACATCATGTGCTTTCAGACTGAAGCCAAACTCCCGCGTGCGATCCGTCACCACGGTCGCGGCGGGAGTTTTTCGTTCCATCCGCACGCCCGTCTCACCCCGCCGTTCGGCTTTTTGTTCCTCCGATTCGACACCATTTCCCGTGCGGATTCCCGATAACGGAATTTGTCCCGGCCATGGCGATACACAGGCGAACAAGCAGTGCGGCTGAAAAAGCGGTTGTCGAAAAAAGGAATATCATCCTTCATGCGGAAATAGGATATGTTGCGATTCGTGCCACGGGGACATGTTGTTTGTGTGTGGCTTCAAAACCAATTTGCCGGGAAAGGCGGGACGATATGCGGTTGTCCGATTTGTTGAGCGACGGAATGGTTTTGCAGAGGGACGCCGAAGCGGCCGTTTGGGGAAAGACGCGCCCGTTTCACCGGGTTCGGATCGAATTCCTTGACCGGGCCTGGGAAACCAGGGCCGATGACCAGGGCCGCTGGAAGGCGGTGCTTCAACATCTTCCGCCGGGCGGCCCGCACGAGATGCGCATCGTGGATGAAAGCGGCGAGGAGCGGATCATCCGCGACGTGCTGATCGGCGACGTGTGGGTGCTCGGCGGGCAGTCCAACATGGAGCTGCCGGTGCGCCGCACGCTGGACCTGCTCGCGGAAGAGGTCCGGGACGTCCGTCTGCCGCAGGTGCGCCAGTTTACGGTGCCTTTGATGTATGATTTTCACGGTCCGCGGGAAGAGGTGGCCGGCGGGCGGTGGATCGCCGCGGTCGGGGAGCGGGTCATGGACTTCAGCGCGGCCGGATTTTTCTTCGCCAGGGAGCTTTACGAGCGCTACGGTGTTCCCATCGGGCTCATCCTGACGGCCGTCGGCGGCACGCCCGTGGAAGCATGGATGAGCGAACCGACGTTGCGACGGCTGGGAGGTTTCGACAAACTGCTGGACCGGTGCAAGGACGACGCCTATGTGGCGGCCACGCTGAAAAGCGACGAAGAACGCCACCGGCGGTGGCACGAGGAGCTGAACAAACGGGACGCGGGGCGGAAAGAAGGCTGGCACCGGGCTCGCCTCGACACCTCGGACTGGGGCGATTTCGCGCTGCCCGGCTCCTGGCGGGCGTGCGGCCTGGAAAACGTGCGCGGAGCGGTCTGGTTCCGCCGGGAATTCGAAATCCCTTCTTCCGTGGCGGAGGGCGGGGCGCTGCTTCGGCTGGGCACGGTGGTGGACGCCGACGAAACGTATGTAAACGGCGTCCTCGTCGGAAGCGTCCCCTACCGTTACCCGCCCCGGCGTTACCCGATCCCCGCCGGCGTGCTGAAACCGGGCAAAAACACCATCGCGGTGCGCGTCCTCAGTATCTTCAACACCGGCGAATTCATCAGCGGGATGCCCTACGAGCTCGTCGCGGGCGGGCGGACGCTCGACCTGTCGGGGACTTGGAAATACCGGTTGGGCGCGGCGGCGGAGGAAGAACTTGCGCCGCAGACGTTTTTCCAATACATGCCCGCGGGCGTGTACAACGGAATGATTGCGCCGGTGAGCCGGTACGCCATCAAAGGGGTGTTGTGGTACCAGGGCGAATCGAACGTGGCCAGCCCCGAAGGATACAGCCGGCTGTTTCGGGAAATGGTGCGGGACTGGCGGGATCGGTGGAAGATCGGCGATTTTCCGTTTATTTTCGTGCAGTTGGCCAATTTTGCCGATATGGACGGCGGCCTTGAAAGATGGGCCGCGCTTCGGGAAGAACAGCGCAAATGTCTGAACATCCCCAACACGGCCATGGCGGTGGCCGTCGACATCGGGGAGCCCAACGATTTGCATCCCCAAGACAAAAAAACGCTCGGACAGCGGCTGGCCCTGTGCGCGCGGCGACTCGCCCACGGCGAACACGTCGTCCACAGCGGCCCGCTGTACCGTCGAATGGAGCGGGAGGGGGACGCCGTCCGGATCTGGTTCGATCATGCGGGGCAAGGCCTGACGACCCGCGACGGCAAGGAACCCGCGGGGTTTTCCGTCCTCGGTCCGGACGGAATCTGGCGCCCGGCGCGGGCGGTCATCTCCGGCGATACCGTACTGGTGTCGCACGAGCGGATTCGTGAGCCGAGGCACGTGCGCTACGCCTGGGCGAACCATCCGGCCGAGGCGAACCTGTGCAATCGGGAGGGGCTGCCGGCGGTGCCGTTTTCCACGGAAACCTGACACCGCCGGGTCAAAAAGCGGCGGAATACGTCCGCCGGCGCCTGACACACAGCGGGAGCCGGTCGGGCGGCGGCCGCGACGGCCGGGAATCGTCAATCCTACGGGCGCATGCTCCAGGGCTCCAAGGTTCCCACCACATGGCGCGGGAGGCTGCCGCGTACGGCTTCGATGACGCCGCCGCTGATTTCGGAATGGGTCAGCCAACGGGATCGGTTTCCTTCGATGACAAACCCCAGCTGAACCTGGTGATAGGTGCAGGACGCCGGCACCGGAACGGTCTTCAGGATCTCATCCAGATTGGAACTGCTGCCCAGGACGTGGTACAGATGCCAGGGGAAATCCTCTCCGCCCGCAAGCCGGATCGCATCGGCCGTTTGACGGATGACGCGTTCTTCGTCGAAGTGAATCCAGGCCACCACAAGGCTCGCCGGTCCCCGGCTGTTCATCAGGTCTTGCAGCGTCGCGGCGAATTCCGCCGCCCGCGAATAGTCCGCCGAAACGCCGAAAAGATTGGCGTTCCGGTCGCTCAGCCGCCGCAGTTTTTGCGGATTGCGGCCGATCACGGAAACCCGGTATCCCTGCTCGGCCAACCACAAGCTGGCTCCCGACAGCATGCCGGAGCCCCCGATGACCAGCGCGTGCACGGAAAACGCGCACCTCCTTCCCTTTCGAGCGTCATCGGAATGTTATCCGGAAACTCACGAAAACAAGAGCTTTTTGAGCTCTTGATTTTTTTCCTGCAGCCGTTCGTTGTGGGAAGACACCATGGCGGCGTCCTCGGCGTCCGGCGAAAGGAATTTCTTCGCGCGGTTGACGGCGTTGGCCGCGTCCTGGAAGGCGCCGGCAATCAGATGCAGCTTCCCGTCATAACCCAGCACGTCACCGGCGGCGAAAAGGCCGGGCACCGACGTTTCGCCGTGCGGCGTGCCGTCGACCCAGTACTCGCCCCTCACGCGAATGTCGACCTTGCTGCTCCGGATGAGCTCGCTGTCGTACTCGAAGCCGTGGCAGACCACCACTTCGTCGACGGCCATTTCGGTCAACGCCGCAGCCCCTTTCCCGCTCCGGCGCAGCGCGACGCGGGCGACGGCCGAACCGTCCGCCGAAGGGATCAGCCTTTCCATCACCGTGTTCGGCAGCATGACGACGCCTTTCTTTTTGAGCTTCGCGACGGTCGCTTCGTGGCCTTTCAGCTCGTCCCTGCGATACGCGAGATAAACCTTTTCCGCCACCCCGCCGAGTTCGTCCGCCCAGTCCACCGCCGCGTGGCCCCCGCCGGAAATCAGCACCGTCTTGCCGCGAAAATGCGCCAGGGATTTCACCGTGTAGTGCAGATTGACCCCTTCGAAACGCTCCGCGCCTTCCAGCGTCAGCTTGACCGGCTTCAGGATGCCGTAGCCGACGGCGAGGATGACGGTTCTGGAAAAGTGGACCTGGCCGGACGCCGTGCGAAGCGCAAACACGTCCCCGTTTTTCTCGATGGACGTCACCTTCTCGCCCAGCACCACCGCCGGATCGAACAGGGTCCCCTGCCGGATCAGCTGTTCCAAGAGCTGCTGCCCCGTCACCGGCGCGAGACCCCCGACGTCCCAAATGAGCTTTTCCGTATAAACATTGATCTTGCCGCCCAAGAAAGGGTGGTATTCGATGATTTTCGTCTTCATTTCCCGAAGGCCGGCGTAAAAAGCCGCGTAGAGTCCCGCCGGCCCTCCGCCCACGATGGTCACGTCGTACACGTCGCGTCCGCTCATCGGTCCGCCTCCATGGCTGTTTTCAGTGTCCGGCTTTCATGGCGGCCACCGTGGCCGCTTTCTCCCCGGCCTTCCCTTTGGCCGCCTGCCCGGCAGCTTCCCATTCGCCCCCGTCGCCGGGTTTCCGGGACGTGTCGCCGCCTGCGCCGTTGTGGTACCGGCCCATCGGCACCACCGACGGCGCGCCTGACACCGGATCCCGGACGATCACGGCGTCCAGACCGAACACGTCTTTGATCAGCCTGCTGGTGACCACCTCGGACGGCCGGCCTTCGGCCACGAGCCTTCCTTCGCGCATGGCAAACAGATAGTCCGCGTACCGCACCGACAGGTTGATGTCGTGCATGACCATGACGATGGTTTTGCCGTACCGGCGGTTGAGATCCGTCAGCAGGTCGAGAATTTCGATTTGATAGGTGATGTCCAGAAATGTGGTCGGTTCGTCCAAAAAGAGAATATCCGTCTGCTGGGCCAGCACCATGGCGATCCATACCCGCTGCCGCTGACCGCCCGACAGTTCATCCACGTGCCGGTGCGCGAGATTCGCGATGTCCATGATCTCCATGGCTTCCGCAACGGCTTCGTAGTCTTTTTTGCTCCAGGTGCCAAGCAGCGACTGATGGGGAAAACGCCCCCGCCCCACCAGATCCGCCACGGTGATTCCTTCCGGAACGACGGGCGACTGCGGCAGAAGGCCGATGATCCGCGCCAGGTGCTTCGACGGATAGGCGTGAAGGGGCTTGCCGTCCAGCCGGATCTCGCCGGAGATCGGCCGGATGATCCGGGTGAGCACTTTCAGCAGTGTCGATTTGCCGGAACCGTTGGCGCCGATAATGACGCTGATCTTGTTGGCGGGGATCTCAAGGCTGATGCCGTCCAGGATCATCCGGTCCGCGTAGCCGGCCACCAGCCGCTTGGCGCAAAGTTCATGGCTTGGCATCTCCTACAGCTCCCCCTTCCGGTTCATGCGGACGATGAGATACAGAAGATACGGCGCCCCGATGATGCCGGTCAGAATCCCGACGGGGAATTTGACCGGGAAGGCGAACTGTCCCGTGAGGTCCGCCGCCAGCACCAACGCGGCCCCGACCAGGCCCGCCGGGATGACGTTGGCGCGGGCCGTGCCGGCGAGCCGCACAGCGATGGGGCCGGCCAGAAACGCCACAGCGGCGATGGGCCCCGTGACCGCCGTGGCCACCGCCGAAAGCACGACGGCGCCGATGGCGAGCGCCACGCGTGTCCGATCCGTCCGCACACCCAGGGACACCGCCGCCTGTTCGCCCAGCTCCAGCACCTGCAGCGGCCGGCTCAAGAACACGATCACCGGCGTAAAAACCAGCACGGATGCGATCAGCCAGGAGAGCTCCTCCATCCGGATCCCGTTCAGGCTGCCCGTCAGCCACCGCACCGCCGCGGGCAAATTGTACTCCCGGGCAATCAACAGCAGATAGGTGATGGCCGAGTTGCACATCGCCTGAATCCCGATGCCGACCAGGATCATGCGGCCGATGGAAAACGTCCTTCCCCGCGCCAGGCCGTAAATGACGAGCACCGTGAGCAGCCCGGCGATGACCGCCGCGGTGGAGGTCACGCTCTTGCCGGCCTGCAGCACGACGATGCAGAACACCGCCGCCGCGCTCGATCCCGCCGTAATCCCGATGACGTTCGGGTTGGCCAAGGGATTTCGCAGCATCGTCTGAAACACATATCCGGAAACGCCAAAGGCGAACCCCGCGAACAGCCCGGCCAGCATGCGCGGAAGGCGGATCGTCCGGACGGCGAAGGTCGCGCCTTTCACCTCTTCCCCAAGCAGCGCCGCCGCCACGTCGCGGACGGGATAGATCGTGTTGCCCAGCATCAGCATGGCGCAGCACAGCGCCGCCGCCACGACGGCAAGCGAAGCCGTCATGATCGCCCAGCGGTTTCTGTGGCGCATCCGTACCCGTCTGACAAGTTCCATCGCCATCGTACTCATACGGCACGCACTTTCGCTTTCAACGCCAGAATGATGAGCAGGGGCGCGCCGATGAAGGCGGTCAGCACCCCCACCTCCAGTTCCCCGGGCCTCCCGATGAGCCGGCCGACCACATCGGAAACGGTGAGGATGACGGCCCCGGCCAGGGCGGACATCGGCACAAGAACCCGCACGTCGGGCCCCAAAAGCGCACGGATCACGTGGACGGACAGCAGCCCGACGAACCCGATGGGCCCGGCCACCGCGGTGACGGCGCCGCACAGAATCACGCCCGCCAGGGCCGCGACGTAACGCATGAAGGCCGTCTTCACCCCGAGACCCGTGGCCGTCTCATCCCCGAGCGCCAGCGCGTTCATCGCCGGGGCGGAGATGACGGCCGCGATCACACCGACAATCAAAAAAGGAAGCAGCAACCAAAACGAATCCCATGTACCCGCGCCGACGCTGCCCGCCTGCCAGAAACGGAATTCGTCCATCGCGTTGAGGCGCGGGATCAGCACCGCCGTCACCAGCGAGGACAGCGCCGCGCTGGTGGCCGCGCCCGCCAGCACGAGCTTCAGGGGCGAAGCGCCGCCCCGCCCCATCGAACCGATGCCGAGCACGAAAACCGCCGTCACGAATGCCCCCGCCAGCGCGAACCAGATGTATTCCCTGGCCGTGTTCATCTGGAAAAAGGCAATGCCGCACACGACGAAGAAGGCCGCGCCGTTATTCACACCAAGGATGGCCGGATCCGCCAGGGGGTTGCGCGTGACCGCCTGCATGAGCACCCCCGCGATGCCGAGCGCCGCCCCGCAGCACAGGGCGAAGACGGTGCGGACGACGCGTTTCTGCACCACGCTGGCTTCATAAAGCCCCTCGCCGGCGCCGAAGAGTCCGCCGAGGACTTCCTGCACGGAAAGCGACCGCGCCCCAAACAGAAGGGACGCGATCGCTCCCAGCACGAGCAGCGCCAGAAGGAGGAGGAATACGGGAAAGAACGTTTTCGTAAACAATAAGCCTCGCCGCATCGGAAAGGACACCGTTTCAGACGTCGGATTTTTCAAGAGCTTCGACGATCATCGCCACGTATTCGTCCAGCATGTATTGGATCGAGAGCGGATTCGGGTTGAGGGCCGCCGCCAGCGGCGTGTTGTCTTTGACCAGCACCATGGCCCCCTTCTTGACGGCCGGTACCTGGCCGAAGACCGGGTCCGCCTGCAGCGCCTGGAGCAGCGCCTTGTCGCCGTAGCTGACGATGAAATCGGCGCCGTTCAGCGCGTCGGCGTTCTCCGCGCTGAGCTGGACGGCAAAGCCGGCGTCCGGCGTCACATATTTTGCCGCGCTCTCCGGAAACTCCATGCCCAGTTCCCCCAAGAATCCCGCGCGCGGATCCTCAGGCAAGTAGATCCAAAAGCTGGACAGATCCGCCGGCGAAAGATAGGCGAAGATCGCCTTCTTGCCCTTGATCTGCGGGTTCTCCGCCACTTTGTCGGCCAGGAGCTGCTCAAGGTCTTGGATCAACTGCTCGCCCTTGTCCGGGATGCCAAGCCCGGCGGCGTTCATGCGGATCTGCTCGCGCCACGTGATGACCCACGGGTCCTTGGGATAGGCCACGGTGGGCGCGATCTGGGTCAAGAGTTCGTACTCTTCCCTGGTGATGCCGGAGTAAGCCGCCAGAATCACGTCCGGTTCGGCGTCGGAAATCGCTTCGAAGTCCAGCCCGTCCGTATCCCGGAAGACGTTCGGCTGCGTGACGCCGAGCTCTTCCAGCTTCTGCTTCGTCCACGGAAGCAGGCCGCTTTCGTCCTGGACGCCGTAATTCGCCTCCGAAAATCCGACGGGCACGACGCCCAAAGCCAGCGCCACGTCATGGTTGGCCCAGGAAATGGTCACGACCCGTTCGGGCTTCTTCTCAATGACCGTTTGTCCGAAGGCATGATCAATCACAATGGGAAATTGCACCGCGTTCGCGTGTTCCTCCGCGCCTCCGGCCGCCTGGCCGTTTCCGGCTTCCTGGCCGCCGGTCTGGGAACCGCCGTCCGCCGCCATAGAAGCCGCCGGCGTCTGGCCGCCGCCCGACGACGACTGGCCGCCCGAGCACCCCGCCAGCACGCCCGTCAAAAGAAACACTGCCGCAAACATTCCCCATGCCAACCGCTTCTCCTTCACGTTTTCTCCACCCTATCCCGTGTCAAGATGATAACGATTATCAGTGTCATTTAATAATCTTAACCATTTCCCGCGAGTTGTCAAATGGTTTTCGCCGATTTCCGGCTCGCAGGCCGGTTGCCAAAAAACGGGACGGATTTATCATCCATCCCGCCAGACGGTCGACATACCCCTTCCGGGGCAAAGGGATCCCTCCGCTGGAAATCGATCATGATGAGAGCCCGAAAAACCGCCTCTCATGTGTGCGGACATGCTCGCACCGTGTTGAGAAACGGGAAATCCACCTCTCAAGCGTTGCAACGGTGTCGGTATGACACCGAGAGGCGGAAAAATCGTCTCTCAGATGGGACGCGGGCGTTTCCGTGACGTCGAGAGGCGGAAAATGGACCTCTGTCAAGAAAGTGGACACACCAAGAAGAGAATTACGTACCGAATTGCATAGCAAAACGAGCTGGTGCAAGATACCCGATCGCCCCGTGGATCCGTTTCCGGTTGTAAAAAAATTCGACA